>Ga0307373_10001069_pt1 | contig 51806 bp, 42 predicted proteins | sample OX2MG_FD_202534 | JGI IMG/M metagenome (GOLD analysis project Ga0307373, IMG submission 202534) | Soil microbial communities from Risofladan, Vaasa, Finland - OX-2 | ecosystem: Environmental > Terrestrial > Soil > Coastal area > Acid sulfate soil | place: Finland: Risofladan, Vaasa | collected...
TTTGTCCGGGCGGGGGGGCCAACCCCCCCGGGGGGGGGGGGGGGGGGCGCCCGGGGGGGGGGGGGGCCCCCCCCGCCCGCTGCGCGCTCCGCCATGCAATTTCTCACGCGCCGCGCTCTGCGCGGACGCGTGCGGAATTGCACGCGCAAACGGGCGCAGGGCTGAAGCACGGCGTGTTGGGCGCTTGTGCTTCAGCCCTGTGCCCGCGCCCCGCTACTCGATCGCCACCGGCGCGTGCGGAAACTCAATCCAATCCTCCGGATCGTGGCTGATTATCAGTCGCACGTCGCCCGACTCCTGCATATTTTTGAGCCGCCGGATCGAATCGCTCGCCGCCACCTTGTCCCAGTCCACATCCATCGGCGCGAGTGTGACGAGCTGATGGCGGATATGAACCGTATCGCCGGTCAGCACGATCTTCCGATGGGGCAGATTGACCATCAGCGAACACTCGCCCGGCGTATGCCCGGCCGTTTTGAGCATCATCAGGCTGCCGTCGCCGAGGAGATCGGTGTCGCCCGCGAGCTCGCGCCACTTGAAGCGGCGCGTCGGCATGATATCGCCCAGGATGAAGCCGCCGCGTGATTGCCGATCCGGCCAGTAGGCGTAGGGAAGCTCGCCGCGCATGATGAAGAACTCGGCGTCCGGAAAGAGCGCCAAGCCGCCCGCGTGATCCAGATGGAGATGCGAAACGACCACGTACTTCACGTCTGCGATTTTGTAGCCGAGCGCCTTTATCTGCGCGTCGACGACCAGGTCCGGCGTGTAGCTGACGTTGAAATAATCGGCCAGCTTGCCCCAGTAGGCGTGCGGGTTGACCGCGACCTCCGGATTACATCCGGTGTCGAACAGGACCAGCCCCTTGGGATGCTCGATAAGGTAGGTCGGGCAGTTGAGATGGATGTCGAGGTTGGGATTTCCCCCGACCATCAGATGCGATTCCTTCATCGTGAGCGTCGCGCCGGGCAGCGCGGTCATCCGGGTCGCCTTGCCATTGGCCATCGTTAATCTCCTGTGATGCTCGTTCGCCGGGATTGAGCGATAATCGATCCGCCACCCGCAACGCGTCAAGCATCGCGATGCGAGACGCGGCGGGAAGGCGGTTCGCGGATGAACGACGATGACGAAATCTCGCGAGCGCTCTTTGAGGAGGGCGTGACGCTCTTCAACTGCGAATCGTTCTTCGAGTGCCACGAAGTGTGGGAGGCGCTCTGGAAGCACTCGAGCGGCGCTGACCGAATCGCGATCCAGGGAATGATCCAATGCGCGGCGGCGATACTTCATGGGCGGCGCGGAAATCACAAGGGCGCGCACACGCTATGGAGCAAGGCCGCGCCGAAACTGTCGGGACTTGGCGATAACTACCGCGGAATCGCGCTTGTTCAGTTCAGGGCCGCGATGGCGGAGTTTTTCGACGTTCCGCCCGATCAGTGGCCGTCGACCGCCTCGCCGCGCATCCCGAGGACCACTCCCGGGTGATCGCCGCCGTGCGGCGAGCCGCGCTACGGCAAACTATAGAACAGCCCGTACAGGACGTTGTGCGCGATGTCTGAGGCCGCCCCGATCTTTTTCCCCGTGGCGGCAAAAGTGCCTTGAGAATTGACGAAGACCACTACCGCCATGTCGCGCGAGGGCATCAATAGCACTTCCGTGTTGAACCCGTTGAGGCTGCCGTTTTTGGAGATGATCTCGCCGACGCCATTAGCGGTATCGGCAGGATTGATCGCCCAGGTAAGAGCCGACTTTAGCGTAGGAGGCGTGCACGCCGTGAGCGATGGATTTTCCGCCTGACAGGCGTAGGGTTTCTCGGCGATCGCGAAGCCCTGCGTAATCAACGCCGGCACGTTGATCGTCCCGATCGTCTGATGGCCCAGCGCCGCGGCGGCGAATGTCACCATGTCGTTCATCGAGGACGAGAGTGCGCCCGCCGGAGCCCAGATTGGTATGGTGTTGATGGCCGCGTTTCCGGGCGCGACCAGCACCGCGAGCGGCGGCACATAGCCTGAGCCGCCGTTGGTCACCTGCACGTAAGCCACCTGGCCGTTGGCGATATGGGCGATCGCGGTCGCGTTGGTTCCAGTGGGGCCGTTGCCGCCGGTGATGGTCACGGAGGGGACCGTGAAATAGCCCGCGCCGCCATTGAGTATCGATACCGCGACGACGCTGCCGTTCTTGATCACTACCGCGGCCCTGGCGATTGTCGTCGCACCGGCGCCGTTGAACGTGACGCTCGCGGGCGCGAGATATCCGCTGCCGGGCTGCGTCACCGCGAACGACGCGACGCCGCCCTTCGCGTCGAGCGCCGCATCCGCCGTCGCTCCGGTTCCTCCTCCGCCCGTAATCGTGACCACCGGCGCCGAACTGTAGAGGCCGCCGCGGCTGACAACTTTGATCGCGGCGATCGCTCCGTTCGATACGGTCGCGCTCGCAAGCGCCGGGCTGTAGCCCGCCGCCACCAGCCCCTGCGCGCCGAAAAGATAGGTGCTGTTCATCGCGAGCGGTTGGAGCAAATCGGTGCTCAGAATGTCGAACCATCCGGTGAGCGCGGTGTTATCGAGGGGGCTTTTTTGCTGGTCGCCTATGAGCAGGCCGAGCAGGCCGATGGCGTAATCCGAATAGTTGTACGGCGCCGGCAGGACGCTGACCGGCGTGGGCGGGAAGATGAAGAAATTCATCGGCACCGCGTTCTGCCAGAAGAGCGCGAAATCCTGCGCCGTATAGGTGTTGATATCCGGCCGCACCGATTTTCGGCATCCCGGCGTCGGCGTCGTGCCGCACCGCGGAGCGTAGCGTGGAAAGCCGCCCGTGAAATCGCTCAACTCCTCGAGCGTAACCTGCGAAGTGAGTTGCTGGAGTGGTCCGATCGCGCTCTCGAAGGACGACAGCGGATCATTCAAGCTGGCGGCGCCGGTCGCGACCTCCTGGCCCAGCACATTGGTGGTAAAGACCTTGGTGACCGATCCAAGTTGAAAGACTGCGGCGGGAGAAAACGGCTGCTGCCCCGACGAATCGTTCACTGCGTAACCGGCCGAAGCGAACACCGGCGGGTTGCTGCCGAAGACCACACCTACCTCGACGCCAACCGCCGATCCATTCGCGACCGCGTTGTCGGCGTAAGTCTGCGCGATGGTCTGAATTGCCGCGGCGGTTGGAATCGCCGTGGGCGTAACAATCGGAGTCGGCGTGGGCGTCGCGGGCGTTGCCGATGCGACGGGTGACGACTGCGAGTCGCCACCGCACGAGACGGCGCCGATCGCGAGACCGAGCAGAATCGCTACGCACCATCCAAGGTGAATCAGCGCGCCGCCGCGGCCTGCCAATTCGAGCCGCCGTTCACTCGGATGATCGTCCACTATCCAGCCTCCCCGATGGCCGCGCTAGACCCCAGCCAGGGCCATGGATAGAACGGCGAGCCACGTCTTTCAAGAACTATCGCTAAGCGAATCGGGGAAGTCCGCGACGAATCAGATGGTCGGTTCGTCGCGGACTAGAACGGGATGTCGTCGTCGTCCATCGGCGGCGTTGCGTCGCTGCCCATGCTCTCGGGCTCATCGGGACCGCCCGGCGCACCGCCGCCCTTGCCGCCGAGGAACTGCACCGTCAGCCCCACGATCTCGGTGCGCGAGCGCTTGCCGCTGCCGTCTTTCGCTTCCCATTGGCGCGTCGTCAGGCGCCCTTCGAGGTAGACCTGCCGCCCCTTGCGCAGATACTGGCTGCACAGTTCGGCGAGCTTTCCGTAGACGACGATGTTGTGCCACTCGGTCGATTCCTTACCCTGGCCGTCGCGGCCCTTGAATCGTTCCGTAGTGGCGAGCGAGAAGTTGGCGACCGGCTGTCCCGAGGGCAGATAGCGCGTTTCGGGATCGCGCCCGAGGTTTCCGACCAGTATGACCTTGTTTACCGACATTTGTTGGCCGGCGTGCGATCGATGCCGGATGATCAATCCCTACCGCCCGCGACTCACGCGCGCAACCCCGGCCGTGTGTGGACGCGATGAAGGATCCACCGCCTGTTGACAATTTGCCGCTTCGGGACCGATCGAATCTAGCCCTTGGGCAGACCGAGCACGCGTTCGCCCAGGATGTTGCGCTGAATCTCGTTGGTGCCCGAGTAGATCATCGGACCGCGCGCCTCGAGCATCCGCCGCGCCCAGATGCCTTGATCTATCGCCAGTGTGTCGCCCCGTTCGAACTGTGCGAATGGTCCCAGCATCTCCATCGCGAAGGCCGCGATCTTGAGTCCCAGTTCTGACGCGCTGAGCTTGATCATCGAGCCTTCCGGTCCGGGCGGCAGCCCCTTGAGTTGCCGTGTGAGCTGGCGGAATCCGGTATACCTGATCGCGGCCGCCTCGGCTGCGTACTGGCCGATTTTCTGCCGCACGTCGTGGTCATCCCAAAGGCTTGATCCGTCGCGCGAGAGGCGCCGGGCGAGGCCGGCCAACTCGCGCACCCGCGCCATCATGATCCGCTCCGCGCCACTGGAGCGCTCGAAGGCGAGGGTAGTCATCGCGACCTGCCATCCTTGATTTTTTCGTCCGACCAGATTTTCGATCGGCACGCGCACGTCTTCCAGAAAAACCTGATTGAAGTGCCGCGCTCCGGTCATCTGGATCAACGGCCGGATTGTTATTCCCGGCGTTTTCATGTCGGCCAGCAGATAGCTGATGCCTTTGTGTTTGGGCGCTTCGGAATCGGTGCGGGCGAGCAGAAACATCCAGTGCGCGTGATGCGCCATCGAGGTCCAGATTTTCGATCCGTTGACGATGAAGCATCCGTCCTTTTCGACGGCGCGGGTTTGCAAAGCGGCAAGGTCCGAGCCGGCATTGGGCTCCGAATATCCCTGGCACCACATTTCGTCACCGGCGAGGACCTCGCGCAGGTGGCGCCGCTTCTGTTCGTCAGTTCCCCAATGGATCAGCGTCGGTCCGAGCAGCCAGATTCCCGGACCGGTAAACGGCACGCCGCTGCCGATCCGCTCGAGCTCCTGCTCGCAGATAATTTCGTGCATCAGGGTGCCGCCGCGGCCGCCATATTCTTTCGGCCAGGTGATCCCCAGCCATCCGCCTTCGTAGAGCTTGCGATGCCATCGCAGCGTCGCCTCCCAGCTCGCGTCTTCTTCGTCGGCCAGGGGGCCCAGGGCCGGAACCGCATACGCGCGATTCCGCTCCAGCCATTCGCGAAACTCGGCCCGGAAGGCCTCGTCTTCGATACTATAGTTGAAATCCATTTCGTCCTGATGGATCGGTTGCCTGCGGCTTCGTCAGTCGCGCTCCTGCTTAATCACTCAAGCCGCCGCGATCATTTTTCCTCGTACCACTTGATCGCGCCGCGCAGTCCCCGCTCCTTCTGAACCGCTCTGATCTCCTCGTTGCCGGGGCCGAAATGGAATAGCGCGTCGAACTCGGCGCCCGCCTGCACGGCGACGCGAAAGCCGCGGAGGTCCATCGCGCGATTGATCGCGAGCTTTTCCAACCTGAGTTTTTGCGCGGGCACCTTCGCCACCCGACGCGCATAATCGTAAGTTTCCTTTTCGAGACTCTCTTCGGGGAAGGCGCGCGTTGCGAATCCCATCGTCTCGGCCTCCTTGCCCGAAATTCTGCTGCCGGGAAGAAAGGCGAGATACTTGGTCCGATGAGGACCAACCATCCAATTCCAGAAAGCGCTCACGTAGCCAGCGCCGGCGGGGATCGAGGGAAATCCGATTCGCGCGTTCTCGGCGACAAAGATTATGTCCGAGCAGATGCACAACTGGGTCCCACCGGCGAGGCAATAGCCGTGCACCATCGAGATTACCGGCTTGGGCAGGTCGCGCAGCCTCAACCAGTGATCGATATAACGCTGCAAAAATCTCTGATCGTCGTCGACGGTGAACGGTTTTGGCGCGTCATCGCCCCATCCGCCGGTCAGGTCGTACCCGGTCGAGAACGCCCGTCCCGCGCCGCGGATAATCAGCACCTTGATCTCGGAATCTTTTTCGACCTGCGTCAGTGCCACGGCCATTTCCGCGATCAGCTCGGGCGTCATCGCGTTGAGCTTCTCCGGACGATTCAGCGTAAGCGTGCCGATACGGTCCTGTTTTTCGAGGATCACGGTCTTGAACGTCATAATTGCTCCTTGCGCGGCTCTGCTATTGATCGTCAACGTGCGGCAAAGCCCCGGTCGATTACAAGCGCCCGCGGAGATGTCATGCCGTCCGACAGTCTTGCGGGCATCAGAAAAATCCGGAAAATTCATCGAGTTCTTCTGCCATCGTGGATGCATTGCCGTGGCCGGCAGTCTCGTTAAAGGTGCCCGGCGGACACACCGGGCGGGCTGTATCCCTTAGGCGGTGGGCGCCGCTGAGGCCGCTTCCGCACCTCATGGGCGCTTTGTATAATCGCCGATGGCGGTGAGGCAGGGCGGTAAGCATGGGCTCGCGTTCTCTAACAACTCCCGAAGTCCGTTTTGTGCCGCTCGGCGGTCTCGGTGAGATCGGCCTGAACCTCGCGATCATCGAATGCGGCGGCCAGGCGATCATAATCGATGCGGGCCTGCTCTTTCCCGAGGAGCGCGCCTTCGGCCTCGGCGTGCTCGCGCCGGACCTTTCGTATCTGGATTCGAGCGGCCTCGAAATTCTGGGCGTCGTTCTGACTCACGCCCATGAGGATCACGTCGGTGCGCTGCCCCATCTGCTGCGCCGCTCGAACATGCGCGTCTACGGCACCGAGATGGCGCTCGCCTTCGCGAGCCGCCGCTTTGCCGAGGCCGGTATGGTCGGCGCGCGCATGACCGCGATCGAGCCGCGCCGTCCCTTCGACCTGGGGCCGTTTACGATCGAGCCGATCCGCGTCACCCATTCGACGCCCGATTCCGTAGCGCTCGCGATCCGTACTCCCGCCGGTCTTATCGTTCATAGCGGCGATTTCAAGATCGATCCGGCTCCCGTCGACGGCGAACTCTTCGATACCGAGCGCTTCCGCGAGCTGGGCGCCGAGGGCGTGATGCTCCTGCTGTCGGATTCGACCAACGTCGAGCGGCCGGGGCGCGCGGGCAGCGAGACTTCGCTTCGGCCGCTGCTCAAGGAACTCGCCGCGAAGAGCCGCGGCAAGTTCGTGCTGTCGGTCTTCTCCTCGCATATCCATCGGATACGGCAGGTCGCCGAGGTCGCGATCGAAACGGGGCGGCGCGTCGTAGCGCTTGGGCGCCGGGTCTCCGAAAGCGTCAGGATTGGAATCGAGCTCGGGCAGCTCACGATGCCGCCCGCGACCTTTATCGATCCCGGCGAGGCCGAGTTCCTCGAATCACGCCGCCTCGCCTACGTCGCCAGTGGCAGCCAGGGCGAGCCGCTCTCCGCGATGGCGAAGCTGGCCGTCGATGCGCATCCGCGGCTCAGTATCGGCCGCGGAGACACCGTCGTGCTCTCCTCGCGCTTCATCCCTGGCAACGAACGCACGATCCACACACTGGTGAATCGATTACACAAGCGCGGCGCCGATATCTATTACGACGGCGTCGCTCCGGTCCACGTCTCGGGACACGCCTGCCGCGACGAGTTGACCGAGCTGATCCGTCTGCTCAAGCCGCGCTACTTCGTTCCGATTCACGGCGAGTATCGCCATCTGAGCCGCCATCGCGCGCTGGCCGCCGAAGCGGGCGTGGCAGAGGCGAACTGCTTTCTGCTCGAGGACGGCGACCCGCTTATTCTTGCCAACGGCGAGGCGCATCGCACCCGGTCCGTCGCGGTCGGCCGGGTCTTTATCGAAGGCGGCGAGTTCGGCGATCCATCTCTGCTGAGCGAGCGCCGCACGCTTGCGCAGGAGGGCACGGTGTTCGCCGTGCTGGCGGTCTCGAGTATCACGGGCGAGGTCGTGAGCGGTCCCGACCTTATCTCGCGAGGCCTCATTAGCGGCGACGGGACCTCGGTCCACATGAAGCAGGCGGCGGCCGAGTTGCGAGCTCGCCTTCGCCGTCTGGATCGCCCGCTGCGCGGCGACTCGACGCTGCTGCGCGAGGAGATGGTGCGGGCGCTGCGCCACTATTTCCAGGCGACGCTCAAGCGCCGCCCGATGATCGTCGCGCACGTCGTGGAGGTCTGAGTACAATCGCGCGCGGGTCCAAAGCGCCGATCATCCTCGAAGCCGCCGACAGCGCGTCCGCTGGCGAAGGGCGTGAACGCGTCGCGCGCGAACTAGCGGCGCTCGCGATCCTCGCCTTCGCGGCGCTCACCCTTGTGAGCCTGCTTTCCGATGCGCTCGGGCGCGGCGCGAACCTCGGCGGAATTATTGGCGCCGCAGCCGCCGGCACGCTCGATTCGCTCTTCGGATTCCAGGCCTATGTTGCCGCGATCCTCGCCGGATGGCTCGCCACACGGGTGTGGCGGGGCGTGTCGGGACGCGCGCTGGCGCGTGAGATGATCGGCGCCGGGATTCTGCTCGCGGCGATTTGCGCAGGCGCCGGGCTCGTCACGGCCGGCGACAGATCGGCGGGCGGCGCTCTCGGCACCGGGCTGGCCTCGAGTCTCGGCCTCTACCTCAATCTCACCGGCGGATATATCGCCGTCGCGCTCGCGACTCTGACCGCGCTGGTAGTGATGCGCCGCCGTCCGCCGACCGAGCTTGTCGCCGGGCTGGCCCGCTCGATCGGATTCCGGCGTGACGGCGCGGCGGCAGGTACGAGCGACGGCATAAGTTCCGTTCTCGCAACTGATGCGGGCGCGGAGGCAACGCGCGCTTGGGCGATCGATTCGGCGGCTGCGGCCGATCCCAAATTACCGGTGACCGCGTCCGCGCCGCCGCCGCTCAAGGTTCATCGTCTCGAGCGCCGCGACTCGCCGGTTCGCGATGCATCGCCGCCCGCACATGCCCGCTCCAAGGACGGCTTTCGCCTTCCGCCGCCGGACCTTCTCGACACGCCTCCCGCCGAGCATACTCAGGTTGACGAGGCCGCCCTCCAAAACAGCGCGCGCGTCGTCGAGCAGAAGCTGGCCGACTTTGGTGTCAACGGCCGCGTGGTCGAAGTGCAGCCCGGCCCCGTCGTCACGATGTACAAGTTCGAGCCGGGCTCCGGAATCAAGGTGAGCCAGATCGTCAATCTGGCCGACGACCTTTCGATGGCGCTGCGGGCTTCGACGGTGCGGATTCAGGCTCCCGTGCCGGGCGAGGCAGTGGTCGGAATCGAAGTGCCGAATCGCCAGCGTGAGATGGTCTACCTGCGCGAGATACTCGAGGCCGAAGAGTACGCCGCCACGCACAGTCATCTGACGATCGCGCTCGGCAAGGACATTTCCGGCCGTCCCGTAGCCGCGAATCTCGCCGCGATGCCTCATCTGCTGATCGCCGGCGCGACCGGAACCGGCAAATCGGTTTCGATTCACACGATGATCGCTTCGGTGCTGTTCAACGCCACGGCCGACGACGTCCGCTTCATCCTGATCGACCCGAAGATGCTCGAGTTGTCGGTCTACGAGAATATTCCGCATCTGCTCGTGCCAGTGGTGGTCGATCCGGAGAAGGCCGCCGCGGCGCTGCTATGGGCGACGCAGGAGATGGAGAATCGTTACCGCCTGATGCGCGACTCGGGCGTTCGCAATATCGACGGCTACAACCGCCTGGTTGAATCGGGCGCCCTGGTGGTCGAGCTTAAGCCTTCCAACGTGGTGACGGACGATCCCGACGACGACGCGGATGACGCCGCCGAGGAGCCGCCCGAGCCGCCGCGCAAGCTGCCCAAGATTGTGATCGTTATCGACGAGCTTGCCGACCTTCTATTGAGTGAAGGCAAGAGCGTTGAGCGTGACATAACACGCCTTGCGCAGAAGGCGCGAGCGTCGGGAATTCATCTAATCCTTGCGACTCAACGCCCTTCGGTTGATGTGATAACCGGCCTTATCAAGGCCAATCTGCCGGCGCGGATATCATTCCAGGTGACGTCGCGGGTCGACTCGCGCACCATTTTGGATTCGATCGGTGCGGAGCGGCTGCTCGGCGCCGGTGATATGCTCTTTATGCCGCCGGGCAGCGCCAAGCTTCGCCGCCTCCACGGTCCTTTCGTATCGGAGACCGAGATTCGGAAGCTGGTCGATTTTCTGCGCGCACAGGGCGCGCCCGAGTATCGGATGGAGATACTCGAGACCGTGCGCCCCTCGGACGACGGCGGCGAGGGCGGCGGCCAGCAGGATGAACTCTACGACGAGGCGGTCAGAATCGTTATCGAGACCAACCAGGCGTCAATCTCGATGATCCAGCGGCGCCTGCGGGTCGGATACAACCGGGCGGCGCGGATGGTCGAGCAGATGGAGCGCGAAGGGCTGGTCACGCCCGGCGACGGGATGCGTCCGCGGGAAGTGCGCGCGCGGGATTTGAGTTGATTTCCATGCGTCATCTGAGGAATCGCGTGCGCGCTGCCGCGAACGCGCCAATCGTTGCGCTGTGCCTGTTGGCCAGCGTGATAGGCCTGACTTCAAGCGCGTTCGCCCGCACGCTTGAAGGATGTGGCTCCGCGCGATCCGCGGCTTTGGTTTCACCGACCGACCTCAACGGAATTGTCGAGCGCTTGCAGCATCATTATAACTGCACGGCTTCGTTCACCGCCGCGTTCGTCGAGCGGATCAGCGGTGCGGGCGGGGTAAATCGGACCCGCAATGGAGTGGTCTTCTATCAGCGCGGCGGCCTGATGCGATGGGATTTCGCCAAGCCGTCGGAAGCGACCGTCGTAAGCGACGGAGTCACCCTCTACGACTACGAGAAAGACCTGGACCAGGTGGTCGAGATGCCGGTCAAGCGGGCCTTTCAAAGCGGCGCCACGTCATTTTTACTTGGTCTCGGGGATATCCGGCGCGACTTCAACGCCTCACTTCCGGGCGCAAACTCGTCCGGAGCGGACGACAATGGCCTGATTCATCTGATTCTTACGCCCAAAGGGGGCACCGACGTGGTCGAGCTTGGCCTCGACCCCACGAGCTTCGACCTCGTTACACTGCGTTTGACCAGCCAGGTTGGCAGCGTGACCGACTTGAAGTTCAGCAATATCCACTCAAATGTTGCGCTTAACGCATCTCTGTTTAAGTTTAAGGTGCCCCAAGGAGCGGATATCGTCACGCCCGGATCGTCCTGACCGCGTTGTCGGCCGTTCTGACTGGCGGATTACGCGCCCCGGATTGCGTCGGCGATTATGGGGTAGTATGGATATTGCTTCTCGATTCCTATTGCCATGGAAAAAGTCCATCTCCTGACGCTCGGGTGCCCCAAGAATATCGCGGACAGCGAATTGATTCTGGGCGCTCTCGCGGGAGCAGGGTTCGAGGTTACCGCGAACCCTGACGACGCCAACGTGCTGGTCGTCAATACGTGCGCGTTTATCGAGCCGGCCAAGAAGGAGTCGCTCGACGCGATACTCGAGGCTGCCGAAGTAAAGCGGCGCGGCGGTGGAAAGCGGCTGGTGGTCGCGGGATGTCTGGCGCAGCGCTATGGAGCCGAGCTGCGCGAGCAGCTTCCTGAAGTGGACATCTTTGTCGGGACCGGCAACTTTCTCGACCTGCCGGAACTGCTGCGGCGCTCCGAGCGGCCCGAACTGAGGCCGATTCCGTACGCGGGCGCGGCTCATCTGCTGCCAGTCGAAGCGCCGCGGGTGCTGACTGGCAATTTCTTCAGCACGTATCTGAAGATTTCCGAAGGCTGCAACCATCGATGCGCCTTTTGTATCATTCCGAAGATCCGCGGCACGCACGAAAGCCGATCGCCCGAGGCGCTGGTTGCCGAGGCGCGGCGGCTCGCCGAACTCGGCGTGCGCGAGTTGAATCTGATCGCGCAGGACCTGACGGCGTACGGACGCGATCTGAACCCGCGGACGACGCTTGCAGCGCTGCTCGAGCGGCTGGCCGAAGTCGAAGGAATCCGCTGGATCAGGTTGCTCTACTGCTATCCGAATTTCGTGACCGGTGAATTACTCGACGCGGTCGCACGTCTTGATCAAGTGGTTAAGTATATAGACATGCCGTTGCAGCATGGTGACGACGGCATGCTGCGGGCGATGCGGCGTGAGCGATCGGCGGATGCGCTGCGGGGCCTGCTTGATCGGGTGCGCAGTGCGATTCCGGGCGTCACCCTGAGAACATCGTTCATCGTGGGATTTCCGGGCGAGACCGAGGCGGCATTCAGGAATCTCGTGGACTTCGTCCGCGAGCAGCGCTTCGATAGGCTCGGCGTTTTCACCTATTCGCGCGAAGAGAATACGGCCGCCCACGAACTGCCGGATCAGGTGCCCGAGCGTGTCAAGCGCGCGCGGCGGGCCGAACTGATGGAGAGCCAGGCGGGTATCTCCGCGGCCAGGAATCGGGAATTGGTCGGGCGCGAGATGGAAGTGATAGTCGAGGGTCCGATGCCCGGAAAATCGGCACGGATGCGCGGACGCCTGGCCGGCCAGGCACCGGAAATAGATGGGTTTGTTGCACTAAAGGGTGAGGCCGAACCGGGCGAATTTGTTCGGGCGCGGATCGAGCGCGCTTCGACCTACGATCTGCATGCGCGGATCACCGGGGCAGTCGAGTAACTGGATTTACGCGAAGGCGAATTTTTAGAAGGTGGCGTCGATGACGAAGAAGGCAGGAGCCGCGAGCAGAAAAAGATTCCTGGTAAAAGTGGGCGAGCAACTACAGGAGATGAAGACCAAGCTGCTCAACGGGATCGACTCCGATTTGCGCGCCGAACGCGAAGGCAACAAGGACGAGGGCATGGATACCTATGACCTCGCCTCCGAGGAGCGTGACCGCGAGATAAGCTTCATCCTTTCAGATCGCGAGCGAGTGAAGATAAGTCAAATCGATGACGCGCTGGCGCGGCTGGACGACGGCAGCTATGGCGTCTGTGTCTCGTGCGATATGGACATTGGCGAGGAGCGCCTCGAAGCGATGCCGTTTACGCGGCTATGCCGCGATTGCCAGCAGGAGCAGGAAAAGGAAGCGAAGTCGCTGCGGCGCGTCGACGAGGAGCGCCAGACCTATCGCAAGCTGGGATCGACCGACGCCGACGAAGACAATATCTAGCGTTCTGTGCCCGCATGTCGCGCGGCTTGAAGGGCCGATTCTTCGCGGCGCCAGCCGTATCGGCACTTATGATCAGGCCGCGCGATGCGCTGATTTCGCAGGCGCAGCCGGGGATGCGCGAACGGCGGCGATCCGGGTATGCTAGATTTGCTCCTGACGAAGTGTGTGAGAATTGGTAAATAGAATCTTTTGCGACGCGCGGCCAGGCGGCGCAAGTATCGACGCGGACGGCCGTCCGTGCGCCGGGTTGAAACCTGTTCGCCCGCAAGGGGCGCCCCGTCTGGCACGGGCGGTGATCGCGTTCGCCAGCGGCAAGGGCGGAGTGGGCAAGACGGCGCTTTGCCTCAATGTGGCGGTCGCGATGGCGATGGCCGGGCGCAAGGTCGGCATAATCGACACGGACCTTAATTCACCCGCGGTCATGGCGATGTTGGGGATGCGGACGAATCGCCGGTTCGCGACGGCCGATACAATCGAGCCGGTGCCCGGCCCGCTCGGCATCCGGATTGTTTCGAGCACGCTTATAGCCGACGGTGAGCCGGCTCCGTTCAGCTTTGCCGATACCGGGGACGTGGAGCAACCGGCGGTGCTCAATGGCTCGGGGCCGGTCGAGATCAGCTATGGCGCGGCGCTCGCGCGATTGCTGGGCTGCGATGGTTTGGGCGCGCTCGACTTCCTGCTAATCGATCTGGCGCCGGGTGCGGAGCAAATCCATTCCGTCGCCCGGCACATCGTGCTGGACGCGGCGATTTTCGTTACGCAATCCTCCGAGGTTTCCTGGCGGGCGACGCGTGGCGCGATCAAAATTGCGGCGGCCGACAAGATTCCCGTGCTGGGCATTATCGAGAACATGGCGGGCTTCAACTGCGACAGTTGCCATACCGTTCGGCCGCTGATGCCCGGCGGCAATGGCGCTGGAATGGCGCACGAAGCGGGAGTTCCGATTCTGGCGCGGCTGCCATTCGATCCGCGCCTGGCGGAGAGCTGCGATCGCGGAACGATCTTTGTGCGCGAATACTCCGAAGTTCCGCTGGCGAAACATATCGTTGAGCTTGCGCGGCAGATCGAGCGCGATATCGACGCGAAAGCAGCGCGCCTCGCAGAGCCCGCGCTCGAGGCTTAGTCCTCCTCCGGTTCGTCTGAACCGGCAAGCCCGCCGTGCACGCCGACGCGGCGCGACAACTCGAACATTCCTGCGCCGTCAAAGGCGCCGATCCGCAAGCTCGCGAACCCGAGCGTGGTATGGATACGGCTGCCCTCGAGGCCCGGCCGCGAGAGCATCACGAAACTTCCCACCGAGCCGCCGAGGGTCACAGATTGGCCGTCGCGTTCCGGGCGAAACCGTGCTTCGATCCGCCGCGGCGGCGTTTCGCTCGAGTCCTGCTCGATCGCCAGAGAATCCAGGCGGGCAATGATCGGCCCGTCGTGCGCGTGTATCGTTGCGGAGCCGAGATTCTGGCCGTCGGGCGCAGCGAGGTCGCGCAACTCGACGGCACGAATCGCGCCTGAATCGGGAACGGCCGCCCAGACCATCCGGCGGCGATCGAAAGGTCGCGCGCCCAACCCTGCGAACGAACCGCCGAGCCGCGCGACGGCGTCGAGTGCGAGCGCGGCGCCGCCGATTGTGAAATTTCCGGTCACCCGTCCGAATCGCCCCGATCCGCCGTCGGAGGTGCCCGCGCACAGGCGGGCGAGCGAGACGGCCGCGCTCTCGGAACTGCCCGACGCGGTCCATGGTTGGAATTCGGCTTCGAGTTGCAGCATGTCGTGCAGCGAGGCGCTTGCGAGCGCGCGTTCGACGCTTAAGTAGGCGGTTCCGTCGTCGACGATAACGGCGGGTCCGCGAAACGCAAGACGGAGCCGGTCGCCGGCGGCGATGAGCGAAATCGGTCCGAGCCGGAGGCCCGCGGGACTGACTTGGGTGGCGCCCTCGGCGGTGAACAGCGCGATCTGACATCGCCCGATAATCGCCATCACGCGGGCCGCGCCGCCGATATCAAAACTCGCCATCACGCCGATTCCGGCGCGCGGGTCGTAAAATTCGATTCCGGCGCGCTGCGGCATCGCGGGCGGCGGCTGCGACGCGGGCTTGGGCCGGGTCGCAGCGGCGACGCGAATGATCGCCGGACCTCGATTCGCCATTGCCGGCGGCGCGGCCTGGGCGGATTCGGCGAGCGCCTCTTCGGATAGCGCGGCCGCGATCGCGTCGAGTCCGTGCGCGCGGATTTTTCCCGGCAATCTCAGCGCGACCGAGAGTTCGAGCTGCACGGCTTCGAGCGCACCGCGAGCGGCGAGCGCGGCAAGGCGGCGGAGCGGATCGACGGGACTCTCGGCGAAGCGCGGGGTGAAGGCCTGGAGCAGGTTGTGCGCCGCGCCGCCGGGGTAGCGAAGGCCGAAGGTCGGTTCGATTCCGTGCACGCGCAGCCGGCGTGAGAGATTCGCCAGCGCGCCGTTGATAAAACCGTCGCTGGCCGAGACATGGGCGCCGCGCGCCGGTCTGAGCGCGCCGCCGATAAGGCGAAGGCCGACGCCCACGTCGACCCGCGGCTCGATCACGTTCCATCCGTGGATCACGGCGACGACCGCGCGCGAATGGCGGGCGACGATCCGTTCGACGCGCTGCGCGACAATCTCCAGCAGCCACGGCGCATCGCCGATCACCTGGGTCAGGCGGTTACAATCGAGCCGGTTGCGATCCATCGCGGCGTTGATGATCGCGGTTGCGCCGAGGCGGCGGGCAAGCTCGCGAGTGATATCGGCGGTATGGAGGTCGTTGACCTTAGGATGAAGCGTGCGATGGGAATCGGGCCCGGCGCTACCGCCATGCGGCGCGATGAGCAGGATTGGCGCGCCGCCTTCGTGGAGCTCGAGCCACCGAGCGGGCGAATCAGGATGCGCGGCGCTCAAACGCTTCTCCATCGCGTGGCTATCCGGCGCGCGAACGGCGAAGAGGGTTCGTTCAGAACGCTGCGCGCCTGTAGAAAGAATGACACGGCGAAATAATACAAAACGTAGGCAAACGATATGCCGAGCAGGAGCGGATTGGGGTGTGGCAACCCGGGCAGCATCGCGACCGTCGCGATCGCCCATGCGACGCCCAGCGTGAGCGTCACCCGGCGCATCGGAACGGTGCGGCTCGGGTAGATGCATTTGATTGGGACGAGCACCATTATCGCCAGCGCCGCGACGATTGCGAAGTTGGTCCAGACACCGAAGCCGAAGCAGAAAAGATAGAGCGCGACCAGGTTCCAGTAGGACGGGAAGCCGCGAAAAAAGTGGTCGGCGGTTTTGGCCTCGGCATGACAGAAGCCAAGCGCGCTCATCAGCAGGACGAGGGCGGCGAGTGCGGTTGCGGGCGCTCCAGCCGGGATGATCTCCGCGCGCACCATCACGTATACGGGCGCGATCACGAAGGTGAGGTAATCAACGATGTTGTCGAGCAGCGCGCCGTCGATAAAGGGGATGCGGTCGCGGATGCGGACCGCGCGGGCGAGCGTACCATCGGTCGCGTCGATCACGGTCGCGGCGGCCATCGCGATGAACGAGCCGCGGAAGTCGCCGCGCGTCGCGCGATCGATCGCGAGCAGGCCCAGAATCGCGCCCGAAGCGGTATAGAGATGCACCGCCCATGCGCAGGCGAGCAGGAGCAGCGCGCGTGCCGAGCCCCGGGAGATCGCGTCGGCGCTGGCGCGAGCGCGCTCAGGATGGTCTTTGGTCGCGTGGTCCGAAGTAGTCCTCCAGCACGGTCATGAACGGACCACAGGCGCGGCGCTCCTTGACGTGGGCGAGCGCCTCGTTGAGCGACATGTTGCAGAACGCGCGCAAGTAGGCGATCGCGAGCGTGGGCGCGCGGTTGAGGCCCGCGTTGCAATGCATATAGACGCGCTCGCCGGGACGGGCGAGGCGCGCGAGATCATCGAGCGCCGCTTCGAGCCGCGCCGCCATCGCATCCGCGCTGCCGTCCTGAATCGGCGTGCGCACGAAGCGAATCCCGTGCGCATCGTAGGCTTGTGCAAGCGTCGCTTCGTGAAGATCGTGGATGCGCAGGTCCTCGTCGTCTTGCAGATTCTGCACCGCGGTAATCGCGAACTCGCGCCTGAGCCATTCGATATCTTCGAGGCGCGGATAGTCGCCGATCAGCAGGCGCGGGCACAGTTCCGTCACCGACGGGCGGCCCGAAGTGCGCGCCGCGCGATACGAGTTGGAGGGTCGCTGGGTCCACCAGTCCATGACGCTACTCTAACCGGAGCCGCGGCATGATCGAAAGCGCGCGGGCGTAACGCGGATGTGCCGCCGCTTGCGGCGCGGTTGGCGATCAGCCTCAGGAGCCGCCCTCGGCGCAGGCCGCCGGATTTCCGGCGCGGTTCCATTCATAGAGCCAGACCGATGCGAGAACCGAAGCGCCGCGGGCGATTTGAGTTGCGATGAGCGGCTCTTCGCGGCTCATCAACGCGGCCTCGAAGGCGTCGCTTCGCGGCGGACCGGCGGCGCGCGCCGCCCGATCGGCGGCGATCACGTCCGATACCAACTGATGCGATTGACGAATCTCACTGATGGCCGCGTCCCATGCGGAGTTGACCGCGATCAGATGAACCTGTGGCGCGGCAATCGCGGCGATTTCGTTGATGTGATAGTCAGTGGTGGATTCGAGACGCGCGTGAAGGCCGTAGTCGCCCGGGTAGCCGTCGAAATGCACAGTGGTGTGGAGCGGCTGGCTCGCGTCGCCGATATAGTGCGCGAGATATCCCGACACGGTGAGCGCGCCGGCACAATCGGCGGCGCGCCAGTCGCCTTCGAGTTGGGCGGCGCGCGCTTCGATAGTCCATGGCAGCGTGCCGCTTTCTTCGAGCGCCGCCTCGCCCCATCGCGCCTGCATCGCGGAATAGTCGGGGACCAGCGCGGCGAACGGATCGGGGCCGAAATCCTCGAGGTCGATATAGTGATGAAGCTTCTCCGCGTGTCCGTACTCGCGCGCGAGTATGGTATCGGGTGCGACCGCGAAGCCTTCGAGTTGCCATTCGTTATGGGCGAGAAAGGTTTTGAGCGCCGAGGGCGGCAGCGCGCCGACCGCGAGGTGCGCGATCATCCGATGCGTTCGTGAATCCCATGAGAAGGCGCGCGAGGCGCCGAGAATCGTGAGCGCGGCAAAGGCGGCGCATGCGGCGATTATCCGCAGTCCGCGCAGATCTGGTCGGCGAGCCTCGTCCGCGATCACCGGTTGGCTCGCGGATTGGAGCGCGGCGCGCGAACGTCAGCCGGCGCGTGGCCCTGCGCGCCTTTGCGATGTGTCTTGCGCGATGGCCGGGGAGCGGGGAGAGCGGGCGGCGCGGATTGCGCGTCTTCGGAATCAGTCCCAGTGTCTAGCAGCGGCGCATCAGTGCGATGGCCGGATTCGACCCGCGAAGGCAATTGATTATTAGCCATTGATGAATGGCGCGCGCCCATCGCGAGCACGGCGCCGCGCAGATGGTCGGCGATCTTGCGCCAGGCTCCGGCGCCTTCGCTGTTATCGGCGATCGCGCGCATCTCGGCCTGCGTGATCACCTTGCCGATTCTGACTTCCACCGGACTTTTGCGCGGGATAAGTCCGCCCTTGCCGAGCACCTCGAAGGTGCCGTCGATCCTGAGCGGCAGCACGTCGCATCCGCTCTTGAGCGCGAGATAACCGGCTCCGCTCTTGAACTGATGAATCGCGCCGTCGGGCGATCGCGTTCCTTCCGGGAACATCAGAACGTTGCGCCCGGCGGCAAGTTCGGCCGCCGCGCCGTCGAGCGATTCGGTCTGGGCGCGTTCGCGATCGAACGGGATGAGGCGAGTGAAGTTGGAGGCGAGGAAGCGGCGCGCCGAGGTGTTGAAGAAATAGTCCTTGGCCGCGAGCACCGCCATCCGCTCGCCAGCGACGCCGAGTGCATAGCCGGTGAGTGCGAAATCGAGATGGCTCGCGTGATTCGCGACGACGAGGAAGTTGCGATTAGCGGGGATATTGCCCGCGCCGATCACGCGCGGCTGAAGCCACGAATGGAACGCGAACCGCTGCGCGCCCCGTATCGCGGTCTCCCCAAGCCGGCGGAACAGGGCGGGGATGCGCGGCGTGAATGGCTCGGCGAAGCGGGCGTACGACGGCATCCGCGGACGACTGTTCCCGTCGCCGGCGATACGCTCGAGGTCGTCGGCCGTGCGCAGGTCGGCAAGTTCGGCGGCGCTCAGATCGCGTCCCACGTGTTCGCCGATGTGTTCGGCGAGTTCGGCTAGCGCGAGCGAATCGAGGCCGAGGTCTTCGATCAGCCGCGTGGCTGGCGTGATCGAGGAACGCTCGCCCGCAACCTGCATCAGCGCGTTCGCGAGCCACGGTGCGACCTCGGCGGCGGCGTCGGTGCTTTCGCCGGCCTGGCGCTCGAGCATCCGAATGAGAACCGCGGCGACCTCGGCGCGTTTGATCTTGCGAGTGCGCGTGCGCGCAAGCTCGGAGTCGGTGAAGCGAATGATTCGGATGCGCTTGTGCGGACTCAGTGCCGCGCCAACTTTGTCGAAGTGCGCGCGCAGGCTGTCCTCGACCGCGCGGCGGCTCTCGCCTCGGGAATAGGCCGGCACGACCAGGGCGGCGGCCTGCTCGCCGCGCGCCATCCCGAGGCCGACGACGGCAAGCTCGCGGATGAATTGCGAATGGCCATACGCCTCTTCGAGTTCGTCGATATAAATGTTGTTGCCGCCGGAATCGACGATCACGTCCTTGGCGCGGCCGACGATGTAGAGCCGGCCGTCTTGGTCGAGGCGGCCGAGGTCGCCGGTGCGCAGCCATCCTTCACGCAAGACTTCATCGGTCGCGGCCTGATTGCGATAGTAACCGGCCATCACGTTCGGGCCGCGCGCGATTATTTCTCCCACCGCGCCTGTCTCTGCCGCGGCTCCATCGAGGCGCAACTCGATCCCTGCGAGCGGCTTTCCGACCGAACCCGCGCCCAGCGGCTCGTCGGGCCGCGCCACGCTCAACACCGGCGCCGCCTCGGTCAGGCCGTAGCCTTCGAGCAGGCGGATTCCGATGTCGTCGAAGAATGACGCGACGCGCTGCGGCAGCGCGGCGCCGCCGCTCACGGCGAGCTTGAGCCGGCCGCCCAAAGCGGTGTGGGCCTGGCGAAAGATTATCGCGCCGAGATTGATTCCGAGATCGGCTGCGGCGCGGCGATTCAAATCGCGCAGTTGATCGAACAGCGCGTGGAAGAAGGGGCCGCGCGCCTCGACCTGATCGACGATCCGCCGATGGATCGCTTCCCACAGCGCCGGCACGCCGATTACCGCGGTCGGGCGCACGTCGGCGAGCGTGCGCGAGAGACTCGGGGCGTCGACGCCGAGCGGATAGACGATGGTCGCGCCGAGCGCGAGCGGCAACAGCATCCCGCACGTGAACTCGAACGTATGATGGAGCGGGAGCAGCGAGAGCACGACATCGGAGGAATCGAGCGTGAAGACCCGCGCGAGCATCGCGACCTGGGCGGCGAAATTCGCGTGCGTGAGCATCACGCCCTTGGGCGCACCTGTTGTGCCCGAGGTGAAGACGATCGAGGCGACGGTCTTGCGATCGGGCGGCGGCGGCGGATTAGGCCGCTTGCCCAGCACGAAGGGCCGATTCAGGTCGGCGAACTGGAGTTCGACGATATCGTTATCGATTCGGTTGAGCGCATCGCCCAGGCGGGTTGCGACCGCGGCCGAACATAGCGCGGCCTTGGGCGCCGCGATTCGGCATATCGGCGCGAGTTCTTCGGGCGAGATCAGATGGTCGAGCGGCATTGCGATCGCGCCGGCGCAGAGGATCGCGAAGTAGGCGATCACCCAATCGGGCGAGTTCTCGCCGACCAGCATCACGCGATCGCCGGGCTTGACGCCGCGCGCGCCAAGCATCAGGCCGGCCCGGCGCGCCGCGTCGCGCATCTCGCGATAGGTGATCGTCGTGCGCTCGCCCGAGGCGAGCCGCGCGATCAATGCGGGCTCCCCGGCGTGGCGCTCGGCGCATCGGTCAAGCATCTCGATAAGCGTGCGGTATTTCGCCGCCGCGGCGGGGCGGATGCGGGTGTGAAGGTCGAGTTGCGGAAAGATGTGGCGCCGCAGTCCGGGCAGATGGATGTTGATCCAGTAATCGGCCCAATCGATCGATCGCGGCGCATATGGATGGCGCTCGCGGTCGGCGGGCGCGAGGCTCGCGTAGAGCGCGCGGATGTTCGCGCCGTGAAACGTATAGACCAGCTTCTGGATATAGGGCAGGTAGACTTCGACCAGCGATCGCGCGAGTTCGGTGTTGGCGCTGAGCTTGTCGATGCGACCCTCGAGCTTGCGCAAAGCCTCGGAACGATCGCCGGTTGCCGAGCGCGCCGCCGCCGCACCCTTCTCGAGGATCGCGGGTAGCGTGCGGCTCACCAGTTCGTAGGTTTCCTGCGATACGACGACCGCTTCCAGATGCGCCGCGAGCTTGCCCATCGGACCTGGCGCGCGGCGATTCTCGCGCCGATTGCTGAGCGCGGTCAGCTCGACCAGGCGGCGCATCGGCAGCGGATTAACGTCCGACGTGCATAGCTGGTAGACCGGGCGATGGCGATTGAGCATCAGCGCGGCGAGGATCGGTACCATCGCATGCGCGGCGAGATCGACCGGCAGCACGTCGAGCACCAGGTCGCCGCGGGCCGGATAGAAACGGTAGCCGCGTCCGGAGAGATAGGTCAGCGGTGCGCTGGTGTTGACGCCCTGATTCCATCCGGGGAACGGATCGCTGAGCGCGCTTTCGATAATCGACGGGCGCACAACGGCGGCGCGAATCGAATCGCGGGCCGCGAAGACCAATTGCTCGCCCAGGCTTTTGCTGTAGCTGTAGGTGTTCGGCCAGCCCCATCGGCGCGCGCGATCGCGGCCGATTTTCTTGAGGCGATCTTCGACCCAGCGCCGGCGCCATCGCTCGGCGAGGCCCTCGCGCGCGACGCTCTCGCCGCCGTCCTCGGAGTCGAGCATCTCGGCGTGACGCACCTGATCGTGCGATTCGGCCTCGACGTGCGCAATTGCGGAAAGCGCGTCGCGCCTCTCGCGCTTCAGATTGAAATTGCGCCGGCCCGCGGGGCACCAGTCCTCCGGGATATCGTCCTCGTAACGATGGCCGTCGGCGATACCGGCGGCGTAGCAGGTCGAGACGTGCAGCATCGCGGCGCCGCGGACGCGGCAGAACTCGATCACGTTGGCGACGCCCGAGACATTGACCGCGAGCGATTTTTCCAACGACGCCTCGAAGTTGACCAGACCAGCGCAATGCACGATCGCATCGATCGGCTCGGTGCCGAGCGCGTCGCGGTCCGCGATCAGTCCGGCGTTGGCGATGTCACCGCTGACCACGGCGACTTTTTCCTCGACGTAATGGTCGAAGCGCGCGCCAAGCTCCGCGCGCAACGGCCCCATCACGGGCGAGTCGAGAATTTCGCGCCGGAAGCGGCCGAGGCTCGAGCGCCGGTCGCCGCGGATCAGAAGGAATATCCTGCCGATCTCAGGATGCGTGCGGAGCAGGATTTCGAGCAGAACCTTGCCCAGGAAGCCGGTCGCGCCGGTAATCAGGATGCGGCGATGGCGCAGGACTTCTTCCAGCGGCGGCATCGCATGACGCCCCGCCGCACGCGGCTCGCTATTCGACATCCGCGATCACCAGCGGCGGCAGATGCAAATAGGTAATGGTCGCCGAGCGCCCCAATTCGGACGTCGCCATCGCAATCGCTTCGTCCAGCGTGTCGGCCGCCTCCCATCCGAGCCGCGCCGCGACCTCCGGCTCCTCGCATCCCGCCGCGATCACCCGTCCCAGATGCTGGCGCGCCGGTTCGCCCCAATACCACATGTAGAACGGATGCACGCCGTGATACGCATGCCCGTAGCGATACATGTGCGTGTAAGTCGGATTGTGCGCGAACTCGGCCTCGAACCGATGCTCGAGCTCGGTCGCGTCGGTCGTCTCACGCAGGCATCGATGGAAAAATTCGATGTAGCTCGGATGATGCTCGGGATGAAACTCGTCGCGCAGCGGATGGCATATGATCATCGTGCCGCCTTCGCGCACCAGCGGCTTGCCCCGATACATATTGAACAGGTAGCCGAGCCCCGTGCATTGGACGAGCACCGGATTCATGATCGAGTTGACATTGTACGGACAGACGAATGGCACGCCCACGATCAGGATGTCCGATTGGCCTTTCACCGGCACTGCGTATTGCTGGTAGACGCGCTCGAGCGCATGCCGATGGACCGCGTCGGTCTCGCCCGCCCACACTCCGGTCAATCCATAGGGCGAGGCGTACTGGCTCAGAAGCTGGCGGCGCAGATCGCTCGAAAGATTATCGAGCGTCCATCGAAAGCCCTTGAGCCGGATGCGATCCCAGTCCGAGAACTGGTCCTCGCGCTTCTGCATGAAGTCGAGCATCCCGCCGTACATCTGATTGTTGATCGCGGTCTCGATCGTGAACACGTTGACATGCTGATTGACCAGCCGTCCCATCCGATTCGCCGAGGTGTGCAGCGCCGACCGCGTCGGGTCCATGTAGGATTGGCACTGGCGCAACGTCGCGACGTTATGATGGTGGCGCAGGCTCTGATACGGCGCGAGGCCGACCGCGACCGACTTGTGCCCGCCATCCATCGGCACCAGGTTGATATTCAGGTAGAGCAGCAGGTCCGATTCGGCGGCGCGGCGCGATAGCCAGACCTCCTCGCCATGATCGGTCTTGCCGAGCATCACGATCTCGGCGCGATTCTCGGCGTCGAAGTTGTACAGGCGATCGGGCCAGAACTGCCGAAACGCCTTCTCGCCGACCATCCGCCGAATCTCCGCCTCGGTCATCCGGCGATGGAGCGAATTGGCGATCACCAGATGCACGTCGTCGACGCCGTAGTCGGCGAGCGTCTGCAAGACGACGTTCAGGATTCGCTCGCGGATGTCCGGCCGGCGCATCGGCGGCAGCGGCAGGCTCAGGTCGTCGATCGCGATCGTAACGCGCATGTTGGGATTGAGCTGCGCGAACAGCGGATCGGCGTTTTCAGGACGCAGGATCGCATAGCGAATCGCAGCGTCGGGATCGGCAAGCGGCTCGAGCGGCGGGGGCGGATAGACCACGCGCGTGCCGGCGGGCAGCTTTTCATAAAGGAATTCGTCGCCGTAAGGGATCAGCCGCGGCGCCGAGCGGCGGTTGAGCGTGACCACCAGTTCACGCCGGGCGCCGGGCTCGTGCTTGAGCTCGGCGGCATTGAGTTCGCCGATCTTACTCTCCGGGCGCGCCATTGGAGGCTCTCCGGGGCGGACTTATCGCCGCCCATCCGTCGCGCATCGCATCGGCCGCCGCGCCGCGTTCGCGCAGATGAATCACCGGCCATTGCCGATCGCGCGCTGCCGCAAGCAGGCGGCGATCTGGATTGACGGCTACCGGATGGCCGAGTGCGCCGAGAAACGGCAGGTCGTAGTACGAATCGGCGTAGCCCCAGCAATCGGTAAGGTCGATACGATGGCCGGCGGCGAAGCTCGCGCACCAAATCGCCTTGTCCGCGCCCGCCATCACCGGCTCATGCATCCGGCCCGTCGCGCGGCCGCGGCTGAAGACCAGGCGATTGGCCGCGTAATGCTCGATACCGAGGCGCCGAGCGAGCGGAGCGACGATGAAATCCGGCGATCCGGTGACCAGCACCGGCATCATTCCGGCCGCCCGGTTTGCCTCGATTATCCCAAGACCCCGTTCGTACATGTGGTTCATCAGGATGCGCTCACAATACTCCTCGCCGAGTTGCTCGAGGCGGTCGCGCGAGATTCCCTTGTAAAGCTCGAACAGCATCACGTTGAGCACCCGGCGGTCACGCCGCTCGGCCATGTAAAGCCGCGGGAGACTCGCCGTCAGCGAAACCAGGTAGCGGATGCGGCCGCTCCATTCGGCGAGGTTCGCCATCACGAAGGCCGTGCCGTGAAGCAGATTGAGATCGGCGAGCGTGCCGTCGAGATCGTAAAAGGCGGCGGCTTTGAGGCGTCCGCGCGCCGGGCGCGCATGGGATCTTTTGGAAACTGACATGTCATTCCACTTTGGCCGGTAAAAAAGAGCGTTCCTGTAGCGCCCGCGCCGACTGTTGCCGCGATAGCTCCTCGAGCAGTTCCGGACGCGCCACGCCGCCCAGCCCAAAGGCCAGAATCTCCTCCGCCAGCGCGTCGATATCGCGCATCTGACCGCGCGTCAGTTGCCCTACGACCTCCTTGACGCCGCCAAGGATGCAGCACGCCGCGGCTCGCGTGTCGCACGGGCGCACCAGGTTCATCTCGATCCCAAGGTCGAGCGAGCGCTGAATCTGATCACACACCTGCTCGTAAAAGTTCTGAATCCGCGTATCCAGCTCCCGATCGAAACCCACCGAATGGTTGAGCAGGATATCGGTCAGCTCGCGCTCGGCCAGCACGAAATTCAGCACCCGATGGAGATTGTCGCGAAGCTGATTCACCGGGCTTGGCTCGTTCGGTCCGACCCGCAGCCGCTGGATTCGCCGCGCCATCTCGCTCAGTACCTGCGCCAGCAACTCCTCGAAGAGTTCCCGCTTGTTTTCGAAGTAGAGATAGAAGGTGCCGCGGGCGATTCCGGCGCGCGAGATTATCTCGGCGACGTTGGTGCGATGGTAACCCTTGCGCGCGAAGATGCGCTTTGCATGGCGCATCACCTGCGCGCGCCGAGCCTGACGTTCCATGACCCCTCAGCCGCTAGAAGTATAGGCGGCCTCGATTTGTGTCAAACCTCGGCACTTCGCCCGGCATTGCCGTTCCTGGCCCGATCCAGACGACCTAACCGTCGCTAAGGACATGGAGCACAGCTCGCCGGACTCTGCCCAATTCCAATTTGGATGGACTGGCTCGAAATCCCGCCCGACGACGCCGAGATGCATGCGCACGCCGGAGTGGCCGGACTGCCGGCGACGAACAGACCATTGCCCAGGCTTATGAAGTACGAACTGGTGGTGAACCAGGAAGCGGCGTTCGTGAGGCCCAGTATCGAGGGGACGCCGTTAGTGGTGAACTGGCCCTGGGCGGTAAATTGAAGCTGCTCGCCCGCTGTGACCTCGGTCGGGGGAGCCTTCACGCAGATGAGCCCGATAGGCGTCGGGGTCGCGCCGGGAACGACGGTACTAGTCGGGCTGGCGGTGGGAGCGGTAGGCACGCAGATGCGAATGCTCTTCAGCAGAACGGGCGTTAGCGTGGGAATAACCGCGGGCGAGCTCGAGCCTCCGCCGCAGCTTGCCACAAGCGACGCAATCACCAGCAAGAGCGCGGGCGCGATAACCAGACATCTCTTCCACCACATCGGGCTTCAGTCATGCCGTGTGCGCTCCCGCCATGTCAAGCTTTGATTACGCGAGTGCCGCGAAGAACGGGCTATTTCCGCAGAGAAATTCGCGCGTGCGTGCCGGCCGGATACGCCAGTTGCGCCGGCTCATAGAACGGAACGGCGGGCATCGATGGAGGGGGGAGTCTCCAAACGATGCCCGCCTGTTCACGGTCCACCTTGCGGCAGACTTCGCTCGGTTGCAGGGAGGAGATTGCAACCGGAGTGCGCATCAACCCTTCGCGGTCACTCAATAAGTAAGACGGGGCCCGTGCGCGAATATTCATGCTTCAATCATAAAAGTTTGTTCGGTCGATTTTTGTCGCGCGGGTGGAAATTGTCTTCCGCCCCTTACGGTGGTTTCGTCCGGCTCATGGAAGCTTCCGGCTGAAGAAGCATCCACGCTTCGCACCAGAACGGAAAGCTCGTGCACCACTTAGAGTGCGCGCGATATTCCCAACTGTCCCGAATCACGAGAACCCCGCGAATTTTCAAGGGTTTGGCACCATTACGCCGCGTGGCACGGAGTTCGCTCCCATCTGAAACCGTGAGATGCAGGGCTCGTAGTTTATGGTTAGCGGAATTCATCCGAACGGAGGGGACGATGAAGACGATGAAGAGGAAGATAACGCTTATTTGCGCGTCATTGCTCGCAGGTGCGTTCTGCGCATCCGCAGGTGCTCAAAACTATCCGGGTCCGATTGCGCCCGTTCCGGTGGCGCACGCGCCGATGTTCGGGTCAAACGGGCTCAATCCGGCCAATGGAAACCAAGGATTCGGCCAGCCAATTACACAGACTGGCTACAACAATCTGAACACGTTCCTCGCGAGCCATCCGGATCTCTCGGGCACGCTGTCGCGAAATCCGCAGCTCATCAACGATCCGAACTTTATCGCGACGCATCCGGACCTGCAGAGCTACCTGGCGAGCCATCCGACGACGGCTGGGAGGCTGCGACAACATCCCGACCAATTCATGCATCGTGACCGTGACGATCTCTACCATTGGAATGAGGCGACTGGGTCCCGCCCTTATGTCACGGATCACGCCACGGACAACATGAATACGTTCCTGGCGAGCCATCCCGACGTTGCCAGCTCGCTGTCGCACAACCCGCAGCTCATCAACAATCAGCAGTTCCTAGCGGCGCATCCGGAACTGAAGAGCTACCTGGCGTCGCATCCGGGCGTCGATAAGCAGTTCACCTCGCGGCCTGACCGCTTCATGGATCGGGCGTACGGCGACGGCAAATATGGCAATCCGGAATCGTATAAAGGCACGGCGGTGAATGCGGACCATTACCTGGACAACCACCCGGAAATTCAATCGCAACTCCAGCAGAATCCGGAGTTGGTGAAAAACACCGATTACCTGAACAATCATCCGGGATTGCAGCAGTACCTGGCTAACCATCCTTACGTGCGCTCGCAGTATCAGAATCATCCGTACAAGTTCGAGAATCGGCTGAAGAGCTTGGAAAAGCACGCAGGCCACAGCGGCTGAACAATCGCGAACTGATATGAGCGGCACACACGGCCGCGCGAAATCTAACGAGGGACCGGACCGCCGGTCCCTCGCCGTTTTTCGCCCACAGATTTAGCGTGTGCGCTGTTAGAGCGTCCGCTTGAACGACATGCTGGCGAAAACCATCATTATGGCCATGAAGATGACCAGGAAGACCACGTCGTTCCTGACTGCGGTTAAGTTCGCGCCCTTGAATAGAATTTGCTTGATTGCGCTGACCGAGTGAGTCTCCGGATTGAGGGCGGCAAATTTTTGCAGCCATCCCGGAAAGCTCTCGACCGGGTAGATCGCGCCGCTCGGGAAGAACAGCACGACGTTCAGAAAGCCCGCGAAGACTCCGACCAGCCGCGGATGGCTCGCGCGTCCGAGGAGCGTAAAGGTCATCGCCAGCAGGCCCATCGCAGAGATCACGATTACACCGAGCAGGGTCAGGAGCGCCGACAGTCCGCCCTCGATTTTTCCGCCCGTTATCATCAGGCCCAGGAACATCACGAGCACGGCCGCGACGCTCGTCACCGAGACTCCGCTCGCCAGCATCCCGCCCGCTATCTCCCATCGCGTCAGCGGCGTCACCAGGTAGCATTCAGTGACGCCCATGAACTTGTCCATCACCCAGTTGAAGACGCCCGAAGTGAGCGAGCCCATGAAGAGCGACATCACGATAACGCCCGGAATCAGCGAGCGATCGTAATCGACGGTGGTGAAGAGCTCGACCGGGCGCAGCACGATTGTGTTGAGTTGCGGACGCCGCGCCGAGACGAAGTTGTCGCGCAGCGTGCCGACGGCCGAGTCGATCGCGCTTTCGAGCGTCGCGGCGCTGACCGCGTCGACGTTGTCGGTGAAGAGTCCGACCTCGGCCTCGCGCCCTTCGTCGATCCGATGGCTGAAGTCGGGCGGAATGATGACGGCGGCCTTGTAGACGCCGTTGCGGGCGCCGGCGATTGCGGCGCTCGAATCATCGAGGTAGGCGATATCGATCGTCCGGGGGCCTTCCTGCAACGCCTGCAGGCGCTCGACCACGCGCCGTCCGTATTGGCCGTGGTCCTCGCTGACGACCGCGATCGGCAGATGCTTCAAGTTGCCATTGAACGAGTTGCCCAGGATGAGCAGGTAGACGATCGGCATCAGCACGGTAACAAGCAGGGTCAGCGGATTGCGACGCAGCTTAAGCAGGTCGCGGCGCATGACCGCCCAGGCCTTCATCGGTTCTGCGGCATCCCAGCGCCGACCAGCAGGCTGACGCGGCGCGCCTGTTCATCGCGCAGCGTGCGCCCGGTGAAATGGATAAAGACGTCTTCGAGCGAAAGCTGATGGAGATTGATCGAGCCGACGCGGGCGCCCATCGCCTCGACGTCGTCGATGATTCGCGGAATCAGGCTCGCTCCCTTTTCGACGCCGAGTGCGAGGCGCGAGGGGCCGAGGCGTTTGACCTCGTGGATTCCGGGCCGCCCGTCGAGCATCGCGGCTACCGCGTCGATATCGCCTTCGACGTCGAGTTCGATCCGATCGGACCCGCTGACTCTCGCCTTGAGTCCAGCGGGCGTGTCGAGCGCGATTATTTTGCCGCCGTCGACGATCGCGATGCGGTCGCACAGATGCTCGGCTTCGTCCATGTAGTGGGTGGTGAGGGAAATCGTGATGTCGCTTTCGGCGCGGAGTTGTCCGAGCAGGTCCCACACCGCGCGCCGGCTCTGCGGGTCGAGTCCGATCGTGGGCTCGTCGAGAAAGAGCACCTGCGGCGAATGGATCAGGCCGCGCGCGATCTCGAGCCGGCGGCGCATCCCGCCCGAGTAGGTCGCGACCAGGTCGCCCGCGCGATCGGTCAGCCCGACCATTTCGAGCAGGCGGCGCGCACGCGCGTGGCGCTCGCGCCGGGCGATGCCGTAGAACTCGCCGTAGATATCGATATTCTCCCATCCGGTGAGATCGAGGTCCGAGGTCAGCGCCTGCGGAATCACGCCGATTCGCTCGCGCACGCGGCGCGCCGCCCGTGCGACATCGTGGCCTGCCACCCAGGCCTGACCGCCGCTTGGCGTGAGCAGCGTGGTGAGCATCCGGACCAGCGTCGTTTTGCCGGCGCCGTTGGGACCCAGCACGCCGAACAGCTCGCCGCGCCCGACCTCGAAGCTCACATGGTCGACCGCCGTGAATGAGCCGAACCGCTTGGTGAGTTCCTCGGCCCTAATACTGGCTGAGCCTGGGTCCATGCTGATCCTGATCCGGCGGCGCCGCATTATCGGTCGCGAAAGATACTTCGGCCGTCATGCCCGGCTTCGCCAGACCCGAGTTCTGCAGGATTCGCACCTTGACGTAGAAGGTTCGGATATCCTGGCGGCCGCGCCGCACGTCGCGCTCGGTCGCGAACTGCCCTTCCTGGCCGATCGACATTATCTGGCCGGGAAGCACGGTGGGCGGATTTCCCGGCAGCGATACCAGCGCCGGCTTGCCGACGTAGAGCGCGGCCAGGTTGGTCTCCTGCACATCCACGCGCGCCCAGATTGTGGAAAGATCGTCCACGGTAATTATCGGCGTCCCCGGCGTGACCCATTCGCCGACTTCGAGCGCCTTATCGACCACCACGCCGTCAAGCGGTGCGCGGATTTGCGTATCGGCGAGCTGGTCCTGGTAGTAATTGACCTGCGCCTGGGCGCTGGCGACCGTGGCCGCGTTGGTCTGGACGGCGGTCAGCGCGTCGTCGCGGGTCTTGGTCGCGATTACCTCCTGTGCGTAGAGCTGGCGATAGCGGGCGTAATCGCGCCGGGCGGCCGCCAGATTCGCCTGCGCCGTCATCAGGTCGCCGTTCGCCTTGGCCAGGCTGTTGCGCAGGTCAACATCCTCGATCCAGCAGACCACCTCTCCGCGTTCGACGCGGTCGCCCTCGACCAGGTCGAGCCGGCTGATTCGGCCGGCGATGCGGCTGGTGATATTGACCTCCTCGGCCTCGATCATGCCGACGACCTTGATATGGGAGCGGTCGGGGGGCGGCCAGATATATCGGCTGCCGAAGAGGTAAAGGCCAGTCAGGGCGGCGGCCACAGCGGCGAAAGTGATTAGGCGGCGAACCACTCTTCCACGCTTGCGTGATTTGGCGCGGATCGCAAGTGGTTGGAATTACTCCGGTGCGTGGGTCGAACCCGGATGGCTCGCGCCGCCGTCGATTATCAGGACCGTGCCGGTGGTGAAGCTCGCGAGCGGGCTTGCGAAATAGAGCGCCGCGCCGACGATTTCGTTGGGCTCGCCGGCCCGTTGCAGGGCGAAATTGTCGTGTGCGTAGCGGGTGAACTCGGGCGTGCGCGACCATCCGCGGCTGATAGCGGTGTGAAACGGGCCGGCCATGATGCAGTTGACGCGCACCTTGGGGCCATATTCCTTGGCGAAGCCGATCGTCAGCTTGTTGAGGCCCGCCTTGGCCGCCGCGTAGGGCGCGGTGTCGGGCGTCGGCCGAATCGAACTGGTCGAGGAGATGTTGATTATCGCGCCGCCATCGCCGGCCGCCATGTGTGAGCCAAAGAGCGCCGAGAGCCGAAACGGCCCCTTGAGGTTGACTCCGATAACCTTGTCGAAGAGTTCCTCGGAAGTTTCGAGCGACGACGGTGCGATCGGCGACATGCCGGCGTTATTGATCAGCACGTCGACCCGGCCCCATCGTGCGAAGACCTCTTGGGCGAGCCGATCGCAATCGCTCCATGAGCCGACGTGCGCCGAGTGCGCCGAGGCCTGGCGTCCCATCGCGCGAATCTCCGTCGCGGTCGCTTCGCAGGCGTCGAGCTTGCGGCTCGCGATCGCCAGGTTCGCGCCCGCTGCCGCAAAGCCCAGCGCCATCGCATGGCCGAGTCCCCGGCTTCCGCCAGTTATCACCACCACTTTGTCGGTAAAGTCGAACTTGATTGCAGGCGCATCCACTATTCCGATACCTCTTTCCCGGCGCGCCAAATCGAAACGGCGCCGGATGAATGCGGATTCTTGCTCAAGCGATACAACTTTGCGAGCGCGAACGGCTCGACCGGCTTCGCACTAATGCGAAGCGTCTGAGGCGGCGGCGGTATCCGAGCCGGCGGCGGCGCCCGCGACCGCCCATGTCACCTGTCCCGCAGTGGTGAAGGTCACATCGACGGTGTCATTGACGCGGAAGATAAGGAAGCTTGGGTCCTTCATTCCCCATGCGACCCACGGGATCGTGAACTTGCTCGAGCCGGTGAGATGGTCGCCGGTGAGTTGCCCATTCGTGTCGAGCGTAATCTGATGCGCGCCGCCGTGGATGCGCATGATTCCGGTGATCGCCGCATTGAACGCGCCGTCCGGATTCAGCGTGCCATGGACAGTTTCGGGGGTGAAGCTGATCTCGGGATAGCTTGCCGTTTCGAGCACGCTCTTCTTCATGATTCCGTCGCGCATGCTCTCGTTGGTCTCGGCGGTGGCGGCGTCAATGACGATCTCGCCGCTTGCCTTGCCGGTCGCGGGGTCGGCCTGGATCGTTCCGCTCTTGAGTTGGAATGTTCCGTGCGTGGTATGGAGCGAGCCGCCCAGGTTGAACACGATCTGCGTATTGGCGGGATCGAGCACGAGGGTGCCGGCCCGCGCCGCGCTATCGGCGGCGATCGCCAATGAATGAGTCAGGATCAAGCACGCAGCGAAGACCAATGCGGTTGCGATTCGGCGAATCGTGGTCATGTCGATCTCACGGAAGTGACAGCCGCGGGGCGGCGGTTATTGAGCATTTCCCATCCGAGGCCGGCGATGGTTCCAAGCCCGATGGACGAAGGCGCCGCGGCGCCCGCGTGCACCGCGAGCAGACGCGCGAACGCGGCCGGGCGCAGGGCAAGCGCGCTAATGGAGCGATGGCGAATCGCGTCATGCTGGCCGATCAGCATCAACAGGCGCGACATCAGCCGCGGCATCCGCATGATCCGCCGATGTGCGGTCCGGTAGAGCGCGAGATTCTCATGCGCGAGCGCCTCGGCGAGTGCCGACGCCTGGCGAAAGGCGAGCGACAATCCGTCGCCCGTGACCGCATCGACCGAGCCCGAAGCGTCGCCGACCAGCGCGACCCGCCCGCGTGCGACGCAGCGCAGATTCGACGACGCCGAACGGCCGCCGCGCAGCGCGTCGATCGGGGCCGCATCCTTCAGCCGCGCGTCGAGTTGCGGAAAATACGGCGCCAGGCCGGTTATTCGGGGGCCCGAATCATTGCCGATGATCGCGACGCAGATATCATCGCCTCCGACCGGCGTGACGTAGGCCTGCGCGCGCGGATGCCAGTAGACCTCGACCAGATCGGTCCAGGGCCGCACGCGATAGTGCTGGCGGACGCCGACCCGATCTGTGGTCAAGCGCGCCGGCAGCATCGCGGCGCGCCGAATCCGCGAATTGTGGCCGTCCGCTCCGACCACCCATCCGCATCGGACGGTCTCACCGCCGAGCCTGACGCCGCCCTGCGCGAGTCCATCGACGCGCGCGCCCCAGCGCATCACGACGCCGGCCTCTTCGGCGCGATTCATCAGCATGCGATGCAATACGGTGCGGCGGATACCCAAACCGTGAACGCGCGGAAAGCGCGCTTCGGCCGCGATACCGTCGCCGATGAAGCGGATTCCCCGAAATGGCCGCGCGTCGCCGCCGTCCGGCTCGATCCCGAGATGGCGGAGCGCCGCCACGCCATCGGGCATCAGACCCTCGCCGCAGGCCTTGTCGACCGGCGGTTTCACCAGGTCGGCGACGATCGCATTGAGACCGCGCTGGCGCATGGCTATGGCGGCGGCCAGCCCGGCCGGTCCGCCACCCGCGATAAAGACGTCGGTGGTCAACAATGCCCTGTCCGACTCACCATTCGATTAGGAGCATCTCGGAGCAGAACCCAGGTCCCATCGCGAGAATAAGACCCTTGGTTCCTGGCGTTGGCCGGCGATGCGCGATCGTCTCCTCGAGCACTTGCAGCACCGACCCCGATGACAGATTGCCGAATCGCGCGAGACAGTCCCACGACAGTTCGAGTTCGCGTCCGTCGAGGCCGAGCGCATCCTGCACCGCCTCGATTACCCGCGGTCCGCCCGGATGGATCACCCAGGTGCCGATGTCACGGCGCTCGAGGCCGTGGCGCGCGAGAAACGAATCGACATCGCGCTTCAGGCGGCACTTGATAAGGTCCGGCAACTTCGGCGAAAGGACCATGCGAAAGCCCTTTTCCGAGATGTCCCAGCCCATGATTTCTTCGGTCTTTGGATAAAAGACGGAGCGGGTGTCGACAATCGATGGGCCGTCCGCGCGCCGGGCCGAACCGGCTACGACTGCGGCCACGGCGCCATCGGCGAACAGTCCGGTCGAAATCAGGTTGGCGGTCGAGAGATCGTCAGGGCGAATAGTCAGCGAGCAGATCTCGACTGAGAGCAATATCGCCACCTGCTCCGGATAGGCGCGCACGTAATCGGCCGCGCGCGTTAATCCGACCGCACCGCCGACGCATCCGAGGCCGAAAATCGGCGTGCGTTTGAGGTCCGGCCGCAAGCCCATCCGGTTGATCAGGCGCGCGTCGAGCGACGGGCTGGCAACGCCGGTGACCGAAACGACGAAGAGCGCGTCGGCGTCGCCGCGGGCCATGCCGCAACGTTCCAGCGCCGCATCGATCGCGCGCTCGCCCAGATGCGATGCGACTTCGAGCCACGCGGCATTGGACTCGCCCCAGGTCTGGAACGTTTCGTAGCGCTCGAGTGCGAACGCGAGATGGCGCTCGCGGACGCCGGTGCGGGAATGAAGCCGGTCGAGCAGTTCCGGCCGCGTGAGCTTTTCCGCCCAATGACGTTTCAGAGCACCTGTAATCTCCTCTTGATGGTAGCGATTGGCGGGAAGAGCGCTGGCAACCCCGGCGATTCTCATCGGCCACCATTGGCCGCGCGGCCTGCGCCGGCAAGGACGCTCGCGGCGCGTTCGGAATTGGACAGATTCATTCGGCAGGTTCCTTTTGTTTGCGCAGTCACGGTTGACGAACGGTTCGCCGCATCCGGGGCGGTGGCGTCCGCGACGGGGCGCAATTTCGTTACTGACTTACGACGGGCGCGGAATTTCGATTCATCGAAATGCGCTACCCACGCACTGAGTAATGATAATGCATGATAGGAAGCAACGGTGGAATGGCAATATTTATTCGATACGAGTAATCAATTTCATCGGTGGGCCCTTAATCCGGCTACGCTCATCTTTTTGCATTGTGGCCGGGCTGGAGTCATGGATAATCTGTCTCTTTCGAGTGATGACCGGAGTGTCAGCCGAAATAGCCGTCGAGGCGAGGAGTCTGCGCAAAAGCTACGGGTCGCGCGTCGTGCTGGACGGCGTGAGCTTTCGCGTGGAGCGCGGAGAGGTGGTCGGATTGCTCGGCCCCAATGGCGCCGGCAAGACTACGACCGTCTCGATCCTCGCGACGCTGCTGCGGCCGGACGCCGGCGAAGTGCGGATCGCAGGCTTCGACTCGCGCGTGAATCCGGATGCGATGCGCCAGCGGCTCGGCTTCGTTCCCCAGGCGATTGCGCTCTACCCGTCGCTGAGCGCGCTGCAGAATCTCGAACTGTTCGCCCGCGTGCATGGCATCCGCAAACGCGAGGCGCGAGCCGAGTCGATGCGCGTGCTTGAGCAGGCGGGCCTTGGCGAACGCGCGCGCGACGCGGTTGCGATTCTGTCCGGCGGCATGAAGCGGCGGCTCAATCTGGCGTGCGGAATAATTCATCGCCCCGAAGTGATGCTGCTCGACGAGCCGACGGTTGGGGTCGATCCGCAATCGCGCGAAAATATCATGGAGACCATCCGTGACTGCGCTCGAGGCGGAGCCGCCGTGATCTACAGCACCCATTACATGGAAGAGGTCGAACGGCTGTGCGATCGCGTGCTGCTGATCGATCGCGGCAGGATAATGGCCCAGGGCAGCGTCGCCGAGTTGATCGCGCTCGGTGGACGCCATCCGCGGATGGAGATTGCGTTTCGGGAATCGGCGCCGGCGGGATGGTGCGCGGATATCGAGGGCGTCAGGGAGCTGGTGCAGGAGCAGGGCGATCGCAAAGTGAATCTCGAGATCAGTAACCCCGCGCAAGTTGGCGAGTTGCTCGAACGAGCGCATCAAGCCGGCGCCCACGTGCTGGAATTCAGCTTACATAGTCCGAATCTCTCGGACGCGTTTATTGCGCTGACCGGTCATGCACTGCGCGATCCGGAAGCGGGAACGGTTTGAAGTTCCGCCATGATCCGAACTGTCCGCCTGATTTTCCAGAACGAATTCCGGTTGCTGGGACGCGATCGCACGGCGCTCTTCATGCTGATCCTGGCGCCGGTGGTTATCATCACCGTGGCGGGCTTTTCGCTCGGCAGCATTTTCGGTTCGACCGCCTCGCGGGGCACCGTTATCGCGATGGTCGACGACGATCACGGCGCGATCGCGCGCGCGATTATCGGCGCACTCAACGGTGATCGCGCGGTCACGCTCCTGATGGCGAGCGACTTGCCGAAGGCGCGGGAGATCGTCGCGCGGCTGCCTCGCGCGCCGCTCGTGATCGTGATTCCGCGCGAGACCACCGCCGCTTTCGAAGCGGGCGGCCGCGCCCGTCTGGATCTGTACGTCGACCCCGTCCGGCGTCTCGAAGCAAACGCGATCGAGCTTCGCCTTGACGATCTCTGTCGGCGCGTCATGGGCGTCGCGCAGGATCGCGCGCGGCTCGACTTGGCGCGTCAGAGCGCCGAGCTCAGGTCCCGGATGGAGCGCCTCGGCGCACAGGCCGGCGCGATGCAGGCCGGACTCGTGCAGTATCGCGCGCAGTACCAACGAAGCCGTATCGCCGCGCGGGCCGCGCTCGAGGCGCAGATGAAGCGTGCGCTCGCGGCGCTCGAGGCTCAGACCCAGGCGGCGGCCGATCGCGCGATTGCGCAGACCAGGGCTTCGCTCACGGCCGAACTTTCGTCGCGCCAGGACGCTCTGGTCGCGGTTGGCGAATATCTCCAGGAACTCCAGGCGAGCGAGCATGATTTCGACCGCTGGCTGAGCGCGCTCAAGGTTGCGGCCGGATCGCACGCGGCCGATATTCCCGCGCCTCCGCGATGGCCGGCGCCGCCCTCGCAAGCGCAACTGGCGCTCCTGAGCAAGCCGTTCGACGTTCCGAATATCGCGCCGCCGGCGCCACCGTCGCTCGACCTGTCGCAAATCCCGATCAAACTTCCGAGCGCCCCGGCGCTCGCGACGCCTGAGTTTCCGCCGGTTCCGGGCGAGCTAGTCGCGGCCGCTGTGCCCGCTTTGCCCGGCGACCTCGGATGGCGCGAACAATCGCTGACCGGGGCTGCCACCCGGGTCAACACGTTCGATCAGTATGTGCCCGGCTTCGGCATCACATTCCTCATGATCGACATGCTGTGGGGACTCGCGGTGGGGCTGATCGACGAGCGCGACTGGGGCACGCTCGGGCGGCTGCGCGTCAGCACGGCTCCGCTGGCCGCGATGCTGATCGGAAAGCTGGCGGCGCGCTTCGCGATCGGCGTGGTCCAGATGGTGCTGCTGTTTTCGGTCGGATGGATGGTGTTCGGGATATCGCTCGGCCGAAGCCCGGCGATGCTGCTGGTGCCGGTCGCGGCGATCTCGTTCGCGGCGGCGGCTTTCAGCCTTCTGATTGCGAGCGTGGCCGAGACCCGCGATTCGGTGCTGCCGATCGGCGCGATGGCGGCGATGGCGATGTCGGCGATGGGCGGATGCTGGTGGCCGCTCGACTTCGAGCCGTGGTGGATGCGCGCGGTTGCGCTGTGGCTGCCGACCACGTGGACAATGCGCGCGTTCAACGACCTGATGATCCGCGGGCTCGCGCCTTCGAGCGCGTTGCGGCCTGCCGCAATTACAGCCGGTCTTGCCGTGATCTATCTGGTGATTGGAATTCCGGGAACGGCGCGAATCTACGAATCATGATTAAGCCCGAATTCAATGAGCCGAAGTGGGCGGGCCGGCGGCCCACTCGAGCACGAGGCTCTTGTCGGCCGCGCTCAGCTTCGCCGCCGGATGCAGCAGTTCGTAGTCCCCGGGCGGCATCTGTCCGTCGGCGACCGCTTTGGAGATCTGCGCGAACTCGGCTTTCTGTTTCTGCGCGCTATAGTCGCCCCACTTCGAGAAATTCAGGGAGTTCAGCGCGGCACTTTTGCCGAACAGATACGTGGGCGCAAGCCGGGCGTTCCACGCCACATTGCCCTGTTCCGAATGACAATCGAAGCACGCGGTGGCCAGTGCGTCACGGACCTGCGGGTCCTGAATGTAGTTATTGGCGGCCGTTGCGGCAGAGATGTCGACCGTGGTTGGGGCGCTGTTCGAGCATCCGGCGATGAGCGCGGATGCGATCAGAATCAGCAGGAGCGGCGTACCCGTCCGGGGACGGAGCTTGAGTGTCGCGGAGGTGCGGGTGACTGAATTTGTTGGCGGCATCGTCAGAGTTCTCACAACTATGAAACTATCTTTCGGATCGCCGATGCGAAAGCGCCGAGCCGGATCGTCCGCTAAGGCAAGCAGGCGCCGGGCCGGATCATTCCAGCCGCGGATCGATTCTGAAAGCCGGATCCCGATTACTATAGAGGCGCGCAATCATGGTTCTTACTCAGCCTGACGATAGCGCCGCCGACTCGGACAGACTGTACGAGCAGTATGTCAATCCGCAGTGGTCGCGGCTGCTCGGTGTGCTCGCGATGAATGTGCGGTATGCGCGATGCGCCGGCGCGGAGCTGTTTACGGCCGAGGGCCGGCGCATCCTCGATTTCAACTCCGGCTACTGCGTGCACAACGTGGGCCACAATCATCCGGCGATAAAAGCGGCGATCAAGGATGAACTCGACCGCGACGGCGCGGCGATGCTGCAGAGCCACGTCTCCGAGCTGGCCGGCGTGCTCGCGGAGCGGCTGTGCAAGCGCGCCGGGGGCAAGCTCAGCAAGGTGTTCTTTTCGAGCTCGGGTAGCGAGGGCGTCGAAACGGTGATCAAGTTCGCCCGCGCCCATACCGGCCGCACCGGACTGCTTCATCTCGAGGGCGGCTTCCACGGCTTGACCTGTGGCGCGCTCTCGCTGATGTCCGATCCATTCTGGAAAGACGGCTTCGGCCCGCTGCTGCCCGGCGTCGAATCAGTTCCCTTTGGAAATATCGAAGAGCTGGAGCGTAAGCTTGCCACCAGGCAATTCGCGGCGCTGGTGCTCGAACCGGTGCAGGTCGAAGCGGGCGTGCGCATTCCCACGCCGGAATACCTGCGCGACGCGCAGGCGCTCTGCCGCCGCTATGGCACCCTGTTCGTGCTCGACGAGGTGCAGACCGGCATGTACCGAACCGGACCGTTTCTCGCCGCTCATCATTTTGGCCTCGAGCCCGATATGGTCGTCATGGCCAAGGCGCTCAGCGGCGGACTGATCCCGTGCGGCGCGGTGCTGATGTCCGAGGCGGTCTACGGCTCCGTCTATAGCTCGCTGCAACGCTCGATCGTCCATACTTCAACCTTCAGCGAAAATAGCCTTGCGATGCGCGCCGGGTTGGCCAGTCTCGACGTGCTCGAAGCGGGAGACTTTGGCGCACGCGGCCAGTCGCTGGGACAAGACCTGCGCAATCGGCTGTCGGAGCGGCTGGCGAATCGGGAAATGGTCAAGGAGGTCCGCGGCCTGGGGATGATCACGGGTATCGAGTTTACCGCCCCCAAGCAGCTACGCCTGCGGCTCGCCTTCGCCGCCTTCAACCGAATCCATCGCGCGATGTTCGGGCAGGTGCTGGTGATGCGGCTCTTTCGCGACAAGGGCATTCTCGCGCAGATCTGCGGCAACAACTTCATGGTCCTCAAGGTTGCTCCGCCACTGATTATTGACGAAAAGCAACTCGAAGAGTTTGTGAACGCGATTGGCGGCGTGGTCGATCTGATGCATTCCTCGGCTGGCTTCTGGTCCGAAGCGCTGGGCATGGCCGCGCGGGTGATCGGTTCAATTTAGACGCCCGCGAGCGAGCGTGTGTACTCATCCGCCAGCGCATCCTGCGGCGCGCCGCATCCACAGGGCGCGCCAATTTACTCGCAACCTTCGACTCAACCTGTTGCCGGTAAAAACAGGGCCGCGCCGAGCAGGAACAGAAACACCGCCGTCGATCCGATCCATTCCCAAAATCCCAGGTGCCACAACGATCGATTTTCTATCGCCCGGTAGATCGGATTCGACCATTGAAAATGAGCGGCCGCCAGCAATCGCAGCATAACGACTAGAAGCGCAGGTGGCACGGTCAGACTCCATGCGAGCGAGATCCGAAGCCAGATGTGTCTTTCGCCTGGACCAGCCGAGAGTCCTTTTAGCGCGCACAAGTAGAATGCCAGCATCGCCAGGCCGACGCAGATCCCTGCGCTCCGCGCGAACATTTCGTGGAGGAATGGCCGCAATACTATCAGGGCGCCGAGAATCAGGCTGATAGCTCCCGCGACCAATGCAGGAGCGCCTATCCTCGCCGGTACGGGAGAAATGACTCGCAGCCGCCTTCCGATGTAACCGGCGAAGGGAATCGTCAACAGGCCTGCCACGGCCACGCCGACGGATCCTATCGCGTGAAACTGCGGATTGTTCGCCGGATAGAGAAGCTTCGACATCGACTTGGTGCGCCAGTCGAATGGACCGGGAAACATCCAGATTGCGAACGTCAAACTGCCGAAATATGACACCAGGATAAGCGGGATGACAATCCTCAAAAGAGTCCGCCGCTTCACCCGGCCGCAGCAGACACCGGTCAGATGCGAAATAGCGCGAGTGGCACGGATCCATAGGTCTCTGCATTCCATGCAGATAAATCGGGCTATTTTCGCGTCAGGTGCTAATTGCGTTTTCTGAATGTTCCGCTCGAGTCCATGACGTAAATGCCGTCGGGCAGCCCAAATGTTCCCTTGATAACCTGCGTGCTCACCGGCAATCCCGCGCCTTTCGCGGCAGCCTGCCCGGCCTGATAAAAAAACGTCAGGAACCCGGTGGTATCCTGATTGAGGGAAAAGGACTTTACCTGGCCGTCATCAGTCTGGATGCTGAAATTGTTCTTCGCGAAGATCGCCACCGGCTTGATATCATAGGCGTTTTCATAGTCCGGGAGCAGGGCGATCGTCGACTGCTGAGCCTTAGTGTCTACCATCAGGTATACCTTGGGCGGGTAGACCCGCACGCCGTCGGGCGGATCTGAGGAATCTCTTGCCCACTGTGTATGTACTGTGGCGCAGGCTGAGAGGCCTAACAGTGCGACCAGGACTAGTTTTGTTTTGCTGTTACGCATTACCGGTCATTTGAGAAAATGTTAAGATTCAAGCCACCATTCTCATTAGCGAACGTGATAGCATCCTCGATCGGATGAAAGAAACTCCAGCCCCGACTGGCTAGCGCAAAAACCATCCCCACCGCGAGGCTGTCGTTGTATAGTAAGCCGCCGGAATCTCCCGGCATCACAGTCGCCCCTAAAAGGAAGGCGTTGTCCACCTGGATATCACCGACCTGCACCGTGCCGGCATAGCTGTAGACATTCGCATTGGGCACCAGCGAGACAGGCAGTGCGCAGTCGACGTTCAGTCCCGGACTGATCTGGGATCGATCCAGAAAGCCGGTTAGTTTGAGGTCGGTGCCCTCGACCATCAGGTCGGACCCGCTGCATCGCGCGTCCAGCGTGGCGATCGCGATGTCGAATTCAAGCAGGCCATTTATCGGCGTGGCTTTAAAGGCCACTTTGCCCGCAGGGTTAATTTTCGGACAGCAGTCACAGATCATCTCCGTACTGTCTTTGGCGACGTGCGCGCAGGTAACCAGGAACATACCGCCCGCGGCCGCCTTGTTGCGGAACAGGAGACAGATGGTACCGACGTTGCCGTAGGTATTGTCCGCGCGCGAACCCGCGCCACAGGCGAACCGGACCTCGCCGATTTCGATCACGTCGGTTGGTATCTTTCTGATCCGATCGATAGTCCCGTCCGGGTTGCGGGCGAAGACGAATCGCGGCAATGGCCGTTTTGGATTGCGGCGCTTCTTCCTCACGTAAAAATGCACGCTGCCATGCTGATCGGTCGGTTGGCCGCCGGTCAGCTTGGTGCCCAAACCCACTCCAACAACGTCTGGATGTTTCAGGTAGCGGCTGCGCACGGCGTGATGCAGCCGGCGCGCATCGTCTGCGTCAAGCGCAGCGCCGCTGGACCCGGTTCGAACCGAGGTGGACGATTCGCGGCGCTTGCGCTTGCGCTTTTTTCCAGCCATCTGGACTAACCGTTGTGGATTCTGTCCACCGATGTTCGAGCCGCCGTAGATGTTCAAGCCGTCTTAATAGAGTCGTGTCTTCAACTATGTAGCCATTCCCCGAAACTCAGTCCCCGTGGGCCGCCCGGAGTTCACCCTGGTGCGAGAGGGGGGACTTGAACCCCCACGCCTTGCGGCACTGGATCCTAAGTCCAGCGCGTCTGCCATTCCGCCACTCTCGCGCACCCGCGATTCTGTCAGAAATGCGATGGCTTTGACCATGCCGCGACAATCAGGCGTGGCAGGTTATCGCCGGTTATGAAATATCGTGGGCCGCAATCGGACACGGTGGCGCAGGTGCGGGCAGCCGACTGATTTTGAACTTAACGAAACTTCGCCGGACGCTTTCGCTCGACACCGTGCTGGCGTGATAGAATTCCGGGATTCGGTTGAGCGAAAGGACGAGGAATCGGAGTGAGCAGAACAATCACACATGCGGCCAGGATGGTCGCGGCAATCGCGATTGTGCCGATAATGCTGTGCGCGGTCTCCGCGATGGCGGCGAAAAGCGTCGCGACGGGGCCAAATTCGGTGGTCGCGACGGTCGGCAGCCAAAAAATCACCGAGGGTCAGCTCGACGACAAGATAAAGATCCAGCTCTACGATCTGCGCAAGCAGGCGCTGGACGAAATGATCGACGACGGGCTGGTCGAACAGGCGGCGAAAAAGGAAAAGCTCAGCGTTGACGATTATCTTAAGCGCGAAGTCGATGACAAGGCGGACGCCAGCGTCACCGATGCCAGCGCGAAACAGTTCTTCGACCAGAACAAAGATCGCATCCCGGAACTCAAATCGGCCTCCTTCGATCAGATCAAGGACCGCCTGCTCGTGGCGCTCAGGCATCGTGCCGCCAATGAACGGCGCGACGATCTGATCGCGAGCCTGCGCAAGGACGCCGACATCAAGATCAGCCTCGTGCCGCCGCGCATGGCGGTCGCGAGCTCGGGTCATCCCGAGCGCGGTGGCAAGAACGCCCCGGTGACGATCGTCGAGTTCACCGATTTCCAGTGTCCCTATTGCCGCCGCGCCGAGGACGTAGTTGATCAGGTGCGCACGCAATACGGCGACAAGGTCCGCCTCGTGCACATGGATTTTCCGCTGAGCTTCCACGCGCAGGCGATGGGCGCTGCGGACGCCGCACGATGTGCCAATGAGCAGGACAAGTTCTGGCAATTCCACGATGCTATGTTCGCCGACCAGAGCAAGCTCGCGCCTGACGACCTGAAGGCGACCGCCAAGAAGCTCGGCCTCGATACCAATAAGTTCGACGCCTGCTTCGCCAAAAACACCTATGCGCCCGAGATCAACGCCGACATCGCGCAGGGCCGCAAACTCGACGTCTCAGGCACGCCGACCTTTTTTGTCGACGGCCGTCCGCTGGTTGGAGCGCAGCCGCTGAGCGCGTTCCAAGACGTGATCAATCAGGAGCTGGCGCGCGCGGGGGCAAAGAAAGAGGCGAGCGCCCAGTAAGATACAAGAGACCCTGCGCACGCGGGTTCTAGCCATATGGATAAAAGAAGTAGAAGAGCATCGATAGGGTGAAGAGCGCCCAAAGCCCCGCCTGGACCTCGCTTGCTCTGCCGGTTGCGGCTTTCAGTATCGGGTAGAGCACGAACCCAGCGGTGATTCCGACGCCGATATTGTAGGTGAAGCTCATCAGCGCGATTACCGAGAAGGCCGGCAACAGTTCGGTCAGATCGTTGAAGTCGATCGCCGCGATCGGCGCGAGCATCATCGCACCCACCATTACGAGCGCTGGCCCATAGGCTTCGCGGGGTATCGCCGTGACGATCGGGGTGAAGAAGAGCGACGCCCCGAACAGCGCGGCCACCACAAGCGCGGTCAGCCCTGTGCGTCCGCCCGCGCTCACGCCCGCCGCTGATTCGATGAACGCGCCCGAGGTCGTCGTCCCGGCGAGCGCGGCGAACGTGGTCGCCATCGCATCGACCATCATCGGACGTTCGATACTCGGCAGATGGCCCCGCTCATCGAGCAGTCCCGCCCGCGACGCGACGCCGATCAGCGTGCCCATCGTGTCGGTGAGCGCCATCATAAAGATCGTGAGGAGCACGCCGAAAGATCGCCATTGGAGAGCGCCGCGAAGATCCAGCGCGAACGCGATCGGCCCGAGACTCGGCGGCATCGCGACATACCGCGACGGCGCCTTCGCGACGCCCGTTACGAAGGCCGCGCCCGACGCGATCAGAATTCCAATCAGGATTGCCCCCGGCACCCGCCATGTCATCAGAAGCGCAATCGCGACGATACCGATTACGCCGACCATCACCGGCGCCGATCCGAGCGCGCCCAGCCTGACCGGCGCCCCCGCGACGCCGATCGTCACGATTCCGATTTCGTTCAGTCCGATGAACGCCAGGAAAAGTCCAATGCCCGCGCTGAAACTGTGGCGCAGCCCCGCCGGAATCGCCTCGACCATCCATTGGCGGATACGCACGGCCGTGAGTATCGCGAACAGCAACCCGGCGATGAACACCGCGCCGAGCGCCGTCTGCCATCGGAAGCCCATTTGGCGGACTACGGTGTACGCGACGAATGCGTTCTCGCCCATGTACGGTGCGACCGCGAACGGCAGGTTGGCGTACAAGCCCATCAGGAGGCTGCCGACGATCGCGGTCAGCGCGGTCGCGACCATCGACGGACCCTCGGGGATTCCGGCCGCCTTCAGGATCGCGGGATTCACCGCGACGATGTACGACATCGTGATAAAGGTCGTGAGTCCCGCGACGATCTCACGCCTGGCCGAAGTGCCCGCCGCCGCGAGCCCGAAGAACGAATCCAGCTTTTCCGTCATTAGGACCTTCGTAACGCCGCGCGAGAGTCCGAACGCGCTCGTAAACGGCGCGGCCCTCGTGTGCGAACCTTACCGAATCGCGCGCTTGGCCGCTAAGCCCCTTGTGGCAGCGGCCCGATCGCGCCGTTTGCAGCCAGCCGCGTCCGGGTCGACAATGGACCTCCGACGCGCCAGCGCCGCCGCTGTCGCGCACGCTCGCAAATCTTGCGGTCGAGGGAGACCATGGAAGAAGCATCGAAGAGAAGTCCCGCGCCGTCCGCCAAGGGTCCTCGCACACTCGCGATCGATATCGGCGGCACCGGTATCAAGGGCATGATCTGCGACGCCGCGGGCAAACCCGTCACTGATCGCGAGCGTATCCCGACTCCCAAACACGCGACGCCGCGCCGCGTAGTCGCGATTATCCGCAAGCTTGCGAAGGGCCTGGGACCCTTCAACCGCGTCTCGGTCGGATTCCCCGGACTGCTCAAGGATGGTGTCGTCTATTCCGCGCCCAACCTCGGCCACGGATGGCATAACGTGAATCTGCAGCGCGAGTTGCGCCGCCTGCTGGGCCGCCCCGCGCGCATCGCCAACGACGCCGATATCCAGGGCCTCGGCGCGGTTTCGGGCAAAGGCCTCGAACTGGTCATCACACTGGGCACCGGATTCGGCTCGGTCGTGTTTATCAATGGCAACCGGATTCACCTCGAGCTTGCGCATCATCCGTTCCACAAGGGCAAGACTTACGAGGATGAGCTTGGCAAGCGTGCGCTCAAGAAAAAGGGCAAGGCCAAGTGGAACAAGATGCTCGCGCAGGCGATCGATGAACTCACGCAGACCTTCGCCTACGATCGTCTGTATATCGGCGGCGGCAACGCGCGCTATATCAAATTCAAGCTCCCGCCCAACGTCAAAGTCGTGAGCAACGAGGATGGATTGCTCGGCGGAGTGCGGCTATGGGAGCAAGCACCGGGACGGACGCTCGCGATCCGCCCTCCGTCGAAGGCGAATGCGCCCCAGAATCATCCCGCCGTTTCGACCAACGGCCCCGCCCAGTAACCTAGGCTCGCGCGCGGCAAGATCGCGCGGCCGCGTACCGAGGCTCAGCCGCGCCTTCCAATCGAGGCGCACTCGGCGATAAACTCGCGCCTTCGATTAGGGCGCGCGCCGGAACGTATCATTCGATGTTCCGCCGCGCCGGCCCCGCAACCGCACGGCGCAGGCGACCGAAATCCGCGCCGGCAGGAGAGCCGCTCATGGAAGGGAAGCTTCGAAGCAACATTATCACTCAGGGCGTGCAGCGGTCGCCCAACCGTTCGATGCTGCGCGCGGTCGGCTTTGGCGACGGCGATTTCAACAAGCCGATCGTCGGCGTCGCCAACGCCTACAGCACTATCACGCCGTGCAACATGGGGCTTAACCAGCTCGCCGAACGCGCACAGACCGCGATTCGCGCCGCGGGCGCGATGCCGCAGGTCTTCGGAACGATCACCGTCGCCGACGGAATCGCGATGGGCACCGAGGGCATGAAATATTCGCTGGTCTCGCGCGAGGTCATCGCCGATTCGATCGAAACCGCCAGCAACGCACAATCGGTCGACGGCGTAGTCGTGGTCGGCGGATGCGACAAGAACATGCCCGGCGCGATGATCGCGATGGCGCGGATGAACATCCCGGGCATCTTCGTTTACGGCGGCACGATCAAACCCGGCCATCTGAACGGCCGCGACCTCACGATCGTCAGCGCCTTCGAGGCGGTCGGCGAGTTCAGCGCGCACAAGATCAGCGAGGCCGAGCTGATCGCGGTCGAGCGATGCGCCATTCCGGGCGCCGGCTCGTGCGGCGGAATGTATACCGCCAACACGATGTCCTCGGCGATCGAGGCGATGGGCATGAGCCTGCCGTATTCCTCGACCATGGCCGCCGAGGACGCCGAAAAGGCCGACAGCGCCGGGCGCTCCGGCGAGGTGCTGGTCGACGCGATTCGCAGTCAGCGGCTGCCACGCCAGATCATGACGCGCAAGGCATTTGAAAACGCGATCGCCGTGGTGATGGCGGTCGGCGGCTCGACCAATGCCGTGCTTCATCTGCTCGCGATCGCGCACGCCGCCGACGTGCCGCTTAAAATCGACGACTTTGAAACCATCCGCCAGCGCGTCCCGGTCCTGTGCGACCTCAAACCGTCCGGACGCTACGTCACCACCGAGTTCCATCGCGCCGGCGGCGTTCCGCAAGTCATGAAGATGCTGCTCGCGCACGGCCTGATTCACGGCGGTGAACTGACTATCACCGGCAAGACCATCGCCGAGACTCTCGCCGAAATTCCCGACGCGCCCCGCAAAGATCAGAACGTCATCCATCAATGGGACAACCCGGTCTATCCGCAGGGCCATCTCGCCGTGATACGCGGCAATCTCGCGACCGAAGGCGCAGTCGCCAAAATTACCGGCATCAAACATCACGAGATAACCGGCCCAGCCCGCGTCTTCGAGCGCGAGGAGGATTGTCTCGAAGCGATCCTGGCCGGCAAAATCAAAGCCGGCGACGTGCTCGTGATCCGCTACGAGGGTCCCAAGGGCGGACCCGGGATGCGCGAGATGCTCTCGCCCACCTCCGCGATTATCGGCGCGGGCCTCGGCGATTCGGTCGGCCTCCTCACCGACGGACGGTTTTCCGGCGGCACCTACGGCCTGGTCGTTGGCCACGTGGCGCCCGAGGCTTTCGTCGGCGGGCTGATCGCGATGGTGCATGAAGGCGACTCGATCACCATCGACGCCGACAAGCGCCTGCTCCAACTGAACGTTCCGGAGGCCGAGATCGCGCGCCGGCGCGCATCGTGGAAGGCGCCCGCACCGCGTTACACTCGCGGCGTGCTGGCCAAGTACGCGGCGCAGGTCTCGTCCTCGAGCATCGGCGCCGTCACCGACTAGCCTCGATGCGGCGATCGAGCCGGTGTGAGTTAGAACCCCCCGCTCGCATCGTGTCGATCGCCGCGCGCCGCCGCTCCACCCCTGATAGTCTTCGAGCTCGACCTGAAGCTCCGCCGCCAATCAGCGCGCCTCCGCCGCGCGCGCTCTTTGCGTCATCCCGAGCGCGCCCGCTCTTTGCGTCATCCCGACTATTTTTCCTGTCACGCTGAGCGAGTCTTTTTTTTGTCATCCCGAGCGTAGTCGAGGGACCCCCGGGAAGTTTCGGGTTGCTTCGGACGCACGCAGCGCCCGCACCGCCATTGCGCCACGCCCTCCGACCGCCCTAAAATCGCGCCAATGAATCCATTCTTCGCCGGGATGGCCATCGGGATCGCGATCGGACTGCCGATCTTCATTCTGTGCGTGATATTGGGCGTAGGCGCCGGTGTCGTCGGCGCGATCCGCAACGGATGGCGCGGTGCACACTCGGCCGCCGCGCTCGAAAACGCGCAGCTCGTCCGCGGACGAGGCCGAATCCGCCGCGAAAAGGATCTCGCCTGGATGGAGCGTCATTGGGTCACCCGTCCGGTCGCGCGCCTGAATCGCTGGATACTCGGCTAGCAGTCCCGCAGGCATCCTTGCGGCAGGCCCCCTCGCCCTTGGCGGCACGCATCGGATCTGATTGCGCCCGCCTATTTTTGTGAAGCAGTATCTCTGAATTCTATCGGGCTATGCTCGAATTGCAGGGAACTCATATGCCCGGGGAGATGACGTAGCTTTGTCCAATCCAACTCCTCAGCCAGTTGTCGCGCCCCTTACAAGGGCAGCGATCTTCCTCGTGCTTGAGAACATGTTTGTCGGCAAACTACACGGTAATTACGACCGCTTGCTGGATTTCAGCCGCGCCGTATCGGGCGGTCTTTTTTTCGTGCCGCTTCCTTCCTTGATGATGTGCAACCGTGATCGGTGAACAGGGATGAAGGGGTAACGCGTTTGGTCTATCCCCGCGTGCGCGGGGCAACCTTGAGAAGATTTCAAGCACCGATATCGGCACCAGGTCTATCCCCGCGTGCGCGGGGCAACCCGAACCTATCCCGATTGCCACTGCGATAGTCAAGGTCTATCCCCGCGTGCGCGGGGCAACCTACTCCGGGTCGAGGCCGCCCGCTAGCATCAACGGTCTATCCCCGCGTGCGCGGGGCAACCTACTCCGGGTCGAGGCCGCCCGCTAGCATCAACGGTCTATCCCCGCGTGCGCGGGGCAACCGTCGGCATCACCCCGACGACCGCCCAGAAATGAGGTCTATCCCCGCGTGCGCGGGGCAACCATGGTCATCAGGCAGCCGAAGACATCAACCTCGGGTCTATCCCCGCGTGCGCGGGGCAACCAGAGGCACGCCGTTGCGCACCCAGATCATGAAAGGTCTATCCCCGCGTGCGCGGGGCAACCGCCGCGATCTGCGATGCCTCGTACCAAGAGGGGGGTCTATCCCCGCGTGCGCGGGGCAACCACTGACTCGATCGCGCGCAGGGACGCTTTGAGAGGTCTATCCCCGCGTGCGCGGGGCAACCGCCCAAGGGCAAGCCGCACGATCCACTCAGCGCGGTCTATCCCCGCGTGCGCGGGGCAACCAGCTTCTCGGTCAGCGCCTGGGCGATCGGGTCAGGTCTATCCCCGCGTGCGCGGGGCAACCGATCTGCCACTGGCGTCCGTTGATCTGCCACTGGCGTCCGTTGCGAACCAAGATGGTCTATCCCCGCGTGCGCGGGGCAACCGGAGCACGAAGCCGCCCAACGGGCGGTAGGCGGGGTCTATCCCCGCGTGCGCGGGGCAACCGTTGACGAGCATCCGGCCGATGCCATGCTCGACGGTCTATCCCCGCGTGCGCGGGGCAACCGAATGCGCTGGCGGAGTCCGGAGCGCTCAGAGAGGTCTATCCCCGCGTGCGCGGGGCAACCGCGGAGATCCGACGGCGGATCGCGATGGGAGAGGGTCTATCCCCGCGTGCGCGGGGCAACCGTATTGATGTAGGCGGCCTCGAAGCGCGATGCGGGTCTATCCCCGCGTGCGCGGGGCAACCTCGTAGGCGAGGAGCTTGACCATTTGCTCTGCGGGTCTATCCCCGCGTGCGCGGGGCAACCCAGAGCCGCGCATGAGACGGCGGATCGACGACGGGTCTATCCCCGCGTGCGCGGGGCAACCCGATTCGTAGGCATCGCCCGACCTCCTCGGGGAGGTCTATCCCCGCGTGCGCGGGGCAACCCGATTCGTAGGCATCGCCCGACCTCCTCGGGGAGGTCTATCACCGCGTGCGCGGGGCAACCCAAGGCAGTGAGCGACGCAAATTTCGTTACCAAGGTCTATCCCCGCGTGCGCGGGGCAACCGGTCCTCGGTTCAGCTTCCATTCTCGACCTTCCGGTCTATCCCCGCGTGCGCGGGGCAACCACGAACTCTCCGAAAAGGCGGTGTCCCCGCGCGGGTCTATCCCCGCGTGCGCGGGGCAACCACCGACCAGTTCAAGCTGCTGCTCGGGGCATACGGTCTATCCCCGCGTGCGCGGGGCAACCCGGCGACATCGAGACCGTCGATACGCGCCAGGCGGTCTATCCCCGCGTGCGCGGGGCAACCCATTGCCCGATCGTTATCATCCCGCCGGCCTCGGGTCTATCCCCGCGTGCGCGGGGCAACCCGAAGTGCTGGCAGTGCGGGGGACGGTACTCAAGGTCTATCCCCGCGTGCGCGGGGCAACCTGGACCGGATTGTCGGGGGCGGCAAAGGAATCAGGTCTATCCCCGCGTGCGCGGGGCAACCGTCGGCGTCCTGGACGTGCGCGGCGCCCTGCCCGGTCTATCCCCGCGTGCGCGGGGCAACCAAATCGCGGTCGCGAAAACTCGGCCTGCGGCCGGGTCTATCCCCGCGTGCGCGGGGCAACCTGCAAGATCGTCTCTTGCGACGCGAACGGCGCGGGTCTATCCCCGCGTGCGCGGGGCAACCTTCGGCCAGAACCCGAACAGTCCCCAACAAAGCGGTCTATCCCCGCGTGCGCGGGGCAACCTTTAAGATGGCGACACTGACTGACAATCCCTCAGGTCTATCCCCGCGTGCGCGGGGCAACCGCGCCGCGGCCGGCTGCACCGTCAGCGGTCCAAGGTCTATCCCCGCGTGCGCGGGGCAACCGATCAATCCGGGCGTGATCGGAGAGTCAACGAAGGTCTATCCCCGCGTGCGCGGGGCAACCCACGACGCGGAGGCCCGATTCAACCAGACCAAGGGTCTATCCCCGCGTGCGCGGGGCAACCCCGCCCGCCTGAATGAGCGACCGGATCACCCCAGGTCTATCCCCGCGTGCGCGGGGCAACCGTCGATGAGGCCGGCACCGCATTGCCGGCGGCGGGTCTATCCCCGCGTGCGCGGGGCAACCATACCACCCTTCCCGAACGCCGGTCCACCCATCGGTCTATCCCCGCGTGCGCGGGGCAACCGCACCGCATCAAAGCTATCCGTGATATACTCCGGGTCTATCCCCGCGTGCGCGGGGCAACCTCTGCTCGATCATGCGCAGGCGCTCGCGGCGGTGGTCTATCCCCGCGTGCGCGGGGCAACCCGCGTCATTGCGCGGCGCGCGCGCGATCGTGCGGGTCTATCCCCGCGTGCGCGGGGCAACCATTCGCATGTCGGGTGAAAATGTGACTACACCGGGTCTATCCCCGCGTGCGCGGGGCAACCGTGGCCATCTTCTTTCCTCCTTGTTACTTACAAGGTCTATCCCCGCGTGCGCGGGGCAACCAAAAACCGGAACGACTCCGGCCGACCGAAACACGGTCTATCCCCGCGTGCGCGGGGCAACCGTGAAAAGCCAGCGAAAAGCCAGCGTGTAAGCGCACTATTACGGAGGTCTATCCCCGCGTGCGCGGGGCAACC
>Ga0307373_10001070_pt1 | contig 51729 bp, 48 predicted proteins | sample OX2MG_FD_202534 | JGI IMG/M metagenome (GOLD analysis project Ga0307373, IMG submission 202534) | Soil microbial communities from Risofladan, Vaasa, Finland - OX-2 | ecosystem: Environmental > Terrestrial > Soil > Coastal area > Acid sulfate soil | place: Finland: Risofladan, Vaasa | collected...
TTTCTTTGCTCCCTCCAGTCGCGGGAGGACTTATTTTTCTTGACATCCCCTTATATAGAACGCGGTAATCGCAAACTGGGTCGCTACAGGATTCCCGTCCCGTTTGCCAGCCGTCAGAGGCTCGGCTAGAATGTGCACTTCGAAGAATTAGAATTTTGTCGCCAGGAATGACCATAGAATGACCATAGCCAGATGAGCGAGCCGCGCACAATCGAGGAGAAGGGCGCCAAGGTAGGCGAGATCCGGCTCGAAAACACGCTGAGCAATCGCAAAGAAGTTTTCGTGCCGCTGCATCCGGGAGAGGTCCGCATGTACACTTGCGGGCCGACCGTATACGACTACGCGCACATCGGAAATTACCGGACGTTCGTGTTTCAGGATATTTTGCGGCGATTTCTGCGCTCGCGCGGCTTTCGCATGAACCATGTGATGAATTTGACGGACGTGGACGACCGGATTATTCAAAATGCGGCAGAAAAGGGCATCAGCATTTTCGATTACACGGCGAAATACATTCAGGCGTTTAAGGAAGACATGGCCGCGCTGAGCCTGGAAACGCCGGAGCATCTGATTCGCGCGACGGATCACATCGAGGATATGGTCACGCTGATCGAGAAGCTGGATGCGAAAGGGATGACGTACCGTAGCGACGGGTCAATTTACTACCGCATCGCGAAATTTCCGGATTACGGCAAACTCTCGAAAGTGGATTTGAGCGGAATTCAAGCCGGCGCGCGCGTGGAAGTGGATCGCTACGAGAAAGCGGACGCGCGGGATTTCGCGTTGTGGAAATCGCCGAAGCCGGGCGAGCACTTCTGGGACACGCACATCGGGCCGGGACGTCCCGGCTGGCACATTGAATGCTCGGCGATGGCGATGAAATATCTGGGCGAGACGCTGGACATTCACACGGGCGGAGTGGATTTGACATTTCCGCATCACGAAAACGAGATTGCGCAGAGCGAAGGCGTGACCGGCCATCCGTTCGTCAAATACTGGCTGCACGCGGAGCATTTGATTATCGATGGCGAGAAGATGTCGAAGTCGCTCGGGAATTTCTACACGCTGCGCGATTTGCTGAAGAAGGGCCACAAACCGTCGACGATTCGCTACATGCTCGCTTCCGTGCCTTACCGGCGGCAGCTTAATTTTACGGGAGAGAGCATCCAGCAAGCAGCCAGCTCGGTGGAGCGGCTGCGAAATTTTGTGGCGCGAATTAAGGAAGGGAAGTTTCCAGCGGGCGCGAATTCGGGAATGGCTGCGCGGGCGCAGAAAGCCGAGGCGGATTTCGAGGCGGGCCTTGCGGATGATTTGAACACGGCGGTGGCGTTGGCGGCGATATTTGATTTGGTGCGCGACGTGAACACAGCGATCGACCGCGGCGAATTCCGCGAGCAGGATGTGCCGCATGTTCTGGCCGCGATGAACAAATTTGACGCGATTTTCGCCATCATTGAAGATAACGACGCGGCGAAGGTTCGCGCGCTCGGATTTGAATCGGGCGAGCCGGAAATGAGTGCGGCGGAAATCGATGCTCTGGTTGCCGAGCGGCAACAGGCGCGCAAGGAGCGAAACTTCAAGCGCGCGGACGAGATCCGCCAGGAACTCGCCGAACGTGGTATTCTTCTGGAAGATACCCGCGAAGGCGGGATCCGTTGGAAAAAAAAGTGAAACTGCAATTCGAAAATCCGACCTCGTGGCACAGTGTACCTTCCCGCCAGAGGCCCAGCCTGTTCGGCGTTGACTAACAACCCTTCCTCCGTTTGCACGGCGTCGCCGATAAATTTCGCGGGCGACGCAAAGAAATCCAAATTCAGGAGGAAGAAATGAAAAAAGCTACGGGTTGGAAACTGCCTCGCTTGACAACGAAGCTCCCGGGACCGAAGGCCAGGAAGCTTGTTGGAAGAGACGCGAAATTCGTTTCGTCGTCGTATACGCGCAGCTATCCGCTGGTGGCCAAGCGCGGACGCGGAGCGGTGATCGAAGACGTGGACGGCAATCGTTTTCTGGACTTCGCGGCGGGAATCGCGGTGGTCGCGACGGGACATTGCCATCCGGCTGTCGTCGCCGCGATTCAGAAGCAGGCTGCGCAACTGATTCACATGTCGGGCACGGATTTTTATTACGAGAACATGGTGGAGTTGGCGGAAAAGTTGGCGTCCATCGCGCCCGGGAAAGATGCGAAGCGCGTTTACTTCGGCAATTCCGGCACCGAAGCGATCGAGGCGGCGATGAAGTTGGCGCGGTATCACACCAAGCGTGACAAATTCATCGCGTTTTACGGGTGCTTCCATGGGCGCACGATGGGCTCGCTGTCTCTGACGGCGAGCAAAGCGGTTCAGCGCAAGGGATTCGGGCCGCTGCTCGGCGGCGTGGCGCATATTCCGTATCCAAATCCGTACCGCGATCCGGGCCAGAGCGAGGAGTCTTCGACAGAACAGTGTCTGGAATTCCTTGAGGACCAAGTTTTTCACCGGCTGACGGATCCCGCCGATGTGGCGGCGATTTTTGTGGAGCCGATTCAAGGCGAAGGCGGATACGTGTCGGCGCCGGCCGCGTTTCTGCGGGAACTGCAGAGAATTTGCCGCAAGCACGGGATTCTGCTTGTTGCGGACGAAGTGCAGAGCGGAATGGGGCGAACAGGGAAGTGGTGGGCGTCGGATCACGCGGGAATTGATCCGGATATCGTGTGCGTGGCGAAGGGAATCGCGTCGGGCATGCCGCTGTGCGCGACGATTGCTCGCGCAAGTATCATGAACTGGCCGCCGGGCGCGCATGCTTCGACGTTTGGAGGCAATCCGATTTGCGTGGCTGCATCGCTGGCGACGATTGATCTGGTTGAGCGGAAGTACATGGCGAACGCGATGAATATCGGTGAGTTCATAATGGAACGACTGGCCGATTGGAGTGAGCGCTATCCGATTGTTGGAGATGTTCGCGGCAAGGGGTTGATGATTGGAATCGAAATCGTGCGCGACCAAAACACAAAAGAAAAAGCGCCCGACTTGCGGAACAAAATCGTAGACCGGGCGTTTTACAAAGGGCTGCTGATTCTTGGCGCGGGCGAAAATTCAATACGCTTGGCGCCGCCGCTTGTCATCGACGAAGACCAGGCGGAATATGCTGTTCGCACGCTTGGCGAATGCATTGAAGAAGTGCAGCGGTCGCGTTAACGAATCTTGACGGAGGGCGATTGCCTCGTATTTTGGATGTCGGTTGCGGTCAGCAAAAATATCCGGGCGCGATTGGCATCGATATGAATCCGGACACCGCGGCCGATGTCCTTTGCCATTTGGATGAAGGCTCGCTGCCGTTCCGCGACAACGCGTTCGATGAAGTCCGCGCGACACATTTGATCGAACACGTCGACAATATTATTCGCACGGTTGAGGAATTTCACCGTGTGACGCGGCCCGGCGGGATCATTGTGCTGATCACGCCACATTACACGGACTTCAGTTCTTTTTGCGACCCAACTCACAAGTGGCATTTGAATAGTTTTTCGTTCCGGTATTTTTATCCGGAGGGAATCCACGGGCACGATCACTGGTATTCTCGAGTGCGTTTGCGGCAGCGGCGGCTTCGCGTGCGGTTGTTGCAGTTGTGGAGGTATCTTGGATTCGAATTTCTGGTCAATCATTCGGTGCGTTTCCGGCGATTCTGGGAATTCTATTTGTGCTATGTGGTTCGGGGAAAAGTGATGGAATTCGAATTGGAGGTTATAAAATAAGAGAGTGCCGCTGATTTCGCGAGCGATTTTTGGCTGTGTGGCCTTGCGGCTCGCCATGGGCTGGCTGAGTCGCGCGATGAAGAATCGTCGAAAGACGCGGCGCGCCGGACTGGAGTTCACGGCGAGACATACGCGTATTGGTATTTGCGAAGGCACGGATACGTTTTTGTGGCGCGCAATTACCGCGTTCCAGAAGATAAGGGCGAGATTGATTTGGTGGGCTACGATGGTTCGGTGCTGGCTTTTGTAGAAGTGAAAACGCGGACCGGAACGGAGGAGCATCCGGGCCAGCCGGAAGAAGCCATGACGGCGGAAAAGCGCAGGCATTTGGAGCGAATGGCAAAGCGTTTTATGGCCGAGCGGCGTGCGCGCGACGTTTCCTGGCGGTTCGATCTTGTGGCGATTGAGAGCCGTGCCGGGCGCGCGCCGGAGGTTCGTCTGTACAAAAATGCTTTCGCAGCGAAGAATTGAAATTTCACTTGGTGAGAAGGAGTAAAGATTGCCCGATCTACGGAAGGATCCGATAACAGGCCGATGGGTGATTATCTCAAGCGATCGCGGGAAGAGGCCGTCAGATTTCGTCCGCGAGAGCGTGCAGATGAAAGGGGGCTCGTTCTGTCCGTTCTGTCCCGGCAATGAGCTGAAAACGCCACCGGAGATTCTGGCCTATGGAAGAAATGGAAGCGGAAAGGATACGCCCGGGTGGAGCGTGCGCGTGGTTCCCAATAAATTCCCGGCTCTGGGGATTGAAGGGAATCTCGACCGGCAAGGAGAGGGATTGTTCGACCGCATGAACGGTATCGGCGCGCACGAAGTGATCATTGAAACGCCGGACCATCAGAGCACACTCGCGACGCTGCCGGAAAAAGCGCTCGAGGAAGTGCTGTGGGCGTATCGTGATCGTGTTCTGGACCTGAAAAATGACAAACGTTTTCGATATATCCTGCTGTTCAAGAACCACGGAGAAGCGGCGGGAGCGTCGCTCGAGCATACGCATTCGCAATTAATCGCCCTGCCGATTGTGCCGAAACGCGTCCGCGAAGAAGTGGATAATTCCCGGCGATACTACGACGTGAAAGAACGGTGCATTTTTTGCGACATGATCCGGCAGGAAATCGAGACAGGCACACGCGTGATTCTTAGCAATGATCAATTTATCGCGCTAGCTCCGTACGCGCCGCGGTTTCCGTTCGAGACATGGATTCTGCCGCTGCAGCACCACTCGTCATTCGAAAATCAGGCGAGTCCGGTTTACACGAGTCTCGCGAAGTTGTTTCATGAATTTCTGGGCCGGCTGGACGCGGTTCTGAACCGGCCCGCTTATAATTACGTGATCCACACGTCGCCGATCGGGGAGGAAATCAACGATCACTATCACTGGCACGTGGAAATGATGCCGAAGCTGACGCGCGTGGCTGGTTTCGAGTGGGGAACGGGTTTCTATATCAATCCCACACCGCCCGAAGAGGCGGCGCGGTTTTTGCGCGAGGCGCAACTTTAAGAGCTAAACCAAAAGAGCTAGACCAATACTTCAGGCACTTCCATCCTGCCGCCGCGGAAGGCGGATTCGAACGCGGCGACGCATTTCGGATCGAAATCGCTACCCGCACCTTTCAGGATGATGTCGCGTGCTTCAAACGGAGACATCGCTTTGCGGTACGGACGATCGCTGACGAGCGCATCGTAAACATCCGCTACCGTGATGATGCGCGCTTCAATGGGGATGTCCTCGCCCTTGGTCGGATGATAGCCCGAGCCATCGAATTTATCGTGATGGGCAAGAATAATCGGCAGCACGCGGCGCAACGTTCCGCCGACGGCCACTGGCCGCAGCGCTTCCACGCCTCTCGGCAAATGCGCTTGTACTTCGGTCAGTTCGTCTTCCGATAGGCGCGCCGATTTGTAGAGGATGTTGCGGCTGACTTCGAGCTTTCCGATATCGTGGAGAAGAGCCGCGGCACGCACGTCTTCAATTTGCTCGTCCGGCATGCCCATCTCAGCCGCCATGCGCGCGGCGTAAACCGAAACGCGGAACGAATGATTCTGGGTATATTTATCGTTGGAGATGACCTGGCAGAGGATTTGGAGCACGCCGAAATACGTTTCGCGCAACTCGGACATGCCTGCTTCCTTCACTTCGTAAAGAGTGCCCATGGCATAGGCAGTTACGATGAGGAAGCCGCCCCAGATGGATACGTCCGACCAGCCGATTAAGTGGCGCATTGTGACGCCCAGGCCAGAGGCCAATGCCACGGGGTTCATTATGTTGAGCCAGGAAACGATCAGGATGGACGCGACGGCGGTCTGCACGGCGCGCGTCCGGCCGAAGTAGTACGCGGCGAAAAGCGTCGGGAGGTTATAGAACGTCAGGACGAGGCGTTCTCCCGCCACGAAGAAATTGATCACCGCAGCGAAGGCGATAATCGAGAAGATCAACAGCAGCTCCTTGTTGAGCGCCATGAGGCGGGACATTAGTGGCTTGTTCAAGAGCTGATCCTCCGCGGACGAATCTTTTCGAGCTGCGGGCTAGTGTTGCGACCTGTCTGAATGGTAACAATGCAGTCCGCCGTGCGCTGTTGTTTGTCTGCTGTATTGTCCTATCCATACAACTGTACTAAGCGCGGAGGCACCTGTACCGAAGGACAGGTGATGGCGTCATGGCATTTTTATTGGCCTGATGGTACTTTGGCGGCAGGGCTGAAAAAGAAGCGGCGCGAACAAGGAGAATGAAATGACGTGGGGCCAGAGACGAACGCTGGTGATTTTGCTGGTTATTGCGGCCGTGGTGCTGTTCATCTGGATTGTGCCGCACTGGGCGTTTACGACCGGCGAGACGATTTCATCGAATTCCGTTCTGGTTCTCGATCTGAACGGATCTATCGAAGAGCAGCGGTCTGCGGACCTTTCGAGCGTTTTCTTCGGCTCACGAACGCTTGTGCTTCACGAAATCAACGATGCCATCGATTCCGCGCGCACGGATCCACGAATCAAGGGGCTGGTTGTAAGAATCGGTCCTCTCGAAACCGGATGGGCAAAGCTGGAAGAGATTCATTCTCATCTTCTCGCATTCCATGCGAGCGGGAAGCCGAGCGTCTGCTATTTGGGATACGACGGCGAAGAGAACGCGGAATACTACGTTGCCACCGGTTGCGACCAAGTTTGGCTTGGACCGTCGAATCCGCTCGGTGTGCGCGGAATGATGGCCGAAGCGACGTTCCTGCGCGGCACGCTCGATAAATTAAAGATCGTTCCGGATTTTTATCACATCGCGGAATTCAAGACCGCGACGAACCAGTTCACGGAGAAGAAGTTCACTCTTGCGCATCGCGAGGAGGTGGAATCGCTTCTCACGAGCGTCTACGACGAATATTTGACGGAAGTTTCATTGGCACGCCACATGGATCGCGCGCACTTTGCGGACTTAGTGCAAAAGGGACCTTTCTTGCCGCAAGACGCGATGCAAAACAAGCTGGTGGACCGTTTGGCATACTGGGATGAAGTGCGGGATTTTTTTCGTCAGAAGACAGGCGAGTGGAACCCCGTGGGATTCACGCAATATCGTCAGGGATTAAGCGATGGGAGCGGACCCAGGATAGCGATCATTTATGCGTCGGGAGAAATTGTATCGGGTGCATCGCAGATAAGTCCGGGCGGCACGGTCGTCATGGGCGGCGATTCCGTGGCGGCTGAGATACGAGAAGCACGCAACGATTCCAGTATCCGGGCGATTGTTCTTCGCGTCGATTCGCCTGGTGGTTCGTCGGTGGCGAGCGAAGTGATTCGACGGGAAGTGGAGCTGGCGCGTAAGAAGAAGCCCGTGGTCGTTTCCATGTCGGATGTGGCGGCGTCCGGCGGATACTGGATTTCCATGTCGGCTGATAAAATCATCGCGGATCCGGGCACGATCACGGCATCGATCGGCGTACTGAGCGGGAAAATGAATATTTCCGGGTTATACAAACTTCTGGGTCTCAGCACGGACTACGTGGCGACGAGCGACAATGCAACGCTGTATTCGCCGCAACAGGATTTCACTCCGGCGCAGCAGCTGGTAGTCCAAAGGATGCTCCAGGACATTTATACGAGCTTCACGCAAGGCGTAGCGCAAGGGCGCGGATTGCCGATTGCCACGGTACAGAAAATCGCGAAGGGGCGCGTATGGAGCGGCGAGCAGGCCAAGGGCCTGGGCCTTGTGGATGATTTGGGTGGCGCGGATCGCGCCGTCACTGTCGCAAAGGAACTGGCGCACATTCCGGTCAATCGTTCCGTGGAAATCGTCCGGCTGCCGAAGGAAAAGACGCTTTTCGATTTATTTCTCGGCCGCGCGGAGGGCCAGGTGGTGGCGCCGGAGAACGAGTACAGCTCGATTCAATCGCTCGTGCACCGTGTGTCGTCCATGGTGGAAGCTGAGCCCGTGCGTGCGCAGATGCCGTATGTGCTAAGAATCCGTTGAGGCCGCACAGTGTGCACCTGCACCCAAATCGCTGGATGAGGGTGCTCCAATTTCGCTATACTAGATAGGTTCCGACCGGCGCGGTACCCAAGTGGTAAGGGAGAGGTCTGCAAAACCTTTATACGCGAGTTCGATTCTCGCCCGCGCCTCCATTTTCTCCACTAGTGTCTACAAGTTCGAACGGCTTCTTGGGCTGTTTCCGGATACGTTTCCATCCGTTCGCCAACAGAGGCAGGAGCCAATGAAGAGAAGCGTTGACTTCGTTGAGAATGAACCGTAGCTCTTATTGCCTCTTTCGCTTCAAGCCACGCCACGTCCGTGTCACTTGCGTTCTAAGTTAAGCTGTGTTTATATCCGCAGAACTTTCACCCTGTGCTTGGGAGGCTTTTGTGGCGAATACTGATTTGCGCCCGATGACCATCGGTGAGGTTTTGGACCGCACTTTCCGGTTGTACAAAAGCGAGTTTTGGTTATTTGCCGGAATTATGTCTTTGCCGTTCTTCGTGCTGTTCATCTTCAACGTCTCAATCGCGTGGCTGACGCGCAGTCAGGCAGCCGCGGTGATCGCGGGCGGCGCGCCTCATGCTCCACAAGTTTCGCCAGCGGTGATCATGGCCAGCATAGGAGGGGGGCTGCTGCTTCTCATCCTAACGTTTGTTCTCTCGAGCATAGGACAAGCGGCCACGATGTTTGCCGTTTCCGACGTCTATTTAGACAGGCCAGCCAGCATTCGTGGATCTTTTGGGCAAGTTCGCGGACACATTCTGCAAGTGCTGGGCGTGATTTTTCTAGTCGGCTTGCTTGTAATGGTCGGATGCATATTTCTGATCATTCCGGGAATCATATTGGCATGCCGTACCGGCGTATCGGTCCCAGCTGCGATGCTCGAAGATGAAGGGCCGAGTACCGCGATCAGTCGCAGCATGGAGCTGACTAAAGGGTTTGCGATGCAAATGTTCCTGATTTTTGTTTTGGTTTGGGTGCTGGCCATTATCGGAAGCGTTGTTTTCCAATTGCCTTTTACCATAATGGCGGTGACGCCGCGCCCTCATGTCCTGCCTTTTGGCTTAGTCGTGCTGCAAGATGTGACCGTTTTTATCTCTCAAGTGCTGGTAGCGCCGGTCGGAGCCATCGCGTTCTGCCTGATGTATTACAACCTTCGGGTGCGTAAGGAAGCGTTTGACTTAGAACACCTGATGGGAGCATTGGGAACCGGTTCAACAACCAGCGGACCTGCGCCGGGCGCAGTATCGCCTGCCTGAATACAAAGTGCGCCGGCCCACAAATGCCAAACTCCTAAACAAATTCAGCGTTGCATTCTGCTTTTTCGTGCTGTTGCTTCCGGCCGGGCCCACAACGCGCGCTCGCGAGCTCCAACCTGACAATGAAACGATCAAGCTCGACCTACATGATTATGAGGCGGAGCTCGCACGCGATTCAAAGTTGATCGAACGGATCAAAAATCAACCCGCGGAAATTTCCCGCTTCAGGAGTTCCTTGCCTTCTGTCTGGACCGTCCGCGGAGACGGAAGGGATTTTCGCATCTCGACCGAATCGCTTGATTCCGCTCTCGCGGACTTACAGACGCATCCGAAGAATGCCGACTCACTGGCGCGAGATATTGAATTCCGCCTCGAAACGATGCGCCAATTGGCAATCGAGATGGAGCAGCCATCGGCTGACGTCTCAGAGTCCGGGGCTCGCGCCGATTTGAATAGAATTTTTCAGCAAAAGGAATTTGAGGGGCTGAAAGGTCGAAGCGAGTTGCAATTGCTGGAAGCGCGCATAGGACTGTGGATTGCCAAGCTCATTGACCGGCTACTGAAGCGACTGCATATCAGCGCTAAGACAGGCAATTTTCTGGCTTGGATCGTAATTGCGCTCGCTTTGTTGGCGATCGGCTACTGGGTATTCCGCATGCTGTCGCGGGGCGCCCGCATCTCTGAAATTCCCGCGTCCGGGCCCTCTGTTCCGAGTGACGCGCGGGCGTGGGTGCGCGGCGCGCTAGCCGCCGCGGAACGAGGCGAATACCGTGAAGCTGTCCACTGTGCCTATTGGGCCGCCATTGCACGGCTTGAAGATCTCAGGATGCTTGCGCGCGATCGTTCACGAACTCCCAGAGAATCGCTGCGGCTCCTAGATTCGCATCCGCATCAACAAACCCTGCTTCGCGATTTGACCGGGCATTTCGAGTTGATTTGGTATGGCGACCGGCCGGCTTCGTTAGCGGATTGGTCCGGAGTAAAAGCCCAATTGGAGAAATTTGGATGTCTCGCGGCCTCGACAGCGCCGACCGCAAGCTCCTGATCGGCGTTGGTATCCTATTCGTGGTTCTGGTGGTCGTGTCGGCGATAATTTCTCCGCCGCAGATCACTGGCGCTTCGGCGATTCCGTCGAGTTACTCTGCATCGTGGGATGGCGCCAAGGGAGCTTTTCTGTTGCTGCAGAACCTCGGCTATAACGTCTCTCGCTGGGAACAACCGCCGACTCGATTACCACAGGCCGCCGCGAATGAAGTCCTGATTCTTGCGGAACCAGAGCAGCCGCCATCGGAAGAAGAGCGTTTCGCGATAACTGAGTTTCTTGAAAATGGGGGCCGCATTATCGCCACGGGTTCATCGGCCAGCGACTTCCTGCCCGGCGCTTCGAAGTTTGAGCAAGGCAATCCATTCGAAGATAAAGAAAATTTCGACGCCATGGTGCCCTCGCGCATCACGCGCGGCGCCCCGCAAATTACAATGGCGGCTCCCGAGAACTGGGCGCCACCGTCGCTGCGGCAAATCGTCGTTTACGGCAATGAAAATACGGCCGCTGTTGTAACCTATCGATTTGGCAAGGGAGAAGTCATTTGGTGGGCTGCCCCCACTCCTCTTACCAACGGCGGCATTCTTGATTCGGGGAATCTCGCTTTCTTTTTAAACTGCGTTGGGTCGCCGGGCGGCGTGCACGTTTTATGGGACGAATATTTTCACGGTGTGCGGGGATCTCTGTGGGCATTTTTTGCGCACACTCCGGTATTTTGGGGCGTGGCGCAATTCGGCCTGGTTTTTCTGGCCATTCTGTTTACCTATTCACGACGCCTCGGGCCGATTCGCCCGCCCGTGAGGCAATCCCGGCTTTCTCCGCTGGAATTTGTCGACACGCTGGGTGATTTGTACGCCTCGGCACACGTGGAAACGGCCGCGGTTGGAATTGCGTATCAGCGCTTCCGGTCTATTTTGACGCGCAAGCTCGGGCTTCCGGCAAACGCAGCCGTGTCAGAATTGGCGAAAAGCGCGAGTGCAAATCTTGGGTGGGAAGAGGCGCCGCTGTTGCATGTGCTCTCTCAGTGTGAGTTTGCGAGCAAGAGTGGCGATGCCCATATGCCAGATGCAGTCAAACTGGTTCAGCAACTCCACGATTACTCGGCACGGATGGAAGTCAGGAGGCCAACACAAATGAAAGGCAAACAGAATGAATAAAACGAGTGAGCTGGCTTCATACGTTCGTGGCGAACTCGCCAAAGTAATCGTGGGGCAGAAAGACGCATTGGATCAACTGCTGCTGGTGCTGATGGTTGGCGGTCATGCGCTGCTGGAAGGCGTGCCGGGTCTTGCGAAAACGCTTGCCGTCAAGACGCTCGCGCACATTTTCGATTTGAAATTCCAGCGAGTGCAATGTACTCCAGACTTGATGCCAGCGGATATTTTAGGAGCGAACGTGTTCAACCTGGGCTCCAGCTCTTTCACGCTCCACCCGGGTCCGATCTTCACCGATTTGCTCCTCGTTGATGAAATAAACCGCACTCCCCCGCGGACGCAGTCTGCTTTGCTCGAAGCCATGGAGGAGCGGCAGGTGACGATCGACGGAACGTGCCACGTGCTTTCACAATTTTTTTCCGTGTTTGCCACTCAGAATCCCATTGAATTCGAAGGGACCTATCCGTTGCCGGAAGCGCAACTGGATCGCTTCCTTGTGAAGGTGCGAATCGGCTATCCCGAAGCTGAGCAGGAAATCCAGGTGCTCGAGAACTTTCAAAAAGGTTTCGACCCGCGCCAACTCGAGAGCGCTGGTTTGGGAACCGTGCAACCTGAGACGCTCCAAGCTGCGCGCGAGGAAATTTCACGGGTTGGCGTGGAGCCTGCGCTGTTCCGGTACATCGTCACGCTAGTGGCGCGCACGCGCAATTATCCGGCCGTGAGTTTGGGCGCGAGCCCTCGGGCCGCGGTGAATCTGATGCTGGTCGCAAAAGCTGTCGCCGCTACCGAAGGGCGCGACTTCCTGATCCCGGATGACGTGAAGGCGGCGGCTCGTCCGGTTCTGCGCCACCGCATAATCTTGAAACCGGAAGCCGACCTGGAGGGAATCACAGCCGACCAAGTGGTTCGCGAAGTCCTCAACGCGGTCGAAGTTCCCAAATGAACGAGCCCGGTCATCTGGTTCCTCCAACCGTTCGCGCGCGGGCGAGGCCTGGCTCGCGGGTTCCTTTCGCTTTTGGGAGACGATTCTTTCTTCTTCTGCTTATCGGGCTCATTTGGCTCGGGCCCGCATGGTCGGACCGGCGCTATCTGTACCCCATGTTCTTGTGGGATATTGGCGTCGCCTTTCTTTGGTTTTGGGATCTGGCGAACATTCCGAAACCTGAACAGCTAGAAGTGCGCCGAATTTGGGCCGCATCCGTACAGCTTTCGGTCCAGACGGACGTCACGCTCGAAATTCAGAATCGTGGGAAGCTTCCAATCTTCGCTCAAGTGTTGGATGACGTTCCGCAATCATTTCGCGGCGGTACCCCCGAAGTGGAAATATCGGTGCCTGCCGGAGAAACCGCAAGCGCCACGTATTCGGTACGGCCGCGAGAGCGGGGAGACGCGCGCGTTGGCCACGTTTTCCTCAGATGCCAGAGTCCGTGGCGTATCGCGGAGCGATGGGCCTCCGCATCGCTCAGCCAAGTGGTGCGAATCTATCCGAATATCGACGAGTCGAAGCGCGACACGATTTACTTGATCCGCAGCCGGCAAGTCGCTTTACAAGCGCGCCACAAACATCTACGCGGCCAGGGACGCGAATTCGAAAGCCTGCGCGACTATCGGGAAGGAGACGAGTGGCGGAACATTTGTTGGAGCGCCGTGGCGCGCCGCGGAAAATTAATCACGAAGACGCATCAATTCGAACGCAGTCAAACCGTGTGGCTCGTGCTCGACACAGGCCGTTTGTTGCGTGCGCGTGTTCGCGGGTTGAGCAAACTCGATTACGCGGTCGGGGCAGCACTCTCCTTGGCGCAAGTGGCGTTGTATTCGGGCGATCGCGTCGCGCTGCTGGCTTATGGCCGGCGCGTGCAGCAGCGCCTACCTGCGGGACGCGGTCCTGCGCACGTACGCTCTCTGATCGAGGATCTAGCGCAGGTTCACTCAGAGGAGAGTGAAGCTGATCACTCGCACGCCGCCGAAGTTCTGCTTTCGATACAGAAACGCCGCAGCCTGGTCGTGTGGTTCACCGATCTCGCCGAAACCGCAGCGATACCGGACGTAATTGAAAGTGCTTCGCGCCTCGCGCGCCATCATCTTGTGCTGTTGACCGTGATCGGCCAGCCGGAACTTCGCCGCCTTCTGGAATCGCGCCCCGAGAACGAGTCCGAAATGTATCACTACGTTGCGGCTCAAGAAATTGTCCACCGCCGAGAGGCTCTGCTTCGCTCGCTTCGCCAATGCGGAGCACTTACATTGGAAATTGAGCCGGCCAAAGTTTCTTCCGCCGTTGTGAACCAGTACCTGCTTGCAAAGGAGCGGGGGATGATATGACCAGACGGTCACACTTCGTTTGGCGCCTCAGACGGAAGATCAACCAGCGCTTGAGGTGTGGAAGTCTGTCCCTCTGGAGTTTTTGATGAGAGGTAAAGGACCAGCAGGGTCCCGAGCGCGGCGGCCAGCGCGAATTTGACGGGAATAGGCAGATTCGATGGCGAGACGAATCCTTCAATGAAGCCAGCAATCAACAACATCGGAATCGTGCCCAGTACAAGTCTGACGCTGCGCGCCCCAGCCTTCGCCAGCGCTGCTCCGCGAGGCAGTCCTCCCGGAAACAACATGCCGCGCGCGATCCCCAAGCCCGCTCCGCCCGCAATGAAAATGGCGGGCAGTTCCAGCACGCCGTGCGCCGCCACAAAGCTCCAGAGCTGCAGGCTCATGCCTTCTCTCCAGCATGCTTCGCCTACAACACCGATCAGCAGACCATTCAGCAGCATCATCCACACCGTGCCGATGCCCGCCGTAATTCCCAGAGCGAAGGTGGAGAACGCCACCGTGAGATTGTTGGTGAGAATGGCGCTCGACGCCAACGGCTTGACTGTCACAACCGATTGGGTCCACATCTGATGATGTTCGATCGCGTCCATCATGTGCGGACCAAGCAGATAATTAGCAAACGAGGGATCCGCCAAAGCGACCAGAAACGACACCACTCCCGCGGCGAAAAAGATTATGAATGCCGTGAACGTGTCTGGCAGGGTTTCGCGGAAGATTGCAGGATAGGTGTTCTTATAAAACGTCCAGATTCCCTTGGGTTTTGCGCGGCGGCCCATGTAAATCAGGTTGTGTGCGCGGCCCATAAGTTGGTTGAGATAAATCGTCAGTTGCGAGCTGGTCACATCTTCGCGAACCGTGGACAGATCGGAGGCGGTCTGCCGGTATAATAGAGCCAACTCTTGTAGTTCGCTTGGGGTCAACGCGGAAATGCTGCGACGGGCTTTTGTGCCAACTAAATGCTCGAGTCGCGCCCAGTGCGGGCGTCGCTTTTCCAGCCAGCGAGTGGAGATCAATGACGTCCTCTACCGATAATCTTACCATCGAGACTCCGGAGCAAACTTCTCTTGATTTTCCGCTTGCCGGAGTAGGCAGCAGGTTCCTGGCGATGGTCGCCGACTTGGGAATTCAGTTTGTTGTGGCGTTTGTCGTTTTCCTGATCGTCGTGCTCCTGCTTCCGGCCGTTCGATGGGCCACGGTGTTGGGCCCGCAATGGATGATTGCCGGCGTCGTAATCGTCTTGTTCCTGCTGAACTCCGGATATTTTGCGTTTTTCGAGGCAGTCTGGAACGGGCAAACGCCCGGCAAGCGATATGCTCAGATTCGCGTCATGAAGGATGACGGCCGACCCATAAGCGCCTACGATTCCGTGGCGCGGAATTTGTTGCGAATCGTCGACGAAATGCCGGGAGTGTACGCCGTCGGCGTAATCAGTATCCTGTTCAGCAGGCAAAACAAACGGCTGGGCGATTATGTTGCCGGCACAGTCGTGGTTCACGAGAAAACAATTCAGGAAGCGCGCCCGTTCCTCGAAATCAAATCCGAAGACTCAGGGCCGATCTACGACACTTCACGCATCACGCTGGACGAGCTACGCCTGATCGAAACGTTCCTCCATCGACGCGATAGCTTCGACCCCGCGCTTCGCACCTCCATGGCCGCAAGAATCTCAGAGCGCATCGGCGAAAAAGTGGGCGCTCGCGTGACGGGATGGCCGCAAACCGAAAAATTCCTGGAAGCCGTTTACGAAAAGTATCGCTCTGCCGGTCGCTTCCGTTCCTAGCCCTGCCTGCGGGTTGAGCACAGCTGCATTGGTGCAGTTTGAATGTTCTTGTGACGAGCCCTCAGCCTGGAAACCAGGGTTAAAATAGCAAGAGGAGGAACGAGCTTGAGCGGAAGCCAAGACCGGGATGGTGACGGTGTTCGACGCTGCGGAATCATCAATCTCCGGCTGCGTGGGGACCGAACGTGATGTCTTTCTACACCTTCGCTCTTGCCGCATTGTTGGCGGCCTCGCCTTGCCGCCACGTCGCAGGCGTGCCGTCGCAGAGCCCCGATGTTCACGCGGTGCATGACCCTCAGGAGCAGGGCCAGGAAATGGGCCCCGACACTTCCGTTCGCAAGACTTTACCGGACTTCGCCGAGATAACCCCGACTCTCTACCGCGGAGCGCAGCCCTCCAAGGAGGGCTTCCGTAAACTCGCTGCCATGGGCGTCAAAATCGTCATCGACCTTCGCGGCGAACGCAAAAGCGAACGCAAATTCGTCAACAGTCTTGGCATGAGTTATATCCCCATGGGCTGGGAATGCTCATTTCCAAAGGATAAGACCTTTGCGGACTTCCTTACATTGATTCTCGACAATCCCGGCACGAAAATCTTTGTCCACTGCCGCGTCGGTGATGACCGGACGGGAATGATGATCGCAGCCTACCGCATGGCGGAGCAGGGGTGGTCCGCTGAGAAAGCCGAGAAGGAAATGGAGAGATTCGGATTTAACTTCGTTCATCGTCGATTCATCTGCCCTCGCCTGTCTTCGTATGAAGAACATTTCCCCGAACGTTTCAGGACGGAGCCCGTCTTTCGCGAACTCCGCGAACGCCAGAACGTCGGGAAAACCGATTAATTTCGACTTTTGGATGGCTCACCTCACAGCCAATCGCATGCGAACAGGCTGCCTCTGCTTTTGGGTCTCTTTTAAGTTGGTTGAGCGCGCGGCGCGTTCGTGATAGCTTCTTGGGCATCGGGGGCCTTTCAGACTGCTTTTCTGAAGGGTGATTGCCTTAACTGATAGGCGTTTCTTGGCTTGCCAGTTTCTGGGGTGAACACTTTTGTGCGGAATTGTCGGCTTTACCCATAGGATGGGTGTAGTCAGCCCACAGCGCATCGATAGTGCGGTCGCTGCGCTAATCCATCGTGGCCCCGATCAGCAAGGGGTCTATCGGTCGAATTTTATTTCGCTGGGCGCAACACGGCTGAAGATCATTGATCTTGAGTCGGGAAACCAGCCGATGGTATCGGACGACGGCGATGTGGCCCTGGTTTTCAACGGTGAAATCTATAATCACGGCGAACTTCGAGGCGAGCTCGAAGGGCTGGGGCATAAATTCCATTCCCACAGCGACACCGAAGTAATTCTCCACGCTTTTCTGGAATGGGATACAAAGTGCTTCGCGCGGCTTCGCGGAATGTTTGCCATCGCGCTGTGGAGCGAGTCAAAAAAGCGGTTGGTTTTGGCGCGCGATCGCATGGGCATAAAGCCGCTTTACATCTGCCGTCTGAATGACGACATCCTCTTTGGCTCCGAACTCAAAGCAATTCTGATCCATCCTGAAGTGGACCGGCAACTCAGCATGGCCGGGCTGAATTGCTTTCTGTCCATGAATTTTGTCCCGTGTCCTTGGACTCTGGTGGACGGGATCGAGAAGCTTCCTCCCGGACATCTTCTCGAATGGCGGGACGGCAAAATCCGTACGGAAACATTCTGGAGTGTGGCGCTGCATGAAGATTCGCGTTGGACTCTTGATTCCGCCAAAGAGCAATTGGATTTCCTGCTGCGAGATTCGATTCGCGAACATCTTGTTTCCGATGTGCCGCTCGGAATCTGGCTGAGCGGAGGGCTCGATTCATCCACGATCCTCCACTATGCGGCCGCCCAGGCTGGTTCACGATTGAAGACGTTCTCGATTTCGTTCCAAGGCAGAAGTTTTAACGAGACGGATTACATCCATCGAATGGCGGCTCAGTACGGGACCGAGCACCACGAACTCGATGTGAGCCCGGATGCGGACCTTGCCAGCGCAATAGAAGAATTTGCGTATTACTCGGACGAGCCCAGTGCGGATTCCGGCGCACTCCCCGTGTGGTTTCTTTCCCGGATGACCCGTGACCACGTGACTGTGGCGCTGAGCGGCGAGGGCGCGGACGAGATTTTCGGAGGTTACCTTACCTACCGCGCGGACAACCTGGCGCGCGCGGCGCAGCGAATTCCGGGCAGCGTACGGCGGAGCGCTCTGAAGCTCTTGAGGCACTTGCCCGTTTCGGACGACAAGATCGCGCTGGAATACAAATTGAAGCGCTTTCTCGAAGGTTCCCTGATGTCTCCCGAGGAAGCGCATTTGTATTGGAACGGGACCTTTTCGGAGACCCAAAAGAAGCGCTTCTTCGTGGGCGCTGATAGCCGATACATTTCCAGCCTACTGCGCGGTTTTCGCGAGCCATCGAACGGGTTGGGAAATTTAAATCGCTTCCTGTCGCTCGACCAAAATTGCTATTTGCCGGACGATATTCTCTATAAAAGCGACCGCATGAGCATGGCGCATTCCCTGGAGTTACGGCCTCCGTTTCTGGATCATCGTCTCGTCGAATTCGCCGCTTCGCTTCCCGAGAAGTTCAAAATCAACGGATCGAGGCAAAAATACTTGTTGAGGGAGTTGATGAAGCGCAAGCTCCCCGCGTTCATTTTGCAGCGAAAAAAGATCGGCTTGGATATTCCCACGCACGATTGGTTGCGTGGCGTGCTCCGCCCGATGCTGCTCGACACCTTGACGGCGGACGCCATCAAACAAACGAAGTTGTTCCGCGCGGACGTGATACAGAGCTTCATTCAAGACCATATGGAGCGGCGCGCGAACATGGGCTTTCATCTTTGGGGGTTGATGATTCTTTTTCTCTGGATGAAGAAATGGAAGATTCAGGCGACGCCGTTCGCCGAAGTGAAACGGGAACCTCTCGAAAAGGTTCTTACCTTCACCTAGCTGTCATTTTTTTCGCCGCGATCATTTATCTGGGTTGCGTTTTTTCGCCGCCGTCGTTGATGGATGATGTGGACGCGGTGCAGGCGCAAATCGCGCACAACATGTTGCAGTCGGGCGACTGGGTGACCGCGCGCCTCGACGGTGTCGCCTACCTCGAAAAGTCTCCGCTTGTCTACTGGACCATCGCAGTCTCCTATGTGTTTTTCGGCGTTCACGATTGGGCAGCGCGCATACCAATTGCTCTCTCGGTCATTGCTCTTTGCTGGTTGACTGCCTGCTTTAGTACTTGGGCATTTGGGCGCAGGGCCGGCTTCTATGCGGGATTATGTCTGGCGACGTGCGTAGGGTTATTTCTCTTTACGCGCATCCTGATTCCCGACGCCATGCTGACGATTACCATTGCGCTTGCCATGTGGGCGTTTCTGCGTGTGCTGGAGGAAGAAGAGCCTCATCCGCGTTTATGGGCGTTGGTGCTGGCGGCGAGTATGGGAATTGGACTGCTTCTCAAGAGTCTGATTGCCGTGGTCTTTCCGTGCGGCGCTGCGGTCGTCTATCTGCTGCTGACGCGCCAGTTGTTTTTGCGGCGTACGTGGAAGCGCCTTCACGTTTTCAGTGGGCTGCTCGTTATTGTGGTCATTGCGGTACCCTGGCACGTTCTCGCCACGCTGCGGAATCCTCCTTACTTCGCCTTCACGATGCACAGCGGGCCAGGCGAGTATCACGGCTTCCTTTGGTTTTATTTCATCAATGAGCAACTTCTCCGCTTTCTGAATCTGCGCTATCCCCGGGACTACAACACGGTTCCGCGCCTTTATTTCTGGCTGCTGAATTTCGTGTGGCTCTTCCCGTGGAGCGCATGTTTTCCGGCCACGTTGGGACTCTCATACAAGCCGGTCGATCGTGCCGGGCGAACGCGGTTGCTGGCGCTGTGCTGGGCCGGCTTCCTGCTGGTCTTCTTTACGTTCTCAACGACGCAGGAATACTACTCGATGCCATGCTATCCGGCTCTGGCACTGCTGATCGGATCGGCGATGGACGGTGAGGGGAAATGGGTGCGGCGCGGAACAAAATTTCTGCTGGTGACCTCCGCCGCGGCCGCCGCAATCATCGCCGCAATACTATTGCGTGTTCGAGGTATCCCCACACCGGGTGATATTTCTTCTGCTTTGACGCAGCATCCTTCCGCATACACGCTTTCATTGGGTCACCTTGAGGATCTGACTCTTGATTCTTTCGCATACTTGCGCGCTCCGCTGATTCTGGCCGGAATGGCTTTTCTTGTCGGCGTAATTGGCACTTGGCGATGCAGCGGGAAGCGCGCGTTCCTTGCGGTTGCGGTGATGATGGTGATTTTCCTGCATGCGGCGCGGCTGGCGATGGTGACTTTCGATCCGTATATGTCTTCGCGTCCCTTGGCCAACGCGCTTTTGCGCAGCCCCGCGGGGCAATTGATCGTCGACGATCAGTACTACGCCTTCTCGTCCATTTTTTTCTACACGAATCGCCGGGCTTTGCTCCTGAATGGCCGAGTGACGAATCTGGAGTATGGTTCCTACGCGCCGGACGCCCCGCGCGTTTTCATCGACGACGCCGATTTCAAAAAACTGTGGCTCACTCACGATCGCTACTATGTTGTCGCGGATCACTCCGCGGTTCCGCGGTTCGAGAAATTGGTGGGGCAAGGCGAGCTGTATACGGTGGCGAAGAGTGGAGGAAAGCTCGTCTTGACGAATCAGCCGGTGAACACACCGCCGCGCGGTCCTACGACGGAATGAGTCCGCGTATGCCAGATTTCCGCAGCACAGGCGAATAGAGACCGCTCAGCCGCAAAAACATCCGGCACGCAAAAGGCGCGCTTTGCCCGGATGACAACGTTCGTTAGGTGAGAACTAATCCGCGAGGATGCTTAGTTGCCCGGTGGGACACGGCTGCGCCCCGGAGTTCCTAGTGCGGTGCCGTTGGGATTCGGCGCGCTGCTGCCACCGCGACCCTTGATGATCGCGATGGGGGCAGCGATTGCTACGGCAACGATCACCGTGAACCAGATGGGATGCGCCGAAGCGAATCCGACCACGTCGCCGCTTCCCGTGCCGTTGATTTTCGTATTGTTCCCGGCGTCGAGCACATCCTGATTTGGAGCGACGATCGGGGGATCCGGCACGGCGTTCCGGTCGGGGATCGAAGACATTTGGCCTGCGCCGACCATCACGCACTGCTCCGCCAGATTGCAGAATTTCACCGTCCCCTTGAAAACCACGAGGCGGGTAATGGAGTTGTTGTAGGCGAGATCGAAATCAGTTCCGACGACGCCGGCAACTCCTGTGGGCGTGCGGACTTGGAACTTCGCCGCAGGCTTGACGAGATGGACCACTTTCGAGCGCACCTCGCCGAATGTGACGTCGATCTGCGTTTGCTGCTGTGAGGCGTCGTGCTTCACCACTGTCAGCGACGAGTCCGAGCCGACGTTCAACACCGAGCCATCGTCGAGCTTGATTCGAGCGCGCGCCATGTGTCCCGTGTTCACCACATCTCCCCAGTAAACGGGCGTCGGTGGCTGAACGGGCATAGTCTGCGTGCCGCGCACCAATTCTACTTTGGGGAGAACAAGCGATATGCTGCCCGCGTGCTGCGCTCCAGCGGCCGCAGCATATGCGATGTCCGGCGGGATGGCTAAAGTCGTTACGGCGAAGGCAACACAGGCCCACAAAACCGCGCGATTTCGAATCATTGCCGTCCTCTCATGCGTCGAAGCCTACTAATTCATCAGAGGCTACCAACGCCAGGACGCAATCGCCACAGAATTGCGGTGCTTGTTGCTGATTCTGTTATCGTCCCATTTTCTCCTCCTCTTAGCGAGTCACGCGGAGGCTGGTTTTGCCGGGGCTCTTTTCGCCAACATCTCGGCAAGCATCTGCCGCGTTGCTGCATTCGCGCCTGGAGCGCGTTTCTCGCGCCACGCCTCATAGCGCGTGCAGTGCTCCTCGAGCTTTGACCATGCGTGAGGATTCTTGAAAAGCGCGCGCCAGCCGGCCGCGATCGGGCGAATACATTCCCACACGACCCATTGTTCGCCGGTGCTCTCAAAGAAAAACTCTTCGTCAATCAGGCCGCGGCTGACGATATTCGCAACCATTTCCCAGTAACTGGCGACCATTCGCAGATAGCTATTTTCCTTGCTGCCCGGCGGGCAAATCTTCATCACGTCCTCGGGAGTGTGCGGGTGAAAATTGGCGATGAACCACGCGCGCGCCTCGCGCATGACCGGCTCGCGGCGCATTTCGTACAAATGCAACATCAAATTCACTTGCTCATGTGTAACCTGTCCCATCGCTATCCTCCTTGAGTGTTTCCGCTTGACTGCGGAGATTGCATTGGATTCGGCCCAGAGTTCAAAAGGGTTACGCGATGCGCTCCCACCAATTGCACGCCTGCAAGATTCATTTCCGCAAGGATGCGGCGGCGAAGCTCGCGAGCTACGTCGTCATTGCGCGTCGGTTCGCTGCGAAATTGCATGCGAAGCGTGGTGCCAGTAAGCGCCAGAGATTCGACGCCCAGCACGTTCGGGCCGTCGACAAGAAGCGGAGACCACGCGGGATCTTCGCGAATCTCAGAGGCGCATTTTTGCAAGACAGCGAGCGCCTGCGCTACAGCCGCTTCGCCGGGAATTGTGACATCGAGGAAATACTGCGACCAATCGCGGCTGAGATTGGACACTTGTCCAATCTGACCGTTGGGAATCGTCACAACGGCGCCCTGAGGGTTGCGAATCACGGTTCGCCGCAGCGTGATGTGTTCCACGCGCCCCGATTCATTGTTGAGCTTGATGATGTCGCCCACGCCGTACTGATCCTCAAAAATAATGAAGAAGCCGTTGATAATGTCCCGAACCAGGTATTGCCCGCCAAAACCGAGCGCCAGGCTGGCCAGTCCGGCCGCCGCCGCGACGGGCGTTACGTCGAATCCAAATTCCGGCAGGATCATCAGAATCGCGACGATCAGGATCATTGCCGAAACAACGCTGTAGAGCACGCCAGCCATCGTACGCGTTTGATATTCGCGCGCTTCCGCAACGCGAGTCGGCGTTTTTGCGCGGACGATGATGTGCGAGGTAAACGCGCGGGCCATTCGGTTGAGGACAAACGCAATCACGATCACCACGACAACGCGCGGCCCGCGCGCTTTTATTACGTCGAGCCAATGTTGAAAATAGGGAGTCATATATAATGGGAAAGAGCGGGATTATACCATCCTGCGTCACAGGGCCATTCGAGGTTTCGTGCGTCCCGAGGAGGCGTCGTGCAAGGAGAAAGGCGCTCATTTTTAAAGTTGTTCGTTCCGGGTGCGATATTTGCGGGTGCGGCTCTGCTGGATGCGCAGGCTGCAAAGCCGGATCGTCCACCATCCAGGCAATTCCCGCAGAACGTGCCGCCTCCGTCTCCGGCCGTGGTACCGCCCGTGCCCGGTCGGCCATCGAAAGCGCAATTGACCGCAAATCAGAGGGAAATGAAGAAGGACGTGGACCGGCTGTTCTCGCTGGCGCAGGACTTGAAGGAAGAGGCAGGGAAGACTGACACGGTGATAGTGCTCTCGGTTGCGTTCGTGCAGAAGACGGAAGAAATCGAGAAACTCGCAAAGAAAATTCGCGACCTGGCGCGCGATTGATGGAACCGCCACGAAGCATGCGGCGCGCACTCTTTTGCTTTGGCCGCCTGCACCTGGCGCGGTAGAATCAAATTTGGCTCAGGCAAATTTTCGTCTGCGCCGTGCGCGCCCGTAGCTCAGATGGATAGAGCACTAGCCTCCGGAGCTAGGGGTCGGGGGTTCGAATCCCTCCGGGCGCGCCACTTTTAATGCAGTTTATTTCAACGACTTCAGACGATACCTCGTTAATCAGGCCGAGCGCTATGCTATTGCTTTTCAAAAATCGAGGATTCTCTCGGTGGCGGCTGCATTTGGATCAGGTCAGTCTTTCCGTCCCTTTCGGCGAATGTCAGCGAGAATCCGTCCGGAAATCCGGCGCGGGTGTAACGATTTCCTCCAGCGGGCCGGAACACGATGTTTGCCGTTTCGCCGTCGTTGTAGTTCTCCTGTCCGTAAAGCGTACTGTTCTTTTGGGTGATGACCATGGTCGCGTCACCGGACTTTGAAACGTAGCGGCCAACGAGCTGCATGGTGGAAAAAGTCCGTTGGCCATCGAGCCGCGCTGAGGATAGCGCATCGAGGAACAATCGAGTCTCAGGGCTAGTCGTATTTGCGCTGACACCAGCCAGAGCTAAAGACCATGCTTTGGCAAGAGCTTCGTCCGCGGGTACTTCGACATCGGGTTTTACGCCCTCTCCCTCCCAGTTTGTGCTGGTGGCGGCGTTGACTACATAGCCGATGGGAATGTCAGCGAAAAAACCATCTCCTAGCGGGGCTGACTCACCGGACATGGAGGGATTGGCGCCGCCACCGGTTGTCTCACCAACAATCACGCCGCGTTTGAACGACTGGATGTCATAGGCGAGCGCTTCGGCAGCCGAAAACGTCTGATGAGACGTGAGTACAAAAACGGCTTTCTTGTTGCCGTATGATCGCTCGCCAAGATCAGTGGTTCGAGATTCATGGACTGCGCCGTTACGCCAGTGAATCGTCTGGAGGAGATAGGGCGACCCTTCGCTCAGATAGCTCATAATATTGGCATCGACGGGATCGGCCCCGCCGAGATTCCCGCGCAGGTCAAGGATCAGGACATCGGTATCGTGCACAAACGCGAAGGCTGTTGCGATGGCACCGCGTGACGCTTGATCCGGCAACATGCCGTTCAGCTCGATATAGCCGATATTACCGTCGAGAATTTTTACTTCGGGGATTGCGTTTCCCAGAGAAGGCGAGCCGTCGCCCTTCTGCGGCGTTTCGTCGTCGGGACCGAAATCCACTTCCAAATGGAGATCATGCGAGACGGCCCGCGCGTCGCGTTCAAGCGCGTCTGCGAATTCCATTGGGGAAGTGATGCCGTTGTAGGTGCCAGAATTGAGCTTGGTGCGGATTGCGGCAGCCATTTCCGCTCCCTTATCGGCGTAGGCGTAGTCATTAGCCAAGTCTTGCGCGAATTTCGCGGCTACATCCGCACGAGTGGCGGAGTCGATCTGCGGCATCCTCGCGGCTGGCTGCTGTTGCGGCGGTGACTGAGCTTCCACGTTCCTGGTACTCGCCACAGAAAAAAGTACGCAACAGAATAGGCAGAATAGGACTCGCGCGCCGAAGCAGTTCGACCACACAAATCGCCCGATTCGCATCACGGCCCGCCTCTCATTTTGTGAACGTCCTATTGGACCCGCGGCCACGGGTAGTTTGTTAGCGCGATCTCAGCCAAAAAGCAACGGCTCTGTGCGTAATGCGCTGCGGAGGCCGGGCGGCGAGGGATTCCTAACGGAGCAGCGTTTGCGCCCCAGAACAAGCTACTGGCCTGTGTCCAACAGAGAACTCAAATTGCCGCATACTTGCCACGAATGAAACGAACGGTGGCGCCTCTGCGCTTGAGAATTCGCCCTGCAGGGCAGGCCGCGATATTGCCATTACCAAATCGTTTGAACCGCTCTCGACCGGCGGATCTCACGGTCGGCGGTGAGCAACGATAGCCCCTCGACCAAGGCAGTGGCCCCAATAATGCGATCTACTGGATCTTTGGGATAAGTCGCTGGGAATCCTATGGCGCGAGCGCACGCCCGGCCAGTGATTGGCAGCACAACGAACCGGGACTCGACCTCCTGCAGAAAGGATTCGAGACTGATGTTGAGGCGGATCCGGCCCTTACTTACAAGCGTGGCCAACTCCAACAGAGTGATATCGGAAATCGCCAAGCCGTCCGCGTTCTTGCGCGCGTCGTTGATTGCAACTCTCGCCTTCCTGGAGATTTGATCTTGGTCAAACGCCAGCCAAACAACCACATGTGTATCGACGAGGATCACTTGAGTTCGCCCCACTCTTCGGACGAAATCGCGGGCGAGACAACGTCTCCTGCGGCGGCGCCCTTGCCAGCGAGGAAGTTGTAGATTTCGTCCGTCTCAGCCGTGACTGGGACAAGCTTCGCCACTGGTTTACCGTGCTTCGTGATTACGACGGTCTCGCGCTTGGCCTGAACCTCGTCCATCACCGCGAGACAATTTGTTTTGAAAGAACCTGCCGCCATCTTTTTCATGCCCAATCTCCAGAGAGAACTATGGTCATTATACCATAGTCATATTCATGCAGGGCGAAAGGACCGCAACTCCGACAATCCATACGCGTGGACTTAAGGAAGTTCGCGACAGTGCTTCACGGGAACTTTGCGCCGTGGCGGCCGGCGGCTTCAAATACCGAAAGCAGGTTTGTAAGTCCCAGCAGATGCCTGACTGACTTGCTGTAATTGACCAGAAGGAGATCACAGTTTCCTTTCCTGGCCGAAACGTACAGACTCACGAGTGTGCCGAGTCCTGAACTGTCCATGTGGGTGATTTCATTGAGGTCAAGAATGATGCGCTTTTTGTTGGGGATCAGGCTCTTCACATGGTTCTTCAAAATCTCTGCGTGCTCGACCGTCAACCTGCCCACGCACCGCACAGTCACTTCGTCTTCTCGGGTGGAAGTGTGTAGCTCAAAAGCAGTTTTCTTGGAATCCGTTGAATCTGGTGACACAGGAACTCCTATCCGGTTGAACCCCACGCTCACTCCTTGGGTCTGTACTCTCCTGGCCGTGCAAAAACAAGGAATTTCGCTTGCGGCGGAGTGCGCTCGAACAGGACGAACTTCTTGGAGTCGCTAAACAAGGTTTAATGATGGCAAGACTGGTGCAACCGAGGCAAACCAACATGGAAGGACCACTCGAAGCGGCAAGGAATCTCACCACGCGTTACGTGCAGGCCAAAAACTCCACTGGGCCGAGCGCCCTTACGATTCACTACGCAAGGGTCTTGCGGAGATACCCTGCCACGTCGCCAACGAAGCGATGAACCGAGGCCTCGGCGATGCGATAGCCGACGAGCGCATTCATGGCCTTTCCCACGACGCCCAGTGGTGGTTCGTAGAGGCCTGAGAAATCCAACTGAGTTTCGGTAGCGGTCAGCGGGTAGATCGAAAGCTCGGCCTTCATGAGCGGAAACAATCGTGGCATGGTTGCCGATTCCCATTCGAGCAGCAAGCGGGTGGAGGGGGCGGCATCAACCACCTTCTCCTCGACTTTTTTGAGGGAAATCCTGACGTCGGCCTTGACCCCAATACCGCCCACGTCGACGTGCAGTTCAGCAGCGACTGATTGCGCCCGGGAAGCGGCAGCCTTCGTAGCCGACTGGAATACCGTGACTGCGTCTTGCTTCAACGCGTCGCGAACGCGCTCGTAAGGGTGGTTCACGTAATCGTAACTGCGAATCTCTCGCCTTTTCGTCATCGACTTCGTTCCCTCCGGATTGACCGGCCTTTTTCGGGCGCCGCTGCGCCCAATCCTGCATCAGCAAAACACATTTTACCCTTGCTACGCGATGCCAGCGCCGCGAAGGGAAAATTTTCCGTACGCTTACTGAGCTCCAGCTGGCTTGGCCTGTAATTTTGCGAGCGCAGCCTTGAAGGCATCGCGATGAGTCATTTCGTCGTGACGAATTTCTTCAAAACGATCGGCCGCTGCTCTGTCACCCGCTGTTACCGCCTGATGCGCGAATTCAAAGTACATCGTCTGCACTTCGTAAGATTCACCTTTGATGGCATCCCGCAAATTATCCTCGTCGCTGCCTACCAGTCCGGCGAGCTGAGCTTCTTCCGCGAAATGCTGGAAGCGTTCTGTGTGCGCGGCGTTTTCAAACAGGGCCGCAACATCCTTGTTGCCGGCCTTGCGTGCGTGTTGGGCGTAGAGCATGTACTTTGCAAAGGCAAATGCTTCCCCATGCATGGCGGTGGAAAGATTGGCCATGGTTTCTTTGTTAAGGGTGGCGTGACTCTGCGCCGTGGTCCGGCCAATGGCAAAGAACACAGTCGCTACTAACACTAAAAGCCAAGCAAATCTCATCTTCGCGTTCATAATTGCCTCCGATGCCCGTCATGGATCTCTATGGAATTGAAAAACGACCTACTGGGCTCGAAAACTTGTCCTGATGGCCGCCGTTCTTTCGAGCCCAGTTGGGTCGCATCTACAAAGCCTTCCGAAAAGCTCTGAGTCCCAGCGACATCGCTACCCCGACAAGTCCCAGCAGCCCGATCAACGGCATCTGGCTCGCTGTGTTCGGCAGCTTTTCTGGGGTCTCCGTCGCTTGAGCCTGCGTCGCAGGTTGAGTCTCAATGGATTGCGCAGGCTTCGTTGCAGGCATAGTCTCCATTGCGGTTGACGACTCCTTCGGTTCTGTCATCGCATGGTGGCCATGGGAACGCACGTCCCGCTCCGAGAGCGTCATGGGTTCCTCAGTGATGATGGTCGCCGTGATTGTCTGACCGCGCCTCAGCGTGTGCAGAGACGTTTCTTCTCCGTTCACGGTGATCGTAGCCCATTCCGGGATCCTGTAGTCCACTACTTTGTTGTCCTTCGTCCGAATGGCAAGTCTTGTCGGGCTAGCATGCCAGACGGTTCCGTCGGTGATCTCCACGGTCTTGACGACGACCGGCCGTGTCGTTGTGAGGGTCTGTTCCGTGAGAGTCATCCCGGGTTTCAGTTCGTGCAGGGTTAGTGTGTCTCCATTGATTTTGAAGCGCTCGCCTGCCGGAATCCGGATGGCTTCAAGCGTTCCGTCCGCCAGGCGGACGACTAGGTGATTCCCCTCGATGTACGCAACGGTTGTGTTCCGGGTGTCCACCTGGAACTGGGTAGGCCCCGTTTGTTTCTGTTCGACAGTTTTTTGCTGCGCGAATGCCTGGCCGGTGAACATGCATCCCACCGCTGCCAGCGCAAGCGCCGCAAGAAACATTGAAGACTTTCTGGTGATTTGACTCATTGTCGCATTCCTCCTTGGAACGTGTCTTTGTTCGATTTGACTTCCGTTTTCGGCCCCACTTCTAAAGGTTTTGTGATTCGGACTTCGCTTTCGAGATGGCCTTCCACAACAAAACGTTCGGGTGCGCTGCCGACGTAATAGAAGGGATAGCACGTCACCAGCGTGAGTGACCGGCCTGCCCTGGGCTTCAAGACGGATGTTTGTTCCGGCCTAACAATTTCAATTCTGTCGACGCGAAACGTTTCAGTTCCTTCCCGCGTCAGCAGCACGATTTCGTCTCCCCGTGCGACGTCTTTCAGCTTGCGGAAGAACCCATCTCGATGGCCTGCTATTCCAACATTGCCGTCTCTTCCGGGAGCCGCTGTGCCTGAAATCCAGCCTGCGCCGCGATTGAGACTTTGTACCCCGGTGTTATCGAAAACAGGGACCACGAGATGAATCCTCGGAATTCGCAGAACAGCAACGGGGAGGTCGGACTTTGTGTTCCGACTCTTCTCAAATGCGGCTATCCGCTTGGCGGACCACAGACTGAAGTCCGCCTGCACTTCGTGTGATATGTCGACGAAATTGGCAGTCGGTTTGCCTTCTTCAGCCGAGGGCGACGCCGATACTTGAGCGCTGAATTCTTCGATTGCCACGCGCGAGTGCGCGAAGCTGTCCAGAGCAACTGCAGCATAGATGCCAAGAAGCACGACACCCGCGACGCCCAGCGCGAACTCAATCCAATGAAGTAGCTTGGCCCCCAAGTTTTTCCCCCACACCTTTCGCAACCATTGCTATTTCCTCACGCCTCGCGTGGCCATACCGTGATGTGGGTCACCTCTTGACGTGACTAATGTCACGAGAATTCTGCTCTGCCGTGGTCAATGCGCCGTGTCCCACCCCCGGAAAAACGCAGTGTGCGTCCAACTTTCTGATAGAGTATTAGGCGTACCGAGGAGATGTTTATGGCGAAGAATATTCCGGAGAAATACGCCGACTTGTTGACGAAGCCCGCATTCGCGAATCTAGCCACGGTCATGCCTGATGGAAGCCCTCAGGTCACGCCCGTGTGGGTGGATTTCGATGGCAGCCACATCTTGTTCAATTCAGCGCTCGGGCGCGTGAAGGACAAGAACATTCGCCGTGATCCCCGCGTGTCGGTCGCGATCCAGGATCCCGGGAATCCATACCGTTATCTGGAAGTTCGCGGCCGCGTGGTGGAAATTACGCAGAAGGGCGCCGATGAGCACATTAATAAGCTTTCGCAAAAGTATCTCGGCAAGCCTGTTTATCCGTTCCGGCAACCCGGCGAAGTGCGCGTTCTTTACAGAATCGAACCTGAGCATGTCAGCGTGATGGGTTAACCACTCGATTGACTACTTCGATGAAGGCAGATGGCTGGCTCCGAACAGGGTGTTCAATATCGTACAAGCAACGTTGCCGCGCGCGGACGCGCCGAATGGTTTGTATTTCATATCCATTGCGCTGGCAAATTCAGCGATTTCCTGATAATCATCTCCCTGTAGAGGGGCTCGCGCGGCTCCAATCACTGTTTCAATTTCCTGTAGGTAAATTGCGTCACGTGCTTCAGAATCAGGCAAAGCGCGAGCAGCGAGCCGGCTCGCTTATTGACCGGTGCGTTAAAGTCAGAGGAGAGAGGATACTCGGTGCCGAATGAAAATCGCAGGGGTTGCGGGTGCGTTTCCAAAGCATTATTTCAGCCAAGAAGTTCTGGTAGCGGCGCTTAAGCACTATTGGGGCGAGCGCCTGCCCAAGCCCGAAGTGTTGGATCGTCTGCACTCGCGGGTGGATGTTCGCGGGCGCTACATGTCTCTGCCGTTGGAGCGCTATGAAACGCTTTCGACGTGGGGCGAAGCGAACACCGCTTGGATAGAGACAGCCGTGGAGATCGGAGAGCAAGCCATCCAATCGGCTGTCGATCGGACGAATTTGACGGCGCGCGACATCAACGCGCTATTCGTGGTTTCCGTTACGGGGATAGCGAGCCCGTCGCTCGACGCGCGGTTGATTAACCGCATGAATCTTTGTCCCAACATCAAACGTGTTCCGATTTTTGGCCTGGGATGCGTTGCCGGAGCTGCGGGGATTTCTCGCGCCGCCGATTATGTCCGCGCCTATCCCGGTCAAGTGGCGGCTCTGCTGGCCGTGGAACTGTGTTCCCTGACGATTCAGCGTGAAGATGTCTCCATGGCCAATCTGATCTCCGCTGGCCTCTTCGGCGACGGCGCCGCAGCCGTGATTGTCACCGGAGACGAACGAACTGCGGAAGGACCCGAAATTCTGGCCACGCAATCGGTGTTTTATCCGGGCTCCGAGGGCGCGATGGGTTGGGACATTTCGGAAAAGGGATTTCAAATCGTTTTATCGCCGGCCGTTCCAGAAATCGTGAAAGAACATCTCGGAAACGATGTGGATACTTTCCTGGGAAACAACGGCCTCACCAGAAAAGACGTAGGAAGCTGGATCTTTCACACCGGCGGCCCGAAAGTATTGGAAGCGGTCGCTGCCGCGCTTGATGTTCCTGACGAAGCGTTGGCTGTTTCGTGGGACTGCCTGAACAAGGTGGGTAACATCTCGTCGGTCTCCGTCTTGTTGGTCCTGGAAGACGTAATTGAAAACCACCACCCCGAGCCGGGCACGTACAGCATATTAGGAGCCATGGGACCTGGCTTTTGCTCGGAGCTGCTTCTGCTGAAGTGGTAAAGGCGCCGGTTCAAAATATAACTGGCAAGCAGCACGGCAGCGTGTCCATTGACAGCGATTTGCGCATCTAATAAGCGCGATGAAGAACTCCGCAAGTTATATAAAGGTTAAGTGGCCCCTAGCAGAAACACTCCCACTCGAAACAGATGTATTCATCGTAGGCGGCGGCCCGGCCGGACTTGCGACGGCCATCGCCGCGCGTCAGAAGGGTTTTCACGTCAGTATAGCCGATAGCTCCATTCCGCCCGTCGACAAGGCCTGCGGCGAAGGCCTCATGCCCGACGGCATAGTTGCTCTTCGCGAACTTGGAGTCACAATCCCCGCCGATCAACGTTTTCCGTTCCGAGGTATTCGATTCGTTGAGGGGAATCTGACTGCTCAGTCTGATTTTCCCAACGAAAAGGGTTGGGGAATTCGACGGACTACTCTCCACACAGCTCTGGCTGAGCGCGCCGCAGCTTTGGGCGTGGAGATGCATTGGGGGAAGCGCGTCGTTGGCCTGAATGGGAACAACAGCGAAAACGGCGAACAGCACGGCGGAATTTCCCTGGAAGGGTGCGCGATACGCGCTCGATGGATCATCGGCGCTGATGGACAAAACTCACGCGTTCGCCAGTGGGCGCAATTTACTCCTGCGCGCAAGAGAGGTCTTCGCTACGGCTTCAGCAGTCACTTTCAAATAACGCCGTGGTCCGATTACGTCGAAGTTCACTGGGGACGCGATTGCCAGATCTACGTGACTCCCATTGGGCGCCAGGAAATTTGCGTGGCTGTTCTTACTGCGAATCCGAGATCCCGCCTCGCCGACACGCTGAAGCTTTTTCCATCCGTAGCAGGACGCTTGCAAGATGCTGTTGCGCTCGCACCCGAGATGGGAGGAGTTTCGTCATCGCTTTCCATGGCAGAAGTGACACGAAAATTGGCGGTTCCAGTGGCATTGATTGGGGACGCGTCGGGTTCGGTGGATGCGATTGCGGGCGAGGGATTAACCCTGGCCTTCCGCCAGGCGTTGGCTCTGGCGGAGGCGCTCGAGCGGAATGATTTAGCGGCCTACGAAGTCGAGCATCGGCGGGGCAGGAAGCGGCCCGTGATGATGTCACGTTTGCTGGTGACTTTGAGCGACCATAGCCGTTTGCGCTATAGAGTACTTTCTGCTTTCGCGTCCGAGCCGTCTTTGTTTTCGAAACTCCTTGCAGCCCACACGGGTGTAGCGATTTCACCTTTGATGGCGTTGCAAACCATGTGCTTCCTGGGCTGGAGAATTCTGAATCCTCAAAAAACGGCGAAGTCGATTCGAGCCGCGCGCGAGCCGGCCGTTTCGCAGCCGGGCTGACAGGAGACCATTATTGAATCCCGTTTACAGAGCCATCGGAATTCTTTGCGCGATCGCTTTCTCGGCCCCCGTTCAAGCGCAAAGCGTCACGCTGAACCTCGATCCGGCGCGAACCCAAATTACCTTCACGCTCGGCGCCACGTTCCACACTGTAGAAGGATCTTTCAAGCTGAAGAGCAGCGCAATTCAATTTAACCCTGCAACCGGAGAAGCAAGCGGCGACGTCGTTGTCGACGCCACGAGTGGCGAGAGCGGGAACAACAGCCGCGATCAAAAGATGCACAAGTCCGTGCTGGAGAGTCAAAATTATCCAGAACTCGTTTTTGTTCCGGAGAAGGTTCACGGCCAAGTGTCGCTGTCTGGCGAATCGCACGTTCAGATTCAAGGATTAGTCAAACTTCACGGAGGCCAGCACGAAATCACCATCCCCGCCGACATTCAAGTAACCGGCGCTCAGCTAACCGCTAGCCTGCATTTCGTGATTCCGTATGCGGAGTGGGGACTGAAGGATCCCAGCACGTTCATCCTTCGCGTCGAAAAGACAGTCAATATAACCATTCACGCTGCCGGAAGCTTGAGCCGCCCGCCTGCTATTGAACGCCCCCGCCGTTGCCAAGCCGTTCACCTCTCGCCATAAACCATCCCCTTTATTGACTTTGAAGGACACAGGGTGTAGAAGCGCTTCAAGGCGTGAACAGTCCCGCCATGAAGAGGAGTCATCCTATGAAACAAAACACGAAGGCGCCGAGACCTGACTGCGAGGCAATGCACTTGTTTGAACCACCCCGCTGGCGAAAACTGCGCAAGGGAGCATGGAAGACTGATTTTGGGGCCGGCCTTCCGGAAGTGGTGATCCTGACGATATCGAACGAAGAGTTTGAGGAGTTTCGTGCCTGCAGCGACCGCGAAAAAAAGAGCAACCTCAACAAGCGCGGTATTATGAAAAGAAATTTGATCGATGTTGTTCTTCAAAAACCGAAGCGACGAAAGCGTGGCGCCTGTGTCCTCTTGCTGATCTACCATACTCCCGAGAGCACGGGATACATGGTTCCGTTTTCAATCGGTTGAGAGAGCGCCGAAAACCAGAGAGGAAGTGGCTTTCGGGCCAGCGAGACACATCTCTGTCGGCGCGCCAGTCCTAATTGATAAAGCCAACCTGTCGCAGCAATCGCGTCAAACGGGCGTCGCTCCGCAGAGGATCGATGGCGGCATCGACCTTCAGCCACGCCAAATAGCGATCGTGCTGATGAAAAGCTTTGTCAAGCCAATTAAGAGCTTCGTCCTTTTGACCCAATGCCGCATAGATCGTAGCGAAGAAATACGGCGACACGTACGTATGCGCCGATAATTGGCGGAGTTGCTCGATGACTCTGCGCGCGTCAGCTTTTTTTCCAGCCAGAGCGTAGGCTCGGCCCAGCCCGACAACCCGAGTTGGGTCAGCATTTGAAAACCCACTGGCCTTCTGAGCCGCTTCAATGGCTTTTTGGTATTGACCCGTAGCGAGGTAGCTTGTTCCCAGGCAGTCGTACGCCCCTGCTGCATTCGGATCGAGTTTGAGAGGGTTCTGACACTGTACAATTGCCTTGTCATATTGGCGGGAATAGTAGTAGACCCAGCCGGCCGTAATTTGTGTCCAGATGTTTAGAGGATCAATCTGCTGCGCGCGCTGGATTTCTGCAATCGCCTGATCCGTTCGCCCCATCGCAGCTAGAAAATACGAATACGTACGGTGAGCTTCTGCATCGCTGGGACTCAGCTCCAAAGCGTGACGCAACTCCTGTTCGGCACCAGCCCAATCCCAATCCGCATAAAACCGAATCGCCCCCAGCGTTGTGTGCGCCTGCGCAAGATTGGGATCAAGCTCCAGAGCACGTAGCGCGTATTTCTTGGCCTTCGGCATGGCCACGCTTGGATCGAGCTGAGAGTTCGACCAATAGTACTCAGCCAGGCCGGCATATGCCGGCGCGTAGTTCGGGTCAATCCTGATTGCCTCCTCAAAGGATTCTTTGGCAATCCATTGCTGCGCGGGCGTACCTTTATTTAGCGCGTTCCCCTCGAGATATGCCTCATGCGCCGCGGGATTCAAGGGACGGGCGTTCGCCAGTCGCGCCTTTTCGTCCGGAGTAAGCGTCACCTTCACTTCGCTGGCGATGGTCCGCGCCACTTCATCCTGCAGATTCAGTACATCTTCGACGTTTCGCTCGTAGGATTGCGCCCAAAGAAGGTCGCCATTCGAAGCCCGCACCAGGCGCGCTGTGATGCGCACGCGATCCTTGGAACGCATGACCGACCCTTCCACAATCGCGTCGACGTGCAATTGTTTTCCGATTTCCGGCAACGATAAACGGGAGTCTTTGTAGCTTGTCACCGATGTTCGCGCAATCACGCGTAATGCGCTGATCTGCGCCAGTTGCGTGGTCAATTCCTCTGTCATCCCCTGCGCAAAATATTCTTGCTGCGGGTCGCCAGAGAGATTGTCCAGCGGAAGCACGGCCAATGAGCGCATTTGCGTCGAATTGGCACGTGCCGCCGCCTGGCGCTCGCGCCATGTACGCACACCTAACCCAAGCGCGATTAGCAACGCGATGCCCATCGCAATGGCGGCAAACTCGACTACTCTACTCCGCGGGCTGGGCTTTACCGTTGCCGCGAGCGCCACGGGAGCTGAACTGGGCGTTTGCAGACGCCGCAAATCAACTTCCAATTCTTTCGCAGACTGATAGCGGTTCTCCGGCTCCTTTTCCAGGCATTTCAAAATAATTCGCTCGAGCTCTGAAGAAATCTTTGGATTTAGCAGGCGCGGCGGGACGGGGTGCTCGCGAACAATCGCATCGATCAGCCGCGAAGGCAGCGTTTCCTCGCAGGGTCTCCGGCCGGTGGCCATTTCGTAGAGCACCGCGCCAAACGAGAAAATATCGCTGCGCGCCCCCGCTGCCTCGCCCCTCAATTGCTCGGGCGACATATATGGCAATGTCCCCCCGCCGCCGTAAGAGCCAGTGATGCTTTGCGTTGGATCCGTGTCACCGGCAGGGCGCAAAAGCTTCGCGATTCCGAAGTCGAGAACCTTCGCGCGGTCCTTGGGCGCGATGACGATATTCCCCGGTTTAAGATCGCGATGCACGATGCCGCGCTCGTGCGCCTCCTCCAACGCCTGCGCCACCTGCGTGGCTATTAGCAGCAACTCTTTTTCCGGCAATGGTCCGGTTTCCAATTTTTGCGCGAGGGAAGTGCCCGCGACGCATTCCATCACCAGGAAGTCCGCGCCGTCTTCCGTGTCGAATTCGTGAACCGTCGCTATATTTGGGTGGTTAAGTTTTGCGAGGAGTAACGCTTCATTGCGAAAGCGCCGGCGCGCTTTCTCGTCTCTCAGCATGCCGGGAGGCAAAAGTTTGAGCGCCACGTCGCGGTCGAGCTGTTCATCGCGTGCGCGATAAACCTCGCCCATTCCGCCCGCGCCTATTTTCTCGATGATGCGATAGTGGCCCAGCGTCCGGCCAATCATGTGGAGGGGGACATCTCCGTTGGGCCATCTTAGGCCTTGCCGTTAGTTGAGTCAACGCTGCGCCGCTGTTGGCCAATCTAGCGATTTCTGCCGCGAGCGATAACGGCGGGCGCGGCTGAGGTAGACTAATGTGTCGAGGCCTTTCTTTACATGTTTGCTGACCGCACAAGCTGGAACCTTACAACGAATCGGCTCGCCGAGGCCCTTGCCCGGCATCGCGCAACAGGCAAGCCGCTACTCGATCTAACGGTTTCGAATCCCACCGAATGCGGATTTGCATACGACAATGACGCGATCCTCCAGGCGCTTTCGAATCCCGCCGCGACAATCTACCAACCTGAACCGCGTGGTCTGGCAACGGCGCGCCGCGCAATTGCCGAATACTACGCCGCGCGCGGCTGCGACGTTCCCGTTGAAGACATTCTTCTCACAACCAGCACCAGTGAGGCGTATTCATTCGTTTTCCGCCTGCTCTGCAATCCCGGGGACGAACTGCTGATCCCGGCTCCCAGTTACCCGCTCTTCGATTTTCTTGCCGACATTCAAGACGTAAAACTGATTCGCTACCCGCTCTTTTATGATCACGGCTGGGAGATTGATTTTCATGCCCTGGAGCAGGCAATCACTCAACGCACGCGGGGCGTCATTGTCGTTCATCCGAATAATCCGACGGGGCACTACACAAACTCAGCCGCGATGAAGCGATTGAACGAAATTTGCTCCCCCAACAATATGGCCATCGTTGCCGACGAAGTATTTTTGGATTTCTCGCTGACGCGAGAGCTGCATCCGAGCTTCGCTGCAAATCGCGAAGCACTCACTTTCACCATGAGCGGGCTCTCCAAGATCGCCGGCTTGCCGCAGATGAAAGCCGCATGGCTGATCACAAGCGGCCGCGAACAGTGGAAATCGCAAGCGCGCGCGCGCTTGGATGTTATCGCAGATGCGTATCTCTCGATGAACGCGCCAATACAATTGGCCGTTCCTTCATTTTTGCAACAGCGTCATGCGTTTCAAAAACAATTGATTGCTCGCATGCGCGGCAACCTCTGCGAGCTTGACCGTCAGATCACCGCTCAGAAGTCGTGTAGCCGATTGAAAGTCGAAGGCGGCTGGTGCGTCGTCCTTCGCGTACCCGCAACGCGCCCTGACGAAGAACTTGCGGTCGACCTGCTGGAGAGCAGCGGCATCTATGTTCATCCCGGCCACTTTTATGATTTTCCAAGCGATGGCTATTTCATCGCCAGCCTAATTACGCCTGAGCACGATTTCGCGGAAGGAATCAGGCGCCTGCTTGCGCGATTCTGAAGACGACTCAGCCTCTACCGAACAGTCACCGGGCAACGCGCTCAAGCATCAAATCTCCGAGTAGAAGATGCATTCAAGCGAACTGTTCCTAACGGCACAGACGTACACCCATAACGTGGCCCAGAATGGTTCGTGTCCGCAATTTCCGGCACGCGCACGTGCAGCGCAACGCGTGAAATCGGATTCGGCCAACGGTGCGCTCAGAATCAGGAGACGACCACATGCTAGCTGCAATTGCTGTAATCTTGATTATTCTGTGGCTGCTCGGTTTTTTCGCATTTCACGTGACCTCCGCGTTCATTCATCTAGTGCTTATCATTGGTTTGATACTGCTCGTTTTGCATTTCGTGAGAGGTCGATCCGCCGTCTAAGAAAGCCGCGCTTGCAGGTTTAGCTTGTCGGCCGGCGGAGATTGCGCGCTCCGCCGAGCCGGATTTGTCAGCCACACGAACCGCAACTCTGCGTTGGCATTTGCACTCTCCGCCCGCGTTTCTTCCACAGCGCAGCCTGCTTGGAATGAAAGGAAAATTGTGCACAGGAAGGTCCTGTACAGCGCGGTGTATTCATACCGTGACTCGTGTAGAAGATTTGCGTGGGGTGTGAATTTGAACCGTGTAAAAAAGTCTCGGTTGGTCATAAATGCATAAATGCGTTTCGATACCAGTCTGCTAAGTACGCGAAAAAAATGCAGATGCAGACGCCACATTGTTTTGGCAGCTCTCTTGCATTAAGCCTATGCGACGAAGTTGAACTGGCGGAACGCGACATGAAAGTGTGGAGGGTTTGAAATGAAGAATCAGATTTTTCTACGCATTATTTGTGCAGTGGCTTTCACGTTGGGCATGGGTTCCCTGAGTCATGCCACATTCGCGCAAGCACCAGCTTTTGTGCGATCGGCTGGTCCCCAGGCGCAGGCCCAGACCGTTCAGAAATTTCAGGGCACCATCGTCAAGTCCAAGGACAAATATATTCTGCAAGACAAAACGTCGGGAGCTACGTATCAACTCGACAATCAGGATAAGGCGAAGAAGTTTGCTGGCAGAGACGTGAAGGTGACAGGAACGCTCGACCCTAGCACGAACACGATTCAGATTTCTGACATTCAAGTTCAGGGCGGGCAATGATTCCGCGTGCCCGCGTTAACTTTTCGCCACGCCTACAGTCAAGGCGTTCGGCGAGGCGTTTTCTCCCGCAGGAAGAGCAACAGCCGTAAACGGAGCGTCAGCACTTCCGTCCCGGTCGTGATGACCTGCGCTCGTTTGGGGATGACGCAGGCAATCTACGAGTCGCGAGCAGAAGGCGGGAGGGGTTCGGACCGGTAACGGAAGTGCTGAACACGATTCGAAAGGATTTGCTATGGCGACGCTAAATGTTGAGCCACCTTCTGTTTCAAGGCCACTTTCGAAGAGAGGCATTTCCATGAGGGGAGGCGCACCCATGTTGTCCGAGTCAGGTTATTCAAGCCCGGGAATCGCATCATCAGGAAAGGGAATCGACGAACAGATAAAGCGTCTGCGAGAGTTATGGGCCGAAGCCTTCAACGCGCGAGACTTGGAGACTTCGCTTCTTTTTTATGCGGACGACGCGGTCGTGTTGCCGCCCAACGGAATTGCGGTACGAGGAGCTGAGGCGATTCGCGATTTGCTCAAATCCATGTTCGACGCTGGCCATTCGGAGGGTAAATTCGAGCAGAGTCAGATTGAATACTCGGGAAACATGGCGGTCGAAGTCGGCGCCTACACAGTGCAGACACATGGCGACGGCGGCACGCGGCAGGACACGGGAAGATATATGGCCACGTGGCGTCGCCAGGAAAATGGTGAATTCAGAATCACAGTGAACGTTTGGTCCACCAATTGACATCCCCACATTGATCTCCAGAGAATCGTCCCTGCACGCCTAGTCTTCAGCGCTTTTCGCGACATCAGCACCCTGAAAGAAAGTCTATGATGCGTTGGTCGGCGCGTCGCGGCGCGGCTGTTTTTCGGACGAAGCCGAAAGGGTTCATTCGCCAGAAGGCTTACAAAGAGATAAAATCAAAGATGCTACTAATTACGTGCAACTGATGAGGAGCTAGCGCCTTCCCATCTGATCAGAATCGAGGCGATGCCAGACAATATGGATGCTCACGCGCAAATGACGACCTCTCAAGCGGCTATCGATCAGCTTTGTATCAATACCATCCGCACGCTTTCGATGGATGCTGTGCAGCAAGCGAACTCGGGACATCCAGGCACGCCGATGGCTCTCGCGCCCGTTGCTTACACACTGTGGCAACGTTTTTTGCGCTTCGATCCGGATGATCCGATTTGGCCCAACCGCGACCGTTTCGTTCTGTCGAATGGTCACGCTTCGATGTTGCTCTATTCTCTGTTGCATCTTGCGGGTGTGAAGGCGGTGAATCCGAAGTACGAGCAACTCGGCGAATTGTCAGTGAAGCTGGAAGACATCAAGCGCTTCCGTCAGCTCGACAGCAAGTGTCCCGGCCATCCGGAATATCGCTGGACCTCCGGCGTTGAGACGACGACGGGCCCGCTCGGGCAAGGCGTGGCGAACAGCGTGGGAATGGCAATTGCCAGCGATTGGCTGGCGCGATATTTCAATCGGCCGGAATTTGAGATGTTCAATTTCAAGGTCTACGCGATTTGTGGCGATGGCGACATGATGGAAGGAATCTCCGGCGAAGCCGCTTCGCTCGCGGGACACTTGAAGCTTTCGAACTTATGCTGGATATACGACAACAATCACATCACGATCGAAGGGAACACCGAACTGGCGTTCGATGAAGATGTGGCGACGCGATTCGTCGGCTACGGCTGGAACGTCACGCGCGTGGTCGACGCGAACGATATGGAAATGCTGAGCCGCGCCTACACCACCTTCCTCCGGACAAACGACCGCCCGACGCTGATTATTGTCGATAGCCATATCGCCTACGGAGCTCCGAATAAGCAGGACACGAGCGCCGCCCACGGCGAACCACTGGGCGAGCAGGAGATTCGTCTGACGAAGAAAAATTACGGCTGGCCCGAGGACGCCAAATTTCTGGTCCCCGACGGCGTGCGCGAGAATTTCGACGCTGGAATTGGCAAGCGCGGAAGGGAACTGCGGGCTGGCTGGATAAGCCTGTTCGACGCGTACAAAGCCAAGTTTCCTGAGCTTGGGGCGCGCGTGCTGCAGATGCAGCATCGCGAACTGCCAGAGGGCTGGGACAAGAATTTGCCAACGTTTCCTACGGACGCGAAAGGCATCGCCAGCCGCGATTCGTCAGCAAAGGTCTTGAATGCGGTTGCGCAAAATATTCCGTGGCTCATTGGCGGATCGGCGGATCTGGCGCCGTCGACGAAGACGCGTCTCACGTTCGACGGGGCGGGCGATTTTGAAGCGGAAAATTACAACGCGCGCAATTTTCACTTCGGCATACGCGAGCATGCCATGGGCGCGGTATTGAACGGGCTATCGCTCTCGAAAATACGGCCGTTCGGCTCCACATTCCTGATTTTCAGCGATTACATGCGCGAGCCGATACGGCTGAGCGCCGTGATGGAAGTGCCGGTGATTTACGTGTTCACGCACGATTCCATTGGAGTGGGCGAGGATGGGCCAACGCACCAGCCAATCGAGCAACTCGTCGCGCTGCGCGCGATCCCCGGACTCATTACGCTGCGCCCCGCGGATGCAAATGAAGTGACGGAGGCGTGGAAGCTAATCTTGCAACTCCATCATGAGCCGGCGGCGCTGGTGCTTAGCCGCCAGGCGCTCCCCACGCTCGACCGAACGAAATATGCGTCAGCAGCGGGTTTGGCGAAGGGCGCTTACATTCTGGCGGAAGCCGATGGCGGCAAGCCGGAGGTCCTGCTTCTCGCGACCGGCAGCGAAGTCTCATTGGCCGTCGAGGCATACGAGCGATTGAAAGCGGATGGAATCCGCGCGCGCGTGGTTAGCATGCCGTCGTGGGAGATCTTCGATCACCAGCCGCAGGAATATCGTGACAGCGTGCTCCCTCCGGGAGTGACCGCGCGAATATCAATCGAGCAGGCGTCAACGATGGGATGGGCCCGATACGTTGGCCCGAAGGGACAATCGATCGGAATGCACACCTTTGGCGCTTCCGCGCCGCTCAAGGAGCTGCAAAAGAAATTCGGATTCATGCCCGAGCGTGTGGTCGCAACAGCGAAAGAGTTGCTGGGAAAGGCGAGGTAAATCGTGCGCATCGGAATGGGGGCGGATCATGCGGGATATGTGCTCAAGGATCAGCTCGCGGCGTTTTTGCGCGATGCGAAACACGACGTGACGGACTTCGGCACGAATGGTCCGGCGTCTGTCGATTATCCCGACTTTGCGGAAGCGGTCGGCGAAGCGCTGATCGCGGGCCGCGTCGAGCGAGGCATCGTGATTTGCGGAAGCGGCGTGGGAGCATGCATCGCCGCGAATAAAATTCCGGGCATCCGCGCGTGCATGTGCCACGACTCCTATTCCGCGCATCAGGGAGTGGAACACGACAACATGAACGTGCTCGTGCTGGGCGCGCGCGTGATTGGCCCAATGCTGGCGCAGGAATTGGTGACGAATTTCCTGGGGGCGCACTACAAGGGCCACGAAAAAGGCCAGGAGCGCCTCGAACGCAGGGTGGAAAAAATCAAGGCAATCGAGATGAAGTACAGTTTGCCGGCGAAAACCGGGAAGGAGTAGACGAAATGGCGACGCAAACAGTGGGAAACGCAAACGCCGCGAAAACGGTGAATCCGCTAAAGGAACTCACGAAGTTTGGGCAGGCGGTGTGGCTCGACTATATCCGCCGAAATCTGCTGACCAGCGGAGAACTTCAGCGCCTGATTGACGAAGATGACTTGCGGGGGATGACGTCCAATCCCACGATTTTCGAAAAAGCCATCACTGGCAGCACGGATTATGCCGATTTTCTGAAGTCGCTCGCATCCAGGCCGGAGCTCGACGCCAAGGCACGTTACGAATTGCTGGCCATTCGCGATATTCAGGACGCGGCGGACATTTTGCGCCCGGTTTATGACAAAACAAAACGCGCGGATGGCTACGTCAGCCTGGAAGTATCTCCGATGCTCGGGCGCGACACGAAGGGAACAATCGACGAAGCTCGGCGGCTGTGGAAAATGGTCGCGCGTGAAAACGTGATGATCAAAGTTCCCGGGACATCTGAAGGTTTGCCCGCCATTCAGCAGTTGCTCGGCGAAGGCATCAACATCAATATCACTCTGCTCTTCGCGCAGGAGACGTACGAAAAAGTCGCGCTCTCGTATCTCGCAGCGCTGGAGACCTATGCCAAAAATGGCGGCGATTTGAGCAAAATGGGCAGCGTCGCGAGTTTCTTTGTGAGCCGCATTGATACGCTGGTGGATAAACAGTTGGATGCGCGGTTGAAGACGGAAACGGACGCCGGCAAGCGCGCGTTGCTCCAGAGTTTGCTGGGCAAAGTGGCAATTGCGAATGCCAAGATGGCGTACGAGCGTTACCAACATATTTTCCAAGGGCCGCGCTGGGCCGCGCTCGCCGCAAAGGGTGCGCACACGCAGCGAGTTCTCTGGGCCAGCACGAGCACTAAAAATCCGAATTATCGCGACGTGATGTATATCGAGGAGTTGATAGGTCAAGATACGGTCAACACGATCCCTCCCGCAACGCTCGACGAGTTTCGCGATCATGGCAAAGTCCGCGCGAGTCTTGTCGAAAATGTAGATGTGGCGCGCGCCACCATGCAAGACCTTGCGAAGGTCGGAATTTCCATGAAGGAAGTTACGGATCAACTCGTCGACGACGGCGTGAAATTGTTTGAGGATGCGTTCAAGAAACTGCTGGCCGCCGTCGAGCAGACGATGAAAGTCTCACCGAAGTCGAAAATGGCGATGCAAACGTATAGTCTGCCTCCGGCTCTCGGCCAAGCCGTAAAGCAGACAATTGACGAGTGGACCAGTAGCGGGAAAATCCGCAGGCTCTGGGCGCATGATGCCACGCTCTGGACGGGGAGCGACGAAGCGAAATGGCTCGGATGGCTCGGCGTGACGGAAGATCAAATCGCGCACGCGAATCAATTGACAGACGTGGCGAAGGACGTTCAAGCGGAGGGCTTCACGCACGCAGTGCTGCTGGGCATGGGTGGTTCGAGTTTGTGCCCGGAAGTGTTAAGCAAAACGTTTGGCAAGACTTCCGGTTTTCCAGAACTGCACGTGCTCGATTCGACTGACCCGGCGCAGATCAAGGCCATCGAATCAAAAATCGACATTAAGAAGACGCTTTTCATCGTGTCGAGCAAATCGGGAACCACGCTCGAGCCGAATATTTTTAAGCAGTATTTTTTCGAGCGCGCGAAGCAAGCCTCAGGCGCGGAACGAGCCGGAAAGCAATTCATCGCCATCACGGACCCGGGATCGAAATTGCAGACCGTCGCGGAAGGCGATAAGTTCCGGCACATTTTTAACGGCGTGCCCAGCATCGGCGGACGTTATTCGGCGCTTTCGGATTTCGGCCTTGTGCCGGGCGCGGTGATTGGCGTCGACGTCAAAAAGTTTCTCGATCGCACGGAAGAAATGGTGCAAGCGTGCGCGTCTTCGGTACCGGCGAATGAGAATCCAGGCGCGGTGCTGGGCGCGATTTTCGGCGTGCTGGCGAAAAATGGCCGCGACAAAGTGACTCTGATCACTTCTCCTGGAATTCGCGATTTGGGCGCGTGGCTCGAGCAATTGCTCGCGGAATCCACCGGGAAGCAAGGCAAGGGGCTGATTCCTGTGGACCGCGAGGAAATAGGAGCGCCGGAAGTTTACGGCAATGATCGCGTCTTCGCGTACGTGCGGCTGGATTCGGCGCCCGATGCGCAGCAGGACGCGAAAGTGGCTGCACTCGAAAAGGCCGGACAGCCGGTGGTGCGAATCTCGCTGCGCGATACTTACGATTTGGGCCAATCATTTTTCCGGTGGGAAATCGCAACGGCGGTGGCCGGCGCGATCATCGGAATTAACGCGTTCAATCAGCCCGACGTCGAGGCCAGCAAAATCGCAACGAAAACTTTGACCGAGCAGTATGAAAAAACCGGGTCGTTGCCGCCAGAGCAGCCGTTCTTTGAGGAAAAAGGTATCAAGCTCTTTGCCGACGATAAAAATGCCGCGGCGTTGAATCAAATCGTTGGAAGCGGTAAGTCCCTCGCCGCGTACCTCCGCGCGCATCTGGGGCGGCTAAAAGCCGGCGATTATTTCGCCACGCTCGCCTTCATTCCGATGAACGATGAGCACGAGAAAACTTTGCAGACGATGCGTCATGCCGTGCGCGACAACAAACGTGTTGCAACGTGTCTCGGATTCGGGCCGCGCTTCCTGCACTCAACGGGGCAAGCGTACAAAGGAGGTCCCAACACCGGCGTATTTCTGCAAATCACGTGTGACGATGCCGCCGACATTCCGGTGCCCGGGCAGAAGTATACTTTCGGCGTCGTAAAAGCAGCGCAGGCTCGCGGCGATTTCGCCGTGTTGGGGGAACGCAACCGGCGGGCGTTGCGGATTCATTTAGGTCCGGACGTGCGAGCGGGGCTGGCCGCAATCGACGCAGCGGTGCGCCAGGCGCTCGCGTGAAAAAATTGAATGAAGATGTGATTTGAACTGCGAGCAAAGTTCGCAGGTAACTTAAAATTGTGCAGGTAAGCTGCGGTTCAAGGAGCGATTTGATGCAAATCGGGATGGTGGGCCTGGGACGAATGGGCGCGAACATGGTGCGGCGGCTGATGCGCGGCGGTCACCAGTGCGTCGCGTTCGACATGAATCAGGACAACGTAAAGCAGCTCGCGGGCGAAGGCGCAACGGGTGCGGCCTCGCTCGATGATTTTGTGAAAAAACTGAATGCGCCTCGCGCGATTTGGATGATGGTGCCCGCTGGTGTCGTGGATGAAACGGTGCACGCACTGAGTTCGCGGCTCCAGCGCGGCGATATTCTGATCGATGGAGGAAATTCGTATTACATCGACGACATTCGACGGGCGAAGGAGCTTGAGGCAAAAGGTGTGCGCTACGTTGACGTGGGCACCAGCGGCGGCGTCTGGGGACTCGAACGCGGCTACTGCATGATGATTGGCGGCCCGGACGATGTGGTCAAACATCTTGATCCGATTTTCAAAACGCTGGCGCCGGGCTGCGGAAATTTGCCGCGCACGTCCGGCCGCGAAAAATCCACCGGGACTTCGGAAGAAGGGTATCTCCACTGCGGCCCCTCGGGCGGCGGCCATTTTGTGAAGATGGTGCACAACGGAATCGAATACGGCCTGATGGCGGCATATGCCGAAGGTCTGAACATTCTGAAGCATGCGAATGTGGGAAAGAAAACGGCGGTAGCCGATGCGGAGACGACGCCTCTGCGTAATCCAGAGCACTACCAATATGATTTTAATCTCGCGGACGTTGCGGAAGTGTGGCGCCGCGGCAGCGTGATTGCCTCATGGTTGCTCGACTTGACGGCCATCGCTCTTTTCGAGCAGCCGGACCTGGCGAAATTTTCGGGGCGCGTTTCGGATTCCGGCGAGGGACGCTGGACCATTCAAGCGGCCATCGACGAGGCGTCGCCCGCGCCCGTTCTCAGCGCGGCGCTCTATGAACGCTTTAGTTCTCGTGGAGAAGACGAGTTCGCCGCAAAACTGCTTTCGGCGATGCGTTACCAATTCGGCGGTCACGTGGAACGCGCCGCCGGGAAATGACCAATGAATATTATTTCGTAAGACAGAAATCGAGGGTTCTGAAGCATGCCTAACGGTAAAGAAACAACTGTGATCGCGCCGGGTAATCGGAAGACCGGTGGGGAAGCGGGCCGTCCCGCCGGTCCATGTGTGATGGTGATTTTCGGTATCGGCGGCGATCTGACCAAGAGAAAGCTTTTTCCCGCGCTCTACAACCTGGCGAAAGACGATTTGTTGCCGAAGGAGTTCGCGATCGTGGGAGTCGGGCGCGGCGAATCGTCGACGCCCGAGTTTCAAAGGAAGATCGCGCAGGAAATTCGTGAGTTTGCGACGAGTGACGTCGAACCGGCGCTGGTCGATTGGCTGACCGAGCGGCTCTATTACCACGTTGGAAATTTTCAAGATCCTACGGCGTACAAAGCCCTGGCTGGCCTGCTGGCCAACGTGGACAAGGATCATTCGACCGACGGAAATTATTTTTATTATCTGGCTACAGCCCCTGAATTCTTCGGCGAAATCACGCGGCAGCTTGGCGCGGCGGGTTTAACGCAGCAGACGGAGAATCGCTGGCGGCGCGTGATTTACGAAAAGCCCTTCGGTGACGGCCTTGCCTCGGCGCACGCGTTGAATTGCGAAATCGAGGAAGTGCTCCAGGAAAATCAAATTTACCGCATCGATCATTATCTCGGCAAAGAAACAGTGCAAAATATTTTGGCGTTCCGATTCGGCAATGGGATTTTTGAACCCGTCTGGAATCGCCGCTACATCGACCACGTGCAGATCACCGTGGCGGAAACGATGGGGGTGGAGAACCGTGGCGGCTACTACGACCATTCCGGAGCTTTGCGGGACATGGTGCCGAACCATATTTTCCAGCTCATCAGCTTGGTGACCATGGAGCCTCCCGTTTCCTTCGACGCGGATGCGGTCCGCGACGAGCAGACGAAAGTATTGCGCGCGATGCAACCGCTCAGCGAGCAGGACGTCCTGATGCGCACAGTGCGCGGGCAGTACGGCGAAGGGACGGACGGCAATGTACGGCTCCCGTCCTATCGTTCGGAGCCGCGCGTGAGCCCCATTTCGTCGACGGAAACCTTTGTTGCCTTGAAACTTCTCATGGATAACTGGCGCTGGGCCGGAGTGCCCTTTTATCTGCGCACGGGAAAACGGCTGAAGATTCGCTCCAGCGAAATCGTTATCCAGTTCAAAAGCGTGCCTTTCATGCTGTTCCGGAAAACGGCCGTCGAGCGGCTCGCGCCCAATCAATTCATCGTCCACATTCAGCCGCAGGAGGGAATCTCCCTGCAATTTGGCGCGAAAATTCCGGGGCCGATCGTGAAACTCGGCACGGTGAATATGGATTTCCGCTACGCGGATTATTTTGGCTCGAAACCCAGCACTGGTTATGAGCGCCTCCTTTACGAATGCATGATCGGCGATGCCACCTTGTTTCAACGCGCCGACATGGTCGAAGCGAGCTGGAGCGTCGTGCAGCCGATCCTCGATGTGTGGCAAGCGCTGCCTCCGCGCAATTTCCCGAATTATCCCGCCGGCTCGTGGGGGCCTTGGGAAGCGAATGACCTGCTCGAGCGCGACGGCCGTCAGTGGAGGGAACCCGGGCAATGATTCTTGCCGGGGACGTGGGCGGAACCAATACGCGACTGGCTTTTTTTGAGCAGCGTGCCGGAAAACTCGAAAATATCTTCGAGCATATCTATCCCAGCCACGGCCACGCCAGCTTGGAAGATATCGTCGCGGAATTTCTGGCGTCGCAGAAATTCGGTCCTGACTCAGTGGCGATTGGAGTCGCCGGGCCCGTGCGTGATGGCGTTTGCCGCGCCACCAATCTGCCCTGGGTGGTCGATGCCAGGCTCGTGGCGAAGCGAATCGGATTTTCCTCCATCACGTTGCTCAATGATCTTGAGGCAAACGCTTACGGCATCGCGACGCTCGAGCCGGACGATTTTGTCGTGCTGCAACGCGGCGCGCCGGGCGCTACGGGAAATTGCGCAGTGATTTCGCCGGGCACGGGTTTGGGCGAGGCTGCGCTTCACTGGTGCGGCTCGCATTATCTGCCGCTCGCGAGCGAGGGCGGGCATTCGAGTTTCGCCCCGCGAGACGATCTCCAGGACGAATTGCTGAAGCAATTGCGCGCGCAATTCGGCCATGTAAGCTGGGAAAGGCTGGTGTGCGGTCCGGGACTGGTTAGTATCTACGAGTTTTTGCGCGATACGCGACGTGAAGAAGAGCCTGCATGGTTGGCGGCGGAAATGAAGAAGGGCGATCCTGCACCCGTGATTTCAAGAATTGCGCTGGCCGGGAAATCCGCGCTGTGCGAGAAGGCGCTCGATCTTTTCGTCGTGCTGCTCGGATCGGAAGCAGGGAACATGGCGCTGAAGGTGCTGGCCACGGGCGGTGTTTATATCGGAGGAGGAATCGCGCCGAAAATTTTGCCGAAGCTTCAGACGCCGGCGTTTCTCGCAGCCTTCACGGATAAGGGCCGGATGAAAGAGATGCTCGAGTCGATGCCCGTTCGCGTGATTCTAAATGACGGAACGGCATTGCGCGGTGCCGCGCTTCGCGCAACGATGCCGCCGTCGGAGAATAAACCCGCTTAGTTCTGCGCTCCCAGCGCAGCGTGCACCGTCACTTCGCTATCCTTCAAAACAGTCAAGTCCCGTTCCCAGGGCTTTGTTTTCCCCGATTGAATTTCAATCTTGTGCGCGCCTGCGGCAACGTGAAGCAGCGAAGGCGTGTTGCCTACAAATTGCCCGTCCAGGTAAATGTCGGCTCCAGCGGGATCGGAAGAAACGTTGACGGAGCCGAACCCGTCGGCTGGATCCACGGTCTTTGGCGACATGCCCGCTTCCGGGTAAAAGCGTTTCAGAACGCCGATCAGGTTCTCCGCGCTCAGCGCAAAATTCATGGAGGACACATTTTCGTCGGCATTGTTTCGAATGCGTGAAAGAGTGGTAATGCCGACCACTCGCCCGTACGTGTCCAGCAGCGGGCCGCCGCTATTGCCAGGATTGATTGTTGCGTCGGTTTGAATCCATGTTCCGCTTCCCAGGGAGCGATCAGCGCCGACTCCGCTCACCACGCCGCTCGTGAGCGTATCCGCAAATCCTCCGCCCGGGTCCCCAATCGCCACCACCGTTTCGCCTCGATGCACGGAATCAACGGCCGCCAGAGGAAGGTGTGGAAAGCCGCTTCCGTCGACCTTGATGATGGCAAGGTCCTTGTCGGAATCGACGTAAACGACTCTTGCTGGCAGACGCTGCTCGCTGCGAGTCAAAACGAATAGGTTTGATTGTTCGCTCACCACATGTTTATTCGTTGCGATCAATCCCGTGTCCGTGATGAAAAAGCCTGTGCCGCGCTTGAGATTCCCTTCCACGCGTACAACGGCGGGATTCGCGCGAGTGGCAATCGTCTGAATCGGGAGTTCCGTCGAAGATTCACTTGCGTCCGCTTTCGCGCTGTGAATTTCGGGCTCGCCGGTAAAAATCTTGGCGATCGGCTCGAGAATCGCTTGGAAGTGGTCGGTCTTAATCAGCCAGTAGTTTCCCTCCGAGTGGCCATTAAATGAATGCCATGTAAAAGGACCCTCCGTCAGCGTAATTTGCTGGCTGGCATAGCCATCCATGGAGATTCGCACGACGATCGGATGTTCCAGGCGCGAACCGAATACCGTATGCGTCTTGTGAAAATAGCCGCCGGGATATTGCACGGTATACGGTGTTTTGCCCGTGATTAGGCCATTGATCTCAACGGTTGCGCCGCTCGGCGTGCTGCTGATTGAGAGTGTTGCGGCGTGCGCGGAAGAGCTTAGCAAGCACAGCAGGCCGCATCCGATGGCGGCAATGGCCATTTTCGAACCGTGCATGCGAGCTTCCAAGAGGGAACCGTGCCGATGATGACACTTTACATTCTGAGTAGTCAATTGAAGGGCAGCGCCAGGCAGCAACCGTGACACCAGCCATCTGACGTTTTTCAAAAACGCCTGCCGCAATGTTGCGCTTCGCAGTTGTTTCAAGCATGGCTTACACTGGCGTGCTCATGAGAATCCTCCACCTCGACACGCGTCCAAATTGGCGCGGCGGCCAACTGCAAATTCTGCTGACGCTGCGCGGCCTTCGCGAAGGCGGTCACGACGCGCAGTTAATGGTCCGCCGGGACTCGCCTTTGGCGCGCCGGGCGGCCGCCGAGGGGTTTTCCGTTCATCTCTTTCCCCCGCGATTCCTGCGATTGCAAGCAGCGTTGTGTCTGCGTGAAATTTGTGATCAGCAGGCTTTTGACATTTTGCACGCGCACGATCCACACGGATTGACCGCGGCCTGGTTGATTCGCGCCCATCGCCGCAGCCGGTTGGTTGTCGCCCGCCGCGTTGCCTATCCGTTGAGCCACGCGCCGCTGAGCCTCGCGCGATATCGCGCCGCGCACCGCATCATCGCTGTGTCGCAGTTTGTTGCCGACAGCGTAATGGCCTCCGGCATCAATTCTTCGCGCATTGCCGTGGTGTATGACGGAGTGGAAATTCCGCCGGCAGCAACCGCGGAAATGCGCCGCGCGGCGCGCGCGCAATGGAACATCACGGACCAGGATTTGTTGCTAGGGTGCGTTGGATATTTGCTTCGCGAAAAAGGACAAGAGACGCTTCTGCGCGCATTGCCTCAGATCCGCGCGCAGTTTCCGAACTGCCGCGTAATCCTGGCGGGTGACGGCCCATGCCGCGTGAAATTGCAAACGCTCGCGAGAGAATTGGGAATCGTCGAAACGGTAATCTTCGCGGGCTTTGTCGAAGATGTCCAAGCGGTCTATCTAGCGCTTGATCTGTTCGTGTTTCCGTCTTTGGCGGAGCCCTTAGGTTCCTCGCTTCTTGCGGCGATGGCCCATGGATTGCCGGTGATTGCCGTTGCGAGTGGCGGTGTGCCAGAGATAATCGAAAACGGGCGAAATGGAATCTTAGTTAGCGTGTCTGACGCCCAGGAATTGGCAGCCGCGATTCGCAGAACGCTTAATGATCGTGCTGCCGCCGCGCGGCTGGGACAGGCGGCGCGAGAGACCGTTGAGCGACGTTTCTCCGCACAATTACTGGCGGAAAACACTCTACAGCAATATCAAACAATTCTTTCAGCGCGTGAACAATTCTGACAACCCTGATTTTTGTTCGCGCATCCAGATTTATAGGCGCGCTTGAATTTGCGCGCCCGCTTCAGTGGGCCCATTGTTTCTTCATTGCTCTTCTGAAGTGAATCGCATCCGTAAAATCAGGAGGGAAATCATATGCGTACGCGTTCAAATCCCTGTCTTGCAGCATTGGCTGTCGCGGCGGTTGCAATTCCTGTTTGGGGGCGTACTGAATCCGCGCCTTTGACACTCAACCAACCCGCAACGATCGGGACCGTTTCATTGAAGCCCGGGCTGTACACACTTACTGCGAACACAGACATGAAGGAAGTGATGATCAAGCTGAATGGAAAAGTGATTGCCACGGTGCCGGCAAAGGGAGTCACGTTGAATAGAAAGCCGGAATATACGGCGGT
>Ga0307373_10001073_pt1 | contig 51570 bp, 41 predicted proteins | sample OX2MG_FD_202534 | JGI IMG/M metagenome (GOLD analysis project Ga0307373, IMG submission 202534) | Soil microbial communities from Risofladan, Vaasa, Finland - OX-2 | ecosystem: Environmental > Terrestrial > Soil > Coastal area > Acid sulfate soil | place: Finland: Risofladan, Vaasa | collected...
GACGCAGTTATTGTCGCCTAGAATGGGCATAACATAGGTGGTCGTCTATGTTTAGGATACCTAGCCCTCTGTTAGGTGGTCTTAGATCGGGGGCGGAAGCGGGTGGTGGTGGGGGAAAGGGGTCCGAGGATCACGGTGAAGCCGAACCCTCGGGTGGTTCGCAAAAGCGCCCGGCGGTTCAACTGCAGACTCAGCATCCGGCGGCCGTCTCGGACCGCGCTGATGCTATCAGTCTCCATGAAGGAATCAGCCTCTCGGCTCTTGGCGACCGTGTGGCCAAGAGCGAATTCGACAGCTTAGAAACTATCTGGGCAATCATATATCCGTGGGGATCGGCATCCTCCCATATTTCGTGGCCCAAACTGCCGCCTGACTGCAAGATACCCGAAAATAGGCAAGCACTTAGAGCGCGGCTTAGTATCGGCCAGGCCAGAACTGCAGTGGCATCGCTGGATATGACCACTGGGCTTTTGGCCTCAAAGCTGGCGATGGTTATAAGTGAAGCGCTAAAGAACCATGCGCTGTGGAGCGAAGCTGCTGCTATCCATGGATATTGTCTGTGGGCGAAGGGAAACTTGGCCGCGGGATTTGAGTTGATGGATGCAGCGGCGCGGCGCGCGGAGCAGCACTGTTGCTTCGGCGCACGCTATACTGCGATATGGTTGAAGGCATTCGCAAGTCTAAGGTTATATGATCCTTCAGCAGCACGGGAATGCCACAATATTACGGTGCCGCTCTTGGGCGATCGCTCTGGCCGAATATTTTTCGTGGTGTCTTCCCCGTATCTTGCGTTCGGGTCGGTAACGTGCGGCGATCTTAACGGAGCCAAACAGCTCCTGGACGTAACTCCTCACAAATTTGGCAATGCCCTAATTAGGATAGCCGAGGGCAATTGGGATTTGGCAAGGTCTGCGTTGTTACAGGGGCGGTTATGGTGTGGAACTCAGGATTCCGCACTCCGAGAATCCTTCACCTTCTGGCTGGCGAGAGTCTACCGCTTGAATTGTCAATGGGCCCTGGCAACAAAAACCTTGAAGGGTCTGATTGCGATGAATAGAGGTCTAAACCTAGTCCCCCAAGAGGTGCGCGCTCGTTCGGAGCTCGCCTTGATTCACGCTCAAACGAATAAACCAAAGGCGGCACGCAAAGAACTGAATAGTTGCAGACAGCTGATGGGAGCCGAGGACTGGCGGGGATTGTCCGGACTCGTAGCCAGAGCGAACGGGTCTGCGCTCGCGGCTGAAGGGAAGATTAGGCGAGCTCGGCTTGAGTTCGAGCGGGCGATCGATATTCTGTTCGATTATCACTTGCCGTGGGAGCATGCTGAGGCTCTAACCTGCTGGGGCTGGTCTCTATGTAATGCTGGTGACGACAGCGGTCGGGAAAAGCTCCGGGCGGCGCGAAGCATCTACAAGCACTACGGCGCCGGCAACCCATGGATTGAGCGAGTCGTCGATGACAGATGGAGAAAGGAATTCCATACCTCATCTGGCGATGCGCACAGTTCAGTGGACGCTGACCCTGCGACGGTGTCCACATCTTTCAATCGGCGCACTACCGCGAAAGGCGTGGGTCCTGCACGGTCGGCGGAGGGGGATGCGGCTTTTGCGAAGGCCGCCGATCTCCGGCTTCTCACGGCCGCTACCCACGATGCGATATCCCACCTGATGTATGCGATTAACAAGGCGTCCGGGTTACGACGGCCGATCGAGCACATGGCGGATTCACTCGATCGTATCTCTCGCAATCTGTTCAGGACAAAAGGAGAATTCACAACACCGTATAGGCTTTTGAGGCCGGGACCGCAGAGTAATGGCAGATCAAAATGACGATTACGCTATGTATCCCCTCGGATCGCTGACTGCTCGATCTGTGACGGTTTGTTTGTTCCAGGAACCGGGATGATCTCTGAGAACAATGCGTTGAGACCGCGGAATTCCTTGCGACGACGATGTAAAGCCTTCGAGCGGATCATTTTGACCTTGACTTGCGAGTGTTGACCGAGTGACAAGAGGTTGCTGAGGTTAGAGTGAGCGGTTAAGTCTCGGCTCCATCGGAAGTCTTTTTGGAATTACCGGTGAGCGGATCAGACAGATTGAGGCTCGTTGTGCTCGCGCGCTAGTTTACGCCGGCGGCGGTTCGGCGACCGACACTCAGAGCTGGCCGGGTTTATCTGAACAGGAATTTCGGGTTGATAAGTGGAACATCTGTCTGGTTCATGCCGCCGCGATCTGCGGTAGCCAGTTGAAGTAGGCCTGATCCGGCGTCCGCCGTTCAAGGCTCGAATGAGGTCTGCGGGTATTGTAAAAGCCGAAGTAACCGCCGATTGCGCTACGGGCCTCGGCGACACTGTCGTAGGCCTTCAAATAAACCTCCTCGTATTTGACTGAGCGCCAAAGGCGCTCGACGAAAACATTATCCCGCCACGATCCTTTGCCGTCCATGCTGATGGCGATGCCCGCGTTGAGAAGAACGTCGGTGAAGCTGGTGCTGGTGAATTGGCTGCCTTGATCCGAATTGAAAATCTCCGGTCTGCCGTGGCGGGCCAGAGCTTCCTCCAGGGCCTCGATGCAGAACTCCGCTTCCATAGTGATCGATAACCGCCAAGCGAGGACCCGGCGGCTGAACCAGTCGACGACGGCCGCGAGATAGACAAAGCCCCGCGCCATGGGGATGTAAGTGAGGTCCATCGCCCAGACCTGGTTGGGCCTGATGACCGGCACGTTGCGCAGGAGATACGGGTAAATCTTGTGTCCCGGCGCCGGCTTCGAGGTGTTGGGCTTGCGATAAATTGCCTCGATCCCCATGCGCTTCATCAACGTGGCCACGTGCTGACGACCGATGACGAGCCCCTCCGCGTTCAGGAGATCGCGTAGCATCCGACTACCCGCGAAGGGTAATTCGAGATGCAACTCGTCCATCCGGCGCATCACGGCGAGATTGGCGGCTGAAACCGGTCGGGGCAGATAATACACACTGCCACGGCTGATCTTCAGGGCCTTTGCCTGTTTGCTGATCGACAGTCCGTGGTGACGGTCGATCATCGCTTTGCGCTCAGCAAACCGGCCTTGCTGAGCGCTCCTCCCAAAAAATCATTCTCCAGTGTCAGCTCGCCGATCTTCGCGTGTAGCGACTTCAGATCAACCGCGGGGGCGGCGAGCCCACTACCAGTCGCGGACCCGAACACGCCGGCCGCCCCTTCCAGCAGTTGCGCCTTCCATTGGGTGACCTGATTCGGATGGACGTCAAATTGCTGCGCCAATTCCGCCAGCGTCAGCTCGCCCCTGACGGCGGCCAGTGCCACCTTCGCCTTGAATGCCGGGGTGTGGTTCCGGCGCGGTCGTCTGCTCATGTTCTCTCCTGTTCGGCTGCCATCTTGGCCGCCAGCAGGCAGAAACTCCAATTACCCCGCTGTCCAGATTCTCCCGGCCAGCTCTCTCAGCACAAGCAATAAATCACCGAACCGCTAAAAGCTGCCGCGCCGGCCCGGTTTCCGGTGAACGATGCCGCGTGCCGTCCATGCTGGTTGCGCCGCGATCGCGCTATCAGATGCGCGGGCGGAATCCGCAACAGGAAACGCGAGCCCTGGCCCGGCGCCGATTTGACTTCGAGCGTCGCGCCGAGAGCGCGGACATTGCGCCGCACCACCGTAAGTCCCAGCCCGAGGCCGCGAAACTTGCGCGTATTGGTGTGCGATAGTTGCGCGAGCGGACGCGAGGCCTCCTCCATCAGGGCGGGATTGATGCCAATTCCGGTATCGCTCACCTCGATATCAACTTCATGTTCGGCGGCGGTCCGGTTCGCGCGATCAGCCGCGGCGATCCGCACCGTGACGTTCCCGCGCTCGGTGAATTTGATCGCGTTCAGCACCAGATTCGACAGGATCAGCCGCAGCGCGCGGCGCGAAGAATGGATCGAGCCCGGCGCATTTTCGAGATCGAACCGCACCGCCACCGGCTTGCCGTGGCTCGCCGCCTCGATACCCGGCGCCAGGTCGGTGACGAGGCTGCTCACGGTTATATCCTCGAAGACGCGCGGTGCGGCGCCCGCGTCGGCCATCACGAACTCCATGATGTTGTCTACAGTATGCACGAGATCGTGGAGATTGACGTTCATCCGCTCGAGCATCGCGCGCGGCTCCGCGGGAATTGTCTCGGCCCAATCCTCGCGCATGATATCGAGATAGCCAAGCAGGGCCTGAAGCGGCGACCGAAGCTCGTGTGCCAGGTTGGCGAGTGCTTCGAGCCGAACCGACTCGCCGGCCGCGGACGTTTCACGCCTGGTATCGCCTGATGACTGATCGCGCTTTGCCATGACCTGCCTCCTGAGCTGGATTTATTCGCCGTTGGTACGCCACTGTTAGCGAAGCGGCGGCGAATTCATGTTTCGCAAAATATTCGATCTGGAGAGGCCACCCAATCGGAAACTGTCCTAGATGCGAATGGAAAATCGCCTAGTTTGGCAGGGAAGATCGCCTAGATCGCGAATGGTTCGGAACGTTGGGCGTGGTGGACTGGCGGCGTGGGCGGTTCGGTTCCGCCGCCCGTGTTGGACGGTCACATCGGGCGGAAAGCCGCGGCAAAGAGAGAGCTGGTTACGAAAACGCATCTCTCCTGAATAGTTGCGTTTCAGAGGGAGATTTGACTACTTTCGGCTACGCAAGGAGACCGCCAGTGGCAGTCGAATCCGTCGAAAAAGATCCGATCGTCGCGCGCAACGAAGCGGTCGTGCGCCGCTTCATCGACGCGTGGGCGGCGCTTGATGCCGAGGCCGCGACGGCCTGTCTGGCGCCCGGGATCGTCTACATCAACCAGCCGCTCGAACCGGTTGTCGGCCTCGACGACGTGCGCAAGATCATCAAGAGCATCCTCGACCTTACGAAGAGGGTCGAATGGAAGCTGCTTAACGTGTTCGGCCGCGGCAACACGATCTGCACCGAGCGCCTCGACTGCTGGGATTTCGACGGCAAGGGATGGGGCCTGAAGCTGCCCTGTATCGGGATGTTCGACCTCACCGAAGACGGCAAAATCAGCGGCTGGCGCGATTATTTCGACAATCAAATGTGGTTCAGGAACGGCGGTCCGACGTTGCACGTTTAAGGCATGCGCGCGTGGAGCGAAGGAAATAATCCCATGTCTGCTCTTGATCCGATAGTCGAACGCAACGAGAAAGTCGTCCGTGCCTTTATCCGCGGGTGGGAGACGCGCGACCTGCCGCTTGCGATGGCGCAGGTGACCGACGACATGTGCTACCTCAACCAGCCACTCGAGGCGATCTGCGGCAAGGAGAACGTTGCCAAAATGATCGGCTCGATCATCGCGCCCGCGAAAAAAATCGAATTCCGGCTGCTCAATCTTTTTGGCCAAGGCAACAAGGTGCTCACGGAGCGGCTCGACTGCTGGGATTGGGACGGTAACGGGTTTACGCTCAAGCTTCCCGTATGCGGCATGTTCGAGCTGACCGCTGAGGGTAAGATTTACCAATGGCGCGAGTATTACGACAATCAACATTGGACGAAGTACGGCGGCCCGAGCCTCGTCCTTTAACGCAAGGGGGCTCTGCGCCCCAGCCGATTGCACTTGCACGCGGCGGCGCGATCAGTCGCAAGAGCGTGGTCCGCAAACCGGACGATCCTGGAGCTGGCGATGGCGTCATCAGAGTGGAGTGAACGAATCATCTCGGTAGCCGGGGTCGAACTGCCCGTCATCACCGCCGGCAGCGGCAAGCCGCTGCTCGTCCTACACGACGAACTTGGCTATCCGGGCTGGCTCGCGTGGCAGTCGGAACTGAGCAGGGAACACACTCTTATAGTTCCGATGGCGCCCGGATTCGGAAGGGCGCCACGGATCGAATGGGTCGATAACACGCGGGATTTGGCCGCGGTCTACGCACGGATGCTGCGCGAGCAAAAGTGGTCCGACATCGACGTGATCGGCTTCTCATTCGGCGGATGGGTCGCCGCGGAAATGCTCGCTGCCTGCCCGCATCAGTTCCGCCGTGCCGTGCTGGTGGCGCCGGGCGGAATCAAGGCTCCGGTGGGCGAGCTGATGGATATCTTCAACATGCCCGCGCAGGCGTATCTGCGCAGCACTGTTTTCGATCCCGCGAGCACCCCCGAATTCTCCAAACTCTACGGCGAGCCCAATACTCCCGAGCAGTACGAGCTGTGGGAAGACGCGCGCGCGGAATTCGCCCGCCTCGCATGGCAGCCCTATTTTCACAACCCGAGCCTTCCTCATATCCTGGAAGGAATCGACAACTCGCAGGTGTTGCTGATTTGGGGACGGCAGGACCGCGTGGTGCCCAGTTCGGTCGTCGAAGCATACAATCGCGCGCTTGCCGGCTCGACCGTTGCCATATTCGACAACTGCGGGCATCGCCCGGAAGTTGAGAAGACCGATCAGTTCGTGAGCGAAGTGAAAGGATTCCTCGCCGCGTGAGCGCGCGCGCGAGCACCAAGCCAGGGATCGACATCCGCAGGAGGTATCGCCATGCACATGATGTGGTTCACCGAGCGTGCGTATCACTATGATCCGGAGACCGATCCGGAAAAGTTCCGCCTCCTCGAGAATCAGATTCTCAAGATCAGAAGTTTCTTTGGAACCCCCAACCGCTTCTTCGACCCCGAGCACGGTGCAAAGCTTCTCAATCAGTACCTCGACGAGAAGGTTTACACCGATCAGGAGTTGCTCAACTTCGACGGCGTAATGCTCAACGAGCATCACGGGACCCCGTTCTGCATGGGCGCGGTGATGGATGTCGAGGCCGCCGCGCTCGCGGCCAAGACCAAGCGGGTCAAGATCGTCCTGCTCGGCAATCCCGCGGCGACAGTCGCGAATCAGCTTCGGCTGGCGGAAGAGCTGGCGATGATCGACCTCATCTCGGGCGGCCGCCTGGTCTCGGGCTGGGTGCGGGGCGCCGGCAGCGAGCAGTTCGCCAACAACACCAATCCCGCGCTAAACCGCGAGCTCTTCGAAGAAGCGGTCGAGTTCATCACCAAAGCCTGGACCACTCCGGGGCCGTTTCGCTACGAAGGCCGGCGGCTGCACTTCCGCCACGTCAATCCATGGGTGCTCCCGTTGCAGAAGCCGCATCCGCCCTACTGGATTCCGGGGCTGATCAGTCCCGACACCGCCGTCTGGTGCGCGAAAAACCGCTACCCCTACGTAGCGCTGGCTACCAAGCTCGAGCCGACCATCGAGCTCTGGGAAATCTACGGCCAGACTGCGGCGCGCGAAGGCTATCAGGCAGGACCGGAGAATTTCGGCTATCTCCAGCCGGTGATGGTCGGCGACAATCAGGCGCGTGCCGAGGAACTCGGCAAACGGCTGTTGTTCGCCGGCGCCTTCGCTCATTTCGCCCGGCCCGAATGGATGTTTCCGCCGGGCTACAATTCGAAGGCCGCCACGCGGCGCCTGGCGCAGCTCGATACCGGTCCCAACACCTCGGGCAAGCCGCTCTTTACCGGCAGCGGAGAAGAATCCGAAGAACAGATCGAAGCGGTTAAGCGCCAGATTTACGGCGGTTATCCTCAGGTCCTCAAGGACATGCAGATGATCGCCGGAACGCCCGAGAACGTGATTCCCAAGCTTAAGATGATTCTCGACGTATTGCGCCCGGGCATCTTCTCGTTCTGGCTCGACGGGCCGGTGTCAGCGAAGGATCGCAAGCGCTGCCTCGAGCTGCTCAACCGTGACGTTATCCCGGCGCTGCGCGAGCACGGCAAGAAGCTCGGTCTCGTCTCGCCGTTCGAGCGCAAACCGGGCTCGGTACCACTGGCTCGCGAGTCATCCTACGAGACGGTCTCGGACTCGGGCGCTCTGTCGTATTCGATCTCGTTCGGTGATCCGGCCTGAAGCTGGTCACGATTTCGGCGCGGGCGCGGGATGAGGACGAGAGCCTCCTGCCGCGCCCATCGAGGGGCCATCGCTTCGAGCAGCGGCAGTCCCGGCTCGCAACGCTTTAACAAACGGCGCCCGGTGGGGATCTTTGCGATGCCGCAGTGGGTTCACTGCGGCATCGCGACCGTCACTGCGGCGCCGTGACGGTCGCGATCGTCAGCGGCAGTCCGACCGTCGCGCCGCTGCCGCCGCTCACGCTGGCCGCGGTCACCGTGATCGTCGAGCTGACCGTCGCGGGCGGCGGTGGCGGCGGACTGCTGCTGCCCGAGCCACCGTTGCATCCGACCTGGCTCATCGCGAGCACCATCACCAGCATCGCTGCGCCAATCAACCGGTTGCGCCGGCTGATTGGCCACGCCATCAACATAAGGCCGAGCATCATCAGCGCACCGAAGAACGGCAGCCGCGTCGAGTTGCGGGTCATCGTGAGCGAAGCGACCCGAATCAGGTCGGCCGAGGCGAAGCGCATGTTCGAGGCGGCCATCGCCGGATGCGCCGCCACGGTCGCGTTCGCGGTGAACGTTACCGACGCGCCGGCGGCCAGTGCGATCGGCGGCGCGAAGGTGAAGGTGTTATCCGTCAGCGGCGGCGACGCGCCGGCAGTCGCGGCCTGGCCGTTGGCGCTGAGTGCGAGCGCCGAAAAGACTCCCGGGTCGCTCAGCGCGACGGTCACTGAGCTGAGCGTCTCGGCGGCGCCGGTCGCGTTGAGGGCGCTGAAGGTAGCGCTCACCTGTTGGCCGGGACTCGCGCTGATCGTCGCGCCCGGCGCGCTGAAGCCGGTTCCAGGCAGCGCCGGGGTCGGCGTTGCGGTTGGCGTCGGCGTGGTCGTGGGCGTCAGGGTCGCGGTCGGCGTGGCGGTGGGAGTGAGCGTCGGGGTCGGCGAGGCCACTATCTGCACCACGTTGAAACTCTTTGAATCGCTCGAAGGATTGTACAGCGATGTGCCCCTGAAGTTCGCAGTCAGGGTCACGATTCCCGTCCCGGTCGGAGTCGCCAGGCAGGCCGCGTTGCCCTTCGCGTTGGTGGTGGCCGAACAGATTGCGCCTCCCAGGTTGAATGTTACCGGCTGACCCGCGATCGGAACGATCGGGCTCACCGAGGCGTTGGTCAAGTTGGCCGCCAACCTGGCGGGCTGATTCGGCGTTCCAGCGGTCTGGCTCCGATTGAGCGTCAGATAGGTAACATCGGTTCCCGGCCCCCACGTCACCAGCGACTGGTTGGACGTGAGCGGCGAGCCATTCAGCGTCGCCGAAGTGGCGAGCGTGTCGACGCCCTGATGTGCTCCCGTGTAAGTGAACGAAGCGATGCCGCCTACCGTATTGGACTGTATCGATTGTGGATTGACGCCGCTAACGTTGAGCTCAACCGGCGTCCCGTCGGGCGCGGTCGCGAAGTGGAAACTGGTTACGAAGGTCTGCGGGCTGCCCTGCGCCGGGTTGGGCGAGACTGCGGGCGGCGTCAGCACCAGCGACGGCAGCGCCATGCTCGACGTGTAGAGGCAGGCGCCCAAGTTGTTCGTCAGCTTGAATACGGCGTTGCCGGTGGCACCATAGAGACATCCGTCAGGTCCCACATCCAGACCTCCGAGCGATCCGTTGAGAGTCAGAATCGACGCGGTGGTGGGCGGCGTGGGGACTAGGTCGAAGGTCGTGGTTTCCGGGGATGCGGCACCGGTAGGGGTCTGATCGAGGACCAGGAATTGGGCGCCGCCACTAGTGCCGGTTCCCTGTGCGACAACAGAGTCGGGCGAAATGGGTCCGGACAGCGTGGTCACGGTCGGCGGCGTCGGACCGTTGGTGCCGCTCACCGTAAACAGCGTTGGAGTCCCGTTGAATCCCCCGAGCACGTACATCGTGCCGTCGGACGCGAACGATATCTGCCCGTTCTCCGTTACCGGGAGCGTCGCATAAATGCTCACGGTTGGCGTGGTGCCCAAATTCGAGATGCGCCAGATAGCACCGTTGTCGGAGCCCGCCCCGCTGCAGTTGTCGTCAGTGAAAAGATCGCCGCTCAACGGATCGACCGCGAGCGCGACGGTGCAGGTCAGCCCCGAGGCGACGGTGCGGAGCACAGCGCCGGTCGACGGGTCGATTTGCAGGACGGAGCCGTTGTTAAAGTTGGTGGGTGACGCGGTGCTCTGAGCGGCGTACAGGTTGCCGCCATCGAACACCATCTGCGCCAGAGTCTTGCCGAGCGAGGTCGGAGTCAACAGCGTTGCGGGGCTCGCGACGCCTCCGGTGGAGGGAAACTTGTAGATGTTGCCTTCAAAGAAATTCGTGACATAGGCATTGCCCGAGGAGTCGAAGGCGGGCGGGAACGCGCCGTTGCATCCCCAGTTAACGTCGCCATAGTTGAAGGCCTGTGCGATGAACCCGGTCGCGAACGCCGATACGGTCAGGCCCGGCGCGCCGACTGGCGTCCCGGAGGCGCATCCGGGATTAGTCGCATTGCTGAAAGTTACCGAGGGTTGATTGGGTATCGGCAGATTGCCGTCGGTCACGTCGGTTGCGGAATAGGTTACAATTTCGGAGTTGGTGTCGGAGGCGCCGAGCTGAAGCTGGCCGTTATTGTCGGTGACCATCGGGTTCGGTCCCGAGATGACCGATTTTCCGGAACTCTGGGTCAGGGCGATCACCTTGCCCGGCGTCGGGCGGCCGAGCGAATCCTGCGTCGTCACGGTCAGGGTGGCGAGGCTCTTGCCGTCGGCGGTGACGGTGGTCGGGAACGCGGCGAGCGAGGCGGATGTTGCCGGCGGCACTACAAAGGCAACAGTTGGCGCCGCGGAAATATGCACGCCGTCGGTTGAGTCGGTAGCGGTGAAGGTCGAAGTCTCGGGAGTGAGATCGGTGACGGTGAAGACCACCTCGCCGTTGGAATCAGAAACACCGCTGGACGGTGAGATGGAGGAGCTGCCGCCGCTTGCGGCGAGTGTCACCGTCTTGCCGCTTACCGAATTATCATTTACATCGAAGAGCTGCACCACCACATATCCGAGGGTCTTCCCGTCGGCCGGAACGCCTGTGACATTTTCGGCAAATGGATAGGGCAGGGTAAAGAACGCTGCCACCTGTGACTGCGTGGCATCCGGAGTTCCCACGGTCGCGTGCGTGAGCAGCACATGTATCGCGTTGAGATTGGGGGAGCCGAGCCCGACGTGAGCGAAGTCGGAACCCATCGAGGTGCCGTTATGAAAGGCGGCTGTGTTCGCGAGCGGATAGATGGTGGGATTCAGCGCGCCGAGATTTTTCCCGAGCTCCTCATTCAGGTTCGCGGTGAGAGCTGCCCAGATCGGCGCCGCGACGCTAGTTCCGCCGTAGAGGGCGCCACTGGGACATCCGCCAGCACTGGCCTCGCAGATCTGGACGCCCTGCGCTGGATCGGCATTGATCGCCACGTCGGGGACGGAGCGCGAAGTGGTGCCGCTCAGCGGAATCTGATAGGTAGCGGCGGGAAAGAACCTGCTTACGCCAAAGCCGCCCTGTCCGCTGGGCGGGGTCGAGATGCTTCCGTTCCACCAGGTCTCGCCAGCGTAAGTAAACCCGGGGCCTAGCGCGAGCGAGGAGCCGCCGACTGCGGTAGCGTTGGGAGAATCAGCCGGGACCGCGACTGTATTGGGGCTGCCGTCGAGGCAGGTGCTGCCGGTGTCGCCGGCGCCGTTGAACACGCTGATACCGCCGGCCGCCGCATTTTGAAGGATCGAGTCGATACTCTGGACGTCGGCCAGCGTGGTCTGATCCTCGCAGTACGCCCAACTATTGCTGATTATGCTGACCTTATCAGTGACCATCTGGTTGAAGGACGCCTGGAAGCTGCCTCTGCCGCTGAAGGGGGCGTCGTAAACCACCACGTTTGCGCCGGGAGCAATCGATAGAATCGCGTCGATATCGAGCAGAACTTCGGATTGGGCGGGACCGGGCGCCACGCCACCGTTTACGTTCTTCTCGGTGACCTGACTGATAGTGGCCGTCGAGCCAAGCAGGTTCAGGTAGTTACTCACATCGCTGGGGACATAGGAATCGAACTCGAGCAAGCCCACTGTCTGTCCCGCGCCGGTGGGAGTCGATGGCTTGAGCGGTGTAACATCGGCAGGCTTGAGTTGAGTCGAAGGAGATGGAGGGGTGGGGACGCATTGCGCCGAGAAGAGAGGGAGGAGATTACCCGCCGCCGCAGCCTTAATATCGTCCAAGCACTCCTGATAAACCTGATTTCTCCTGGTCTGGTTGACCTCGACACAGGAGAGTGCAGCCAAGGTGCATACTGTTGGCGCGAAGGCGTTTTTTATCGCGTCCCAAGTCGGCCGCGGCTCAGCGAAGTTCGCCATTCCGGTGATATCGATGACGCGGGCGGCCAAACTTTCTGGCATGGAAGGATCGCGATCGTTGGCATAAAAAGTTCTTGCCCCGAGCTTGTAATCGTCGATCCCCACCAAGAACGCCCTTTCGGCGGCGGCGCGGGTGCCGCGGACGGTCAAAGTCAGTCGATTAGCGGAACCCTTCACGAGCGTGAAGCCATGGCCTTGCAGATAGGCCAGCATCGAATCGTAATCGCTTTGCGACGGGCCAAAGCGGTCGGCTATCTCCGGTTGGGTCAAATAGTGATGGAAGATTTTCGAATGCGGATCGTAAAGGTCCTTGAGATAACTGGTGAAGCCCGCCTGATCGTCGTGCTTGAGCACGATCGTGAGCGTCAGCGGCTGCGCGTCGGCGTCCGGCTTGGACGGCAGCAAGGTCGCTTTAGCTAGAGCGGGCAGCACGTGGCCGGGCAGCCGCACCATCAGAACGGAATCGGGGGCCGATGATGATGTTGGCTGCAGCGTGCTTGCCAGAGCCGGCATCGCAAAGAACAGCGCAAAGAGAACAGAGACCAGGAGACGTAGCCGCGCATGCGCCGTGACCCTATCCATGCCTTATAACCCTTCTTTATGATTCGGGTGCCATTTTTGAAGTCAGCGGATGCTATGCGAGCCAAACCGCCCTTGCTTGATGCACCATATCGCATCCCTAAGTCAACGGCTTCGCCGGTCACAGGCGCGATTTCGCAATTCGGCAACAATCACGGGTCGGGTCAATTTCGCTATGGGCAATGGGAATGCCGACAGGAGCGGCGGGGGTCGCGGTTGAGGTCAGGGTCGGCGAGCGGGCGCGTGACCGTGCAGAATTGTGAGTGGCGGGTCGATTGGCTCGCGCGGATCATCCCGGCGCCGCGGTCTCAGCCTAAGGCTGTATGGCGCTGACGCAAGGCGGAGAGACGGTTGTGGCAATGACACTCACCCAGAAGTTATTGCCGCAGTTCGGGTTTTCGTCCTGGGCATCAAACGTGCCGCTATTGGCTGCGGTGATTGACCACAACTGGTCGCCCAACTCACCCAAATCAACCGCGATCCCGTCCTTGGTGTTGAGGGAGACATTCGTTGTACCGAGGAATCGATTGTTCCTGCCCGGCGTGGGACACGGCGTGTCGTCCGGGGCTCCGGAGGTCGAGCAGCCAAAATAGATTCCGGTGCCGTCGGTCGTGGCGACGACGGAGGATAATGCGTTATTGGAGGACTCCTTGACCCAGAGTCCATAGAGAGCATCGTTGTCCACAGTGATGAAAGCGAGCGAATTCGCTCCGCCGCCGACAATCTTTATTCCCGTTGCGGCATTCTGATTGGCTTGTACGTTCTGGAGTAGGGCATTGGAAGTGTTATAGAGCTGGATTCCCAGAGTCACGTTGCCAGTAAATTCCGACAGAGTAATCGCCAGATTGGTGGCGGCGTTATTCACAAAGCCTTTGGTACCCAAAGATTGGTTGATCGACTCATAGTTGGCCTTAGGCCCGTTATTGATCACGCCGGTGTTGTTCTCCGGCAGATTGAGCCTAAACATGATGACATTCGGAGCGTCGTTCTGAATCGCGACGTTGAAGGTAGTGATGGTAGCGGGGGCCCCAACCATAAGGAAATGATTGGCGCTGGCGAGCACGTGCACTCCGGTGTCGGAGGCGTTGCCGGACATCTGGAAGGATCCGAGGTTGAGCTGCACGTAAGGCGCCACGACATCGATGCAATCCTGCGAGGCGGTCTCGGTGATGCTCGTTTCGAGCGTGTATCGGCCCGGTGAAGTTATCTGGCAGCATTGCGTGATCGACGTTAGGCAAATCGGCAACGTCGCCGCGCGCACAGGGCTGCCGAGCGAGGCAACTCCAACGATCAGGGCCAACAGCGCTACCAAACGATCGCGGCGGACGACAGCTTTTAGGGTGTCTCTCAGTTTCATGGCGTTGGTTCTCCCTGAAGATGGATCGGAACGTGGCCGGTCATAGCCGACCGAAGGCTATCTGAACGAATGAAGAAGGCGCAATCGGACTGCCGTGATCTTGCATTCAGCTCATGGAGGGCGGAGGGGCAAGGTTCACGCGCGGCTTGCTGATCGGAGCGGGATGCTATCAAAATTGAGGGTGGCCTCGGATTCGCTCAAAATCGCGCTGATCCAGATGAGTTGCGCCGCCGAGCCGGCGCTCAATCTCGGGAAGGTGATCGCACGGATCGAAGAGGCGGCCGCGGCCGGCGCCTGCGTCGTATGCACGCAAGAGCTTTTTCGGTCGCCCTATCCGTGTCAATCGGAGCGGGCGGCGAACTTCGACCTGGCCGAGCCGATTCCCGGACCGTCGACCGAGGCGCTGAGCGCGGTTGCGGCGCGCCTGGGCCTGGTAATCGTGGCGTCGCTCTTCGAGCGGCGCGCCGAGGGGCTCTACCACAACACGGCGGTGACGATCGACGCGGACGGGCGTATCGCGGGGCGCTACCGCAAGATGCATATCCCCGACGATCCTCATTACTACGAGAAGTTCTATTTCACGCCGGGCGACCTGGACTTCACCGCGAGTCGCACGGCGCATGGATCGATCGGTGCGCTGGTATGTTGGGACCAATGGTTTCCCGAGGCGGCGCGGCTGGTGGCGATGGCGGGGGCGCGGATCGTTTTTTATCCAACGGCGATCGGATGGGAGCGGACGGAGATCGGCTCGGTGCGGCGCCGACAGCATGACGCGTGGGAGACGATTCAACGCGGGCACGCGATCGCCAACGGGATGTTCGTCGCGGTGGTGAATCGGGTGGGCGTCGAGGACAATCTCGAGTTCTGGGGCGGCTCGTTCGTGGCGGACCCGTTCGGCGAAGTGATCGCGCGCGCGTCGTCGGACAAGGAAGAGATACTGTTCGCCGAATGCGACCTTAAACTAATCGAGGAGACGCGGCGCAACTGGCCGTTTTTGCGCGACCGCCGAATCGACGCGTACGGCGACCTGACGCGCCGCTTCCGCTCCTGACGATGAGTTCCGCTCACGCGACGCGACCGCCCTGTCCGTGGCCCGCCGGGACGTATCGGATGCCGGCCGAATGGGAACCGCATCGCGCGACCTACCTGGTGTGGCCGCATAATCGCGCGACCTGGCCGGGGAAGTTCGACGCGATCCCGCCGGTGTTCGCGCGTCTTGCCGCGGCGATCGCGTCGTTCGAGCCGTTGCGCATCCTGATTGCGACCGAGCATGACGCCGAGGAGATTCGCCGCATGATCGGGCTTGCCGGCGAAGCGTCCGGCGAGCGGGGGGACGGCGCCGCGGTCCTCGAGCGGGTCGAGTTAGTCGCGGTTGCGACCAACGATTCATGGATTCGCGACCACGGCCCGATCTTCGTGAATCGCGCCGATTCAGGGACGCCCGGGCAGATCGCGCTCGATTGGCGGTTCAACTCGTGGGGTGAAAAATACGGCGCCTTCGATCTGGATGATGCGACGCCGCGGCGGCTCGCCGAGCGCTACGGCTTCGAGGTCGCCGCGACCGGGATCGTGCTCGAAGGCGGATCGATCGACGTGGACGGGGAGGGCACGCTGCTCACGACCGAATCGTGCCTGCTCAACCCGAATCGCAATCCCACGATGAATCGGCGCGAGATAGAAGATGCGCTGAAAGAATGGCTCGGCGTAAGCGCGGTGCTCTTTCTGGGCGAGGGGATAGCGGGGGACGATACGGACGGCCACGTCGATGATCTGGCGCGGTTCGTCGCGCCGGGGACGGTCGTGACGGTGGTCGAAAATGATCCGGGCGACGCGAACTATCGCGCTCTCGAAGAGAATTTGACGCGGCTCGGAGCGATGCGCGATGCGGCCGGGCGGCGGCTGCGGATCGAGCGGCTGCCGATGCCGCCGGCGCTCTTTCACGAGGGTATCCGGGTTCCGGCGTCGTACGCGAACTTCTATATCCTCAACGACGGGGTGATCGTTCCGACCTTCGGATGCGCGGCCGATGACGAAGCGCTGACGACAATCGGGCGGCTCTTTCCGGGCCGGCGCGTGGTCGGAATTCCCTCGACCGACCTGGTGTGGGGACTGGGCGCGGTGCATTGTTTGACTCAGCAGCATCCGGTGGCGCCGACCGGAGGCGGGTTGGGCGAGTAGGATACTGACAGGCATCGACGCCGCAGCCGCCGCAGCGATCGCCCACCGCGGCGGATTCGTCGGCGTTGACAGCGCAAGGCCCCTTGCCTCAATCTACGGAGAGTCTAATCGCGATTTACGGGGGCATCCGACCCAACCGGCTTGGCGGCCGCAAAGGCGTGAGCCTGATGAATCACGAGAGGCAGTGACCGTCGAGCACTGACCATACACAAGGAGAGTTGACATTGAGCGAGCCACAGGACAATCCGCATCGTGAGACCGTGAGCGGAACCCCGAATATCAGCGAAGGCCCGAAGAAGACCGCGCGATCGCAAGACTATTACGAAGCTATCAAGCATAAGTTCGCCGAGGAGCGCGACCTGCGGCTGAGCTTACGGCCGGAAGGGACATCGCAATACACGTCCGACCTGACCGGCGCGTTGGCCAAGTATGCGGTTGACACATACGGAGGCGAGATTAAGCCTCGCGAGGCGATCAACGATACCGTCGAATGCCTGTTTATCGGTGGCGGATTTTCGGCGCTGCTCACCTCGGCGCGGCTGCGCGAGCGGGGCGTCGAGAGCATCCGGATCGTGGAGCGCGGAGCCGACGTGGGCGGCACGTGGTACTGGAACCGGTATCCCGGCGTGTCGTGCGACGTGCCGGCTTACGACTACATGCCGCTGCTCGACGAACTGGATTACGTGCCCAAGGATCACTACTCGAAGGGTCCGGAAATCTACGCTCACTGCCAGGCAATCGCGAAGAAATACAATCTGTACGAACTTGCGGTTTTCCAGACCACGGTGACCTCGACGGTGTGGGACGAGGCCGAACAGATGTGGCATCTGACGACGGACCGTGGCGACCACATGAAGGCGCGGTTCGTGATCTGTGCCAACGGCACGCTTTCGAAACCCAAGCTAGCGAAGATCAAAGGCCTCGAAACCTTCAAGGGCCACTCCTTTCATACCTCGCGATGGGACTACGCCTATACCAAGCCCGACCTGTCGGGGCTGGAAGACAAGGTAGTCGGCATCATCGGCACGGGCGCGACGGCGGTGCAGGCGATTCCCGGTTTGGGCGCGTCGGCCAAGGAGCTGTACATATTCCAGCGCACGCCCTCGTCGATCGACATTCGCGACGATTGGCAGACCGATCCCAACTGGGCGCGGAGATTGAAGCCGGGATGGCAGGCTCAACGGCGAGAACTCGCGCGCGCGCAGCCGCAGATGACCGAGGCGCAGAAGGCGAAGTATGACGCGATGTCGCGCGAGGAGAAGATTCGCCGGCAGGAGAACGCGAATATCGATGCGATGATGAGGATCCATAAGCGCATCGATCAGATCGTAAAGGACAAGGCGACGGCGCAGGCGCTCAAGCCCTGGTACATGCTGATGTGCAAGCGCCCGTGCTTCCACAACGAGTATCTGCCGACCTTCAATCGGCCCAACGTGCATCTGGTCGACACCCGGGGCAAGGGCATCACTGAGATTACGGAAAGGGGACCGGTGTTCGAGGGCAAGCAATACGAGGTCGACGTGCTGATCTATGCCACCGGCTTCGAGGTGCAGAAGACGGGCATATACAACCAGATCAAGGGCGAGCACGGCCTCGACCTCGAAGATAAATACCGCGACGGAATCCGCACGCTCCTGGGAATCCACTCGCGGAGCTATCCCAACCTCTTCATCATGGGCGGCTACCAGGCCTCGTTCCAGTTCAACCTGACGGACATGCTGCAAGCCCAGGGCGATCACATCGCAGCGTGTATCGATTACGCGCGAAGCCACGGCTACCAATCCATGGATACGACGGCCGAAGCCGAGGAGTGGTGGGTGCAGGAGGTCATCGAGCATCGCGGCAAGACCACTCGCAACCAGGATTGCACGCCGGGCTACTATAATTTCGAAGGCGAGTCGCAGCGCCGGCAGGATGGCAACTACAACGGCGGCTTCTACCAGTACTGTAATCATCTGAACGAGGTGCACACGCGGATGGACAAGCACTTCGTCTTCACGAAGAAGTAAAGGGGCGGCGCGATCAGGGTACCAGCAGGTATTCGCAGATCTAGTCAGCCGACTTAGTCATACGGAGCGACGTGGCTATTGCGCCAGAATCTCAGTCAGGCTTGGTGCGGGAGGATGATCCGGCGATAGCGGATGGGCCGGTATGAGAGGACCGATCGCCGCCACGACGCTTCGCCTGCGCGACCTGATGACGATATCGAGCCGGGCGCGCTATATCCTGTGGCGCGCGGCGCCGGGCAGCGGACGTGTGATGGTCCGGCTCCGCACCGGAGAGCGCCTGATAATTCGCCGAGCGCCAGCGCGCGATCTCGATCTTGCCTACGAGATTTTCGTGGCCGATTGCTACGGCCTGGTGCCGCCGAGCGAAATCGGGGCGGTCAGGGAAATTGTCGATCTTGGCGCCAACATTGGATATAGCGCGGCCTACTGGGCGCGACGCTTTCCGAAGGCGCACATCGATGCGTTCGAGCCTCATCCAGGGAGCCGGGCGATGCTGGCGGAGATGCTGGCCGCGAACGGGCTTGGCGGACGGGTGACGATTCATGCCGAGGCGGTGGGAAATGCCGCGGGGAAGGCGATTCTGAGCGACGATTTCACCTGCTCGAGCACGGTCTTTGGCGACCGGCGCGGAGGGATCGCGGTTAAGGTGATCGATTTTTTCGAATTCGCCGGCGGCCGCCGGATCGACTTGCTCAAGATAGATATCGAAGGCGGCGAATATGCAATCCTGATGGACCGGCGCTTCGATTCGCTCGACGTGGGCGCGATAGTGTTCGAGTGGCATGCCAATGATGATTCGATGAATCCCGAGCTTGCACTATTCGAGCGGCTCGGCGACCTTGGATGGATACTCACTCATGGGCCGGGCGGCGGAATCGAGGGACTTCGAGCGGGCACGGTTTACGCCCGTCGGGGGAATGAGGCCGCGGGGTGTCGGCCTCGCGCCGCCGGAGTTTTCCCGCGTGCGTGACCCGTAGCGCATGGGCCGGGATTGGCGGCGGGTCGCGCGGGCGAAGATCGTCCTGGTTTGACCCCGCCGCGTACTAAATTGAGACTGAAGCGTTCTATTTTCGCCGAGCAACGAACGCGATTGACTTCGAGAACCGCTTTAAGATGCCGATGCGTATCAGCCGGTCGATCGGACCGCCAACCTTTCCGGTCCAGCCGAAGGTCACAGGGAGCCATTCTTCAATCGCGAAATAGGGGCGAAGGAGGATGCGCAGGCGCCTTGGTCCGTACTCTCTCAAATGTCCGGTCATCATCCGAACTGTGAAGTCTCCTTGCTTGGCCATCTCCAACAATCGTGAGGCGTTCCAGAGATTCGGCACGGTTATCAACAGAACACCGCGTGGCCGCAGTACGCGCGCGACCTCGGTAACCACGCTGTCATCGCGGAGTACGTGCTCGATGGTCTCCGAGCAAATTACGGCGTCGAAGGATGAGTCAGCGAAAGGTAACAACGTGGCGTCAGCTTGAACCAGGGGCATCCGCACATCCTTGGGAGCCAAATGCAGGAAGCCCAGGGCGAAATCCGCGCATATCGGGCGCTTACCCATATCCGCCAGGAACCTGTCGTAATCAAGATTCGCTCCGCAACCTACGTCAAGAATGCTTGCGGCGTCGATGAGATAGCGGCGCGCCATCTGAATGACTACCTGCGTTATCTCAGGTTCGGAGCAATGGAACGCGCCGCCCCTCTCCAGTGCCTGCTGGGCCTGCTTCTCGTAGTAGGCCCGGTCGGTTATCATTATGACTGCGAAAGCGAGGAGGCGAGGGCGGCGGCGTGGTGGGACTTCACGGCTGATTCCAGTCAAAACTGATCCGTTTCGCTATAGCTCCTTTTTGAACAGGCGCGCAACTTCCGGCAAAAATTGTGCGTCGGCGCAAGGCTTCACAATGGTAATAATGGGTTCGATTTGGTGGTAAACCCGCGGCCGCCCAGGCGGTGGGGTGGCGGGGCTTGTGCCACCGAGTTTCCAATCGATACGCTACCAAAAAGAACCTGAGTCTAACCGGTTTCGAGTGGAAATCGCCGGCGCGTCGGCGAAAGTTGAGCCAATTGGCGGCATTCGTGACTGGCACGCTTCCTGCCTGCGAATTTAATCTGACGCGTTGGCGCCTTACGAAATTCGGATCGCGGTTGATTCACGTATAATGGCACAGGCGGCGCCGGACGGTCGCCGCGCAGGAACCTTTCACGGTAGTCATGAATAAAGATAGAAAACATCCGGTCTCGATGCACAACTCCAAGCCGCGTCTGCGGATCGCGCAGCTCGCGCCGCTCTATGAGCAGGTTCCGCCCAAGCTCTATGGCGGAACGGAGCGCGTAGTCTCGTATCTCACCGAGGAGCTGGTCCGGCGCGGACACGACGTGACGCTGTTTGCGTCGGGCGACTCGAAGACCTCGGCGCGGCTTTCGCCGGGATGTCCGCAGGCATTGCGGCTGGCGGGAAAGCCCGAGATGGGCACCTATCTGCAATTGCCGATGATCAGCGATGTATACAAAGACGCGCAGGAGCGCTTCGACATAATCCATTCGCATATCGATTACTGGAGCTTCGCGTTTGCGGAGCTGGTGAACGTGCCGACCGTCGGGACGATGCACGGGCGGCTGGATATTGACGAGCTGCGGCCGATCTACTCGCGCTATCGGCAGAACCCGCTGGTATCGATCAGCGATACGCAGCGGCTGCCGCTGCCGTTCATGAACTGGATAGCGACGGTGCAGCACGGGCTGCCGCGGGATCTGCTGCGGCCGAGTTTCGGCGCTGGTAAATACCTCGCCTTCCTGGGCAGGATATCGCCGGAGAAGCGGCCGGATATCGCGATCGAAGTCGCGCGAAAGGCCGGAATACCGATCAAGATTGCGGCCAAGGTCGACGTGGTCGATCGCGCCTATTTCGAGCGGGTGATCGAGCCGATGCTGTCGCCGCCGGACGTGGAATATATCGGCGAGATCGGCGAGCACGAAAAGAGCGAGTTCCTGGGCAACGCAATCGCGCTGATGTTCACGATCGACTGGCCCGAGCCGTTTGGGCTTGCGATGATCGAGGCGATGGCCTGCGGCACGCCGGTTATCGCGCGCCCGTGCGGATCGGTGCCTGAAGTTATCGACGTGGGCGTGACGGGGCTGGTGGCCAAAAGCATCGACGAGCTGGTTGCAGCGGTTGGGCAGATACAGAAACTTTCGCGAACGGCGGTCCGCGAGGGGTTCGAGCGGCGCTTTACGGCGGATGTGATGGCGGACCGATACGAGGAAGTTTACCGCACGCTGCAAAGCATCGCGGCGAACTCGGAGCGCAATAGTGCGCACGCTTCCTGATCTCCGCTCATGAAACAGGATACCGGAGACCTATCGCCGGGCAGGACGGCCGCGCGCAAATCGACCGTGCGCCACTCTGGCGAGACGCTCAAGGTCGGCTCCGATTACTACGTTCTCGCTTCATCTCTTTCGACCCATCGGGAGACCAGGGTGCTTGCTGACGGACATAGTTTCGCGGTTTTCGACGCCGGCGGAGATATCCTCGAATCACCGCTCGAATCGCTCGGCCTGTTCCATCGGGACACGCGCTATCTGAGCCGTTTCGAGTTGTCGATTGGGGGGAAATCGCCGTGCCTGCTGAATTCCTATCTGAGCGACGACAACGCGCAGCTTCGGATCAATCTTGCGAATCCGGATCTGCATACGCGCGCGGGCGTCATATCGCTCGCGCGGGATTCGGTCCAGATCGAAAGGAGCTGGGTGCTGGCCGGCGCCGCGCTGATCCATCGAGTGGTGGTGCGCAGTTACGCGAATTTGGCGGTGCGGATGCCGTTCGAGATCCACTTTGGCGCGGATTTCGCCGATCTTTTCGAGGTCCGCGGCGTGAAGCGCGTGCACCACGGAAAATTTCTCGAACCGGTGCTCGATGAAAGCCGGGTGGAATTCCAGTATCGCGGCCTCGACGAGGTGACGCGGACCGCCGAGATCGTTTTCAATCCCGGCCCGCAGCATCTGCACAACGGCGGCGCCAGTTTCATGCTCGAGCTTGCGCCGGGCGAGACGGTGGAATTCGAGGCGCGGATCACGTGCGGACTCGGAGCCGGGGCGGACGGCCGCTCGGTTCAGGTTCCGATCACTTTCGAGACGGCGCTTACCTCGCGCCGCGACGAGATCGCGAAACGACGCAGCGGATGGGCCACGATAACGACCAGCAGCGAGCTTCTCAACTCACTCATTGGGCGCTCGCAGACCGACCTGACCTCGATAATTTCGGAGAGCGCCGACGGCACCTTCATGATGGCCGGTATCCCGTGGTTCGCGACCCTGTTCGGCCGCGACAGCCTCATCACGGCGCTCTCGGTGCTGCCGTTTAACCCCGGAATCGCCGGGCGCACGCTCAGGATGCTGGCGCGCACGCAAGGCGCGCGTGTCGACGAGGCGCGCGACGAGCAGCCGGGCAAGATTGTCCATGAGATGCGATGGGGCGAGATGGCGGCGACCGGCGAAGTCCCGTTCGGGCGCTATTACGGAACCGTCGATGCGACCCCGCTCTATCTGTGGCTGATGGGCGAATACTGCGACGCCACGGCGGGCCTGGAACTCGCCAATGAGCTGTGGCCCAACGTGGAACTCGCGCTCGAATGGATCGAGCGCTGGGGCGATCGCGATTGCGACGGCTACGTCGAATATTTCCGCGAGATTCCGACCGGCTTGGCCAATCAGGGCTGGAAGGATTCGTTCGACGCAATTTCCCATGCCGACGGCACGCTGGCGCGCGCCCCGATTGCGCTCGCCGAGGTGCAGGGCTACGTGTTCGCCGCCTATGAGAGCCTCGCCCGGACCGCCTCGCGGCTGGGACGCGGCGCAGTCGCCGATCAGATGCGCGAGCGCGCCGCCGTGTTGAAGGCCAACTTCATCCGCGACTTCTGGGTCGAACGTCTCGACACGGTGGCGCTCGCGCTCGATCGGGACAAGCAACAATGCCAGGTGGTCGCGTCCAACGGCGCGCATTGTCTGGCGGCCGGGATTGTCGATGGAGACCGCGCGGCGGTGATGGCGAAGCGGTTGCTTCGCGACGATGCCTTTTCGGGATGGGGCGTGCGCACGCTCGGCGCGAACGAGAAGCGCTACAACCCGATGAGCTATCACAACGGATCGGTGTGGCCGCACGACAATGCGATCGCGGCGATGGGGCTGGTGCGCGCAGGCAACCCGAATGGCGCGTTCGCGATTCTCGAAGGATTGCTTCAGGCGGGGCTGCATCTCAAGACCGGAAGCCTACCGGAGCTGTTTTGCGGCTTCGTGCGCGAGTCGCGGCTGGGTCCGGTGCCGTATCCGGTCGCGTGCCATCCGCAGGCGTGGTCGGCGGCAAGCGTGTTCATGGTCATGCGATCGATACTGGGTATCCGCGTGGCCGGAGCGGAGCGGCGCGTCAGGCTTAAATCGCCGGCGTTACCGGTCTGGCTCGACTGGGTGAAAGTGGAGGGCCTCAAGGTCGGCGGCGAGTCGCTATCGCTGCAGTTCACGCGCGCCGCGAACGGCGTCACAGTCGAGCTGCTCGAAAGCTCAGACAGCTCGATCGGTATCGAAGTCAGCTAATCAGCCGCGGGTCGTTTCGGATCATCCGTCGCGCCGCTTCGAGGTGTCGGCGTGGCTGCCGGTGACGGACTCGGTGCGGGCGTCGTGGAAGGCACGGCGGTTTCAGACGAAGCAGGTGTTTCCGATGGCACCGCCGTAATCGATGGTGTCGCGGCCGGGGTCGAGCTGGCGTGGCGCGATGGCGCCGGCGTGGGAGTCGGGGATTTCTGCATCGCGGGAGTCGCGGTGCGTGTCGGAGTCGCACTCAGCTTACCGATGGCCTTCGGCGTTGCCGTAGTGGTCGATTTCGGGGTCGGGGCGGGCGTTGCAGTTCGAGACGGCGTTACACGCGGGGTCGGAGACGGCGACGGAGTTGGCGTCGGCGTCGGACTTGGCGTCGGCGTCGGCGATGCGGTTGGGGTCGCCGAGGGAGTGGGCAGAATCCACTTGATCGGCCATTTGACCCAGATGAGCGTTGCGGTATGTCCGGCGCGAGGCTGAATCAGGTCACCGGTCGCGCTGAATTTGCGGGTGGCCGGGTCGAATATTTCGGCGCTCGCGAGCGGCTTGTATTCCTGGTCCCATCCGCCGGCGAGGATCACTTTGCCATTGGGCAGCAGAGTCGCCGAATGGTCGTAGCGGCTGGCGACCATCGGACCGGCCGCGCTGAACTTGTGCTGGGTCGGGTCGAACAACTCCGCCGAGGCGTCGGCGCATCCGCCGGCGATTAGCACCCGCCCGTCGTTCAGCAGAGTCGCGGTCGCGCCTGCACGGCGCTCGATCATGTTTGGGCCGCTCGCGAATGTTCCGCGATGCGGGTCGTAGAGTTCGGTGGTGTTGAGCGCGGAACTGCGTGCGTAGGGACTGCCGCCGGCAATCAGGATTCGGCCGTCCGAGAGCATCGTCGCCGTGTGGTAGATGCGATTGGTGCTCATCGAGCCGGTACGGATGAACTTGCGATGCGCCGGATCGAAGATCTCGGCGCCGGCGTCGCCGCCGCCCGCGATCAGCACTCTGCCGTCCCGGAGCAGAGTCGCGGTCTGGCCGTAGCGGTCGGCGCTCAGGACGCCGGCCGGAAGGAATCGGCCGGCAACGGAGTCGAATATTTCGGCGCTGTCGTCACCGCCGCCGACTATAAGGACCATGCCGTCCTTGAGCAGAGTCGCGCTCGGTTCATCGCGCGCAGTAGTCATATCCGGGCCGCTGGTGAATCGGCCGGCGCCCGGATCGAAGAGTTCGGTCGAATGGAGAATCCACGGCATCGTGGGTCCGGGAAAGAGAATCAGGGGCACGAGCTCGGTATCGACGCCGCCAACGACCATCACGCGCCCGTCACGAAGCGCAACGGCGGCATGGCGGTCGCGATGGGTCGTCATCGGCGCGATCGGCATGAAGTGCCCCGACACGGCGTCATAGACCTCGGCGCTGTCGAGTACGGCAGGGCTTTCGCCGGTTGGCACCTCGACGGTTCCGGTGCCGCCGGTGATAAGGACGAGCGGTCGCAAAGCGGGAGTTGGCTTCGCAGTGGGAGTTGGAGTGCGACGCGGGCGGCGTCGATGGTGATGCCGTATTTTATGGGCGGCGCTGGCGGTGAGCGAAAGACCCAGGAGCAGGCTCAGCATCAGGGTAACGAGCGATGCGAGCGTTATGATTCGAACAGGGCGGTTCATCTGCGATCCTGAAGGCGCCTAATCGGCCGCCCCCGCGGCGGCCGTCTTCAACGCGCGAATCTCGTGCCATTGCTTTTCTTTCGCCGCTACATCAATAGGAAGCCCGCGGGTCTCGTCGATGAAGGTGCCGAAGATGATCGCGCTCGGAATTCCCAGGATAGCGCCGTACTTGATGACGTTGGTCAGGCCGCCGAGCGGCGCTATCAAAGCGGCGATCAGCGTCTGCGCGAGAATCGAGAAGGCCGCGCCGGTTATCATCTGCCACCCGACCATCGTGCTGCGCAGATCGGCGGGCAGGAGTTCGGTCGCCGCGGCATTAGCGCCTACGGTCATGATCGAAGAGCCGACCTTGAACCAGCAATAGCTGGCCAGCAGCCATAGCATCGGCAGCGAAACCGGGCCCGGAGGTCCCCAGTAGAAGGCGAGGGCTCCGAGCCACGCCGCGCCGCCGAACCACGCAACCGTCGGCACCCGGCCAATCGACTCCGAGGTCCATGCGCCGATCGGATAACCGACCATCCCGACAATCATGCCGGTGACCACGAGTACGCTGGCCTTTTCAGGGGCCAGGCCCATTATCGAGACCGCGTCGAAGTAGAGCCATCCGTTGACCGCAGTACCGGCGATCGTATCAAGGGCGGCACAGACGAGCAGGGTAATCGAGCGCCGGCGATAGAAGGGATGGAAAATGTCCCAGAAGGAGCTTTGGGTGGCGTTGCCGCTCTCGTGGCTGCGCATCCATTGCGTCTGCGCCGGAAGCATCCGCCCGATAAGCGGGGCCAGCAAAATCCCCGCGACGCACGGTGCCAGCAGCCATCGCCACGACCATTTATGGTCGATCAGCAACGGCGCTATCGGGTAGCAGAGTGCGCCGCCGATCGCGCTGGCCAAGGCCGCCGCCGCCTGCCCGCGCGCACGGGTCTCAACGGGCAACTCCTCAGCGAGCAGCACGATCGCCGAGGAGACGGATCCTCCCAGCAGGGCGGAAATCAGAATCTCGAAGATCGCGAATTCCAGGGGATGAGCCGCTGCGGCTGCGCCCGCGGCGAACAGTGGCGCGAGAAAAAGGCTCGCCAGGATTATCCGCCGCCGGCCAACCCGATCGGCCATCCGCGCGAGCAGCATCGAACCGAACGCCGAGGTCGACATCCAGGCGAAAAGCCGGGCAAGGCCCGACTGGTCGAGGCCGAAGCTCTGCGCGATCCATGGGGACGCGACGCCCGATACAGAGAGGGTGTAGCCCTGATAAATCTGCAGCATCACGATCGCCGCGATCAGGCCGACGCCCCCCGCCACCTTGCGATCCGGCTCACGCGCGCCCGCTACCGCCATCCGTCCACGCCCCTCATCCGCCACCGTATCTGGTTCATCATCACACCATTTCGTGCATCGGATCGAGCGCGAATCCGCAGCCGAGCAAGCAATCGCGCGCTTTTTCGACCTCCGGAGCAAGGCACGGCCGTTGCGTCTTGAAGGGGGGAGACGAAAGCAGGCGATTTTGGCCTCGCGAGTCGAAACCAGGAACTACAAACGATGTCCGCAAAGCTTTCCGACCGTCCGTTCATCAGGTTTCTTTCCTGCGTCAGGCCCTATCGCCGATTCGTGATCGGCGCGGCGCTGATGGGCATAGGAAAGTTCACGCTTCCCCTCGCCTTCCCGCTTGCCTTTAAATACGTGGTCGACGTGCTGATTCCGGCTCATGCGAAAATCGATGGCATCAGCGCGGTTATCGACCACTGGACAGCGGCACTGTCGCATCTGCTCGGATTGAGCGCCACTGCCGACGGCAAGCTTGCCGCGCTCAGTATCGCGATGCTCACGCTTTACGCGATTCAGTCGATCACGAGCTACTATCGAAACTACTGGGCGGGTATCGCGGGCAATCGGCTTATCTTCGGACTGCAAGCACGGCTCTTCGCGCATCTGCAGAAGCTGCCGCATTCGTTTTTTGATCGACATACGTCGGGCGCCATCGTGTCGCGCGTCCTCAACGACGTGTCCCAAGCCAACGAACTCGTCTCGTCCGCGCTAATCGACGCCTGGATGGATGCGGTGTCACTCGGACTTGTAATCCTCGCGCTGTTCGCCATGAACTGGCGGCTCGCGCTGGTCGCGATCGCAATCGCGCCGGTGTGGTTCACTTTCATGCGCTATTTCTCGCCGCGTATCAAAGCGGTCAGCCATAGGTTTCAGCAGACCGTCGAAGAGATTACCGGCGAGGTCCACGAACGCGTCATCGGCGCGGCCACGATCAAGTCCTTCGGCCGCGAGGAGGACGAGGCGCGCCAGTTCGCCGAACGGACCGAAAAACTGTATGTCCACTCGGTCGAAAAGGTCCGGCTCGCGGCCGCCCAGGAGATGCTTATCCAGCTTCTCACGCGGTCCGCCCCGATGGTTGTTGTGTGGGTCGGCGCGCTGATGATCATGCGTGGCACGATCACGCTCGGTACGATGCTCGCGTTTTTCACCTACCTGGGCTTCCTCTACCTGCCGTTGGAACGCTTTGCGCAGCTCTCCGTCGTGGTTTCGGCCTCGACCGCGGCGATCGAGCGGATTTTCGAATTCCTGGACCTCAAATCCGAAATCACCGACCATCCCCTGAGCCACCCCTTCAAGGTGCGGCGCGGTTCGGTCGATTTCGAACAGGTCACCTTCGGCTATCCGGCGCGCGACGGCCGTCCGAGCAAAGAGGTGCTGCGCGGCGTCGATCTGCGAATTCCCGGCGGATTCAAGGTCGCCCTGGTCGGTCGTTCCGGCGCCGGCAAGACGACTATCGCAAGCCTCATCCCGCGCTTCTATGACGTTACCGGCGGCCGCGTTCTCATCGACGGACGCGACGTGCGCCACTTCACCCTAAAGTCGCTGCGTGAAAGCGTGAGCCTCGTGACCCAAGACGTCCTGATGTTCAGCGCGAGTATCCGCGCCAACCTGCTCTACGCGCGCCCCGATGCCACGGACGAGATGCTCTGGGAGGCGCTTGAACTCGCAAGCCTGCGCGACTTCGTCGACCAGATGCCCGACCGGCTCGACACTATAATCGGCGAGCGCGGCTTCAAGGTCTCCGGCGGACAGCGCCAGCGCCTCGCGATCGCGCGCGCGTTCCTTAAGGATTCAAAAATCGTCATCCTTGACGAGGCCACTTCGGCGGTCGACTCCCAATCCGAGAATCTGATCCACGAAGCGATGGAGCGTTTGATGGAAGGGCGCACCGTGATCATGATCGCGCATCGCCTGCGCAGCGCCGCCACCGCCGACCTTATCGTCGCGCTCGAGGGCGGACGGGTCGCCGAAGTTGGCACGCACGTCGAACTGCTGCGTCGCGGCGGCGTCTATGCGCGACTCTACACGGAGCAGATGCGTGGTCTCACGATGGACGGCGGCGCCGCCTCCCGCAAAGAATCGCTGCAGATGGAAGCTTGAGGCCGATCGGCAGTTTGGGCCGCCACGACCCCCGATTACGAGACCTGCTTGGTGAAAGTTGCGAGGTCGAAGTAATCGCGCCAAACCTTGATTTTGCCGGCCTCGTTTAACTCGAACATCCCGGCCACGGGAATATCGGCTTTCTTGCCGTTCATGACAATCGTGTCGATACGCGCGTTAAAGACCACGTTGCCATCGTGCGCGCTCTTGAGGATTTTGACGCTGAAGGAGGTCGCGTCCTTCATGAAGCCGTGCGTCATTTCGCGGATGGCGGCCTTGCCTTTGGCGGGGCCCATCGGGACGTTGTCCCATATGGCATCCTCGGCGAAGTAACCCATGACTTCGTCCACATTCAGACGAGTCCAGGCCGCGAACAGATCGTTCACCACTTTCTCGCAATTGGCCGCCATAATTTTCTCCTTCGGGCAGTGCTGGCGCACTCGGGCTAGCCGAAATTCTGAATGCGCGATGATTTTGCCTTGCGCTACTTGCTCGCTCCTGTCCGTGCCTGGCCCATCTGCGCGTGCGGATAGGCGAAGACCGGATCATTTTGCAGTACCGGCAGCACCTTCTCGGCGAAGAGCTTGAAGCTGCGTTCGAGCTTCGGATACGGCAATCCGCCAAACGCAAAGGTCCCGATGACATGCTCGATCGGTACGGTCTGATGGATGTAGCGCAATTTCTCGAGCACCTGGGCCGGCGTCCCGGCGGCATGCAGGCTGCGGAAAAACTCGATCGCCTTAACTTTAGCCTCGGCGTCGGCCTGTAACTTACTGTAGGTTTTCTCCAGTTTGGCGTAAAACTCGTAGCCTTTAACGCCTCGCAGATGGCCGTCGGAGAAGTGATAGTGGGTGTCAATCGAGTCCCACATCGCTTCCAGATGACGGTTCCCCAACTCGGCGGCTTCGCGGGCATCGTCGGAGACCAGAATGTTGAGCAACCCGATTGGCGGCCGAGGCGTAATATGGTTGGCTAATGCGGTTTCGCGATAGCGCGCGTAATCTGCCGCCGTATCTTCCCAGCTCCGTTGAGCGATTATCAGCACGCCCAAGCCGAGCTTCGCCATGATCTCGGCCGATTCGGGACTTACGCTCGATGCGTAAAAGCGGTCCTCCGGATGGGAGATCGGCCGCGGGCGGATCTGGATTTCCGGAATCTTGTAGTATTTGCCATCGAACGAAAAGCTCTTCTGGGTGAGGCCCTTGCGGATGATGATCGCGCTTTCAACGAAGCGGTCCCGCGCCTCTTCCATGTTGACGCGGAAGCCATTGTACTCGACCGTTGCCGCACCGCGTCCGAAGCCGAAGATCGTCCTGCCACCCGAGACTACGTCCAGCAGGGCGATTTTTTCCGCGATTTCGACCGGGTCATGCCAGGGCAGCACGATGACCGCGGTGCCGAGCTGCACGTGCTTGGTGCGGCCCGCAACATAGGACAGCAGTTGAGTTGGATCGGGCGACATCACGTAGCCGGTGAAATGATGATCGAGCGCCCATACCGAATCGAAGCCGACCGCCTCGGCCATCGTCATCAGGGACAGTTCGTCCTGATAGGTCTCGAAATCCGGTTTGTCGCCGAAACTGGTCAATTGGAGCGTCATGCCGACTTTCATCTGCGTCTCCTTTGTCAGCCCCACTGAATTTTCCTCACTTTAGATTCGAGACGGTCCAAAAAGCAAAAACATTTACTCTTCGCCAGGCAAGGGGCGTCGGGCACCGGACACCGTTCGGCGACAGGGCCGACAGCCCGGATGATACTGACGCGAGGGAGGATGCTGCGGGCGGGGACGTGCAATCTGCCGCGAAATAGGGCTAGTTTGGGCGGATAAATGCATGGGCCTCGTCTCATGAGGTCCTTTCTCGCGGAGGCTGAATGATTCCCTTTGCCGGTAGTCCGCTTAATCGCGCGAGTGAAAAACGCACCGATCGAAACTGGATCGAGTCCAAACGGCACGATCCGTCTTCGCTGGTACTCCCAATGTGGCGCCTGGAGCCGTTCCTTCTTGAGCCGGAAAAGTCGGGTTCCGAGACCGAGCTAGGCCTGTTGCGGCCGGGAATTGTGGATTCGCTCGCGAGTGCCGGGGCACTGTGCATCTTTCTGGGCCTCGATGGCGACAGGGCTGTATTTGCGCTTGACGTCTCGGAGGTTGGCGACCCTGCGAACGTGGGACCGCTCGCCGGACTCGGCTATTTCCGTGACGCACGTATGGCGGCGCAAATGGTCGCGCACAAGGACGCCGCGATCATTGCGCAGGCGAAGGCGCTAATCGATTGGCATCAGCGGCACGGCTTCTGCCCGCGATGCGGCGCGCCGACGGAGATGTTGGACGCGGGCTATCGGCGGCTGTGCGGCAAATGTAACGCCGAGCATTTTCCGCGCGTCGATCCGGTGGTGATCATGCTCGCGACCGAAGGCGAGGCGTGTCTGGTGGGACGCGGCAAGCAGTTTCCGGCCGGGATGTTTTCGGCGCTGGCGGGCTTTGTCGAGCCTGGCGAAACGATCGAGGAAGCGGTGCGGCGCGAACTGATGGAGGAAGCCTCCGTGAAAGTGAGCGAGGTAAACTATTACGCGACGCAGCCGTGGCCGTTTCCCTCCTCGCTGATGATCGGATGTTTCGCAAAGGCTGAGAGCCGCGCCGCGAAGGCAGACGAGACCGAGCTCGCCGAAGTGCGCTGGATAGAGCGCGGGCTCGCACGCGAGCTGATCGGAGGAAAGCAGGTGAATGGCCTGCGAGTGCCGCCGCCGATCGCGATCGCCCATCATCTAATCAAGACGTGGGCTCTCGGTGGGAAGTGACTCTCTGTCTTCTCAAGACAAATGATCGACGTTCGATGAGCTGATTCGCTGAAGGAGGCCGACGTGATAGTTCAGGCGCGCAAAACCTACAAAGTCATAAGCGAAAAAAACCTGCCGATGAAAACCAGGGACGGCGTCACACTGTTTGCCGACGTAGTGCGTCCCGATGCTCCAGGGCGTTTCCCGGTCCTGCTGAGCCGGACACCATACAACAAAAAGGGCACGGACGATCCGAATGGTCCGACCTACCTGTTCGCCCGGTATGGCTATATCTCGATTACTCAGGACTGTCGCGGCCGGTTCCAGTCGGAAGGCGAGTACAACACGATTTTCCAGGAAATCGAGGACGGCTATGATGCCGTCGAATGGGCCGCACGGCTGCCGTGGTCCAATGGCCGCGTCGGCACCACGGGCCAATCCTATCTGGGACTGACGCAGTACATGATCGCATGCAACGATCCGATGCCGCCGTCCCTGCAGGCGATGGCTCCCGTCTCGGCCTCGTCTGACTACCACGCGAGCTGGATCTACCATACCGGCGGCGTCTCGCTGTGGGGATGGATCGTTCCCTATGCGATCTTCAAGGGGCTCAATACTTTGAAGCGGCTCAAGCGCAATGATCTATTTGAAAAGATGAAGGAGTATGTTGAAGGCGGCGAGTTTCCACTTATGCGGCAAACCCGCTTCGGCCTGAACGCCTTCACCCCGCTTACCGAAAAATGGTATCGCCATCTGCCAATCAAGGATTGGGGCGAGATACTGAAGGAGACGGCGCCCTATTTCGCCGAGCATATCGCGCATGCCGACGACGGCGAGTACTGGTATCGCGCCAACGTCAACCGTCATGCCGCGAGCGTCAGCGTGCCGATGTTGCACGTCACGTCATGGTACGACATTTTCGGCGAAGGCGGCCGGAGTGCCTATCAAAGTATCAGCGCCAACAGCCAGTTTGAAAAAGCGCGCAACGGGCAACGGCTGATAATCGGACCATGGGGCCACCTGCTTCCTTATAATGTACCCAGCTCGCGCGGCACCGGCGATATCGATTTCGGACCAGCCGCCCTGATCGACCTGAACGAAACTTTGCTGCGCTGGTTTGATTACTGGCTCAAAGATATCGACAGCGGAATCATGGATGAGCCACCGGTCACCGTCTTTACGCTCGGTGAGAACCGCTGGCAGAAGCTCTCGGCATGGCCGCCTTCCAATATGCGACAGGTCCCTTATTACCTGCACGGCCAGAATGGGGCCAATACTTCGAGTGGCGACGGTGCGCTTCATACCGTACCTCCCGACAGGGAAGAAGCGGATACCTACACGTATGATCCGAGTGACCCAGTACCATCGCTAGGCGGCAACAATCTGGCTATTGATATGGGCGTACAGGATCAGCGTCCAGTAGAGGAGCGCCAGGACGTGCTGGTCTACACCTCGGATGCCGTGGAGCAACCGCTTGAAATTACCGGACCTGTTACCGTCGCCCTATGGGCATCGTCCTCGGCGGTCGATACTGACTTCACCGCAAAACTCGTCGACGTTCATCCGAATGGCTATGCGCAAAATCTCGTCGACGGCGTCATTCGCGCGCGCTATAGAGAATCCGGCAGCGCGCCGCGCCTGATGGAGGCCGGCAAACCGTATCTGTTCACGATTGATTTGTGGGCCACAAGCAATGTCTTTCTCCCCGGTCATCGTATCCGGCTCGAAATCAGTTCAAGCAATTTTCCGCGCTTCGACCGCAACCTCAATACCGGCGAAGCATTTGGCGAAGGAACACGGGGAATGCCCGCACGCCAGACGATATATCACCAGGAGGACATGGCTTCGCACATCCTCCTGCCCGTCATCCCGAGATAGCGGTGGCGATGAGCGAGGCAGGAGTCTTCGCATGCAAGGTTTGAGGGAACGATTTGCCCTTCAGCCTGCTTTGCGCCGTCGCACGGGCACGATCCAAAAGGTTAACAGCACGAGAATGCCGAAGGTGAAATAGGCTACAAGGAACACCCAAGCCGGAGCGTCATAGAAGATCAACCGGTCGAGCCAATAGCCGATGAAGTCGCGCGGGTAGCCGGCCGCGCTACCCTTGAGCCGAAGTGCGTTCTCGAGGCTTGTGAGCGGGCAAGTCGATCCGATCGCTGCCTCTACGCATACCAGAAGAACCATCGCGAGGTGCGCGACACGGAAGTAAGGGTTCCGTACCCATTGCCATCGCGCCGCGGCGCCGGCCAGAATCGCCGCGAATCCCAGTAGGACAATCGCGATGTATGTTACGTGGATCGCAACAACCAAATCGGCTGTCACCCGCCAAAGCATTGTATTCTCATGTCCAACGGGCAACTCAGTGGTGCTCAACCGGCCTCACCTGGAAGTTACCACAGACGACAAGTAGCGCGAGCGACATGGCCAAGGCCACCATTTGAGCAATATCGAGCAGCTCGAAAGGTTCAACCCTATCGAGCTGGCGATGCGTGATGTCGCATCGCAAGCGCGCGTCGTGAACGTGGCTGCGGCCGTGGCGATGTGCTATGCAGATCTCAAAACGCAAAGGCTTTCGAAACGCACGGGCTTTCGACTCGTGCCAAGGAGTTATCGCAAATGGGCGCCGCTGAGAACAAAAAAGTGATCGCGGATATGTTCGAGGCGTGGAGCCGCGGACAGGGCGGGTTCCTCGATTTGCTGGCCGACGACGTGCATTGGACGGTGATCGGCAATACGGCAGTATCGCGTGCGTACAAGAGCAAGAAGGAGTTCGTGGAAGGTGCGGTCAAACCGCTGGGCGAAAAGATCAGCGGTGCGATCCAGCCGAAACTGCGCGACCTAATCGCGGACGGCGACAAGGTCGTGTTGCAATGGGACGGCACTGCGACCGGCAAGAACGGCACGGCCTATCAGCAGACGTATTGCTGGGTGATGCGGATCGAGAACGGCAAGGTGAAAGAGGGCACTGCGTATCTCGATACGGAACTCATCTCGAAGTTGTGGAAGTAGTCCGATGCGGGTCAATCGGCTGCGCGCAACGCTGAAGTCCGGCGGAATCGCATTGGGCACGCTCGTGTGGGAGACGCGCGGGCGCGGAGTGGTACACACGCTGGCGGCGGCCGGGATGGACTTCGTGATGATTTGCACGGAGCATTCCGCGTACAACCTCGAGACGGTGGTCGAGTTGGTGGCGCAGGCACATGCGGCAGGTATCACGCCGATCGTGCGAATCCCCGACCTGCAGTATCAGTACGTCACGCGGCTGCTGGATACGGGGTGTCAGAGCCTGATCGCCCCGCACGTAAAGACCGTCGACGAGGTGCGGCGCTTCGTCGAATTCGCGAAGTACTATCCGGAGGGCCGCCGCGGGATGGCGATTTACCAGGGCGCGAGCACAGACTACGAAGACATCGAACCGCTCGCCGCGATGGCGCATGCGAACGTGAATACGCTGTTGGCGGTGCTAATCGAAACCAAGGAGGCGCTGGAGAATGTCGAGCAGATCCTGATTCCGGGCATCGACCTGGTGCTCGTCGGTCATCAGGACTTGAGCCAGAGCCTGGGAATCCCGGGCCAGTACGCGCATCCGGCGCTGCGCGAGGCGAATGCGCGGGTGAACGCTCTGTGCAAGCAGCGCGGGATCGCTGTGGCTGGCGCGGTGAATCGTCCGGAGAACGCGAAGGCGATAATCGATAGCGGCGCGCAATTCCTGCTGTACGGGACGGATCTCGTGTTGATGCGGCGTGAGGCCGAGCGCGCGGCGAACGCGATCGCGCCGTATCGCAAGCGGAGGTGAGAGGCGCGCCGCATTAGCAAGTGGGACCGAAAGACGGGGCAACCTGTTTATATCTATCTCTTTTACGGAGCGCGGGAGACAGAGTAAAGATGTATGTAATCATGCGCAGGATTATTATTCTCTCCGTAGCACTGGGTTTCGCGATGGTTGGCTTGCAATCATGTTTTTATGGGTCAAGTTCGGCCGCGCCGGCCGCGTCGGCGACTACGTCATGCGATGCCCAGGGTAATAACTGCCAGTCCACAACGACGAAAAGTTCCTGGTGGTTCCTGTTCTAAGGCTGAGAGCACGCGCCGTCTCTGCCCGTACATTCGCCGCCGAGTTCCTCAATCCCGGAGCACGCCTATGCGTCTTTTCGCCGGCGGGCGTCTTTTCAATTTCCGCGATATGCATTTCCTCGCCACGAATTTTCCGGGTGAGTTGCCGAGCTCATACTTAAAGGTCGTTTGCGCTCCGGGGCAGAGTTGAGCTATGCGGATCATAGGAAGAGCCAGGACATAGTTTCGCATTGGATGCGCTGCGGTCCTGGTAAAAACCTAAGGTTTCGCGGAGGGATGCGGCCATGCCCCACGATTTGCTCGTCCGCAACGGCACCATCATCGATGGCACGGGCGCACCGCGCTATCGGGCCGATATCGCTATCGCAGATGGACGAATCACCGAGATCGGCAATATCGGCGGGGGCGCAAAGCGGGTTATCGACGCGTCTGGCCTGATTGTCTCGCCGGGATTCATCGATCCGCATACTCATTACGATGCGCAAATCTGCTGGGATCCTCTGGTCACCTGCTCGTCCTGGCACGGCGTGACCACCGTGATCATGGGCAACTGCGGCGTCGGACTCGCGCCCTGCAAACCTGCGGAGCGTGATATCGCGGCGTGGAATCTGGTGCATGTCGAAGCGATTCCCTACGACGTTTTGAACCGGGGCATCACCTGGGATTGGGAAACTTTTCCGGAGTACATGGATGCGGCCCAGCGGCGCGGACTCGGTATCAACGTCGGATTCCTTGCCGCGCTGTCGCCATTTCGTCAATGGGCGATGGGCGAGGAGGCGATGGGACGCGCGGCCACCGGGGACGAAACTGCGCGAATCGGCGCGATGCTGCATGAGGCGATGGCGGCGGGCGCCTTCGGCTTTTCGCTTACCGTGATGCCGCAGCATCTGGGCTACAAGGGGCAGCCGCTTGCGTGTCGTCTCGCCAGCGACGATGAATTGCGCTCCTACGCGGGCGTGCTGCGCCAGGCGGGCCACGGCGTCGTCGAGATCGCACTGACCAAGCAGCCGAGCGGCGTTTCGGAACGGGAATATGACCTGCTCGATTTGCTCTCGACCGAGAGTCAGCGCCCGGTGACCTGGCTCAATCTGCGCGACCGCGACGACGCGCCCGAGGCCTGGATCGAGACGCTCGAGAAGGTCGCGCCGCTGCTGGAGCGCGGATGCCGCCCACAGGTGGCGGCGCGCCCGTTGATAATCGAATTCAATCTGCGCAATCCGTTTCTGTTCGCCAGCATGAACTCGATCAAGCCCGCGTTCGGCGACAAATCGGCCGAGGCGCAGAAGAAACTTTATGCGGATGCGGAATTTCGCCGGAAGTTTGCGGCCGAACTCGAGCGCCGCGCCGTCCTGCGCGATATCTGGGATCGCGCCAAGGTGAAGGAAGCGAGCAGTCCCGCCCTTAAATCCATCGAATGGAAGACGGTTCGCGAGATCGCGAGCGAGCGCGGAGCCGATCCGTTGGATGTGTTTTTCGATCTCGCGATCGAGGACAACCTCGAACTGACCTACCTGATGCCGCTACTCGACATCAACGAAGAGCGGGTCGCGCGCAAGTTCAGTGATCCACGGACGATGATCGGAATTTCGGACGGCGGCGCGCACGTGGATATGCTGTGCAACGCCGGCTATCCAACCTACCTGATCGGCAAATTCGTGCGCGGAAAGCACGCCCTCACGCTCGAACACGCGGTCAAGCGGATCACTTCCGAGCCAGCACGGTTCTTCGGGATTCCGGGCCGCGGCACGATATCGCCGGGAATGGCGGCCGACCTGGCGATTTTCGACTACGACCGGATCGGATCGCCCGAGCGTCCGGAAATCAGACATGATTTTCCCGGTGGTGGACGGCGCCTGGTGACCCGCTCCGAAGGCGTCGAATACACGATCGTCAACGGAACGATTCTCTATCAGGCAGGACAGCATACGGGATCATTGCCGGGGCGAGTTTTGCGTTCGGGACAGCCCACGACCTAAGCCGAGGAGAGCACTTCATGGCGAATACCAGGGTAATTTCAGCCGATTCTCATATGACCGAACCCGGGGACCTGTGGGTCGAACGGCTCGACCGCAAATATCGCGACAACGCCCCGCGCGTAATCAAGAACGAAAAGCCGTCGGGAGCGCCCTACGTCTTTGTCGGCCCGGGGATGCATCCGCTCACGGTCGCAGGAGTGTTCGCAGCCGGCCGCAGCGGAGAGGCGCTGCGCGAGCACATGAAGCATGGTTACGAAGCGGCGCGCCCCAGCGGATGGGATCCGGTCGAACGCCTCAAGGATCAGGACCTCGACGGCGTCATCGCCGAAGTTCTCTACTCGAGCCTCGGTATTGTCATCTTCGGGATGAAGGATGTGGAACTGCAGCAGGCTTGCCTGCGGGTATACAACGACTGGCTCGCCGAATTCTGTTCGCATGCGCCCAACCGCCTGCTTGGAATCGGGCTCTACTCGTTGGCGTCGCTGCCCGACGTTGCGGAGATCGAGCGCTGCGCAAAAATGGGCCTGAAGGGCATCCTCATCCTCGCCACCGATAGCATCGACTCATCCTACAGCGACGAACGCTTCGATCCGCTTTGGCGGATCGCCTCCGAAACGGGGATGCCGATTTCACTGCACAAGCCCCTGGTCTCGGGGATGCCGATGACGCCCGCGATGCCGACCGCCGCGGATCTGCAGATTCACGTTATTCATGTCGTCGAGCAGTGCATCACGCGACTGGTTTACGGCGGAGTGTTCGAGCGCTTCCCCAAACTAAAGGTCGTTTCAGCGGAAAACGATGTCGGCTGGTTCCCGAACTGGATCCATCGGCTCGACCATGTTCACTCGAAGATCGCGAAGCCGCGGCCGCCGCTGCCGCTCAAACCCAGCGAATACGTCCGCCGCAACGTGTGGGCGACTTTCCAGGATGATCCGCTCGGCCCCGCCACCTGGCAGTTTTTCGGCGCCGATAACTACATGTGGGCGTCAGACTTTCCGCACGCTGATTCCACATTTCCCAACTCTTTGAAAACAATCGAGGAGAATTTCTCCGGAGTGCCGGCCGAAGTCAGGCAAAAAATAGTATTCGGTAACGCCAACAGGCTATACAATCTCGGGTTCGATTGAATGCCGCATCCTGCCGCGGCCGAGGCAAATCAGCCATGCACGGGTATTCACCAGCGCGCCTGACGTGCAGATAGAAAGGATGGTGCGATGTTCATAATGCGATTCACCGAGCGCCCCTACGTCGCCTACACTGAAGAAGACGTGCGCGACAGCTTTCGCAGTTCAGTCCGGCTCACGTTCTCGAATAGCCACTTCAACCCGGAGCTGGGCGCCGACCTTTACAACGAGTATCTGGACGAATACGAATTCTCCGAGGAAGCCGGCTTCGACGGCTTGATGCTCAACGAGCATCATAATACGCCGACCTGCATGGGCGCCGCGATGAACCTCGAAGCGGCGATCCTCGCGCGAATTACCAAAAAGGCGAAAATCGTCCTGCTGGGCAACCCGCTGCCGATCTTTGAGAATCCGTTGCGTCTGGCCGAGGAATTGGCCGAAATAGACATGATCTCGCGCGGGCGGCTGGTCTCGGGATTCGTGCGCGGCACCGGTATCGAGAGTTGGGCGACCAACACCAATCCGGTGCATAATCGCGAACGCTTCGAAGAAGCGCACGATCTGGTGATCAAGACCTGGACCACGCCCGGCCCGTTCCGATGGGAGGGCAAACACTATCAGTTCCGGGTTGTGAATCCCTTCGAACGGCCGCTGCAAAAGCCTCATCCGCCAATATGGATCCCCGGCCTCGGCAGTCCCGAGACCCTCGAGTGGTCGGCCCGCCGGCATTATCCGTATATCTACCTTGAAACCGACCCACAGGTCACGGTCCAGATGACCGAGTTGTACGGCAAGGCCGCCGCCGAGAGCGGCTACCAACCAGGGCCCCAGAATTTCGGCTATCTATGGCGCATTCACGTGCAGGACACTGACGAGAAAGCCTCCGAAGTGGGCCAGGGATTTCTCACTGGCAATGCCGGTATCGGACGCGTGCCGATGCCCGGTGATTTCATGGCGCCGGCCGGATATAACTCGCGCGAGGGTTCCAAACGCATCCTGGAACAGTATAAGCACTCACTCAGGCCCGATGCGCTTTACGGCGGCGTGGATTCGGCCGGATGGGACGCGGTGGTGCAGAGCAACCGGGTCGTAGTCGGCAATCCCAAGACCGTCATCAGGAAAATTCGCGAGGGTCTCGAGATCCTGCGCCCGGGAATCCTTGGGATGTGGACCAACGACGGCACCATTGGTCACAAGGATACTATGCGATGCCTTCAGCTCATGAAGGAAGAGGTGCTCCCGGCGGTGCGAGAAATAGGTAAAGAGCTTGGTCTGCCCGGTCCATTCGAGCAAGCGCCGTGATGCGACGCTCGCAATGAGTCTCGACTGACTATCCAACTTGCGGCAGGAGATCCGGGGACGATAGATGACGACGAGCACATTCGAGTCGAAATCCGTAAGCGTCGGCGGGGCGCGGATACAATATTTCGTGGCGGGAAAGGGCTCGCCTTTGGTTTGGCTGCACGGGAGCGAGGGCAACTTGGGATGGCTCAGGCTGCACGACGAACTGGCGCGCAACTTCACCGTTTACGTCCCGACCCATCCGGGATTCGCCGCCTCCGATCGGCCGCCGTGGCTCGAATCGTTCCTCGACCTCTCGCGCTTTTATCTTTGGATTCTGCAGGAGCTCGGGATCACGCGTGCGACGCTCGCCGGACATTTCATCGGCGGATGGCTCGCGGCCGAAATGGCCGTCATGTCGCCGCCCCTTGCCGAACGATTGCTGTTGGTCGATGCGGCTGGCGTGCGGCCGCGCGAGGGCGAAATCACCGACATCTTTCTCCACGGCGGCGAAGGGACCCGCCGATTGTCCTTTTTCGACGTAACGCAGGTGGCGGACTACGAGCGTCTGTTCGGCAGCAAGGCGGCTCCGGATGAACGTGAGGCGCACGTCATCAATCGCGAGGCCACCACCCGCTACTGCTGGAAGCCATACATGCACGATCCCAGTCTGGCGCCGCTGCTGGAGCGGCTGCGAGCATTGCCGACCTTGCTGGTGTGGGGCCGTGAAGACCGCATCGTACCGGTCGAAGCGGGTGAACTGTATCGTAACGCGATCGCGGGCGCGCATCTGGAAATAATCGATCGCTGCGGCCACTTTCCACATCTCGAGAAGCCCGTCGAGTTCATGCGAATCGTCTCGCCTTTCCTCGCGCGGTAGCGGCCAGCCTCAAGGTGCGGCCCGCTTCGATGTTCTGCCCGCGGGTCAGGAAAACCGCGGCATTACTTTGTTCGCGAATAGGTCGAGCTCGCCGATAACCTCATCTTTCTCCAGATATCCCTGTCCAATCTGGAGATGTACTTCATTGAAGCGTAGCTGATTGAAAGCGGTCTCGATCTGCCGGCTGACCTCGTCCGGGGTTCCCACGATCGCCATCGGCCGCGCCTGGTCGAATGGTAAAAACCATTGATCCCATACCCACCAATGTTCCTCGAGCTTGGCCAGGGCGCGCTCGCGACTGCGGTCGATCGAGATGATCCCGCCCCAGGCGGCGATATCGTCCTCGGGAACACTACGCCCGGCGCGGTCAGCTTCGTCCTTGTACGCGTCCCACAGGCCTCGGCAGAAGTCCAGATTGTTCGCCAACACGATCGGCTTTCCGCCCTCCCGCGCCCAGAACCGAATCGTCCGCATGCTGTGGGCAAAGGCGCCGTAGAGCTTCGGATACGGCTTCTGATAAGGACGTGGTGCAATGCCGATTTTGGTTACGCGGCCGTCAGGCTCCACGCCTTTGCCGAACTTGAGATAGGCCGAGTGAGGTTGCACCAGGTCTTTCGGTGGAAACGTCCAGTACTTTCCTTCATAGCTAAAGACCTCATTGGTCCAGGCGGTCTTCACGATACGAACCGATTCCTCGAAGATCTCACGATTGATTTGATCCTGTTCGTCGTGCCGTTTTGCAAGGTCCGGAGTGGTAGCCCGCGCGCCAGGGACGGCGGCGTAATTCTGAAACCAGCGCGCCTGATAACCGCGGGTGAAACCGACCGCCAGCCGACCCTTGAGAACGTGATCCAGCGTTGCGATCTCCTCCGCCACCCGCACCGGATTGTGCGTCGGTAGCACATATCCCAGCGTGTTCGCCCTGAGGCGCTTCGAGTTTAATCCGATGAACATGCTGGACATGCCGGGGTGATTAGTCTCTTCGAACCCTTCGATTTGAAGGTGATGCTCGTTGTGGCCATAGCCGGCATATCCCAGTTCGTCCGCAGCCTGCACGTAGGCCCGAACTTCTTCGAGGTAGCGCTGGTACAGATCATCTCGCTGACCGGCCATCCCCTGCTCCAGTTCTTTCCGTCGTCCGACCGCGCCAGCCTGAATCAGATGAAACTCCATTTCATTTTCTCTCTAATGACTAATTAGTAATTTTCACTTTTGCGGCGCGGGGCCGCGGCCGCGCGCTGTTCAGCGATTCGAGCGAAAAGTGCCGAGAGACACGGACTGGTTGGCGGAGAGGGGGGGATTCGAACCCCCGAGACCCTTTCGAGCCTACACGCGTTCCAGGCGTGCGCCTTAAGCCGGGCTCGGCCACCTCTCCGCGCGGACGCCAAGTATGCCATCCGAAGCGGTCGCGCTGCCATACGGCGCGGCCCCGCTCACTGAGCGCGTGAGACGACACAGAAGGTTTCGTTGAGCAGGTTGAGCGATCCTTCGGGACGCCGATACGCCGCCGCCGCATCCGCGAGCGCCCGCATGATCTCATTGCGCTGCGCCGGCGTGCATCGCGCCATCATCGCGCGAAACGGCGTCGATACGTCGTTACGGAATTCGGTGAATTCATCGAGCGAGGCGAACTCGAAGCTGACTGCCACCCGAAACGTCTCGACGCCGCCGAACCCCGCATTCCCAAGCGCGCGTTCCAGGATCGAAACGTCCGCGAGTCGGAATGGATCGAGCGCGTCGGGCGGCCGCGGAGGTAGCCCTGCGATCCGCCGTACCGCGTCGCCGCCTAAGCTTATCATCGGATTCTTTTCGGGCGGCGACCAGACCGCCGTGGCGAATCGTGCGCCGGACTTGAGCGTCGCCCGGATCGCGCGCAGGCCACGATCGAGATCCGGGACGAACATCAACCCCCATCGGCATAGCGCCGCGTCGAACGAGGCCGCGTCGAGCCCCAGCGCCTCGATATCGCCGACCCGGAAGTCGACGTTGGCGAGTCCGAGCGCCGCGGCACGCTCGCGTGCGACCGCGATCATCCCCGACGACTGATCGATCGCGACGATCCGGCCGCTCGCACCCACGCGGCGCGCCGCCGTCAGCGCGGGCTCGCCCATGCCGGTCGCGAGATCGACGACGCGGTCGCCGGGCTTGACGGCGGCCAGTTCGATCAGCCGGCCGCTCACATGCTGCGCCGATCGCTCGAAGACCCGCCACCACTTTTTCCAGCCCGCCGCCGCGCTGTCCCAGTCGAGTTGCTGATGACGCTTGATCTGTTCGCTCTCGCTCGGGTCCACCATCATCGTGCTTAGCCTCTCAATCTCACTACCTCTATTCCGCGCAGACGAACAAGGGGCGGCGCGCCGGTGCTCGGATGAGGCCCAGCGATGTCGAAGCGCCGGAACCCCTGCGCCACAATCATAATCGAAGCGCCGCGGGCGCGCGCGTCGGCTGGAATCGCCGCCTCGCTATGAGTCTGATCGCCGCGCAGATAGTAGCGCACCACGTTGACCGCGTAGGGCGGCGCGACCGCAATTCGCCCGCCCGGCGCGATAGCCGCCGCCGCGATCGTCGCAGCCTCGCGCCACTGAGCGTCGTGCGGGTTCTGGTTGTAGGTGTAGACGTGGCCGAGCGCGAGCGCGATCAGCAACCCCATCGCGGCCGCGCGCATCGGGCGCGAGGCTATCTCCGCCGCGCCGATCGCGGCCAAAATCAGGAACGGAACGAAGCTCGTCAGCGCGTAACGCTCGATAAAGACCGGTGCGATCGCGTACGACGCCGCGAGCATCATGAGCGGCGGACCCCACATACACAAAAGTGCGAAGCCGATCGCCCGCGGCGCAATTCGCCATCCGCGCCACGCGCCCCATCCTGCCGCCGCCGCCACCGCCGGAAAGGCGAACGTTCCGATGCCCTTGTTGAACATCGCGACCGGCTCCCACCACTGCGGCCGCCCGATCCAACTCGTCGCGCCCGCTCTGAGCGCGCCCGCGCTCGAACGGATCGCGGCCGTCGCGAACGGCGCCAGCATCGCGCATCCCGCCCCGAGCGCAAGCGCGGTGCGCCACATCGCGCGCATTCCGATTCGATCGCCGCGCCGCCACGCGCCGGCGAACCGCGCGACGATCCAAAGTCCTTCCGTTGCGATCACGAAGACCGCGGTGAAATGGGTCGCGACGCCCAGCGCCGTCAATATCGCCGCCAGCGCCAGATCGATCGCGCCGCCCAGCCGCATCGCCCGCAACAGCATCCACACCTGCGCGAGCATCACGAACATCAGCAGCGCGTACATCCGCATCTCGCGCGAGTACTTGATCGTTATCAGGCTCACCGCGAAGAGCAGCGCAGCAAAGACCGCGATCTTCGTAATCGCCAACGGTGGGATGCCAACCGAGACGCCACGCCGCGATTCCCTGACGCGGCCGGCTTGGTCCGCCGCGATTTGTGCACTGCCATCCATCCGCATCAGCTCAGCGGCGAGCGCGTAGACGATCAGGATTGCGGCGCTACCGAACAGCGCCGAGAGCGCGCGCATCGCGGCGAGCCCGTCGCCGAACGCTCCGATCCATTCGTGAAGGATTATTTCGTGCGTCGCGAGCTTGCCCGGATTCAGCATCGCCTGGCGCCGGATGACTTCACCCAGCGTCGGCGCGATTGCCGACGCCCATGACGCCCCCTCGTCCGCCGACATCTCGCGTCCGCCGATATTCGCCGCGCGCAGATATCCGCCGATCGCGAGCGCGATCATCACGGCGAGCAGAGCGATGGCGCGCGCCGCCGCCCCACTGCGAGCCGCGCCGCTTCGCTCCGGCGTGATTTCTCTCACAGGCCCTTCTTGAGCCTGGGAGCCGGCCTGAACCCTACCGAGCGCGCGGCCGGAATCGTCATCGGAGTTTTGGTCCGCGGATTGTAGCCGGGCCGCGCCCGGCGCCGCCGCACGGAGAAGGTGCCGAAGCCCGGCACCCAGAATCGCTTGTCACGCCGGATCGCGCGCGCGATCTGCTCGAAGGCGACGTCGAACGTGCGCGCGACCGCCTTGCGTTCCTGACGGGTCGAGCGCGCAATCGCGTCGATCAGTTCCGCCTTGGTCATCGGCCCGATTTCCTTGTGCGCGTGCGTTTACGATCGGTGTTGGCGCGCTCCGCATGACCGCGACTCATGCCGGCTTTTGCGCCCCAAGCTCGCGCCATACCAATCCCCATCGCACGCCCTGATCGCTGACTATCACGCTGTCGCACTCGAACTCGCACATCACGCGTTCCAGGATCGCCGCGCCCGCAAAGATCACGTCGGCGCGTCCCGGCTCCATTCCTGGCAATGTGCGCCGTTCAGCGAGCGGGAGCGATCCGAGCTTGCCGATAACCCGTTCGACTTCGGTCCGCGCGAGCTTGCAGCCGTGAATCCGTTCGCGATCGTAAGTCTGCATCTCCAGCGCCACCGCGCATACCGTCGTCGCGGTGCCGGCGATCGCGACCATCCGGTCGGGATGATAGTTCCATCCCAGTGCCTTGATCGCATGGTCGATCGCGACGCGCAACTCAGCCGCGTCGTGCGCCGACGGCGGATCGCTACGGATAATCCGTTCGGTCATCCGCACTGATCCGATTTGCAGACTCGCCATCTCGAGCTTCGCGCCCGGCTCGGCGCGGATAAACTCGGTCGATCCTCCGCCTATGTCGATTATCAGCAGTTTGCTCGAAGGATCGATCGGCAGGCCGCGCGTGACCGCCAGGTAGGAGAGCCAGGCCTCGGTCTCGCCCGAGATTAGGTCGAGCTCGACGCCCGCCTTGCGCACTCGGGCGACAAACTGGTCACCATCCGAGGCGTCGCGCAGAGCGGCGGTGGCGGCGGAGACGATTTTGTCCACGCCCCGCGCGTGCGCCTCGGCGACGAAATCTGTTATCGCTTCGAGCGTGCGCGCGGCGGCCTGCGGGTCCAAACGATGGTTCTTGTCGACGCCCTGGCCCATCCGCGTGATTCGCGAAAGGTCGGCGAGCGTGCGCACGGTACCGTCGGGCGCGCTCTCCGCGATCAGCATCAGGACGGTATTGGTGCCGACATCGAGTGCAGCAATTTTCATGGTTGTGACTTGCCGATCAGGTTGCGGGTTGCTTGGTTATGGAATCTTGCGAAGGATTTTTGCGGCGCGATCCGCCTTCACGCGAATATTGAATCATGCCTCGCCCGCGGCCCGAATCGCCGTGGCCGACGAGAAATCGCTAATCCCGTTGGCGGCGATCCATTCATCCAGATGGCGCGACGCTCGCGCCGCCAGCTCGATCTTTTTCTGCTTGCCACGCACCCGCCCCGCAAGCGGCGGCATCAACCCGTAGTTCGCGTTCATCGGCTGAAAATCGCGCCGGCTCGAGTCTGTAATATACCCAACGAGAGCGCCCAGCGCGGTCTCGGGCGGCGGCACGACCAGCGGCTCGCCGCTCACCAGGCGCGCCGCGTTGATCGCGGCGAGCAGTCCTGCCGCCGCCGACTCGACGTAGCCTTCCACGCCGACCATCTGGCCCGCGACGAACAGATCGTCGCGCGCGCGCAACTGCATCGTCGGCCGCATCAGGCGCGGCGAATCGATAAAGGTGTTGCGATGGAGCGAGCCCAGGCGCACGAACTCCGCGCGCTCCAATCCCGGAATCATCCGCAGCACCCGCCGCTGCTCTGGATAGGTCATCTTGGTCTGGAAGCCGACCATGTTGTAAAGCCGCCCCTCCCGATCATCCTGGCGCAGTTGCACCACCGCCGCCGGGCGATTCCCGGTGCGCGGGTCGCGCAGCCCCACCGGACGCATCGGCCCGAAGGCGAGCGTCTTCAGTCCGCGCCGCGCCATTTCCTCGATCGGCATGCATCCCTCGAAATAAATGGGCCGCTCGAACGGATGGAGCGCGACTTTCTCCGCCGCGACAACGGACGCCACGAAGGCGTCGTACTCGGCCTCCGACATCGGACAGTTTATATAGTCGTCGTCGCCAACGTCCCATCGCGAGGCGCGGAACGCGACGTTCATGTCGACCGATTCCGCTGTTACGATCGGCGCGATCGCGTCGTAAAAGTAGAGATTGCGCGAGCCGATAATGCGGTTGAGATCCTCGCCGAGCGCGGCGCTGGTCAGCGGACCGGTCGCGACAATTGTCGGTCCGGGCGGGAGCGCGGTTACTTCGTCGCGAACGACCTCGACGTAGGGATTCGACTCGATCACGGTCGTGATTTCGCGAGCAAAGCCCTCGCGGTCGACCGCGAGCGCGGAACCGGCCGGCACGCGGGTGCGGTCGGCGGCGGCAATCACGATCGAGCCGAGCCGCCGCATCTCCTGCTTGAGCAGTCCGACCGCGGTTTCGAGCGAGGCGCTGCGCAGCGAATTCGAGCATACCAGCTCGGCGAAATCGGCGCTCCGATGCGCTTCCGTCATGCGCACGGGGCGCATCTCGAAAAGCCGCACCGCGACCGAACGATTGGCGAGCTGCCACGCCGCTTCGCTGCCAGCAAGTCCCGCGCCGATTACGTTAACGATCATCCTGCTCATGCTATTGAGGCGCACCGCGCCACGCCAGCGGGCCATTCTTCTCCGCTCCCCGATACGCAATGGATTCTGACGGCGAGGCCGCGGTCCGCTTGTTTCGCGATCAGGCGGGCTATGGTCTAAATCAGCAGACCTAACCCCCCGCGCCTTTCCTTAAACTGCTATTCGCAGCATTTGTGGCGAGCCTGCGACGGAGCCACATCCATCGCGGGATTTTGCTCGAAGAAACCAGAGGGCTTTAGCATAAAACCGGCATATGCGACCGGCATTACCGGCCAGTCTTCCGGCCGTGGAATATGGTGCACGCCGAATGAGTACCACGCAACCAGATCCGTATTCTCGAGCGGACGATCGCGTTTGATCCATTGATCAAGCCCATCGGGCGCAGCGTTCTGATTGATATAATCGCCCGACGCATATCGCTGCGCCGGATCGTAGGCGGTGACCCATAGGTTGTGGCGAATGAATCCTGCCCGTCTCAGTATCGATGCGCCCTCGCGCGCGAAGGGCAGAGCCACGTCCGCTCCGGGCATGATTTTGTACCCGGTCGGCTGACCCACGCCGTTGAGGCACGACGGATTTACGACCAGCCAGGCGCGTCCCGTCGCAGGGTCCGCATCGCGAGCGGCTTCCAACTGGTTGCTTATGAGCGTGTACCGTGGCCGGTACGAGCCATTGTACGGGTTGGATGGCCCGGGAGGATCGGCGATAGTATCGACTTCGTAAACCGAATTGCCCGGTCCGTCGACGTCCATATCGAGTCTGAAATTGAAATAGTGTTGATGAATCGGCGCGTAAAGCTGCGGAGCGACCAACACGCCATGCGTCGGCTGCACGCCTGGCGGATAAGCGCCGACCGACAGGCATCCGGTCAGCTTAACCTCGAGCTGTATTTCGCCGCTTTGATACAGGTACCAGAAAAACCCGTAATCATAATTCCCGACGGTCGCGAAAAAGGATATCACCAGGCGGCGTGAGCGGCGCACCTCACTGCGATTGGTACGCCAGTCGGTGTGCTTCCACAGCGTGCCGTAATCCTCCTCATGCATGCAGACGGCGTTCTCGATAGTTTCCGCCTCGCCCGCCATGTTGACCATATGCGCGTTGAAGTAGTGGATCGTGCCAACGCAATCGCATCCGAGCTTGAGGCTGTTGGCCATCCGGCCAATGCCATATTCTCCCACGTCGAAAGCATTCTTTTTGTTGTGCGTTCTGGTGGGATCGCCATATGGCACTTGCATTTCGGATAATGACGCCCGATGTAAAATTGGCCGGACGCGGCCGTGATCCTCGTAGGCGAGTTGATGAAGTACCAGGCCCTCACGTGATGTATAACCGACACGAAAGCGCCATTTCTGCCAGCGCACCTCATAGCCGTCGACGGTAAAGCTCGGGCCCTCGGACTGTAATATCTCGAGCGGTTTCAAATCCTGCCGCAGCGGCCCGAGGCTTTCGGCGGCATAGATGCCGGTCAAAGGCGGGAGCGGTACCTCGACATCATCGATTACCTCAACCACCTCCATCTTTTCGAGATCGACGAAGGTAATCAGTCCCTCGACCGGACGGCCATAGCCGACGTCGGTATCGCTGCCGCGAATCCACGTGAGGCCCTGGGCCAGCCGGCGGTCGGGAAACCGTTCGTCGCCGTAAGCGCCCGCCGACCAGGGATCCACGATGGCCTTATCGAATTCGGTGATACCCCGGCGGGCGAGCGCGGCACGCCATCGAGGATCGGCTTTGACGGCATTTTCGCACAGCATGAACTCTTCGATTATGATGCCGGGCTGGACGCCCCGCCGCTCTTCACATGACAGCAGGGTTTCGTTGCGCAGGCTGACGAGCGCTTCCAGTACGCGCCGACCCCCCAGATCAAGCACAATAATGAAGGCGCGCCGGTCCAGAGTGTCGCCTGCGCTGATACTTTCGAGTTCGTCCTTGGCTGGTTCGTGCAAGTTGACCGAAACGAAGCGGAAATGGTCACTCGCGGGGCCCTGGGCACGCAGAATGCGGACGGCCACGCCTACCTCTTCCGCGCTTAATGGATCCAGAGGATGACGTTGAGATCCCTTCACCAGGTGCGAGTTCTCCATGGTCGATCTCTCCTGCTTGCCTCACGCGACTGTAAGTAGATAGCGGCGCCAGTGTCAACGCGACACACCGCTGACGGTCGCAGCCTGCTCCGCTCCGGCGCACATGTCGATCCGGCGCTTCGCCGTTCGACTAAGGATCAGAAGCTAAACCCGAGGGAGGCAATGACGATGCAATATATGATGCTCATTTACCACGACGAAAAATCGCCGCTGAGGCCCGCCGAAGGATCGCAACTGATGCAGCAATACATGCAGGAATTCATGATGTTTACTGAAGACATCGTGAAATCCGGCCACTTCAAGGCGAGCAATCGCCTGGAACCCGCCGCCCGCGCGACGACCGTGCGGGTCCGCGACGGGAAGACCGTTATCACCGACGGGCCGTTTGCCGAGACCAAGGAGCAACTCGGCGGTTACTACCTCGTCGAAGCGAAAGACCTCGATGAGGCGCTGGCGATCGCGCAGCGAATCCCGGGAGCGCGCTACGGTTCGGTCGAAGTACGCCCAATCATGCAGATGAATCGCTGACCGCGTGAGGCGATGGAATTTTCTCACTAACTGGATAATGTCGGCATCGAGACCCGGATACCAGAAGCTTCCGGGGTCGAAGGAGGAATAGTCATGGCGGAGTCTCTTACTGGTGGATGTATGTGCGGCGCGATCCGCTTCGAATGCGCGGCCGAACCGCTCGTTTCTTTCAATTGCCATTGCCGCGATTGCCAGAAGGCGACCGGCAGCGCCTTCGTCCCCGCGGTCATCGTGCCGGCGAATTCGCTAAGAGTAACAGGGCAGGCGAAGCAACATTCGGTCAAGGCCGACAGCGGAGGCACCATGACTCGGAGCTTCTGCCCGGAATGCGGTTCGCGTCTTTTCGGCCAAACCTCCCGGCGTCCGGAAATGATCGGGATTCTGGCCGGGGTCCTGGATGATCCGGCTCGGCATCGGCCCACCGTCCAGTTCTGGACCTCGAGCGCCCAGCCCTGGGATCACATGGACCCGGCAATTCAGAAGTTGCCGAAAAACCCACCCGCCTAACTGAGGTTCCGCGCTGGAGATCAGGCCGGCGACGCCGCTAGGCGCTCGCCGGTGTGGGGCGCGCGCGCCCCGAATCCGGCGGGCGATTCGGCTAGGCGCTCGCCGGCGTGGGCGACGTGCCAGGTGTGGGCGCCGCCGGATTCTCGCCTGCCGCCACACGATAGCCGCAATCCTCCTTGACGCACTGCCATCGCGCGCCTTCGCGCTTGGTCACTTTCTCGACCAGGTAGGGCGCGCCGCATTGCGGACAGGGCGTCGCGATCACGCGGTCCCAGCTCGCGAACTTGCACTTGGGATAGCGCCCGCATCCGAAGAAGAGCTTGCCCCGGCGGCTCCGCCGCTCGAGCACTTCGCCCTCGTGGCAGTCCGGGCATGCGACACCGGTCTTGACCGGATCGGCCTTCAGCCGCTTGATACCGTCGCATTCCGGATAGCCCGAACATCCCAGGAACTCGCCGAAGCGTGACCGCCGCCGCACCATCGGACGCCCACACTTCTCGCATACCGCGTCGGTCGCTTCGCCCTGCAACGCCTGCGACTCGGCGACCGCGATTTTGCCCTGCTCGTCACGGGTGAACTCGCTCGTGTTGGTGCATTCGGGATAGTTCGAGCACGCCAGGAATTCGCCGTTGCGCCCGAACTTGATAACCATCTTGCCGCTGTCGAGCGGACAGATTAGGTCGGTCGGTATCCCCGAGCGCTTAACCTCGGGCATTAGAGCCTTCGCCTCGCCGAGCCGCTTCTTGAACGGCTCGTAAAAACGGTCGAGCGTCTTGACCCAGTTCTCGCGGCCCTCTTCGACACTGTCGAGGTTTTCTTC
>Ga0307373_10001077_pt1 | contig 51443 bp, 39 predicted proteins | sample OX2MG_FD_202534 | JGI IMG/M metagenome (GOLD analysis project Ga0307373, IMG submission 202534) | Soil microbial communities from Risofladan, Vaasa, Finland - OX-2 | ecosystem: Environmental > Terrestrial > Soil > Coastal area > Acid sulfate soil | place: Finland: Risofladan, Vaasa | collected...
CGCGAAATACCTGGAACTCGTGCTCGTGGCGCGGATTGGACGCCTCGTAGGAAATCGCCATCGGACGCGCCTTCAGCACGATGTCGATGATGTCGCGCAGCTCGATGTCGCGATGGTGCGGCCCTTCGTAGTTGCCCCAGCACAGGTGCAGGCGCACGCGGTCGGGCGGAATATCGCGCAGCGCATGGTCGAGCGCCTCGACATGCAGCTCGGCGACCTTACGAAACTCGGCCGTGCTGGCGGCGGCGAACTGGATATGCCGGCTCATCGCGAGGTCCGGGCAATCGACCTGGAGCAGGAAGCCCGCGCGATGGATGGCGTCGTACTCGACCTTCATCGCGTCGGCGAGCGCGGCGATATACGCCTCGTGCGTCGGGTAGTAGGTGTTGCCGAGGAACTGCGCAATCACGCCCGGCGACGCCGCGCTTAGAAATCCCTCGCTCGCGGCGGCGCCGGCGAGCGCCGTCTTGAAATTGTCGAGGTCGCGCGCGAGTTCGTCGCGGTTGCGGTAGGCGACGGGCCCGTTGCACGACGGCCGTTTCATCGGCGGCACCTTACGTCCCGAAAACGCGCGCTGGGTGAATTCGGGGAACTCGGCCATGTCGGCGGCGGAGAGCGAGGCGCGCTTTCCCGTCTCGTCGCCAAAGCCGCTCAGGCGGTCCTTTACATATGTCGAGTAGCCGATTTTGCCCATCTCGCCGTCGTTGACGATATCGACCCCGACCTCGCCCTGCTTGCGTACGACCTCGGCCACCGCCGAGCGCACGCGCGCCTCCAGGGCGCCGCGGTCGCCGACCTCGCCGGACTCCCTGGCGAAAAGCATGTCGGCAAGGTCGTCGGGCCGCGGCAGGCTGCCGGTATGGGTGACCAGAATCCGCTCGGTGCTGCGTTTCATCGCTCGTTACCTCCCGGATTTTTTTCGCTGCTGCGCGTTCTGAAACGGAGCACTAGCAAACTCGCGCCCGGCGCAACAGCGATAACGAAGGTCCCAACGCCGGCCGGCGGAAACGATCATTTTTCTCCGCCGCCGACCAGGCGCATCCCCGAGGGCCGCAGCCGCCCGGTCCGCAGCGCCCGCTCCTTGATCATCGTGAACAACACCGGGACCAGCACCAGCACGGCGATCGTCGACGTCACCATCCCGCCCACGATCGGCGCCGCGATCGGTTTCATCACGTCCGCCCCAATCCCGCTCTCCCACAGGATCGGCGCGAGGCTCATGATCACCACCGCGACCGTCATCAGCTTGGGGCGCAAACGATGCGCCGCGCCCTCCAGCGCGGCGGCGAAGACGCCCTCGCGGTTGACCGGGCCGCGGTTGAGTCTCAGGTCGAGCGCCTCGTCCAGGTAGATCACCATCACCACGCCGGTTTCGACCGCGATGCCGAAAAGCGCGATATAGCCGACCGCCACCGCCACGCTGAAGTTGAAACCCATCGCGTATTGAAGGACCAGTCCGCCCGTGAGCGCGTAGAGGCAGGGCAGGATGAGCGCAAGGGTCTCCGATACCGAGCCGAACAGCATATAAAGCAAGAGGAAAATCGCACCGAAGACCACCGGCACGATGAGCATCATGCGCCGGCGCGCGCGGAGCTGGAAGCTGTACTCGCCCGACCAGTGAAGCCGGTACCCGGTCGGCAGTTTGAGGCGCGCGTCGAACACGCGTTGCGCGCGGCGCACGTAGCCGCCGTAGTCCGTGGTATCGAGGTCGAGGTAGACGTAGCCGGTAAGCTCGCCGTCCTCGTCGCGCACCATCGAGGGTCCGCGTGCGAGGCGGACGCTGGCGACCTCGCCGAGCGGCAGCGCCGCGCCGTCGGGCGTGGTCAGCAGCACCGCGCGCAGCGCGTCGAGGTTGCGGCGATAGTCCTCGAGGTAGCGGACGTTGATCGGCACTCGCTCGCGCCCGCTGATGGCGGTTGCGATCGTCTCGCCGCCGATCGCCGAAGTGATCGCCTGTTGCACGTCGGCGACCGTCAGCCCATAACGCGCGGCGCCGGCGCGGTTCACATCGATATCGACGTAGAAGCCCTGGTTGACGCGCTCGGCGAAGACGCTGCGGGTGCCCGGCACGGTGCCCAGAATTTCCTCGATCTGCGAACCGATGCGCTGGATCTCGCCAAGACTGGCGCCTTGAATCTTGAGTCCCACCGGAGTTTTGATCCCAGTCAATTCCATGTCGAGCCGGTTCTCGACCGGCATCGTCCAACTATTCGAAAGCCCGGGAAAGTCGAGCTTCGCGTCCATCTCCTGCACCAGACGCGCGTAGGTCATTCCGGCCGGCCATTGGCTTCGCGGCTTCAACGTCACGGTCGTGTCGAACATGTCAGTCGGCGCGTTGTCTGTAGCGCTGTCCGAGCGCCCGACCGTGCCGAAAACGCTCTCGACCTCGGGAAAGCCGCGCAGTATACGGTCCTGTTCCTGCATCAGATGCACTCCCGAATCCAGCGGAAGTCCGGGGAGCGCGGTTGGCATGTAAACCATCGAACCCTCGAACAACGGCGGCATGAACTGGCTGCCGATCCGGAGCGCGAGCGGCGCAATCACGACGAACAGCAAAGCGTTGGCAGCGATCGTGATCGCGCGGTGGCGCAGACACCAACGGATGACCGGCAGGTAAAGCGCGGTGAAAAAACGCGCCACCGGATTCTCGGCTTCGCTGCGCAAGCGCCGCCCGCGCACCAGCGCCAGCATCAGCAGCGGCACCACCGCGATCGCCAGCAGCGAGGAGAAGCCGACCGCCAGCGTCTTGGTCCATGCCAGCGGCCGGAACAGGCGGCCCTCCTGCGCTTCGAGCAGGAACACCGGCAGGAACGACATCACGATGATCAGCAGCGAGTAGAAGATCGGACGGCCGACCTGGCGCGCCGCGTCGAGCAGCGTGCGCTGGCGCTCGGACTCGGTCACCGGGCCGGCGGCGGCCGCGACGGCGAGATGACGATGGCCGTTCTCGACCATCACGATCGACGCGTCGACCAGCACCCCGATGGCGAGCGCGAAGCCGCCCAGCGACATGATGTTGGAGCTTATCCCCAACAGGTACATCGGGATAAAGCTTGCCAGCAGCGCCAGCGGAATAGTCATGATTGGAATCAGTGCCGAGCGGAAATGAAACAGAAATATGATTATGACGATACTGACTATTGCCGCCTCTTCGACCAGGTCGCGCTCGAGCGTGCCTATCGAACCCTCGATCAGGCCGGAGCGATCGTAGCCCGCGACCACCTCGACCCCCGGCGGAAGGCTTGGAGCGATCTCGGCAAGCTTGCGCTTGACCCCATTGATCACGTTGAGTGCGTTTTGCCCCTGGCGCATCACAACGATTCCGCCCACCGCCTCGCCCTCGCCGTTCCATTCCGCCGCGCCCTCGCGGAGATCCGAGCCGAAGCTGACCACCCCGAGGTCCCGCACCAGCACCGGCGTGCCATCGTGTACAGCCACCGGTACCTGTTCGAGGTCGGCCAGCGAATGGATATAGCCCAGGCCGCGAATGAGGTAACTGGCGCCATTCAATTCGAGCAGGCGGCCGCCGACCTCGCTGTTGCTGTCGCGGATCTTATCGATCACGGCGGACAATGGAATGTGCAGTGCGTAGAGCCGATGCGGGTCGAGCTTGACCTGGTATTCGCGCACGAAGCCGCCGATGCCTGCTACTTCCGCGACGCCCGGTACGGTCTCGAGCGCGTAACGCAGCTTCCAGTCCTGCAACGTGCGCAGGTCGGCCAGGCTCAGCCGATGGCCGCGGTCGAGCAGTACGTATTCGTAGACCCATCCGGCCCCCGTCGCATCGGGCCCAAGCTCGGGAACGACGCCGGACGGCAGCCGGCCGGCGAGCTGCTGCAGATACTCCAGTATCCGCGCGCGCGCCCAGTAGATATCCGTGCCGTCCTCGAAAACCACGTATACATAGGAGTCGTCGCGCATGGTTTGGGCGCGCACGGCCTTGACCCGCGGCGCCGCCAGCATCGTGGTGACGATCGGATAGGTGACCTGGTCCTCGATAACGCCGGGCGGCTGACCCATCCAACGCGTATGGACGATCACCTGGACGTCCGAAATGTCGGGCAGCGCGTCGAGCGGGATGTGCTCGAGCGACCATGCTCCCGCCAAAACCAGCGCCGCGATCGCCATCACGACCGCGAAGCGGTTGCGGCTGCACCATTCGATAGTCCTGTCGATCATTCGAATCTCTCCCGCGAATCTTGCGCGCTACTCTTTCGCGCGGCCGCCTACTGCATTTCGCCGGCAACCGAGATGCTGAGTTGGCGATGAGCAAGCACGGTGGCGCCCCTGGTCGCAGTAACTGTCATCTGCCATGAGCCGCCGCTTGGAATTGTCATTTGCGCCGCGTAAACGCCGGCCTCGGTTTCCTTCGCGGTTGCCGTAACCTTCATCGACGGCATCCCCATCGACGGCATCGCCGCCATGGACATCGCGATCGCAACGCCGGCGCCCGCGATAGGACGGCCGCCGGCGTCGCGCACGGTCACGCGAACCCGGTTGTCTCCTTTGCGCGGCGGGCTGGGATCGGTCGAGATTTCGATCGCGGCGGACGACGCAGCGGCTTCGCTCGCGCTGGCGCTCGGCGGCGGCGGCTTGAAGGTTCCCAGAGCCGCCTGGAGCTGGCTTTCCGAATCGACCAGAAAATTGGCCGAGCTGACGATACGTTCGCCCTCCTTGAGGCCGCCGCCCAGAACCACGAAATGTTCGCCCACGTGTGCGCCTAGTTGTACCTCGACCGGTTGCAGGTAACCGCCGCCGCGGTCGATGAAGGCGATATTGTGGCGGCCGGTGCGCAGTACTGCGCTGTCGGGAATGACCAGGCCGCGGCCCAACGCCGGCTGGAGCTCGGCCCGCACGAACATCCCGGGCTTGAGCAGTCCCTGCGGATTCCGCAGAACGCATCGCACCTTCACGGTGCGCGTCGCCTCGTCCATCGCGGGCCAGATGAAATCGACGCGGCCCGCAAAGACGCGTCCGGGGTAGGAATCGATGCCGATCGAGACCGGGTCGCCGATCCTGACTTCGGCGATCCGGTCCTGGAAGACCGCCGCGTAGACCCACACGTCGCTGAGCCCCGCGATCGTATACAGGCGCGTCTCCGGTTGCGCGTACATGTTGGGCTGTGCGGCGCGGTCGACGACGTAACCCGACATCGGAGAGTCGATTTCGATTTCGTCGCGCGCCTTGCCGGTGCGCTTGAGCCGGGCGATCTCGCTCGACGGGACGCCCCACTGGCTCAACCGATCGAGGGCGGCGGCGGCGAGCGACGACGCGCCCGCGGCGACGTCTTCAACCTGGCTTGAGTCCAGTCGCGCGGCGTTCGTCCGCGCGAGCACGTATTCCCGCTCGGTGCTGGCAAGGTCGGGGCTGTAGATCGTGAAGAGTGGCTGACCCCGGCGCACGTACTGATAGGTCTGATCGACGAACACCCGCCGGATCCATCCCGCAAACCGCGTCTGCACGTAGCCCTGCAACCGTTCGTCGGCAACGATGGTGCCGGTCGTGTCGATACGATCGACGACCGGCGCCTCGACGACGGTCGCGAGCCGAAGCCCGATGAGCTGGCGGCGGCGGGCGTCGAGCTGGACCGGGGCGAGCGCCAGCGGGGGAGCGCCCGCATCCGCCTCCGATGTTTGCGGCGCAGACGGCGTCGCGGCGGCGCTCTGTGCGCTCGCGAGCGGCGCGCGTACGCACACCGTCAACGCTGCGGCGAGCGCGGTCGTTACAACAATATTGATGATCGTTTTCATGGCTGGTCACCGATGATTTGGCGAAGCCGGGCGGCGGCGATCTCGTGGTCGGCGAGCGCCCGCCAATAGCCCTGACGCGCGTTCAGAACGTCGATCACCGCGCCGAGCAGGGTAGTAAAATCGACTTTGCCGGCCCGATAGTCATTGAGCGCCGAGGTTTCGGCCGCCTCGGCCTGCGCAATCAGCCCGTCATGGTAGATGGACATCGTGCGCTCGGCCGTGCGCATCGCGAGCATCCGGCTGTGCGCGTCGGCTTCGGCCTCAAGGCGGGTCGCGCGCACGTCGCTCAGCGCGGCCGCGCGCTCGGCTGCCGCCTGCTCGATCGCGGGCGTCTGCTTGCGCCAGAAGTAGAGCGGCACCTTGGCGCCGAGCGTCAGCATGAAGTAGTCGCGCTGGCCCGGACCGGTCTTCTGATACATGTAGCCGACGCTGAAGTCGGGCCAGTAGCCGCGGCGCGCGAGCGCAAGCGACGCCGCGTCTTTGGCTTCCATCGATTGCGCCGCCTTCAACTCTTCCGATCCGTTGCCGGCCGCCGCATCGAGTTGGTCTGCCGGCAGGGTCATCGCGGTCGGCGCAATCTCGCCGATCCAAATGTCACGCGAGTCGAGATCGCGGCCGAGCAAGGCCTTCAGCGCCGCCTGCTCGGTGGCGAAGTCGCCGCGCGCGTCCGCAATGTCCTTGAGCATCGCGGTCGCCTGGAATTGCGCCTTCAGCACGTCCTCCTGCCGGCCGATCCCGAGCCGGTACTGCGCCTCGGCCACGCGGCCGATGCGCACAAGGTCGGCGCGGGTTTGCTCCAGGAGCGCTGTCGTCTTGGCGATGTAAAAGAGCTTGAAACAGCTCTCGCGCACGCGTGCGGCGACCTCGCGTTCGCGTGCGAGGTACTGATGGCGCGCCGCGTCCGCATCGTGCCCGGCGACCGTCGCGGCCAGGCGCAGCTTGCCCGGCCCGGGGATGTCCTGGGCGGCACCGATCCCGGTGTAGTAGAAGTTGCTGGTCTCATAGCCCTCCAACGGCTTGGGACCGCCGACAGTGAACTCCTGCATCGTGACCTGCGGATCGGGCAGCGTGCCGGCCTGCGACGGCACCCTTTCCGCCGCAACCCATCGTGCGCGTGCCGCCGCGGTAAGCGGGCCATGCGCGATGGCCTCCGCCACCAGCGTCTCCACTTCATGATTGCCGGCGTCGGCGCGCGGCGCCGCCGCGCGTGCGACGCTTACCGCCGCGCAACTCCAAAGTACGGCTATCGCCGCAGCGGCCGCCGCGTATGCCGTGGCGCGCCGCCGGCGCGGGCCGGCTCCCCGCCTGTCTGTGAGTTCATCCGTGAATTTTCGACCAATAACCCTTCGAATCGACAACATCGGCATCACCGCGCTTGATGAGTCACCGCCGCCGGCGGCGGCGAAGACCTGCTCGCGGCCTTGGATGGAGCCGCGCGACTATGTCGCGCGGCTCCATCCAAGGCCCGGTTACGCGCACGCGCGTTTGTCTCCGGGCTTGCGGCCCAAACGCGACGCGCCCGCGCACGTCCGGTCAGCAACGCGGGACGATCAGATTTGGCGGGAGCAGAGCCGGTCGAAGGTGAGCGAAGAATCGAACGATGGCGGCAATGCGCAGCAAGCAGCCGCTGTGACAGTTAGCACCGCCCGCGATACGGGCGGCGCGGCTATCGCCACGGCCCACGCAAGTGCGGCGCCTGGATGAAGCGCGCGATGGTTGCGGGGTGCAACCGACACGCTCGGCGCACAGGCCGGCGTCGCGCACGACCGTGCAGGGTTCGGCGCGGTCGGCGCGGGGCAGTCCGGCGTGCAGCAGGCCATGGGCGCAGGGGCCGCAGTGGCCGCAGCGTAACATGCGACGCCGCCAACCGACCCGGCGAAAATAAGCGCAAGCAGCACTGCCACGAGTTTGCGCATCGCGCCCAAAGCCTACCCGCCGCCGGACCGCGCGGCAATCCGGTCGGACTCGTCCGTCGCTTTATTCTCCGGTGGCACTGGGTTAAGACTTGGGTTCGGGACTATCGGACTTGACTCCGGGGTTCTCGAAATTGACTCCGGGGTCGCCGGACTCGAGTTCGGTTTACCGGCGGGACCGCCACGGCGGACCGCAAACATCGCCCCTTGCGAGGAATTGATGGACTTCACGCTGTCGCCCAAAGTCGTGCAGTTGCAAAAGCGCGTCTCCGACTTCATGAACGCGCACGTCTATCCGATCGAGAAACGCGTCGAGGACGAGATGAACGTCCACGGCCAGGAGCATACCGAGCCCGAAATTCTCAAGGAGGTCCGCAAGCAGGCCAAGGCCGAAGGACTGTGGAACCTCTTCATGCCCGACGAGCATTACGGCAAGGGCCTGAAGGTGGCCGAGTACGCGCCGCTAAGCGAACTGATGGGCCGCAGCCCGATTGGCTCGCGCGCGTTCAATTGCATGGCGCCCGACACCGGCAACATGGAAATCCTCGCCGACTTCGGCAACGCGGAGCAGAAGAATCGCTGGCTCGAGCCCTGCCTGGAGGGCACGATGCGCACCTGCTACTCGATGACCGAGCCGGAGACCGCCGGCTCCGACCCGACCCAGCTTGCGACGCGCGCGGTGCGCGACGGCGACTACTACGTGATCAACGGCCACAAGTGGTTTACCTCGGGCGCGGTCGGCGCCTCGTTCGCGATCGCGATGGTGGTGACCGACCCCAAGACCGAGCCGCATCGCCGCGCCAGTCAGATTATCGTTCCCACCGACGCGCCGGGTTTCCAACTGGTGCGCGCGGTGTCGGTGATGGGCCACGCGGGCGGCGGCGGCCATTGCGAAATCATCTACAAGGATTGCCGCGTGCCGGTGACCAACTTGCTCGGCGAGGAGGGCGGCGGCTTCGCGATCGCGCAGGCGCGCCTGGGGCCCGGCCGCATCCATCACTGCATGCGCATGATCGGCGTGGCCGAGCGGGCGCTGGAGCTGATGTGCAAGCGGGCGGCCACGCGCTTTACCCACGGCAGCTTGCTCTCGGAGAAGGCCAACGTGCAACAGTGGATCGCGGATTCGCGGATCGAGATCGACGCCACGCGCCTGATGGTGATGCATGCGGCGTGGAAGATCGACACCGCCGGCAAACGCGAGGCGCGCCAGGAGATCGCGGAAATCAAGGTGCAGGCCGCCAACATGGTGATGCACGTACTGGATCGCGCGATCCAGCTTCACGGCGCGCTGGGGATGACCGACGATACGCCGATCGCGCGGTTTTGGCGCGAGCAGCGCGCGATGCGTATCGTCGATGGCCCCGACGAAGTCCATCGGATGCAGATTTCGCGGCGCGAAGTGCGGCGCTGGCAGCAATAGCGGCCGCGGCGCAGACTGCAATCGTATGGCGGAGCAACCAACGCAAATCCCCGCGCAGGGCTCGGGGCAAGCCTCCGGACAAATCTCCGGAACCGACGACCTCGCCGCCGAATACGGTGAGGTGCGCGAGGAAGAGCGGCTCGACTGGCCGAAGCTCGAGGCCTACCTCCGCGAGCACACCGTGCCCGGCGCGGGCACCGCGATGGAGGTCAAGCAGTTTCGCGGCGGCAGCTCCAATCTGACCTACCTGCTGCGCTTCGCCGACGGCCATCAGTGGGTCGTGCGGCGGCCGCCGTTCGGACCGCTGCCGCCCTCGGCGCACGACATGGCGCGCGAGTACCGCGTGCTGTCGCGGCTGTGGGAGGGTTTCGCGGCGGCGCCCCGCGCGATCCTGCTGTGCGAAGACCCGTCGATCATCGGCGCACTGTTCTTCGTGATGGAGCGGCGCGAGGGCGTCGTGATCAAAAATCGCCATCCGCTGCCGCCCGAGCTCGACCGGAAACCCGAGACCTTCCGTCGTATTTCGGAAAACCTGATCGATACGCTGGCCGACCTCCACGCGGCCGACTACGAAAAGATTGGGCTTGGCGGACTCGGCCGTCCCGAGGGCTTTTTGCAGCGCCAGATCACCGGATGGATGGGGCGCTGGGAAAAGGCCAGGACGCGCGACGTGCCTCTGATGGAAAAGCTCGGCACCTGGTTTCTGGAGCACATGCCGGCGGCGCAGAAGCCCGTCCTACTGCACAACGATTTTTACCTGCACAACGTGATGCTGGCGGCGGGCGATTCGGGCAAGGTGGTCGGCGTGTTCGACTGGGAGATGTCGACCCTGGGCGATCCGATGATCGACCTGGGACTGACGATCGGCTACTGGCGCCAGGCCGACGACCCGCCCGAGCTGATCGCGCTCTCCCAGGGTTATGCGCATACCACAGCGCCCGGCTTCCTCAGCCGCGACGAGATGCTCCAGCGCTACGCCGCGCGCAGCGGGCGCGACGTGAGCATGGCGGATTACTATCGGGCGTGGGCCAACTGGAAGACCGCCACGGTGGTCGAGCAGATTTACGTCCGCTATGTGCGCGGGCAGACCAACGACCCGCGCTTCGCCAACATGGGCGAATGGGCGCCGGTGCTGGCGCGGCAGGCCGCGCGAGTCGTTGCCAAATTCGGCTTTAGGGAGTAAACCGCAAATGGTACACGCCGATCCGCGTACTTGGGGCTTTCGCTGAGCCAGGGCTTTCGCGGAGCGGAAGGTTCTTTTGCGGCCAAGGCCCCATTTCAGCCAAGGCCCCATTCATAATGACCCGCGGCGACCGCGCGGGATCACTTCGCCCCTCTTGATGGGGTGTTATTTCGGCCGGTCTTTGGACTAAGCTGCTAAGGTTAAGTCACGGGATTCGAGTTACGGGCAGGGAACAAATTACAGGCGAGAGTCGAGTTACAGTTTGGATTACGAAGTCTAGTGGACGGGCAAGAGCCCGTCCGGGAGGATATGCGGACTTGCACGCGATCAACTACGAAGCTCCAAAAACGCTCAAGGACGCGGTCGCACTGCTCGCCCAACACGGCGAGAAAGGGCGTCCGCTGTGCGGCGGCACCGACCTCATTATCCAGTTGCGCGCCGGAGTGCGCCGTCCCGACTTTGTCGTCGACGTAAAGAAAATCACCGAGCTGACGCACCTTAGCTACGACGCCAAGAAGGGGTTGCGGCTGGGCGCGGCGGTCCCGGCGATCGAGGTCTGCGAAAACCACGACCTCAAGCGGCACTATCCCGGCCTGGTCGAGGCCGCGCATCTGATCGGGTCGAACCAGATTCAGACCCGCGCCTCGGTCGGCGGCAATCTGTGCAATGGCTCGCCGGCGGCCGACACCACGCCGGCGCTTATCGCGCTGGGCGCGCGGGCGCGCGTGGCCGGGCCCAAGGGCGAGCGCGAGGTCAAGGTCGAAGACTTCTGCACCGCGCCCGGACGCACCGTGCTGGCGCCGGGCGAGTTGCTGGTCGAGATTCTGGTCGACGCGCCCAAGCCGCATAGCGCAGACGCCTACCTGCGTTTCATCCCGCGCAACGAGATGGATATCGCGGTGGTCGGCGTGGGCTCGTGGCTGCACCTGGACGGCGACAAGGTGAGCGCCGCGCGGATAAGCCTGGGCGCGGTGGCGGCGACGCCGCTGTTCGCGGCCAAGGCGTCCGAGTCGCTGGTGGGCAAGAAGCTCGACGACGCGGCGATCGACCGCGCGGCCAAGCTCGCGATCGAGCAGAGCTCGCCGATCGACGACATGCGCGGCACGGCCGAGTTTCGCCGCCACCTGGTCGGCGTACTGACCAAACGCACGCTGCATATTGCGGCCGAGCGCGCCCGCAAGGCGTAACGAATCACCGGCGGCGTATCGAACAACCGACACAAACCGAAACGGATAACCGGCAGATATTGACGATGGATCATAAAACAGTAGTAGAGACGACAATCAACGGTGAGCGGATGGAGTTCCTGTGCGAGCCGCGTCAGAGCCTGCTCGAGGTTCTGCGCGACGTGCTGGGGATGACCGGCAGCAAGGAAGGATGCCTGACCGGCGACTGCGGCGCGTGCAGCGTAATTCTCGACGGCCGCGCCATGTGCTCGTGCCTAATGCTCGGGGTCGAGGCCGCAGGTCACAAGATCGAGACCGTCGAAGGGCTCGCGCAGGGCTCCAAGCTGCATCCGTTGCAGCAGAAGTTCCTCGAGAACGCGAGCCTCCAGTGCGGCATCTGCACGCCGGGCTTCCTGATGTCGGCCAAGGCGCTGCTCGATCACAATCCGCATCCGACCGAGGCCGAGATTCGGTACGCGCTGGCGGGGAACCTTTGCCGATGCACCGGATACGATAAGATTGTTCACGCGGTGCTCGAGGCCTCCAAGGCCGGTGCGTCCAAGGCGGCCTGAGAAGCCACGCGGCGGCGCGATCGCAGGCGATTCCAAAGAGCGGGCCGGCACTGAAACAGTTCTGGGTAAAGGGAGATAGCTGAACATGGCAGCGACGACAGAAGGAACCCGTCAATTCCGGGTTATCGGAACGCGCCCGATCCGTCACGACGGCGTCGAGAAGGTGACCGGGGCGGCCCGTTACGGGGCCGACTACGCATTTCCGGGGATGCTTTTCGGCCGGGTGCTCCGCAGCCCGCACGCCCACGCGATCATCAAATCGATCAAGATCGACAAGGCGCTCAAGCTGGCCGGCGTGAAGGCGATAGTCACGGCGGCCGACCTTCCGGAGCTGCCCGATAAAATCGAACAGGGCGGCGAGCTGCCGATCAACCTGCACCACCTGTCGTGCAACATCCTCGCGCGCGGCAAGGCGATGTACGACGGCCATGCGGTGGCCGCCGTCGCCGCCACCAGCCCGCATATCGCCGAGGAGGCGCTGCGCCTGATCGAGGTCGACTACGAGGTGCTGCCGCCGATGATGACGGTCGAAGACGCGATGGCGCCGGGCGCGGCGATCCTGCTGCCCGCGCTGCGCAACAAGGAAGACGGTCCCGACAAGCAGACCAACGTCGCCGCCCACGTCCAGTTCAAGCGCGGTGACGTTAAGGACGGCTTCGCCAAGGCCGATCACGTGATCGAGCGCACCTTCAAGACCGCGATGGTGCATCAGGGGTATATCGAGCCCCATAACGCGGTCGGCATCTACAACTCCGACGGCCACGCCACGATCTATTGCTCGACCCAGGGCAGCTTCGTGGTGCGCTCGCTGAGCGCCGCCGTGCTCGGGATTCCCGAGGGCAAAATCCGCGTCGTGCCGGCCGAGATCGGCGGCGGCTTCGGCGGCAAGACCACCATCTACCTCGAGCCGCTGTCGGTGCTGCTCTCGCAGAAAACCGGCCATCCGGTGAAGATGACGATGAACCGTGCCGAGGTGCTGCGCGCCACGGGCCCGACTTCGGGCGGGACGATCCGCTGCAAGATGGGCGCGACCAAGGACGGCAAGATCGTCGCGGCGGAAATCTGGATGGCGTACGAGGCGGGCGGCTTTCCGGGCTCGCCGGTGCCGATGGGCGCGATGTGCATCGTGGCGCCCTACGACATTCCCAACATCGTCATCGACGCGTACGACGTGGTCGTCAACCGGCCCAAGACCGCGGCCTACCGTGCGCCCGGCGCGACCAACGCCGCGTTTGCCTCCGAGACCATCGTCAACGAGCTCGCCGAAAAATGCGGCATCGACCAGTGCGACTTCCGCATCCTCAACGGCGCCCATGAAGGCACGCCGCAGACCGCCGGACCGCCGTACAAGCGCATCGGGATGATCGAGACGGTCGAGGCGATCAAGAACAGCCCGCACTACAAATCCAAACTCGAGGGCAAAAACCGCGGACGCGGCGTGGCCACCGGCTTCTGGTTCAACATCGGCTTCCAGTCCTCGGCCATGGTCAATATCCACAACGACGGTACCGCCAGCGTGGTGACCGGCTCGGTCGACATCGGCGGGTCGCGCGCCTCAATGGCAATAATCACGGCCGAGGTGCTCGGCCTCGACGTCAATGACGTCCGCCCGCTCATCGCCGACACCGATTCGATCGGCTACACCGACGTGACCGGCGGCAGCCGCACCACCGTCGCCACCGGGCTGGCGGTTTACGAGGCGGCGCAGGACGCCGTGCGCCAGCTCAAGGAGCGCGCGGCCAAGCTGTGGGAGAAGAAGCCCGAGGAGGTCGAATTCAGCAACGGCCTGCTGAGCTCGAAGAGCAATGGCGTCAAGCCGATGTCCATCAAGGACATCGTGCCGCGCCTGGGCCGCACTGGCGGTCCGATCACCGGACGCGCCACGGTCAACGCACGCGGCGTCGGTCCGGCCTTCGCCTCGACCTGCGTCGACGTCGAAGTCGATCCCGATACCGGCAAGGTCACGATTCTGCGCGCCACCATCGCCCAGGACGCTGGCAAGGCGGTCCATCCGAGCTACGTCGAGGGCCAGATGCAGGGCGGCACCGTGCAAGGGCTCGGCTGGGCGCTCAACGAGGAGTACTTTTACGACGCCAAGGGCGTGCTGCGTAACTCGGGATTGCTGGATTACCGGATGCCGACGTGCCTCGACCTGCCGATGATCGAAACCTGCATCGTCGAGGTTCCCGCGCCCGGCCATCCGATCGGCTCGCGCGGCGTGGGCGAGGTTTCGATCGTGCCGCCGCCGGCCGCGGTCGCCAACGCGATCGCCAACGCGGTGGGCGTGCGGATGACCGAGTTGCCGATGTCGCCGGGGCGCGTGCTCAAGGCGATTCTGCACAAAGAAGGCGCATCGGTAGCGTCGGCCGCAGCGGACTAAGCCACTGTCACCAAAGGGCCGGGCTCCGTCTGAGAGCCCGGCCCTTTCATTTTGCGCCCTTCCTCCTGGGTCATTGACTTTCAACCCCGTGCCGAGCGAGCGCTCGGCGAGTCGAAGGAACTCACGCGGCGGCCTTGTGCCGCGTGATTTGCCGGCACTTTTCCATTACCGTGAACTCATGCCGACCGTGATAGTCCCCGCGCTGCTGCGCAAACTGACCGACGGGCGGGAGCGCGTCGCCGTGCGTGGCGCCACCGTGCGTCAGGTGGTCGAAGATCTCGAACGCCAGTTCCCCGGCATCGACACGCATCTTCTCGAAGACGGCGATCTGAAACCGGGCATCGCCGTTTCGATCGACGGCGAGATGGGGATCGGCGGCCTGCTCGATCCGGTCAAAGAAAACAGCGAAGTTTACTTTCTGCCCGCGATCGGCGGCGGCCTCGAATAGCCGCGGTCCGCGCCGCATGGCCGAGACTCCTGCCGCTCGCGTGACGCCCGCGCGCGCGGCGGAATCGGCGCCGGCAATCCCGACCAGCGCCGTGGTCGCAACGGTGCTCGGCAACGCGCTCGAGTTCTACGACTTCACCACCTATGCCTTCTTCGCGGTGATGATCGGGCGCGCGTTTTTTCCGTCGCAGGATCCGTTCATCAGCCTGCTGCTCTCGGTTGCCGCGTTCGGTGTCGGTTTCATCACCCGCCCTTTGGGCGGCATCGTTATCGGCGCTTACGCGGATCGCGCCGGGCGCAAGCCGGCGATGATGCTGAGCATCGGATTGATGGCGGCGGGGATGGCGCTGCTCGCGGCAACGCCCGCGTACGCCACCATCGGGCTCGCGGCGCCTTTTCTGGTGGTTCTGGCGCGCCTCATCCAGGGCTTCGCGCTGGGCGGCGAGGTCGGACCGTCCACTTCCTATCTGCTGGAAGCGGCGCCGGAGGGAAAGCGCGGGCAGTACGGAGCCTGGCAGATTGCCAGCCAGGGAGCAGCCATGGCGCTGGCGGGATTGTTCGGCGTGCTGTTGTCCTTCCTGCTCGACGACGCCGCGATGCAATCCTGGGGCTGGCGCATCCCGTTCATCATCGGCATCGCGATAGTGCCGGTCGGACTGATCATGCGGAGCCGCTTGCGGGAGACGCTGGACCTCGCGGCCAAGACCCTCCATCCGACCGCCGGCCACGTGCTCGCGGCCTTGCTCAAGCATCACGTTCGTCCGCTCGTGCTGGCCCTGATGCTGATCACCAGCGGCGCGATCGCGACCTATATCGGCGCCTACATGACGACCTACGCGCTCAGCACGCTGCACATGGCGACCGGCGCGTCGATGGGAGCCACGGTCGTGGTGGGTCTGTGCGGACTGGTGTTCGGTTGGACCAGCGGTTGGCTCTCCGACCGCGTCGGGCGCAAACCGGTCTATCTCGTCTCGAGGCTGGCGCTGACGGCGGTGGCCTACCCGGCCTTCGTGGCGATCAACCGGCATCACACGCTCGCCGCGCTGCTGCTGATGGCGGGGCTGATGGCCGCGCTGAACGCACTTGGCGGCGTCGCGCTGGTGGTGATTCCGGAGTGCTTTCCGAAATCCGTGCGCAGCGCCGGCCTGTCGACCGTCTATGCGCTCGCGGTTACCGTCTTCGGCGGCACCACGCAATTCGTCGTTACCTGGCTGATCCACGCCACGGGCGATCCGCTCTCGCCCGCGTGGTACCTGATAGCGTCGTGCGCGATCGGCGTCGTGGCGATTCTGATGATCGCGGAAACGAAGGACGTGGCGCTGGCGGACTGAGGCGAGTCGCCGCCTGGCCGCATTGGCCGTCGCAGGGAGGCTCTGATACGCTCCGCCACACAATTTGCGCTCGGGAGGACCGGTTCCATGCCGCGGATGATGAATGACGCCGCCTTCAGGGCCTACGCGATCGCCTGTTCAATCCTGGTTTTCAAAATGTTCGCCGCCGCGATCCTCACCGCGGCCACGCGCACCCGGGTCAAGCAGTTTCTCAATCCCGAAGACGCCGGACTGCTGGGCGGCGCCGGCGTCATGCAGGAGCATCCCGACGTGCAGCGGATGCTCCGGCTGCATCGCAACGACCTCGAGAACATCCTGCCCTTCTTCACCGTGGGACTGATCTTCGTGCTGATGGGCGCGCCGGCCTACGGCGCCCAGGCGTATTTCTACACCTTCGCCGGCGCGCGGATCGTCCACACGATTACTTACGTGGCGAAGCTGCAGCCGTGGCGGACGCTTTCTTTCGCGCTCGGGGCGCTCTGCATGGTCGGGATGCTGGTGCAGATTCTGGCGGCTGCGCTCTGAGGGGCGCGGTCGCCCGCCGATCCCGCGGCGACGGCGCAGAGCCCGCGATATGTCGCGGATTTTTCTAGGGTGTGAAGAGCGGGACCGTTTCCGCGTAGTCGTGCTTTTTGTGCACGATCGGCCATCCCTTGCCGGGCACGATGTATTGCCAGTAAAGGTACGGCAGGAACGACTTCTTGAGCCACCAGAAGGCGGCGCGTGGCACGCGCGGGTCCACCACGAAGCTCGGCGTCACCACCCCGTCGTAACAGAACTCGGCCAGCATCACCCTTCCCAGAGACGTGGTGAGCGGGCATGAGGCGTAGCCGTCGTAGCTACGCTCTTCGCCCTTGCGCTCGAGCGTGCGCAGCAGGTTGGCCACCACCACCGGCGCCTGGTTCTTGACCGCCGCGGCGGTTTTGCTGTTGGGCGTGTTGGCGCAATCGCCGAGAGCGAAAACATTCTCGTACCCGGCATGGCGCAGGGTGTGCTTATCGACCGTCACCCAGCCGCTCTGGTCGCTCAGCGGAGAGTTGCGGATGAACTCGGGCGCCGACTGAGGCGGCACCACGTGCAGCATCTCGAATTCGTGCGTTACGCGCCGCTTCGCGTCCCCCTCTACAACCTCGAAGATGGCCTGCTTGCGGGGGCCGTCGACGGCGACCAGGTTGTGGCCGAAGTCGCGCTTTCCGCCCCAGGCGTCCATCACCTTGTCGAGTGCCTTGGCGAAGAACGGCACGCCGAACATGGTTGCTCCGGGGGTCAGGAAATGAAGCTCGGCGTCAATCCCCCGACGGCGGAAATGATCGGCGGCAAGGTAGAGAATCTTCTGCGGCGCGCCCGGGCATTTTATCGGCATCGGCGGCTGGCTGAAGAGGGCGCGACCGCCGCGGAAGTTGCGGATACACTCCGCGGTATAAGGGGCCAGCGAATAATCGTAATTGCTGGTGACGCCATTATGTCCGAGCGTCTCCTTAAGCCCCTCGATCGCTCCCCAGTTGAGCTGGATTCCGCTGGCCACGACCAAAAACGCGTACTCGACGCGGGTCCCATCTTCGAGCACGACCCGATTCGACTCCGGTTCGAAGCCGGCCGCGCGCGCCTTAATCCACGTGACCCCTTTGGGCATCACGTCGGCCTCGCGTTTGCGCGTGGCCTCGATCGGGTAGACGCCGCCGCCGACCAGCGTCCATGCCGGCTGATAATAATGGTGCTCGGAAGGCTCGATCACGGCAACGTCCAGCTCCGGACGCCGGCGCTTTAGCCGGGCCGCGACCGCAAGTCCACCACTGCCGCCGCCGACCACAACCACCGTGTATTTCTGCATGGTCCGCGAGTTCCTGATTGTATCGAGCGGAAATTCCGTCTTTGACTTTCGAGGATCGTTGCTTTTAGCCTGCCCGGAAGATCGGCGTCAAGGTGCCGTTGCGCCGGCAAGTGGCCCACCGCCGCCGCTCGCGACGGAGCGCCGCCACTCCTTCGCGCTCGGGGCGCTCGGCATGGTCGGGATGCTGGTGGGATTCTGGCGGCCGCGCTCTAAGCCCAGGGGCGTGCTCGGCAGAGTGTGCACGGGCCGATTCACTTTGCGCGGCGACAAATCATGGCACGCCGCACAGTGTGCCGTTGATATCGCATTGCGGTTCGATGCCCCGGTTGCGCTGCTTTTGGTTCAGCGAGTAGATCGCCGTGTTGGTTTTGCCGTCCGGGTTACATCCGCATAGCTGGCTCGCGCAGCAACTGCATTCGGCCGCGGTTTCGGCCTTGACTATTTCCGAGATGTCGCACTGCGACAGCCCGGAGCAGGCGATTCCCACCAGGTCCCGGTCATTGCACTCGTCGGTGCAGAGCGTCGCGTCGCAGGTATAGCCCGTCTGCACCCCTCCCTTTTTCAGGCAGGTGCCGTACTCATCGCAGACCTTTGCGCAGTCGACGCCGCTATCGGGCGGCAAAACTGTGGTTCCCGGCACGTACAGCGGACATCCCATCGTCCCAGGGGCGTCCGGCAGGCAGGTTCCCGGGCTGGGAACCGAAGCCGGCAGCGAGGCCTCGGCGGTGGCGGATGCGGCGGGGCTGACCATCGATGGCGTGGGCGGAGCATAAGCGGCCGACCACACCAGGTCATCTCCCAACGTACAGGCCTGGTCGTTTTGGCCCACCTGGTAAGGACCATCAAAGACCGGGCACGAGCACTGGACTATTTCGGGATTGGCGGTCTTGAAGCACGGCGCGGTCATGCACCCGGCGTACGGCGCCTGCGAGCAACCGGTCTGGCCAATTCCGTTGGTGGGAATGCAATCGAAGCTGAAGGTCGAGAACATCGTTGTGCCGGGAATCAAGGTTCCCTGATTGATCGACTGGCACACCGGCGCCGAGTTGATCGTTCCGCACAGGCTGCCGTCGGCTCCGCATTGTGCGACGGTATTGAGGTACACCGAATGGTTGAGGATGGCGTTTATATCTACAAAGTAAACTCCGTAGGGTATATCGAAACATTCGCAGTTTGCGTAAAGTCCGTCCGGGGTCAACGTACAGGATAGGTCTTCGGGGCCGGAATTCGGGCCCGAATAATAACAGAGCGCAAAGGGTCCGCCCCGGCACGGCAGGAAATTACTTCCGGTCAACAGGATATTGGCATAGGCCGGGCCATAGCTGGTGGTCCAATTCGCCGGGTTGCTCCAGAACGGATGCGAATTCGGAACGAAGTGAATGATCCCTGGGGCAGGCGTAGGCGAAGGCGTCGATAAGGGCGTAGGCGCGGGAGTCGGCGGCGCCGGCCGCCGCGCGCTCCCCCTGTCCCCACTGCAACTCGCCGTGAACGTCGCGACGAATAGCATGATGAGTGAAGTGAGGGCCCGGATCTGCCAGATAGCGTTCCGTCCTTTGGAAATACGTGCGCGGTCGCGCGCGATCCCATCCTTCACGTGAGCCAATGGCGATTCCTCCCCTCGAGCGCCACTGTTTGTATCGCGTGGCTTTTAGATCAAGCAAACCGGATGATGACGAAGTCGCGCTGTGCGTGCGAATTTACGGAATTGAGAACCTGTCTGGCTACTGGGAACGGGATATCCACTCGAGCGGCATGCTCCCGCTCCATTTTATTTATGCCGGCGCCCGCGCGATCCTGACCCGTCCCTCGGGCCTGCGGCGGCTGCCGCCTTGATGCGGCCGCGTTCCGAATCGGAGCAAGCCGAGGCGCTGGACCTGGCCTGCCGCATCCAAGCCACCCCCGCTCGTGACGAAGCGCCGCCACTCGTGATAATCTTAGCCAACACGAGGTTGATCATGGCGGATTCCACCAACGGCTCTTCGCAAAAGAAATTCCGAGTTATCGGCACACGGCCCATCCGGCACGACGGGATCGAAAAGGTCACCGGGCGAGCCAAGTACGGCGCCGACTACTCGTTCCCGGGGATGCTCTACGGCAAGGTGCTGCGCAGTCCGCACGCTCACGCCCGGCTGATCGCGATTCGCACGGAAAAGGCGGCCGCGTTACCCGGGGTAAAGGCGATCATCACCGGTGACGACCTTCCCGACATTCCCGGCACCACCGCGATGATGGGCGAACTGGTGGTCAACACGCATTACCTTTCGCTCAACGTCATGGCGCGCGGCAAGGTGCTGTACGACGGTCATGCGGTCGCCGCCGTCGCCGCGACCAGTCCGCATATCGCCGAGGAAGCGCTGCGTCTTATCGAGGTCGACTACGAACCGCTACCTCCGGTGATGACCGCCGAGGCGGCGATGAAGCCGGATGCGCCGATCCTGCTGTCCGAGATTCGCCAGAAATTCATTGCCGGGCGTACCGACCCGGGATCGCCCGAGGGCCCCGACCGGCCGACCAACGTCGCCGCGCATATCCAGTTCCAGCGCGGCGACCTCGAGGCCGGCTTCCGCGCGGCCGACTACGTGGTCGAACGGGAGTTCAAAACCGCCACCGTGCATCAGGGCTATATCGAGCCGCACAACGCCGTCGCGCTATACAGCTCTGACGGCCACGCGACTATCTACTGCTCGACTCAGGGCACCTTCAACGTTCGCACGCTTACCGCCACCGTGCTCAAGATGAACGAGGGCCAGATCAAAGTGGTGCCGGCCGAGATCGGCGGCGGCTTTGGCGGTAAAACCACCATCTATCTCGAACCGCTGGCCGTGCTGCTCGCGCAAAAGAGCGGGCGGCCGGTCAAGATGACGATGACCCGCGCCGAGGTCCTGCGCGCGAGCGGTCCGACTTCGGGAACCTGGATCAAGGGCAAGATGGGTGCGACGCGCGACGGCAAAATCACCGCCGCGCAGTTCTGGATGGCGTACGAGGCGGGCGCTTATCCCGGATCGCCGTTTGCGCCGGGCGCGATGTGTTGCACGGGCCCCTACAACATTCCCAACCTGCTGCTGGACTCGTACGACGTGGTGGTCAACCGTCCCAAGGTCGCGGCGTATCGCGCGCCGGGGTCGCCAAGCTCGGCGTTTGCCTGCGAATCGCTGGTCGACGAACTCGCGCTGCGCTGCGGAATCGATCCGCTCGACATGCGCATCCTCAATGGCGCCCACGAGGGCACTCCGCAGCCTGCCGGCCCGCCGTACAAACGCATCGGTTTCATCGAAACCTGCGAAGCGTTGAAAAACAGCGAGTACTACCGCTCACCCCTTAAAGGTCCCAATCGCGGGCGCGGCGTCGCCGCCGGCTTCTGGTTCAACGGCGGCCTGCAATCGGCGGCCACCATCAACCTGCACAACGACGGCACGCTGAGCGTCGTCACCGGTTCGGTCGATATCGGCGGATCGCGCGCGGCGATGGCGATGGTGGCGGCCGAAGTGCTGGGCGTGGAGGCCGAAGACGTGCGCCCGATCGTTACCGACACCGACTCGATTGGCCACACCGACGTGACCGGCGGCAGCCGTATCACGCTCGCCACCGGGATGGCCGTCTACGAGGCGGCCGAAGACGTGGTGCGCCAACTCAAAGAACGCGCCGCCAAGCTGTGGCAAAAGAAGCCCGAAGAAGTCGAGTTCAACAACGGACGCCTGAGCGCGATCGGCAACGGCGTCCCGCCGATGACCATCAAGGAGATCGTTCCGAAGCTCGGCCGCACCGGCGGCCCCATCACCGGCCGCGCCACGCTCAACGCCGGCGCCGTCGGCGCGGTCGGCAACGCATTCGCGCTTACCTGCGTCGACGTCGAAGTCGATCCCGATACGGGCAAGGTGAAGATTCTGCGCTGCGCCGTCGCGCAGGACGTCGGCCGCGCCATCCATCCAGCCTACGTCGAAGGGCAGTTGCAGGGCGCCACGGCGCAGGGGATCGGATGGGCGCTCAATGAGGAATACGTCTACGACGAACACGGCATCATGCGGAACACGGGGCTGCTGGACTACCGGATGCCGACTTGCCTGGACCTGCCGATGATCGAGACGATTATCGTGGAAGTCCCCAATCCCGGTCATCCGCTCGGCGTTCGCGGAGTCGGCGAAGTCTCGATCGTGTCGCCGATGGCGGCGGTCGCAAACGCGATCTACCGCGCCGTCGGGGTGCGGATGACCGAGTTGCCGATGTCACCGCCAAAACTGCTCAAGGCGATGCTACGGCATCAGCGGTCGGGCGAGGAATTGCATACCGCGGCCGCCGACTGATAAGAATTGCGCGCCTGAAATTTCGCTGGTGAGAGGTCGTCGCCCGCCACGATGGTTGGTGGCGCCGATACTCGTGCGCTGAGGCTGCCAGGAGCGATGGCAGTCAGCTTAGGCTAGCGTCGCGGCAATAGAGCGTAATTTGAAGTTTCTGCACTTCATTCCATCATAGAATCTGTTGCAACTAATTATAACTGGCGTACAATGGTCCCCGCTGGCCGGGGTTTGCCCCCCCTTTTCCCGGTTGGCTTGGGGCCGGACGGCGCAAGCCGTTCGGCCTCGATTACCCTCTTGCGTGCCGCACGTGCGATGGGTCAGCTGACGGTGCGCGTTCCGCTCCCTCGGCGACAATTGGCAACCCAAATCCGAGCAGCGCAGGGGTTCGCGCGAGTGCACGAGTACAGTTTGACTGAGCGATCGATGATCGCAATGCTCAGTTTCTCAACCGGTCAAACCGGACGAGCAAGCTGAAGGTCAGGCAGGCAAGAATGGACGTCACGCCCGAATTCGTCAGCGCCGGCCTGCGGCGCGCGCGTTATATCACCAACGAGCGGGTCGAGACCGCGGTCTTTCTCGCGCTCGCGCTCGACAAGCCTCTGCTCATCGAAGGGCCGGCGGGCTCGGGCAAGACCGAAGTGGCGAAGGTGCTGGCCAAGATGCTCGGCGCCGAACTTATCCGGTTGCAATGTTACGAGGGACTCGACGAGGCGCGCGCGCTCTATGAATGGAACTACCAGAAGCAGCTCCTGCGCCTCCAGGCCGATGAGCATCAGGGACTGCGCTGGGAAGAGGTCTCCGATCATCTGTTCTCGCGCGAGTACCTGCTCGAGCGCCCGCTGTTGCGCGCGATATCGTCGCCGCGCAAGGTAGTCCTGCTGATTGACGAGGTCGACAAGGCCGACGAGGAGTTCGAGGCGTTCCTGCTCGAGCTGCTCTCGGACTTCCAGGTCACGGTTCCCGAACTCGGCACGCTTCGCGCCCGCGAGCATCCGGTGGTCGTGCTGACTTCCAATCGCGCCCGCGAACTGTCGGAGGCGCTGCGCCGGCGCTGCCTGCATCTGTTCATCGATTTCCCCGGCCTCGAACAGGAACGGCGCATCATCGAGCTCAAGCTTCCGGAGCTCGACGCGCAACTCGCCATCGACGCCGCGCGCTTCGTCAACGCGCTGCGCAAGCTTGGGCTCAAGAAGCCGCCCTCGATCGCCGAGACGCTCGACTGGGCCCGCGCCCTGCTCCGTCTGGGCGTGGCACAACTCGACGCGCCGGCGATTCGCTCCGCGCTCGGCGTGCTGCTCAAGCACGAGGACGATCGCGCCAAGGTCGAAGCCAAGGCGGGCGCGCTCGCCGCGCGCCCGCGATGAGCACGTTCGGCGGCGAGCTGCTGCGCTTCGTCGGCGAGCTGCGTCTGGCCGAAATGCAGGTGTCGGTGGCCGAGACGCTCGACGCGATGCGCGCGGTCGCGGCGGCGGGCTTCGCCGACCGCGCGCGCCTGCGCGAGGCGCTGGCCGCCGCGCTGGTCAAGGACGAGGCTGACCGCGAATCGTTCGACGACGTGTTCGCGCGCTTCTTCGGCGCGGGCGGCGGGGCGGTCCGCGAAGCGGGCCGCCCCGCCCCCCGCGCGCGCCGGGCCCGACGCTCCGCCCCACGGCGGCGCGCCGCCCAGCGCGCCGCCGCGCGCGAAACCCGAGCCGGAAGCGGCGGGCGCCAAAGCGTCCGCCGCCGAGGGAGGCGACGCCACGGGGGACGCCGCCTCCCTCGGCCAGCGCGCGGCGCAGGCAAACGCCGGCTCCCAAGCCAACCAGGCTGGGATTGACGGACGCCGCGAGGCCGCGCTCCGTAACGCGCGGCGCGCACCCTTCGCAGCGTATACCGACCTCGAGTATGAGGCCGCGCGCGGCGCTCTGGCGCCACTCGCACGCCGCTTCCGCTTGCGACTGGGCCGTAGGCTCCACGCCGCGCCACGCGGCCGGGTCGATTTCCGCCGCACCATCCGCGCCTCCCTGCAACATGGCGGCGTGTTGGCCGAATTGCGCTTTCGCGCGCGCCGTCCGCGCCACGTCGACCTTCTCATTCTGGCCGACGTTTCGGGCTCCGTGCGCTACTGCTCGGCCCTGATGCTTGAGCTGGTGGCGGGCGTCTTCGGACACTTCCGGCGGGTTCGCAGTTTCGTCTTCATCGATCGCTTGGCGGAGGCCGAATTCGCCGGCGGCCACGTCGCCACCGAACCAGGGCTGGATCTTTACGCGCGCTCGGACTTCGGACGGGTGCTGGGCGAACTATGGGAACGGCGCGCGGAGCTTCTCTCACGCGCGACCCTGATGCTGATACTTGGAGATGGGCGCAACAATCGACGCCCGGCGCGGGCCGACCTGCTGCGCGACTTGCGACGGCTGTGCCGCGCCGTTGTATGGCTGATTCCAGAGCCGGAGGAACGATGGGGCACCGGCGACAGCGCCATCCACCAGTACGCGCGCGAGGTTGACTCACTCCATCGATGCGCCAACCTGAGCGAGTTGGAGCGTTCCCTCGAGCGTTCGACTAGAGCGGCGTTCTGACGCTTGACGTTTAAAAGTGCCATTTAGTCGTTTAGGGTTTGACACGCCTGCTTAGGAACGATAAACATGCGCGGAGCGAATGGTCGTTAACTTCTCAAAGACGCCTTTCCATGAGTAATAAAACCGCTCTATATCTTATTATAGCATCCGTAGTCGCGCTTACGCTATCGATTGCAAATAGGGCGATGGCGCAGACTTTGGCCGGCTCGGTGACCTCGCTTACCGGCGACGTGCACGTCGAGCGCGCCGGGACTACTGTGGCGGCCACGCCGGGTATCGTGGTCGATGTGGGCGACCGGGTGGTCACCGGCACCAACAGCCGCGTCACCATAACGCTGACCGACAACAGCAAGCTGGAGTTGGACGAATCGACCTCCCTGGTCATCGACCAGCAGATGGTCGCGGCCAACTCGCGCAATACCAAACTGAGTCTGTTCTCGGGCTTGGTACGTTCGTTCGTCTCGTACACGTCGTCGCCCACGCCGAATTTCGAGGTGCATACGCCGAATGCGGTCGCCTCGGCGCGCGGCACCGAATACGACACGTCCACCAGCACCCAGCCGCCCAGCACGACCAGTGAGGAAGACCGCAAGAAATACAAGGATTGCCGCCGATTCACCCAGGTATCGGTGTACGAAGGCACCGTCGAGGTCACCAACACGACCAACCCCGGCGGTGGATCGGTGCAAGTGCCCCCCGGCCACAAGACGCTGGTGGTATGCGGTCTGGCGCCGTTTCCACCAAGCGAGATCGCCGCGGCCGCCGCTGCCGCGGCCGCCGCCGGAGCTGGCGGCGCCGCCGGCACTGCGGGGCTGTTCCTCGGCGGCGCTATAGTGGTTGGCGGGACGGTTGGCGGACTGGCCGCTGGCGGGGTATTCAGTGGCGGCAACGGGCATAAGGCGCCCAAGAGTCCGAACCAATAGCTCGAGCCCGCCGCTTCATAACACCGCTCGTTCAATCCATACGTATCGTCCACGCGCAAAACCGAGCGCGCCACGCCCGAGCACGGTTGGTCTCAAGCGATGCAACGCGCTAAGCTCTAGGCCGCTCGCCTGCGATGGCCACGACGACAACCGCAAGACCGCGCCGCCACAGGCACGCATGGCGCCCGCTGCTCATCGGGATCGTCATTCCGGCCGCGCTCTTCATTTTCAATGGTCTCCATCCCGCGGTGTTCGAATTGGCCGAATTGAAGGCCTCCGACCTCAGGATGTACGTGCGGCGGCCCCCAGCGCTGACCGGCGCGGTCGTGATCGCCGCGATCGACGACAAGAGCATCGCCGAACTGGGGCATTGGCCCTGGCCGCGTAGTGTCGAAGCGCGGCTGAACGACGCCCTGCGCGATTACAAGGCCGCAGTAGTCGGCTACGACGTCCTGTTCAGCGAACGTGACGAGGACGATGTCCAGGCCGAGCGGATCGCCGCGCGCCTGAAGGGACTCGGGGTTGGCGACACCGCGGTGGAGGAGACGCTGGGCACCGGCAACGACCTTGCCTTCGCCAATGCCGCGAAGCGGCAAGGTTCGACTTTCCTCGGTTACGCCTTCGAGAGCCACTTCGATCGCAAGGACGCCCGGCAGATTCTCTCCGGTCCGGTTCAGCCCGGCTATAAGACCGAACCCCTCCAGCCGCCGCCGCTCGCCTACAATCTGGTACGCGAGTTGCCTGGCGCGGCGTCGGCGTTGATTGAGGCACGTGCCTACCTGCCGCCGATCGCGGTGCTCAACGACGCGGTGCGCGGAACCGGCTACGTCGATGTCGAACACGACTCGGACGGCGTGCTGCGCTCGGAAATCGCGGTGATACGCTTCGGCAAGCGCTACTGCGTGCCGCTATACCTCGCACTGACCGCGGCGTACCTCAAAAACGCGCCGCTGCGCCTGGTGGTGGGCGCCGACGGCGTGCGCCAGGTCACCCTGGGCGATAAAGACATCCCGGTGGACGAGATGGGACGGATGCTGATCGATTTCCGCGGGCCGCCCGGCACGTTTCCCGCCTATTCGATCTCCGACCTCATCGCGCATCGCGTGCCGCCCGCCGCGATCTCCGGCAAAATCGTGCTGATCGGTCTGACCGCGCATGCGCTCGGCGATCGCATGGTCACGCCGACCGCGGGCGATTTTCCCGGCGTCGAGATCCACGCCAACGCGATCGACAACGTGCTCCGCGGCGACTTCGTGCGGCGCTCGCGCGTGGAGAGCGCCGCCGAAGAGGACGCCCTGGCGCTGGTGCTGGTACTCACGATCAGCCTGGCCGCGGCCTATCTCTCGCCGCTATGGTCGGCAGCGGCCGCGCTGTGGGTTATCGTGGGCTTTTCCGCATACGCGCAATATCGCCTGGTCGACGATGGCGTGCTGATCTACGTGGTTCTGCCGCTGACCGCCGCACTGCTCACCTACATGGTGATGGCCACTTACCGCTACATGACCGAGGGCAGCGAGAAGCGCTATCTGCGCTCGGCCTTCGAGCACTATCTCAATCCCAACGTGGTCGCGTCGGTGGTCGACGATCCGCAGGGGCTGAGGCTCAGCGGCGAGCGCCGCCATCTGGCGATCCTGTTCTCCGACATCGTCAACTTCACTTCGCGCGCCGAGCGCTCCGAGCCCGAGCAGGTGGTCGCGCTGCTGAACACCTACATGAGCGTGATGATCGACATCATCTTCCAGTCGCAGGGCGTGGTGGACAAGCTGATGGGCGACGGGATCATGGCGTTCTGGGGCGCGCCGAACGAAATCGAAAATCCGGCGGCGGCGGCGATCGACTGCGCACTCAGGATGCTCGAGGGACTCCAGCGCCTGCGCCAGGCCGACGAGCGCTTCGCCGACGTCGATATCGGCATCGGGATCGCCACCGGCGACGTGGTGGTCGGCAATTTCGGCGGCGCGCGGCGCTTCGACTACTCGGCCGTCGGCGACACGGTCAACCTGGCCTCGCGCCTGGAGGGTCTCACGCGCCATTTCCAGGTTCATCTGCTGGTCAACCGTCAGACCCTGGCCGAAGCCTCGGGCAACTACTGCGCGCGCGAGGTTGGACTGGTCAAGGTCAAGGGCAAGGAACAACTCGTCCCGATCGTCGACGTCGCCGGACGCGCCGGTAACGGAATCGATCCCACCTTCTACGAGCGCTTCAACCGCGCGCTCGAGCACATCCGCAACGGCGAGGCGACCGCGGCCAACACGATGCTGCTCGCGCTCAGCCGCGAAGCGCCCGACGACGCGCTGATCAGTCTTTATCTCGAGAAGATCGTCGAGGCGACCGACGGCCAGCCGACCGAGATGGTCTTCGAGTTCGAAACCAAGTAAGGAGAGCTTTGCGAAACTGACACGATGCCTTCTATTCCCTCTCCTTGTCCAAGGAGAGGGTTAGGGAAAGGTTGCTCGCCGACTTCACGACTCAAAACCCCTGTGGCTCGGCGAAATTCGGAATAACCTCTCCCGCCGCTCGCAGCGCTCGCGGCGACCTCTCCTGGGACAAGGAGAGGTTAAAAATCTTGCCCTGCGGGTTACGCAAAGGTCTCAAATAAAAGAAACTCCGACCCCCCTGGCCGCGGGCCGCCGCGAAAATCAGAGCACGACGAAATCCCGCGTGATGATGAACGGGACCGGATGCGCGGTATCGATGAAGTTGGGCTCGTCGGCGCGCACCGCGTAATACTCAGGCGTCGTCGCCGATTCGCGCATCGCGCCGGTCGAGTCGAACCAGACCTCGGCCACACCGTCGTATGGGGGCTGGCAGCCGTCGCGGTAGGCGGCCGGCCGCACGTGGCACTGCACGTAGCGGCGCACCAGCGGGATCTTCGCGCCCAGCGGACCGTGCGTCCCGCTCCAATGGCGCTGGAACGCCTCGACTTCCATCCCGGGCTTGCGCAGCACGAACTCGACCAGGTGCACCATCGACGGATTGACCGGCCCGTCCTTCTGCACCCGCTCCTCGGTGATGACGAAATCGATCTTCGACAGGTCGATGAAATTCGGCTCGTCGGCGCGCACCGCCTGGTACTCCGGCGTCGGCGCGGTCGCACGCATCGCGTCGGTCGAATCGAACCAGACCTCGGCCACGCCGTCGAAGGCGGGCTCGCCGTTGCGATAGCCCGACGGGATAGTATGGCACTGAACGTAGCGGCGGAGCCCGGGTAATTTTGTGACGATCGGAGCGTGTTTGGTGCGCCAGTATTGTCCGAACTCGTCGAGATTCATCCCGGGCTTGCGCTTGATGAAAGTAATCGTCTTGACCATGGTCGAAACCTCCGTGGACCGGTCCGCGTGCGTAATTGCCAGCTTGAGCCTTTAACCACCTGGTGCGGCAAGTCTCAAATTCGTCAAACAAAATTCAGCCGGTCATCGTACCCTTAGCTGCTTCCGCTTGGGCCCCTTGCGCATCCTGAGCGGCGGTTGCCGCAGCGAAGGATGGCGGCCGCGGTCTTTGCGGCCGTGATGGTTTTTCGTCGAAATACACTGACGAATAATGCGGCAAGGAATGCCGCGCGGGATTCTTCGACTCCGCTCGCAGACTCGCTCCGCTCAGAATGACAAGCTTTTGCATACCAACTTATTAATGGGACGTTACACTAGATATCGAATATCTCGCGCATCTTGGCCAGCAGCCGGCTCGAGCGGCCGCGCACCCCGCCGTCGGCCTGCTGCCCGGCGTCGAGCAATTCGCGCCGCTGGCTCAGCCGGGCGGCGATGATCTCGCTCATCTGCGCGGCGGCGTCGGGATGGCTCTTGAACAGCTCGGTGAAGCCGCCGCGGCTCATCTCGAGAACCTCGACGTCGGTGCGCGCGCGGATGGTGGCGTTGCGCGATTCGCCGGTCATCAGCGCCATCTCGCCGAAGAAGGCTGGGCGGGTCAGCTCGTTGAGATGGACCGGCTGGCCGTCGGCGCCATTGGCGGTCACGTCGACCACGCCGCGGCGGATGATGAACAAGGCCTCGCCGCTGTCGCCCTCGCGCACCAACGCCTCGCCGGCGCCGAACTGGCGCACGCGAACCGCGCTGGCCAGGATACGCATCTCGTCATCGCTGAGCTCGCGCAGAAAATCGACGCCGCGCAGTTCGGTTACGATCTCGCGCAGCGCCTCGGACTCCTCGACCCGGCGCTCCTGGCTGAGCACCAGCGTGCGGATGGGAAAGGGAATCTCAATCCCGTGGCGGCGCAGCGCGTACCACAGGCCCGATACGACACGGGCATGGATCTGCTCGACGCGCCCGTAGTCGGCGAGCCAGTACCTTACCCGGTAGCGAATCGCGTAGTCGGCGAACTCCCAAGCCAGAATTTCGGGCTCCGGATGGCGCAGGACGTCGGGCACGTCGCGCAGCAGATCCAGGATGACCTCGCGCACCCGATTGGGCGGCTCGCCGTAGGCGAGCCCAATCGAGATCTCATCGGCCACCGCGTGATTGCCGTAGTTGAAGAGCAGATCCTTGGCCAACTGCGCGTTGGGAATATCCAGCCATTCGTTGGCCCGCGTCACGATCGTCGTCGCACGCCATCCAACGTCGTGCACGCGCCCAACCTTGTCGGTCACCCGTACCCAGTCGCCGGGTTCGAAGGGCCGCGAGATTTGCAGCGTCAGTCCGCTGAAGATGTTGCCCAGTGTCTCCTGCAGCGCGAAACCCACCACCACGGTGAGGACGGCCGGCACCGCGAGCAGCGCGCTCACGTCGATTCGGAAAAACGTGCGCAGCACGATCATTACCACCAGCGACCACAAGGTCAGGGTGAGCAGGTCCCTGAAGATGGTCGAGAAGTGCTCGCGTCCGCGATGGCTCGCGGCGTCGGCCAGTTCCAGCCCGATCCGGATTACGCCCCACAGAAAGAGGATTACCGCGGCCGTGTCGACCAGGTAGGCAAACCGGGCGTGGCCGAACAACGGGATCGTGACATCGACTACCAGCCCGACCCCGGCCATCGCGACCGGCCAGGCCCGCAGGTTACCCCGGCGATGGCGCAAGGCGAGCGCGTAGAGCAGCGCGGCGACCGCCACCGCCGACTCGATAATCGCGCGCGCATCGCCGGACACGCCGTCGAGCCCGAGCAACGACTGGAGCTGGGTTACTTGAGGCATCGGCTAGAGCCCGATTATCTCCGCCATCGCGCCGAGCAGGCGTTGCGCGGCGAAATATTCGTGTGCGATCTCGCGCGCCGCCCGCGCGTGGCGCGGATAGTCGGCGCTGACCGCGCGCACCGCCTCGACCGCCGAATCCTCGTCGGCGAAACCGACCAGTCCGGCACCCGCCGGGATGAACTTTTCAAATCCGGTGAACTGGGTCACCGCCGGCCGCCCGGCGGCGAGATAGCAGACCGTGCGGTCGCTGAACCATCCCGAACGCGTGCTGACGTAGAGATCCTTGGCGACCGTGAACTCGCCGCGCGAAGCGCTGATGTAGCCGCGGTAGGTGTCGATATCGAGCGACATCGGGACCACAGGTCGGAAGCTGAAGCCGCCCGCCAGTGCCTGCTCGTAGTCGGGACCCGAGTTCAGGTCGGTTGCGAGTTCGACGGCCTGTCCGGCGCGCCTGGGAACGTCCAGCATCTTGGCAAAGTTGAGGTGCTTCGACCAGTAGTAGGTTCGTCCGTCGAGCTCGATGTCGTTGCCTCTATTACGCCAGGTGCCGACGGTCGTGAACGCCGCCGGCATCGGCGCGGCGCTCTGTCCGGGCCATTGGTCGAGCAGCACCGGCGGGCGCGTCGGATGCCATCGCAGGCCCGCCGTCGGCAACACGCAGTCGGGCTGACCGATGTTGGCGGCGTAGGTGAAGTGCACGCGATGCGCGTCGAGCATCCGCCGCGCGCTGGCATCGCCCTGCGCATAGCGCACCTGGTACACGCCGGGATCGGTTTCGACATAGACCAGACATCGCGCGCGCCGATGCTCCTCGCGCGGATGGGTCGCGCCGCACAGATTGATCACCGCGTCGGCCTCCGCCAGCAGTCGCAGGCTGCGCTCGCGCCCCATCCCCACATACTCGCCGCTGTTGGCGTCGAGGAACGACCAGCGATCGCGAAAGCCGAAGCGCTCCATCGCTTGCCCGAGCAGTTTGAGATTGCGGCTGGCGTCGGGCGACACCGCATTCGCGATCGGGTCGTAAACCCACGCGCCGTGATCTTCGAGGTAGTAGACGTCGAGCCCCAATTCGCTGAGTCCGACCAGGTGATGGATGAGCTGCCACATCACGCCCGCGAACGGGTAGCGCGCGGCCAGATGCAGCAGGACGACCTTGCCCTTGTGCTTTTTGTTCATCGGACGCAAGCGCAACGCCGCCCCCCGAAGCGCAAAGCCTGCTCACGGCGCGGCCTCGATGCAAGCGCGCGCGCCATCTCAGCCCCCGCTCGCGATTCGGATGAGATCGCCGCGCAGGCTCTCGAGCGCCGCCCGGCGCTGGCTGAGGCGCGCCGCCTCTTCGGCTGAAAGCTCGCCAAGGTAGCATCCGCGATCGGGCAAAAAGAGCACCGCGCGGTAGGGAAACCCCGCCCGCATCCGCGGCCACACGCGATCGGCGACGACACCCTCCAGCGCGGCCTCGCTCACCCGCTCGTGGATGCGGCCGTGCTCGTGGTAAACGAGCGCGGCGGCCGCCCGCAGACGCGCGCCGCGGCGCGCCCGCTCGACGCCGGCCATCCGGCGAATCACTTCCCCGGCAAGCGCGCGGTCGAGGTCTTGATGCACGGCGGCGCCGCCGGCCAGCCATCGATGCGAGCGCACGCCGGGCTCGCCACCGAGCGCGTCGACCACCAGCCCGCCGTCATCGGCGATGGTCGGCAGATTGGCGCGCGCGAAATAGAAGCGCGCCTTGAGCAGCGCGTTCTCGATAAAGGTGGCGCCGGTTTCTTCGGGAGCGCGATCGTCGACGCCGGCCTCGCGCAAGGACACCGGCGCGAGATCGTAGTCGCGCAGGAGCAACCGATACTCGTCGAGCTTGGCGGGATTCGAGGTGGCAACCAGCAGTGGCTTCATCGCGCCGGCTAAGTATCTTTGACTTCGTAGGTTATCTTGAGCGCCGCGCGTTCGCGATGCTCCTCGAGGGCAAGCTCGATCAGGCGATCGATGAGCCGCTCAAGCGGCAGGCCCGAGGCCTCCCACAGTTTCGGATACATGCTGATCGCGGTGAAGCCGGGGATAGTGTTGACCTCGTTGAGGTAGATCTCGCTGAGCGCGGGGCGGGCCAGAAAATCGACCCGCGCCATCCCGCGCAGCCCCAGCGCGCGGAATGCGCCGCAGGCAAGCTCGCGCAGGTGCTCGCTCTGGGCCGCGTTCAGCGCGGCGGGAATCTTCACTTCGGCGCCGTCGGGGTCGACGTACTTCGATTCGTAGCTGTAGAACTCGTGGCGTCCCTTGAGGACGATCTCGCCGGGGATCGAGGCTTCGGGCCGTTCGTTGCCGAGCACCGCGCATTCAAGCTCGCGTCCTATACAGGCGGCCTCGATCAGCACCTTGCGATCGTACGCGAAGGCGTCCTCGAGCGCCGCGCCCAGCGCGCCCTCGCGCTTGACCTTGCTGATCCCGACCGATGAGCCGAGCGCATTGGGCTTGACGAACACCGGGAACTGCAGCGAGCGCGCGAGGTCGGCCACGCGCCCCGGCTCCTCGCGCCATTGCCAGCGCTCGACCGCCACGTAGCGCACGACCGGCAACCCGGCCTCGCGCAGCAGCCGCTTCTGGACGTCCTTGTCCATCCCGATCGCCGAACCGAGCACGCCCGCGCCGACGTAGGGGATTCCCGCCAGCTCCAGCAGCCCCTGCACGGTGCCGTCCTCGCCGTAGCTGCCGTGCAGGACGGGAAAGACCACGTCGAGCGGGCCGGGCAATCCCTTGACGACGCCTGGCCCCGCGGCGCGCGGGCCGTTGCCCGGCGCCTCGACCAGCGAGTTGCCGGCGGGATGCGGCAGCAGGCTGACTTCGACCCCGCCGCCGGCCAGCGCTTCCAGGCGCGGCGCCGCCTCGGCCAGCATCCGGATCGCGTCGGCGCGCAAGTACCAGCGACCGTCGCGTGCGATTCCGATCGGCACCACTTCGTAGCGCGCCGGATCCATCGCCGACATCACGGTCAACGCCGAGCGCAGCGAAATTTCGTGCTCGCTCGAGCGTCCGCCGAATAGCACGCCGACCCGGATTTTGTTCTTTTCAGCCATTTGCACCGCCCCACCCGCGCGCCTGGGCCACGCGCGTTCCCGGCCACGTCAGTCTCCGGAATATCGCAGGACTTCGATTGTGTCACGCCTGCGCCGCCGCATCGAGCGCCGCGCGCGAGGCTGCCGATGGCGCGCGCTCGAACCGATCGCCTCCGTGGATTTGACGACGGCGGCGGGTTGGCCCTACGGACGATAGTTGGGCGCTTCCTTGGTCACGAAGACGTCATGCACGTGACTCTCGCGCTGGCCCGCGTCGGTGACCCGGATGAAGCGCGCGCGCCGGCGCAGTTCGGCGAGATTGGCCGAGCCGATGTAACCCATCCCGGACTGCAGGCCGCCCACCAGTTGCTCGATATTGGAGGCGAGCGGGCCGCGATGGGGCACGCGACCTTCGATTCCTTCAGGCACCAGCTTGCTCTCCTCGACGTCGCTCTGGCCGTAGCGGTCGCGCACCCGCTCGCTCATCGCACCCAGCGATCCCATGCCGCGATAGAGCTTGTAGGTCCGGCCCTGGTAGAGAATGGTTTCGCCGGGGCTCTCTTCGCTGCCCGCGAAGAGCGAGCCGATCATCACGGCCGCGGCGCCGGCCGCCAGCGCCTTCACGATATCGCCCGAAAAGCGGACACCGCCGTCGGCCACCAGCGGTATGCCGCGCGGCTCGGCGACCGAGACGCAATCCATGATCGCGGTTATCTGCGGCACGCCGACGCCCGAGATCACCCGCGTGGTGCAAATCGATCCGGGACCCATCCCGACCCGCAGCGCGTCGGCGCCCGCGTCGATCAGGGCCTTGGCGCCCTCGGCGGTCGCCACGTTGCCGGCCATCACGTCGGTCTCGGGATGGTCGTGCTTGGTCGCGCGGAGCGCGTCGATCACGTTGCGCGAATGACCGTGCGCGGTGTCGATGCACAGCACGTCGGCGCCGGCCCGCACCAAAGCCGCCGCGCGCTCCTCGCGCTCGGGCCCCACGCCAATCGCGGCGCCGACTCGCAGCCGGCCCATCTTGTCCTTGCTCGAGTGCGGATGGCGCGTCGCCTTGTCCATGTCCTTGACCGTGATGAGTCCGCACAGGCGCTGGCGATCGTCGACCAGCGGCAGCTTTTCGATCCGATGGGCCTGGAGGATTTCCTTGGCCTGCTCCAAACTGATACCGGGATGGGCGGTAATGACGCGGGTGGTCATCACTTCGCGCACCAGCTTCTGCAGGCGCTTCTCGAAGCGCAGGTCGCGGTTGGTCAGAATACCGACCAGGCGGCCGTCGGCGACCACCGGCAGGCCCGAGATGCTGTGGCGCTCCATGGTCGCGAGCGCGTCGGCGATCTTCTGTTCGGGATGGACCGTGACCGGATCGGCGATCATGCCGCTCTCGTATTTCTTCACCGCGGCGACTTCGGCGGCCTGGCGTTCGATGGAGAGGTTGCGATGGATGAAGCCGAGACCGCCCATCTGCGCGATCGCAATCGCGGCTCGAGACTCGGTAACCGTGTCCATCGGGCTCGAAACCAGCGGGATGCGCAGGCGGATGTTGGGCGTCAGCATCGTCGCGACGTCGCAACTCGAGGGCAGCAAGTCGGAAGCCTGCGGCAGCAGTAGCACGTCGTCGAAGGTGAGGCCCTCGCGAAGCTCCGAATGGGGCATTGGGAGTCTCCTTATGCAAAAAAGCCCGCGGGCATCCGCGGGCCTTCAACTGTGTTGCTGGATGCTGCTTTTTGATGCAGCGCCATAATGCAATCTAACAAAATGAGCCCGCCCGATCAATTCGACCGGCGTCGGCCGATTCGCATGCCGCCGCGCCGCTCGCGCCAGGCGCGAGTTGTGAGGCGCGCGTGCGTATGTTAGCCAACCTCGATTCGCCCCTGCGGTTAAAATGACCATACAGTTCATCGCTTACCTCTTCGTCGTCATCGCGGCCGTACTCATCGGCGGACTTTTGCCGCTCGTGCGCGACTGGTCGGATCGCGGGCTGATCCTGCCGGTCAGCTTCTCCGGCGGGGTGCTGCTCGGCGCCGCCTTCCTGGAGATGATTCCCGACAGCGCGCCCGCGCTCGGCCCGCATCTGGGCGCGCCCCTGGTCGCGGGTTTTCTCATGATCTTCGTGCTCGAGCATTTCGTGCTCGTCCATCCGCATCCCGAAGGCGCCGCCGAGCATGGCCAGGCGCATCATATTCATTTCGGCCTGACCGCCTATGTCGGCATCTTCTTTCACAGCCTGCTCGACGGGCTCGCCATCAGCGCGACCTATCGGAACCCGGCGCTGGGCAGCGCGGTACTGATGGCGATTGTCTTTCACAAGGTCCCGACCGCATTCGCGTTGACCAGTCTGCTGATGCTCGACCGCTGGAAGCGCCCGACGATCGTGTTCTGGATGAGCCTGTTCGCACTGGCGACGCCGCTCGGCGCGATCGTCACCTGGCTGTTCCTGCGCGACGCGGGCAGCCTGGTGCTGGCGGGTTCGGTGGCGCTGTCGGCGGGGTCGTTCCTTGCGATTGCGACCTCGGACATCCTGCCGCAGATAAGCCGCTCCGATCATAATCGCGCGGCCACGCTCGCGGCGCTGTTCGCGGGACTCGCCCTGGGCTGGATCAGCCGGCTGCTGGCCGGCGGTTGATCGCGACGCGAGCCGGCCCGGCCTCCGCTGCGGACCGCGCGCGAGCGCGCCGCACGCATCGCTCACCGACCGTCATTCGATCCCTTCCGATTCCTTCCACGATTCGGAGTAGAGCAGCAGCAGATCGCCGCCGAGGTTGCGCACCAGGAATCGCTGAACCTCAGCCACGGCGCGCTCGAGCGCGCGGCCGCCGATGAGCCAATGGCCGCGGCCGCGCACCACGCGAATGGCCGCGCCAAGCGCCGCGGCGAACGCGCTCGTTCGATCCAGCGGCGCAAACGGATCGGAATCGCCCACCACGATCAGCCGCGGCACGGCGCACCCGCCATGGTCGAGCCTGGTCCGGTCGAGCCCGATCCCACCGCGCACGACCTCGAGCGCCGCACCCGCGTCGTCGGCCACCAGAGCTCGCACGAGCGCTTCGCGCTGAAAAGGCTCGGCGTCGGCCAGCAGCTTGAAAAGTACGGCGCCGCGCGGCGGTTTGAGTGCGCGGCCGAGCAATCGCGCCGGCCAGTTCGCCGCGCCCATTACCAGCGGCGATCGAAACCCAGGAAGCATCGGCGCCAGCGCGACCGCCGCCCTCACCCGCGGATGTGCGACCGACCAAAGCGCGAGCAATCCGCCCATCCCATGACCGACAACGATCGCGTCGCGTCCAAGCGCCGCCAAAACCTCGTCCAGCTTCGCCGCCAGCCGATCGAAGCCGCCCGCGCTCGAGTCGGGCGCACGCGCGTCCATGCCGGTCGCCGCCGCGGCGCGGAGATCGGGCGTATAGACCTCCCATCCCATACTGGCGAAGTATCCGCGCGCAACCGCGAGATGGTGCGCGGTGGTGAAGAGCTCGGGCAACAGCACCAGGGGCCAGGCGAACTTCAGCGGTTCGGGCCGCTCGCATTCGGCCGGGATTCGGCCAAGCCGCGTCTCCATCGCAACTACGTTGCGCCACGCGCGTCAGGCGCCGCAAGCGGCGCGCGCACTCGCGGGCGCGCGCCGACGCGCGGAAAAAAAGAGGGCCCCCTTTCAGGGGCCCTCTCGCGGTACGGGGCTAGTTCACCCCGGCTTATCGCAGCAGCATGCCCGGCATCTTGGCCAGCCTCCGGTTTTCCGGAGGGAAACTTATGCCGTTACTTCTTCTTTTTCTTGCCGGCTTTCTTTTTCATATTCGTCTTTAACTTAGACTTGGATTTTGTAGCGGAACTGCTTTTCTTCTTTACTGGCATAGATACCTCCTTAACAGTTGCTGCTGCCGGACAAGCTCCCGAAACTCTTAAGTCCTCTGGCCGAACCGCGATAGCCTCGCCTTCAGGTCGGATTATAGAAACCTGTTATTCAGAAATCAAGCAGAACGCGGATCATTTATAAAGAAATTTTAAAATCGTAAGAAGCCTTGCCCTGTCTAGCCTTTGCCAGATTAGAATGGCGTTCAGTCATAAGCCCGCTTGAAGTTCGAGGCAAGGCTTTTTACGATACTGCTTGTGAGCCGGTTAAACGTGTATCTGCGCCGCCAGTGGCTGACCCTCGTTCTCGCCGCCGCCTGCGGGCTGCTTACGCTGGATTTCGCCATTGGGCCGCTGGGCATGCGGGACCTGATGACGTTGCGCGAGCGGCGCGCACAGCTCGAGACCGTGCACAGGAAATTGCTCACGTCCAACGCGGCCTTGAAGCTCAAGCTCGGACGGCTGGGCCACGACGATAGCTATCTCGAACGCCGCATCCGCGAGCAGCTCGGCTATGTGCGCCCCGACGAACTGGTCTACCGCTTCGCCACCGAAACTTCGTCCCAGGCTTCGTCGGGCGATCGCTAGGCCGAACGATCATCGTCGGAAATTCCGGCGGCCGCGAACATTGAAGCCGCGCATCGCGGCAACGATCGCCGCGCGACTTTGCGCGCATCCTGGCGCGCTCCACGCACGCGTCGGCACCTTGGCCGCGCGCGGCACTTTTGCGCGCACCCCGGGATGAGGCCGGCACGGCCGGTGCGGCGTTTGCTTGACTACTGCCGCGTCATGCGATTTCCTTCATCGCGCACGCCCAAGACGGATTCTGATGCCAACTTCGCAACCATCCAAGCCGGCGGCCTCCGGCCGCCCGGCGCGCCTCATCCTGTTCGCGACCGTCTTCTTCGACTTGCTCGGCTTCGGCATCGTGATTCCGTTTCTGCCGATGTACGCCGCGCGGCTGGGTATCGGCGCCGGCGCGATCGGACTGCTGCTCTCGGCCTACTCGATAATGCAGTTCATCTTCGCGCCGCTGCTCGGGCGGCTCTCGGATCGGATCGGGCGGCGGCCAATCATCATGCTGGGGCTGTTCGGCTCGTCGCTGAGCTACCTGATCTATGGATTCACGGATTCGTTCGTGGGCCTGCTGATCTCGCGCGCAGTGCACGGCACATGCGCGGCGACGATCTCGACCGCGCAGGCCTACGTCGCCGACACCACCGAAGAATCCAAGCGCGCGCATGCGATGGGAATGATCGGCGCGGCATTCGGATTGGGCTTCGTGCTGGGACCGGCGATCGGCGGTCTGCTGGGCGCGGTCAGCCTGCGCACGCCGGTGCTGTTCGCGGCGGCGTTGACCTTCGTCAATCTCATCTTCGCGGCCTTCTGGCTGCCCGAGTCGCGCGATCCGCGGACCTCCGCGCGCGGCGCGGAGCCAGGCGCGCGCCCAGGGTCGCGATGGTCGCTCGATCTGCCGCGGCGCCTTGGACGTCATCGCGCGCTCGCGCCTCTGTTCACGGTGGCCTTCCTGCTGACCTTGGCGATCGCCGCGCTGGAGGCAACCTTCGCGCTGACCGTGCCCGCGGTCTACGGCTACGCGGCGGCCGGCGTCGGCGGATTGCTGGCCTTCGCCGGACTGGTGCAGGCGATCGCTCAGGGCTACCTGGTCGGCAAACTGGTGCCGCGCACCGGCGAGGCCGCGCTGGTGGTGGCCGGGGCGGCGGCGCTCGCGACCGGTCTTGCGCCGTTGGGAAGCTGGCCCTCGCACGCGGCGCTTTACGGGATGCTGATTCTGATCGCGTCGGGTTACGGATTCGGCACCACCGCGGTCGCCACCCTGATCTCGCGGCGCACGGGACACGAGTTACAGGGCGAGGCGCTGGGACTCAACCAGTCGGTGCTTTCGCTGGCGCGCGTGATCGGCCCCATAGCGGGTGGGATGGTTTACCAGGCGCTGGGGCCGGCGGCGCCGTACCTCGGCGCCGCGGCGGTGGCCGCGGTGGCGATGGTACTGGCGGCACGGACGATCCATATTCGAGCGGCCTGAGGGAGGAGCGGTGCGATGGTCAATTGGGCGGGCCTCATCAAATGGGCGATCGTCTTTCATCTGTTCGGCGTGATCGTCTGGATCGGCAACTTGCTGGTGATCGCGTCGATGCTCTCGCTGGCCACCGAGGAGGTGGGCGCGGCCCGCGAGCGGCTCATCCTGATTTCGCGGCGGCTGTTTCAGATCGGATGCAACCTCGGGGCGCTGGCCACGGTCTTCTTCGGCATCATCCTGATCCTGCTCGATCCGGCGACCCTCATGATGGGCTGGCTGCATGTGAAGCTGGTGCTGGTGCTGGTGCTGCTCTACTTCCACTACCGCCTATACCGTCGCATCCTGAACCTGGAAAACGACCCGTCGGGCGCATCGGCCCGCGAGTTCAAAATGATTCACGGAATCGTCAGCGCGCTGCTGCTGGCGATCCTCGTGCTCGCCGTGATCAAGCCGTTTTAGCGAGGCGGCGCGCCCTATGCGGCGCAGACGGTCGGTGCCGGCCTTTGGCGAACTCGCGGAAGGCGCCGGCAGGATTCGCCAACGGGCACGTATGAGACGACGCCGCGCCAGCGGAAGCGAACGACTGATGACTAGCGGCGGAGCTGCAAGACGCGATTGCCGCGAATTTCCTGCGCACCGGGAGTGCGCAGCGGGATCCTTCGATTGATCTTCGGCGCGATCGGAAAAGGATTGCGAAATCTGAGGGTCTGGCCGTCGAAAGCTTCGAAGCTGAGCGCGGTCGCGATATTCACGGTCATTTCAAGCGCCAGCCCCTCCAGCACCATCGCCTGCACCCACACTTCGTTGCCATCGAGCGTCTTCAAATAGGGCCAGCGGATTGGCTCTCCGGCGCGCGAGAAGGTCTTGTAAGACCCACTGAGATCGCGCGGCCTGAGTAACGGGTAGACCAGGATGGCCTTCGCTTTGCGCAGGCCCGCCAGGATAAACCCTGCGTGCCGCGCCAGGCGCGCCGCCCCCGGCGCCAATGCCCACAGCTCGCCGCATTCGTAAACGCCCCCGGCTGGCAGATGCGTGAGGTCCGGCCGCGGGTAACTTTGCGGAAACCTCGCGAGGTCGTGGATAACAAACCCGGCGAGCATTTCGTCGGGCTCTGGCCCGTCCTCATTGTAGAGGCCGCATACCTCTCCGTAGTTGAGATGGATCTCGCCGAGGGCCGACTGCGGGGTTTCGCCGAACCCGAGACCCTTGCCGGCTCTGGCGCGCACCATCCGATCGGCGAATTCACGCCCTTCGGGTTGCATCGTTAGGATCCGCAATTGCACCAAGTCACCCGAGATTTCATCCCGCGGCCGATATCACTATCTTTGTGCCCTATCTTTTAGCCTAATGTTGCACGTTTGCAAAGAGCTTGAGGCGGAACTGCCTGTTTTTGATTGTCTAGAAACCCATCCGCCGCAAATTAGCTCAGTTTTTTCTTGGGCATACTAATTGCGTTTAAACGCGCTTATGGGGCTCAGGAGTCCGTAAATGCGCCCATTTCCTTCGGTAAGTCCCGCAGGCCCAGGCGCCGACGGCCTAAATTTCGACCTGAAGCCGACTCTGTCGGACGACGCGTGGGCAGTACTGCTCACGCGCTTGGGCATCGCAATCATCCTCGCCAGCCAGCCGCTGTTCATAATTTCCGAACTCAGGCTTGGCGGTGCGGCGGAAGTCAACCCCTGGCTGCTCACTGGTTTTCATCTCTTCAATTTCGCCGCCGCGCTGGCCGGACTCGGCCTAAGTTGGACGCGCGGCTTTCGCGAGCACTGGCGCGCGGCGGCTTTCTCGCTGTGCACGATGCTCATCGTCAGCTCCACGGTTATGAGCGTTGCGGCGGGGGGCCGGCACGAGGCGCTGTTCGTCTCGCTGCTGCTCATCATGCTGGGCTCGGCCCTGCTGATTCCATGGGACGCGCGATGGCAATTGAGACTGAGCACGTTCAGCGTGTCCGCGCTGCTGGCGAACACCATGCTGGCGCACCAGATCGATCCCAACCTCTTTTATCACTGGCTGGGCGTCATCAGCGCGGCGTGCCTCTCGCAGTGCGCGACCAGCTTCGGCGTGCGCTTTCGCGAGCGAACGCAACAGTACAAGGCATTGCGCGAACGCGATCTGCAACTGGGCGAAAGCGAAGAGAAATTCCGCCGTGTGTTCGAAACCAGTTCCGACGCGATCGTCATCACCCGGACCAGTGACGGCGAGATTATCGACGTCAATCGCGAGTTCCTCGACCGCACCGGTTACAGCCGCGAAGAAGTAATGAGCCGCAGGCCCTCGGAACTCGACCTGTGGGACGACCGCGAGCAGGCCCGAACGCTCTCCGACGCCGTCAAGGCCGCGGGCTTTGTGCGCAACGTCGAGGGCCACTTCCGAATGCGCAGCGGCGAGCCGGTAACGGCGCTGATCTCCTCGGTGCGGGCGACGATCAACGGCCAGGAATGCGTGATCAGCGCCGTGCGCGACGTGACCGAACTGCGCAAGACCCACGAGGCGCTGATCGCGGCGCGCGAAGTTGCGCTGGCGGCTTCGGAAGCCAAATCGCAATTCCTCTCCTGCATGTCGCACGAGATCCGCACTCCGCTCAACGTCATCCTCGGCTCGGCCGATCTGCTCACCGACACCGAACTCGGCCCCGAACAGCGCCACTACGTCGATCGCGTGATCAGCAACGGCTCCAATCTGCTGGAGCTGCTCAACGGCATCCTCGACCTCACCCGCGTCGAAAGCGGACAGCTCAGCCTCGAGCAGGCCCCCTTCAACGTCGCCGAACTGACCGAGCGCGTCGCCGACACGCTGGCAATCCGCACGCGCAAGACCCAGGTCGAACTGGTGGTCCGCGTCGCCTCCGATTTGCCGGTCACTCTGATTGGCGATCCGCTGCGTCTCAACCAGGTCCTGACCAACCTCGTAGGCAACGCGCTCAAGTTCACCGAGCACGGCGAAGTGGTCGTCGCAATCGAGCGCGACACCCAAAGCCGCGATCCCGGCGCACTGCTCTTTTCGATAAGCGACACCGGCATCGGCATCCCGCCCGAAAAGCTCACCTCGATCTTTTCGCCTTTCGCCCAGGCCGACTCCTCGACCACGCGCAAGTACGGCGGCAGCGGCCTGGGACTCGCGATCGTCCAGCGGCTGGTGCAATTGATGGGCGGCCGGGTATGGATCGAAAGCGCAGTCGGCAAGGGCAGCACCTTCCACTTTACGGCCCGCTTCGGCGTACCACCGGGCGCGACCGACGCCGCGGCGCGGATCGACCTTGGCGCGGTGCGGGTGCTGATCATGGACCGCAACGCCACCTGCCGCGCCAGCGCGCGCGACATTTTCGAAGCCCATGGCGCCACCGTGATCGAAGCCGCCTCGGCGGACGAAGCGGCGGAGGCGGTCGCGCGGGCCCAACGCGCCGCACAGCCGTTCGAGCTCGTGTTCGCCGACTGCTCACGCCTCGACGCCGGCGGTTTCGAACTCGCCCGGCGTATCGGCACACGCGCGGGCGGCGCGGCCGGGCTCACGGTGGCCACCGTCAGTTCGTACGATCTCTCGAAAGCCTTTGTCGGCATGCGCGAGGCTGGCCTCGAGCACTACGTGGTCAAACCGCTCAAGCGCGCCGACCTGCTGGCCGCGGCGGCGGACTTCGCACGCCGCACGCCGCCGGCCGTCGAGCCCGCGACCGGTTCGGCCCTGGCCACGGCCGCCGCCGCGATCGACCAGTCCGCGGCGCCCTCGTCAGACCAACTCCCGGCCTCGCCCGCGCGGGCGGCTTTGCCCGCGGCCGCCCCGGCCGAGGCGGCCGCGCGGCCCTGCCGAATCCTGCTGGCCGACGACTCGATCGACAACCGCCTGTTGATTCGCGCCTACCTCGGCAAGACCGGGTACGGACTCGACGAGGCCGAAAACGGCCAGGTCGCGGTCGACAAGCTCGTGGGCGGCCGCTACGACCTCGTGCTGATGGACATCCAGATGCCGGTGATGGATGGTTTCTCGGCCGTGCGCCGCATCCGCCAATGGGAGTGCGAGCACGGCGCGCGGCGCACGCCGATCATCGCGCTGACCGCGTCGGCCTTCGACGAGACTATCCGCAAGGCGGTCGAGGCCGGCTGCGATTCGCATCTGGGCAAGCCGCTCAAGCGCAGCACCCTGCTGCGCGTCATCCGCGAAACCGCGCTCGGCGATCGGCCCAATCAGGCCGCTGCGGACGCCGCCTGAGCTTCGCGCCTCGCCCCGGGGTCTAGGCGGCGGCAGAGCCGTTGTAGGCGCGGTCGGCGGCGGCGAGCGATTTGCCGCGCGCGATCTCGAAGCCCATCGATTCCAGGATCGTCTCCAGCGCGCTCAGGATCAGCATCACGTTCTCGCGCTTGCACGACTCGCCCATCAGGCCGATGCGCCACACCTTGCCCTTGAGCGGACCCAGCCCGGCGCCGATCTCGACGTTGAACTTCTCCAGCAGTTGCGCGCGCACCTGGGCCTCGTCGATCCCTGACGGCACCGCAACCGTGGTGAGCTGCGGCAGGCGGAAGCCCGCCTGCGCCGCGAGCTCGAGCCCCATCCCCTCGATCCCCGCCTGCAGCGCGGCCGCGTTGGCGCGATGGCGCCCGAAGCGCGCCTCGAGCCCCTCCTCGACCACGATCCTGAGCGCCTCGTACAAGGCGTAGTTCATCGTGATCGGCGCGGTGTGATGATAGACGCGGTCGGGGCCCCAGTACTTCTCGATCAGCGAGAGGTCGAAGTACCACGAAGTGCACGGCGTCTTGCGCTTGCGCACGGCTTCCATCGCGCGCGGGCCGAAGGTCACCGGCGCCAGTCCCGGCGGAGCGCCGACACCTTTTTGCGTGCAGCTATAGCAGGCGTCGATCTGCCAGGCGTCGATCTCCAGCGGCACGCATCCGAGCGACGTCACTCCGTCGGCCACCATCAGCGCGCCGCGCGCATGCGCCATCTTCGAGATCTCCTCGATCGGCTGATGGATTCCGGTCGAGGTCTCAGCGTGCACGATCGCGACCAGTTTGGGCGCCTTGACCGTCTTGAGCGCCCGCTCGATATGTTCGGGCTCGACGATTCGGCCCCACTCGGCGTCGACCCGATGCAGCCGCGCGCCGAGCCGCGTAGCCAGCTCGACCATGCGCGTGCCGAATACGCCCGCCGTGCCGATCACGACCTCGTCGCCCTCCTCGATCAGATTCGCCAGCACCGTTTCCATCCCGGCCGAGCCAGTGCCCGAGACCGGGAAAGTGATCTCGTTGGCGGTGCGAAAGACGATCCGCAGCATCTTCTTGATGTCGTCCATCACCCTGACGAAGTCGGGGTCGAGATGACCGACCACCGGCGACAGCATCGCTTTCATCACCCGCGGATGAATGTTCGAGGGACCCGGTCCGAGCAGCACGCGGGCGGACGGTTGCAACTCCGGAAACGAGGAACTTGGCAAAGGCGATCTCCCTTTTCAGCGCCGATACGCGAGCCCATGCTTGGAAGCGCGGCCTCTCGTCGGCGGCGATTTTGCGCTCCGTTCATTATTGACCGGACGGGCGCGCATGGCAAAAGCGCGCCGCGCGTATCGGCAAACGCGGGTAGCGCGCATCGGATCCATATCGGCGCGATCGTGCTACAGTGGTTGGCCGTGGAGAGCCTCGCCGCCACCCCGCAATTCGCCGCGCAGCTGCCCGCACTCGCCGCGGAACTGGCCGAAATCGTCGGCGCAGACGCAATCGTCGCGCGCGCAAGCGAGCTCGCAGTCTACGAATGCGACGGATGGACGATCGCCAAGCGCGCGCCCGACCTGCTGGTGCTGCCGCGAACCACCGCGCACGTTAGCGCCGTGCTGGCCGCGCTCGAGCGGCGCGGGGTGGCTTTCGTGCCGCGCGGCGCGGGCACCGGGCTCTCCGGCGGATGCCTGCCGCTCAACGCGCCGGTGATGGTCTGCACGTCGCGCATGAACCACGTCGTCGCGTACGACCTCGCCAACCGGCGTATCGAGGTCGAAAGCGGCGTGGTCAACATCAATGTGACCAACGCGGTCAAGGCGGCCGACTATTTTTACGCGCCCGATCCTTCCTCGCAGGCCGCCTGCACCATCGGCGGCAATATCGCCGAGAACTCCGGCGGCCCGCATACGCTGAAGTACGGCGTCACCACCAACCACGTGCTGGGCGTCGAGCTGGTGCTCGCGGGCGGCGAGGTCGTCGAGTTGGGCGGCCCGGCCGACGAGCGCCTGGGCTACGACCTGCTGGGCGCGGTGGTCGGGGCCGAGGGCACTTGTGGAATCGTGACGCGCGCGACGCTGAGGCTCCTGCGCGAGCCGCAGGCGCATCGCACGCTGCTCGGGATTTTCGCCGACGTCGAGCGCGCAACCGCGGCGGTCACCGCGATCATCGCCGCCGGCATCATCCCGGCCGCAATTGAAATGATGGACCAGCTCATCATTCGCGCGGTCGAGGCGGCGTTCAAGGTCGGCTTTCCCGCCGACGCCGGCGCCGTGCTGATCGTCGAGATCGACGGGCTGGAGGCCGGGCTCGGCGAACGCGCCCGCCGCATTGCGCGTATCGCCACCGACGCGGGCGCGGTCGAGGTGAAGCTCGCCCGCGACGAGGCCGAGCGCGCGCTCTTGTGGAAGGCGCGCAAGCGCGCCTTCGGCGCGGTCGGCCGGCTCGCGCCCAACTACGCCACCCAAGACGGCGTAGTGCCGCGCACGCGCCTGCCCGACATCCTGCGCGTGATCACCATGCTCAGCCGCCATTACAATCTCGCGATCGGCAACGTCTTCCATGCCGGCGACGGCAACATCCATCCGATCGTGCTCTATGACGAACGCGATCCCGACCAGGTGCGGCGCGCGATCGAAGTCGGCCGCGAAATTCTGAAGGCCTGCGTCGAGATGGGCGGCAGCCTGACCGGCGAACACGGCATCGGGGTCGAGAAGCAACAGGAGATGCCGCTGTTGTTCGCACCCGAAGATCTCATCGTCATGAGCGAACTGCGCCGCGTGTTCGATCCTGCCGGACACGCCAACCCCAACAAGGTCATCCCGCAACCCGGCGGCTGTGTCGAGGTCGCCGCGCCACGCCGCCAGGCCCCGCTGTAGCCGGTGAGCGACGTCCAGGTCGACAAGCTCGAGAACGAGATCCGCAAGCTGCTGGGCGCCGAGGGCGTGCGTCAGCCGCGCGGGCGCGAAGCGATGGCCGCGCGGATAATCGCCGAGCCGCGCGACAGCGACGAAATCGCCGCGCTGGTCCGTCAATGCGAAGCCGGACCGACCACGCTCGCGCCGCTCGGCGCCGCGCGCACGCTCGGCGAGATCCGCCGCGCGCCCGCGATGCTCGGGGTCTCGCTCGCCCGCATGGACCGCATCGTCGCCTACGAACCCGAAGACCTGACGGTGATCGCCGAGGCCGGGATGACGCTGGGCGCGCTCAACCAGCGGCTGGCCGAGCACGGCCAGCGCCTGCCGCTTGACCCGTGCAATCCCGGCGCGACCACGCTCGGCGCACTGATCGGCGCATCGCAGGCCGGCCCGCTCAGGCTTTCCGAGGGCACGCCGCGCGACCTGCTGATCGGCGTGCGCTTCGTCGGCCACGAGGGACGCACGGTGCACGGCGGCGGCCGGGTTGTCAAAAACGTGGCCGGCTATGATTTGATGAAGGTGATGACCGGATCGTTCGGAACGCTCGGCATAATCACCGAGGCGGCTTTCAAGCTGCGGCCGATTCCCGAGGGCTACACGCTCGGCCTAGCGCCGTTTGCGCGCGCGGCCGAAGGCTTCGATACGGCGCTCAAGCTTCACGACGCGCTGCCGCTCGTACACGTCGAGGTGTTGAGTCCCGCGCTCGCCGCGCGCTTCGGCCATCCGGGGGCTTTTCTGCTGCTGGCCGCGATCGCCGGCAACGCCGTGGAGTTGGAAGATCAGCGCGGCTATTTCAGCGGCCTTGCTGGCGCCAGCTTCAGCGATGGCGCGGGCGCCGTCGAGACCTACGAACGATTGCGCGATCTCGAATTGGCGCCCACCGCCGGGCTTGCGTCTACTTCGATGATGACCGCTCAGCTCGCCACGGCGCCGGCCGAGCTTGCCCGATGCGTCGAGGACACGGGCGCGCAGTTCCGCGCGCACGCGGCCTGCGGCATCGCGCAGATCTTCATCGGCGGCGAGCTAGACTCGGCAACGGCGCGCGAGACGCTCGCCCGATGGCGCATCGCGGCGCACGCCGCGCACGGCCATCTGCGACTGCTCGCGGCCGCGCCGGGGCTGCGACCGCACCTGGACTTTTTCGATGAACCGCCAGCCGGCGCGCTCAAGCTGATGCGCAGGCTCAAGGCCGCGTTCGACCCGGCGGGCGTTTTCAATCCCGGATGTTTCGTCGGAGGAATTTGATGGCGGATACCGCGACCCGAAACCCCGCCGCGCCGACGTTCCCCGGGCTGGTGCGCGACGTGGTCGAATACGACCTTCTGTTCGACTGCGTGCACTGCGGGCTCTGCCTGGAGTCGTGCCCGACCTACCTGCTGACGCGGTCCGAGATGGATTCGCCACGCGGGCGAATCTACCTGATGAAATCGCTCGCGGAGGGGCGGATGACGCTCGACGACGACGTCGTGCGTCATATCGACTCGTGCCTGGGATGCCGCGGATGCGAGACCGCCTGCCCCTCGGGTGTTCATTATGGACGGCTGCTGGAGCGGACGCGCGACTTCATCGATCGCAACCATCGGCGCGGATTCATCGACGCGCTGCGGCATGCGGCGGTCCGCTTCATCTTTCCGTATCCCGCGCGCCTGCGCGCGATGCTGTGGCCGCTGCGCGCCGCCGAGCGGCTCAAAATGCGCGGCGCGCTCCACCGCCTCATGCCGCGCGCGCTGCGCGAATGGATCGACCTGGTGCCCGAGCTGACCGGGGTCTCGCCGGCTTATCCCGAAGCCGCGCGGCCCGCCGCCGAAGCCCCCGTCGCGGTGGTGCATCACGGATGCGTCGCGGAGGTGCTGACGCCCTCGGAGAACCGCAACACGGAGGGCGCGCTCGGGGCGGCCGGCTATCGCGTCGTACAGCTCGCGCCCACGGTCTGCTGCGGCGCGCTCGACCTGCACGACGGCAACCTGGCGCGCGGCCTCGAGTTCGCGCGCCGCAACGTGCGGGCGCTGAAACGATCCGGCGCCCAGGCGATCGTTTCGGCGGCGTCGGGATGCGCCGCGGCGATCGCGTCGTATGGCGAGCTGTTGAAGGATGACCCGGAACTGGCCGGCGACGCGCGCGAGGTCTCGGCACGCGCGACCGATCTAAGCCGGCTGCTGCTCGCCCGCGGCAAACCGGCGGGACGGCTCGAATGCGCCGTGACGTATCACGACTCGTGTCATCTGGCGCATGGGATGGGCGTGCGCGAGGGGCCGCGCAAACTTCTGGCTTCGATCGCCGGGGTGCGGCTGGTCGAGATGGCGGAGTCCGACCTGTGCTGCGGCTCGGCCGGGAGCTACAACCTGCTCGAACCCGCGATGGCGCATCGACTCGCCGAGCGCAAAGCCGACAATATCGAGGCGACCGGCGCCGACTACGTGGTGCTGGGCAATCCCGGCTGCGAATTTCACATAGCGGCGGAGCTGCGCCGGCGCGGCTCACGCATCCGGGTGATCCATCTGGCGGATTTTCTCGCGCTGGTTGCAAGCTCCGGCGCGTAGCTCGCCCTGCGCGCCCGCAACGGTCACGCGAACCGCCAATTGCCGGCGAATACTGTTGTCTTAAAGGAGCGTGAAGGGCGAGCCGTGGTACGGGCTCGCGTTGCGGGCTTTACGACTGCTAGGACGGGTCGAGATCGACAATCTGCCCTGGCTGCGGTCCGGGAACCATATCGGCGAGGTCGGCATCTTTATCTTTGGCCACTCCGGACGGAGTCTGCCGTTCGGCGACGCGTTTGACGCGACGCTGTTCCTTATCCTGCTGCTTTTGCCGGCGAAGCTGCTCTCTGCGGCGTTTTTCCAACTGGTCGCCCCTCTCAAACCACCGCCGTCATCGGCGGGCTGAAGCCGCCGGCGCCGTCGGACTCAAATCATTTGCGTGCGCAAAAAACAAACAGGGGCGGGGCTCGGCCCGCCCCTGTTTTGATCGACTGTTACCAGCGATCGCGGCCGCGATTTCCACCGCCGCCGCCGCCGCCACCACCGCCCCGGTTGCCGCCGCCGCCGCCACCGCCGAAGCTGGACTCACGAGGCTTGGCCTCGTTGACCTTGATGTTGCGGCCCTTCAGTTCAGTCTCGTTGAACTGCTGAATTGCCTTGGCCGCATCTTCCGCATTAGCCATCTCGACAAAACCGAAACCCTTTGACTGGCCCGAAAACTTGTCGGTGATGATCGCGACGCTCTGCACCTGTCCCACTTGCGAGAACAGCTGCTGCAGATCATCGTTGGACACTGCGTAGGCCAGATTGCCTACGTACAATTTGCTGGGCATTAATTGCCCTCCGTTGGTATTTGTCGGGAAGCTCTCGAACAGAGAACCCGGGCTCATTCCCGGGCAGTTGATAGGGAACACTCCGACCGTTACATCGACCACCATATGCCTTTGCGTCAAGCAATGGAAGGGCCCTCGGAGGCTGCTAAGACTACCCGGAAACCTGCCGAAAACTTGCCGAAAACTTACCCCATGGGTCGCCGAGGGGTCGCTATGGGTCGCGCGTTACCACGATTCCGCTGCCGCGCATCATCGGCGAACCGTCGATCGCGCATACTGCCGCCGCATCCGGCACCTGCCGGCGCTCGGCGCGCCCGGTCACCTGGAATACGGCCTCGGCAATATGCCCCATCCCGTGCAGTCGCCCCTCGCTCAGGCTGCCGCCGAAGGTGTTCACCGGAATTTCGCCCTCCAGCGCGATCCGGCCGTCCTGGACGAACGCATAGGCCTCGCCCCGCTTGCAAAAGCCCGCCGCCTCCAGCCAGTAGAGCGTGGACGGGCTGAAGCCGTCGTACAACTGCGCGGCGTCCATGTCGGCCGGGCCCAGTCCCGCCGACGACCACAGCTTGTTCGCCAGCGATTGCCCGTTCGCTACGTAGTCGTCAAGCGTATAGAAGAGCAGACTCCGCCGGCTGACCGTGTTCTGTCCGTGGCCGGCGATGTAAGCCGGCGGACGGCGCAGATCGCGCGCGCGCTCGGCGCGGGTCATCACCAGCGCCACGCAGCCCTCGACCGGCACGTCGCAGTCGAAGAGGCAAAACGGCTCGGCGATCATGCGCGCGGCAAAGTAGTCGTCGCGGGTCATCGGCTTGGTGTAGAAGAACGCGCGCGGATTGAGGTTGGCGTTGCGCCGCGAGTTCACCACGAAGGTGCCGAGATGCTCGCGGGTGGCTCCGTAGTCGTGCATGTAGCGCCGCCACGCCATCGCGTGCGACTGGATCACGCCGACGCATCCCCAGGGCGCGAGGAACTGCGCGTCGCCCGCGGCGCGCGCGCCGCTAAAGGCTCCGTAGTTGCGCGGCTGATGCAACGCGCGCCAGATCAAAACATAGTCGCAGGCGCCGGCCATCAGCGCGTGCGCGCCTTCGATTACCGGGGCCGCGATCATCCCGGTCTCGATCTGCGCGTACCAGCGCACGTCGGAGGCGAGCGCCAGGTGGTTGATGATCCAGGCGA
>Ga0307373_10001078_pt1 | contig 51438 bp, 54 predicted proteins | sample OX2MG_FD_202534 | JGI IMG/M metagenome (GOLD analysis project Ga0307373, IMG submission 202534) | Soil microbial communities from Risofladan, Vaasa, Finland - OX-2 | ecosystem: Environmental > Terrestrial > Soil > Coastal area > Acid sulfate soil | place: Finland: Risofladan, Vaasa | collected...
TGCTCGCTCAGCTCCTCATAGGAGGGCGTGTCATCGAAAGGAGAGCGGTCGTCGGGTGGAATTCCCAACGTTACGCGCGACGTTCCTCCTGGTGGTGGACGGTGCTCTCAGGGGCCTGAATAGTTACGCCCAATGAACGCACTGGCCCGAATCCAGCCGCTCGAGGTCCGTCGTCGGGGTGGTGGCACGCCCGAAGTCACGTGGGCCGAGATCTCCTCCCGGGCCCCCGTCATGGTGGCCACCATGGCCTCCTACCTGGACCAACTCGAGGTCTCGGCCCGACCGGGCACGGTGGCAGACGCCGAGCTGGCACTCCGGTTCTTCGCCCACCAGGTGACCGAGGCCGATCCGACCTGTGTCTCGGTGGCTGCCATCGGACGACCCCACATCGAACGCTTCAAGCGTTGGCTGGTGGCGCGTCGAGGCAACACCGGCAAGCCGCTCGCCACCATGACCATCCGTCATCGGCTCAGCACCGTGCGCACCTTCTTCGAGCGCATCATGGAGTGGGACTACGAGGACGCCCCCGCTCGCTTGTTCATCTACATGAGCGACTTCCCGGCCCTCGACGAGCCGCTGCCGAAATTCCTCGACGACCCGACGGCAGCCAAGTTCATGGTCGCCCTGGCCGAGGACCCCAACCTGCGACGTCGTCTCATGGTCGAGTTGTTGGCCCGCACCGGCATGCGCGTCGGTGAGCTCGCCGGGCTCGAAGACGACGCCATGATCCACAAAGGAGACGGCCATCGTCTGCGCATCCCCATCGGCAAGCTGCACAACGACCGCCACGTGCCGCTGCACCCGATGCTGGTCGATCTCATCGGTGAGTACAGGGCCATGCGAGGACCCTCGCGCTCGGGCCACCTCCTCGAGCGTGACGACGGTCGTCCCTTCGACCGGGGAACCGGCATCCCTTGTCTCGGCGCCTGATCTCCAGCCGCTGGCCGTCGCTCGGGTCCCGTCGGGTCCGCCCGAGGTTGAGGCTGCGGCCGTCGGGCCCGTCCGCAGAGACCAGGACCTTGGCATCACAGGCGAGCCGACGGGCGACCTCTCGCGACAGTGGCCCCATGACGTCGAGCTCTGCGACCCCCTGGGCGCCGGCCAGGAATGACAAGTCGGGGTGCACGACGACCGTCGGCCGGTTGCGGCGGGCGCCTCCGGCCTGCGCGCCTCGGGCGGCTCCGCCTGGGCGCGCGCCGTTCCCCGCATCCTCGGCCTTGCAGACCGAGACCAGCGCATCTGCCATCCGCTGGTCGAAGGGCGCCCCGTTTCGGCCGCTGCGAGCGGCCCGAGCGACGAGTGAGCTCTTGACGACGACGTACTGGTCCTCGGGCAGGACCCCTGTCAGTGTCCGGCGTCGATCGTCGAAGCGGAGGGAGCGGCGGGCGTAGAAGCCGGTGGATCGGTCGTCGGATTGATCCCGCGATGCCTGCGCCAGCTCCCGGACCTGCTTGGCCGACCAGTGTGTCGCCTCCTCGGCCAGGCGCTCGTCCGTCTCGGGCTTTGCCACCTCGACCAACGGCTTCACCTGGTCGAAGGAGAGCTTCCCCTGAGAGAGTGCATCGGCAATTCTCGGGAGAGACGGCAATTTGGCGGCCGCCGTGACCCACTCCCGAGCCGTGGCGGCGGAGACCCCGCAGCGCTGGACGAGCCACGCCACCATGGAGGTGGCGCCGTCCACTCGCCACGCCTTCCGTTGGTCGAGTTGGACTACTGCCGCCAGGAGCTGGCTCTGGTGGGCGGAGATCGCCCGGTGGTGCTGGGTGACGCTGGAGACCAGTGCGTCGGTTCGCTTCGACACGGTGGCGGGCCGAGGACCATCTTTCACGAGGGCGGGTGTCATGCCGACGGTGAACGGTCGCCGTGCGGCCACGAGTGCGACAAGTCGTGGTGCGGCCGGACCGCGTTGTCAGCGGTAGCAGTCGGCGGGAACCCACTCCCCGTGACTGCGCACGGGGAGGCGTGTCGGCAGGTGGATGACCGCCTCAGGACTGCGCCGGCCCACAGACGAGGCATCGAGGACGTAGAGATCGCTGGCGCCCCTGTTGGCGTCGTCGACGAGTGTCAGGAGCCAGCCTTCGTCATCGCTGTGGCCATCGAAGGCGCGGACGAAGATCGGCTCACTGGGGGTCCGGCCGGGGCCCGGGCTCCAGGAGGCGATCTCATTTCGGGCCAGGTCGAACTGCAAGAGGCCGACGGGCGAAGCCTCCGCGGTCCAGCCATCCGGCCGGTCCGCACCGCCCGAGGGCCGCCGCACGGTGGAGGGGATCGCCGTCCATGCAGTCTCCAGGGCGTAGCCGTAACGAAACGTCGCACCCTCACACAAGGCGTCCATCCGTGGATACTCCACGTACCGCTCGTCGAGCTGCACGCGCTCGATCTGCTCACCTGTGATGCGCCAACGCTCCAGGACGCCCAACGTCCCGCCGACCCCGGAGAGCGCCAGACCGGGCGGACCGACGACGGAGACCGACGTGTCGACGGGTTGGCCCGCTTCGGGCACGCCGTAGCAACAGACGTAGAGCACCATCGCACCGTCGGGTTCGTCGTACGCCCCCAGGACGTGCGTGACCAGGCAGGGGTCGAGCCGTATCCAGCGCACGCCGGCGGCATCCGGCTCGTCACCGCCGCCACCGCCCCGACGAATCACGCCGATCCAACCTTCGGCCCCGGGCACCCATCCAAAAGGGACGGGGCTGCCCGCACCCGGCCCGGTCGTCAGTCGGGTCGTCGGCGACTCGATGAACACCACATGGTCCGCCGTGACACCGATGTCGTGCGGCCAGGTGGAGCGTTCCAACTCCACCGACTGGGCGCCGCGCAGGGCACCGGCCGCATCCCACTCGCCGATGCGCAAGAAGATGCCCTCGCGATCCTCCAGAGCTCCGCCGTCCTCGCGGCTCCCGTCGTCGACACCGAAGAGGACGCGCCCGCCGTCGCTCGCCAGCCGGTGCACGTGCGAGGCGATAGGGACCGTCAGCCCGCCGCCGAACTCCTCGGGCTCCAAGAAGCGCGAGTACTGCGAAGGGATCCCGGCTTCGGGCAGGGCGAGGACCGAGCCGGCATGCCAGAAGACGCCGGCGTCGGCCTCGGACTCCTGACGTTGGTACCACACGGCCCGGCCGTCCCGGATCTCCACGGCATGCAGGGCGCCGGCACCTTCGGTGCGGCCACCGTCCTCCTCGTCCGCATCGAGAACAGCACCACCAAAACCAACTCCAGCGCCCGCACCGCCACCGCTACCGGCACCCCACGGCCACGCCGGCCCCACCCGGAAGAGGGTCCCTTGCAGGTCAGGAGGCAACGAGCCCGACATGGGAAGGGGCAGCGCCCCATTGGAACCGATCACGGCGTCCTCCGATCATCCCGAGACACCGTGAGAACGCCCATGCGGCCGATCAACCTACCTGCGTATGGCAAAGTCGAGGCATGCCCACGCTCTCGGAGGACCTCGCCTTCCGCGGCCTGATTCAGCAGATGACCGACGTCGATCTCCCGAAGCGCCTCGACCAGCCCGGGCTCACGGTCTATGCCGGCTTCGACCCGTCGGCCGACAGCCTCCACGTCGGCAACCTGATGCAGCTGTGCACGTTGCGCCGTTTCCAATATGCAGGGCACACGACGATCTCCCTGGCCGGCGGGGGCACCGGCATGATCGGCGACCCCGGCGGCAAGCAGGACGAGCGTCAGCTGCTCGACCTGCAGACGATCGAGGGCTACCTGGAGAGGATCCGGCCCCAACTCGCCCAGTTCCTCGATCTGGCCGACGGCCGCGGCCTCCTGCTCAACAATGCGGACTGGCTGGGCAGCCTCTCGACCCTGGAGTACCTGCGCGACGTCGGCAAGCACTTCACCGTCAACCAGATGGTGGCCAAGGAGTCCGTCAAGAGCCGCTTCGAGCGCCCGGATCAGGGCATCTCCTACACCGAGTTCAGCTACATGCTGCTGCAGGCGTACGACTTCCTGCGCCTCCACCTCGACCACGGCTGCGACGTTCAGTTCGGTGGCAGCGACCAGTGGGGCAACATCACCAGCGGCGTCGACTACGTGCGCAAGGTCTGCGGTGACGAGGTGTGGGGCTTCACCACACCGCTCATCGTCAAGGCGGACGGCACAAAGTACGGCAAGACCGAATCGGGCACGGTCTGGCTCGATCCGGAGCGGACGAGTCCGTTCACCATGTACCAGTTCTTCCTGAACACGCCCGACGAGCAGGTGGTGGAGCTGATCAAGTTCCTGACCTTCCTCGACCACGACCGCATCTCCGAGCTCGAACGCCTCACGGCGGAGCAGCCCCAGCGGCGCGAGGCGCAGCGGGCGCTGGCCCGGGCCGTCACCGATCTCGTGCACGGCGACGCCGAGGTGGCCAAGTGCGAGGAGGCTTCGGCGGCCCTCTTCGGCGAGGAGATCGCCGCGCTCAGCGAGGAGATGCTGCTGGCCGTGACTGAAGATGCGCCGTCGACCGAGGTGCCGCGCACGGAGCTCCTCGACAGCCTCACCCTCGTCGAACTGCTCGAGCGCACCGGTCTGGTCAAGTCCAAGAAGGAAGCGCGCCGGACGGTCGAGCAGGGCGGGACCTACGTCAACAACGTGCGGCAGGCCGACGACGGGCGCACCTTCGCCTCAGGTGATCTCCTGCACGACAGGTACCTCGTGCTGCGCAAGGGTCGCAAAGAGGTCCACATCGTCAAGGCCCGATGAGGCGTCGGTTTCTCGTCCCGTCTCTCGTGCTCGTAACCGGATGCGCATTGACACTCACTTCTTGTGCCGGTGCGGACCAGGGAGGCTCGACCGCGGAGAACATGTCGGTGTGGACCAAAGGCACCTCCCTCGGCGAGGACATCGGCACGCTCATCGCCGACAACGCCCGCGTTCCCAAGGACGTGCCGAACGGCACAGGCGCCGTCCATGCGGCCTGCGCCACCACGTTGAACGATGCCGAGATGGCCAACGGCAGTCTTCCCTCGCCCGATCCCGACGTCACGGACTTGCTGACGAAGGCGTATGGGCTCGAGGGCACCTCGGCCAACCAGTGCTTTAGCGCCGGCGCCACCAACAAGAAGCTCCTGACCGAGTCCGCCCGGAACGCCATCAAGGCCGAGGCGCTCTTCCAGCAGGTCCTGCAGCGCATCCGTCAGATCGACGGCCGGACGGTGTCGACGACCACCACCACGGACAACTCGTCAGGGAGCATTTTCGGATGAGTGCCGACAAAAGCGAGAGCAGCGACACGGGCAGTACCGAGCACGACGAGGTCGACCGCCATCGCCGGCGCGTCCTGTGGTCACTCCCCACCGGCCTCTACCTCATCGGGAGTCGTCACGACGACGACGTCAACCTTATGACGGCCAACCTCGTCGTCCAGGTTTGCATGGAGCCGAAGCTCGTCGGTGTGGCCCTCGAGCACGAGTCGGTCACCGCTGGCCTCGTCACCTCCGGCGGCGGTTTCACGGTGTCGCTGCTCGCCCGCAGCGATCGCGACGTGGTCCGGCGCTTCGTGAAACCCGTCACGGACGTCGAGCGCGCCCCGGACGGGGGTCTCCTCGCGCTGTCGGGCCAACCTGTCACCGAGGTCGGACCGGATCGTCGCCCTGTCCTCAGCGCCGCCGCGGGCTACCTCGACTGCCGCCTGACGGGTGCGGACACGCTCGGAAGCCACGTCTTGTGCATCGGCGAGGTCATCGGTGTGGGCGGTGAGCCCGCAGACGTGCTGCGCATGGAGGACACCCGCATGCATTACGGCGGCTGACCGGTGGACGGACGCCACCGCATCGGCTCAGGCCGGCGTGTCCCCGCCGCGCTCGGCCGGTGGTCGTAGGTCGATGCGCAGCGTGAGGATCCCGTCGACCAGCTGGGCTTCGGCGTCGCCGACCATGGCGTAATCGGCGAAGTCCTGCTGCGCTTGTTCACGGAAGCGCTGCCGCTCGGGGCCCTCGATCGGGGGCATCCCACGTGTCCGGACGGCTTCGGCCCTGGCCTGGAATCTGGCGATCATCTCTTGGGGGTCGAATCCGGGCATGGCGGTCAGCGTAGAGGTTGCGCCCGATGCCCTGCGCCCACCCTGACCTGCGACCCGGCGGGCCGGCCGCCCACAACCACTACAATGACTCGACGGTCGACATGGCCCGTACGGTCCGGCCGTAAGGGGGCGGACGCCACCATGCGGTCCGGGTGTGACAAGGAGTTCTCGTGAAAAAGGGACGCCATCGGCGCTTCGAGGAAGCGCGCAGTCTGAAGCGGTCGTCGACGGAGTCGACGGGACGATGTGCTGAATGTGGGGCAGAGCCCGATGACGTCCACGCGTCTTGGTGCCTGGCCGAAGAGGACCAGTACGACCGCATCCTCGGCTCCATGCCGACCAGCGCCGTCGCCGACGACGACCCGCTGAAGGACTAGCCGGTCGCTCCGGCGCCCCCACGGCTGCGGACGGCCGGATGGGGGAGTGCCACCCCTGTGGTGCGCAGCCGGTCGCGTTCTTCGACCAGTTCCACGAAGTGCTCGTAGGCCTTCGAGCCGACCATCTTGGTCAGCTCGGGCTGCATCTCCTTGTAGACCGGCTTGGTCCCTACGAACGCCTCGGGTGACTCAGTGCACCACCAGTGGAACTCACGGCCACCCTTGCCCCAGTGCCTGCGGTCCCACTGGCGGATGACCGACGTCACGTGCCCTTCGTCGTCGTCGACCGTGTCCTCGCGGCGCAGCGGGAGCTGCCAGCACACCTCGGGCTTGAGCGTCATGTGGTCCACGCCCCGGTTCATGGCCGCGATGTGGAAGGCGCACCCGACGCCCCCGGGGAAATCGGGCTTGTTCAGGAAGATGCAGGCGTCGTCGACCAGCCGCGTGACGGTCTCGCCGCTCTTGTTCTCGTGGATCACGCTCTTCTTGGTGCCATGGTTCTGCCACTCGTCCGGCGTCAACGTGGTGGCCGCCTTCTCCACCCGGCGGGCGTCCTTCTTGTTGACGAGGTGGGCGCCGTAGCTGCAGCAGCCCTGGACGAGCTCTGGCGCAGGGCCGGTGAGCACGCCCTGGCAGCCGTTCCCGAAAATGCAGGTCCAGTTGCTCGTCAGGAACGTGGCGTCGAAGACCCAGGTCCGCTCCTCCTCGTCGTCCTCGAAGCTGATCCATTCGTGCGCGTCGGTCGGTGTCGTGGCCACGGCCAGGCACGTTACAGCGTGCGCGCAGGAGGTCCATGCGTCGTTTCGGCCTGCCGGACCAGGGAGGGGCCGTCCGGCTCACCGCACGCCGTAGACTGCGTTTCATGGCTACGACCACCGAAGATCTCCAGACGACCACACCCGTCGTCACGCTGACCCCCGAGGCCCACAAAATCGTGCAGGACGCCATCGCGCAGGAGCCGGACCCGGCCAGCCTGGCCTTGTGGCTCGAGGTGCGAGGTGTGCAGGAAGGGTCGTTCATCTACGACCTCTATTTCCAGGCCGTCTCCGACGCCGATGAAGGCGATGCCCGCCACGCGCAGGACGAGCTCGAGGTCGTCATCCCGTCCGGCAGCATCGACCGCCTCCGGGGTGCCCGGCTCGAGTGGTCCGAGGCTGACGGCGGTGGTCTGGTCCTGGTCAACCCGAACACGCCGACGCCGGAGGAAGCCTCACCGAGCGTCCCACCCGAAATCCTGGCCAAGGGCATCACCAGCCCGCTGGCTCTGCGGGTGGTCGCTGTCCTGGAGCAGGCGGTCAACCCGTCCATCGCCAGTCATGGGGGCCGGGCCGACCTGGTCGCCCTCAACGACGAGGACGGCAGCGCGTACCTGTGCCTCTCGGGCGGATGCCAGGGCTGTGCCATGTCGCAGATGACGCTCCGTCAGGGGATCGAGACGACGCTGCTCGAAGAGGTGCCCGAGCTGACGCGGGTGCTCGACGTCACCGACCACGCGGGAGGCGACAACCCCTTCTACGAGTAGGTCGGCCGGGAGATCGGCGGGCCGTCCTCGCCGGCACGAGCTCCGCCTCCAGGCTCCGGGACGGCGTTGGCCGTCCGGTAGCGTTGCTGTGTGCTGCGCTTTCTGACCGCCGGAGAGTCCCATGGTCGCGCCCTGGTCGTGATAATCGAGGGCTTGCCCGCCGGACTGCCCGTCGAGGCTGTTGACATCGCCAACGAGTTGGCCCGCCGCCGCCTCGGCTATGGGCGTGGCCCGCGCATGCGCTTCGAGGCCGACGAGATCTCCCTGGTGGGCGGCATCCGGCACGGGCGCACGCTGGGCTCCCCGGTGGCCATCGAGATCGCCAACACCGAGTGGCCCAAGTGGACGGAGGAGATGTCGCCCGAGCCCGGCGCCCCCTCCAAGGTGCTGACCCAACCCCGTCCGGGTCATGCGGACCTGCCGGGCATGCTCAAGTACGGCTTCGAGGACGCGCGCGACGTGCTGGAGCGGGCCTCGGCCCGGGAGACGGCAGCCCGCGTGGCCGCCGGGACGCTGGCCAAGCTGCTCCTGACCCACCTCGGAGTGTCCGTCATCAGCCACATCGTGGGCCTCGGCGAGGCGACCACGGGCCCCGAGGCACCACGACCCGGACCCGGTGACCTCGGCGCGGTCGATGCCAGTGCCGTGCGCTGTTTCGACGCCACCGGGGAGAAGGCGATGATCGCCGCCGTCAAGGCCGCGTCCAAGGTCGGCGACTCGCTGGGCGGGGTGGCCGAGGTCCTGGCGTACGGCGTCCCGGTCGGTCTCGGCAGTCACGTGCACTGGGACCGCAAGCTCGACGCGAACCTGGCGCAGGCCCTCATGTCGATCCAGGCGGTCAAGGCGGTGGAGATCGGCGACGGCTGGGAGAACGCAGCGCGCCGGGGCTCCGACGCCCACGACGCCATCCACTACGACGAGGACGAGGGCTACGTCCGCCCCACCGACAGGGCCGGTGGGATCGAGGGCGGCATCTCCAACGGGGCGCTCCTGGTGGCGCGCGTGGCGATGAAGCCGCTCGCCACCCTGAACCGGCCCGTGCTCCAGACGGTCGACGTCGTGACCAAGGAGTCCACGGTGAGTTTCCGCGAGCGCACCGACGTCACCGCCGTGCCGGCCATGGGGGTGGTCGCCGAGTCGATGACTGCGCTCGTGCTGGCCACCGAGGCGTTGCGCAAGTTCGGAGGCGACTCCCTGGCCGAGATCGTGCGCAACCGCGACGGCTTCGTCGCCGCGCTCGGCACCACGCCGTCGTCGGCAGTGGGCCGCCCGACCGGGGACGCCGGCTCGGACAGCGCCGCCGGATGACCCCCCGCATCCTGCTCGTCGGGATGATGGGCGCCGGCAAGACCACGACGGGCCAGCTCCTGGCCCGTCGACTCGGCTGGGGCTACCGGGATTCGGACGCCGACGTCGAGGCGGCCACCGGACACACGGTGCCCGAGCTTTTCGCCAGCGACGGTGAGGCGGCCTTTCGACGGGCCGAGGCGACCGTCCTGGCCGGGGCGTGCGCCGACCCGTCGCCGTCGGTCGTCTCTGTGGCCGGGGGTGCCGTGTTGAGCGAGGAAAATCGCCGGCTCATCGGGTCGAGCGGCATCGTCGTCTGGTTGCGGGCCCGTCCCGAGACCCTGGCCACCCGGCTGGGGGACGCCACCGGGCGCCCGCTTCTCGGCGGCGACCCGGCCGAGGCGGTGGTGCGTCTCAACGCGGTCCGGTCGCCCCTCTACGCCGAGGTGGCCGACCTGGTGCTCGACGTGGAAGGGCTGGATCCGGAGGCGGTCGTCGATCGCATCATCGACACCATGGACACCGCTGCCGACACCGCTGCCGACACCGCTGCCGACACCGTCGCCGACACCGCTGCCGACCCCAGCGCCGTCACGGGCACCGCAACGGGCACCGCAACCGCCCCCGGCCAGGCCCGCTAGGGGAGCGCCAGCCGTGCACGCCCTCTCCGTCGACCTGGCCGACCGTTCCTATCCCGTGCTCGTCGGCGCCGGGGCCAGGCACGAAGTGGCGCGCTTCGTGCCGCCCAGCGCCAAGTCGGCCGTGATCGTGACGCAGCAGTCGATCAAGGACGCCGGCTGGGTGGACGGGCTCGACCCCGGTGTCCCGGCCCAGGTGTGTCTCATCCCCGACGGGGAAGAGGCCAAGACGCTCGCCACGGTGGAAGGGCTGGCCCGTTTCTTCGCCACCGCCGGCCTGTCACGGGCCGATGTGGTGGTGGCGGTCGGGGGCGGCATCGTCACCGACGTCGCCGGGTTCGCCGCCGCCACGTATCACCGGGGCACCGCGTACCTGAACGTCGCCACGTCGCTCCTCGCACAGGTGGACGCCGCCATCGGCGGGAAGACCGGGGTCAACCTGCCCGAGGGCAAGAACCTGGTCGGCGCGTTCTGGCAGCCCAACGCCGTGCTCTGCGACACCGAGACGCTCTCGACCCTCCCGCCCCGCGAGTGGGCCTGCGGCCGGGGCGAAATCGCCAAGTACGCCTTCCTGGGCGACGCCCCGACGGCGGACCAGCCCATCGAGGAACAGGTTGCCCGCTGTGCCGGAATCAAGGCAGCGGTCGTCGCCGAGGACGAGCGCGAGGGCGGCCGACGGATGATCCTCAACTACGGCCACACCCTGGCTCACGCGCTCGAGGCCGCGGGCCAAGCTGATCACCCGGGCTGGGACCTGCGCCACGGCGAGGCGGTCGCCATCGGGATCCTGTTCGCCGCGTTGCTCGCGCAGCGGCTGGGACGAATCGACGCGGACCGGGTCGCCGAGCACCGCAGGGTCATCGGCAGCTTCGATCTGCCGACCGATCTCCCGTCGGGCGCCGAGGCGGCCGAGCTGGTGACGTTCATGGGGCGGGACAAGAAGGCGCAGCAGGACCTGACGTTCGTGCTGGACGGCCCCAGGGGTGTCGAGACCGTGCATGGCGTGGCGCTCCCCGACGTGGTCGCTACCCTGGCTGACATGGGTGCCCGCGCATGAGCCTCGTCCTTCTCCTCTCGGGCCCCAACCTGAACCTGCTCGGCGAGCGGGAGCCGGACGTCTACGGAACGGACACGCTGGCGACCCACGTCGCCCGGGCCGGGACGGCGGCCGCGCACCACGGCCTCGAGCTCGAGCACCTGCAGACGAACCACGAGGGCGAACTGGTGGAGGCCGTCCACGCCGCACGGGGCCGCGCCGACGCGCTGGTGATCAATGCCGGCGCACTCAGCCACACGTCATGGTCGCTGCACGATGCCGTGGCCGCCTTCGAGGGACCAGTCGTCGAGCTGCACCTCTCCAACCCCGCCGCCAGGGAGCCGTTCCGGCACACGTCGGTGCTGGGCCCGGTGGCGTCGGGGGTCATCGCTGGCTTCGGCGGGCTCGGCTACGAGCTCGCCATTGACGCCGCCGCCGCACTCCTGAAGGGATCCTGAGTCCGATGACGACCACCAGCCGCGCCAACCCCTACTCGCCCGCGCACGCCGCGCTGCCGCCGGTCCTCGTCACCGGCCGCCTCGACCGCCTGCGCGCCGCGTTCGACGAGCACGAGGTCGACGCACTCGTCGTCACCACGCTGCCGAACGTCCGGTACCTCACCGGATTCACGGGCTCGGCGGCGGTGCTGGTCGTGACGAAGGACTTGTCGGTGTTGACGACGGACGGCCGCTACCGCACCCAATCGGCCGAGCAGCTCCAGGGGGCCGGCGCCCCCGAGGTCGAGATCTCCATCGGGACGGGCGTCCAACAGCGCGAGGCCGTGCGCGCGGCGCTCGAGGCGGCCAAGGCCGCCCGCATCGGCCTCGAGGCGGGCAACATCACCTGGAGCGGGCAACGCGGCTGGGCCGATGTGCTGAGCGGCGACAAGCTCGTCGCCACCTCCAATGCGGTCGAGGCACTCCGTGAGCGCAAGGACGCCGCTGAGCTCGCGCGCATGGAACGCGCCGCCGCCATTGCGGACGCCGCACTGTTCGAAGTGCTGCCGCTCATGAGCCAGGGGGTGACCGAGGAGCACTTCGCCCTGGAGCTCGATACCGCCATGCGCCGTGGTGGCGCCGAGGGCCTCGCCTTCGAGACCATCGTGGCCGCGGGGGGGAATTCGGCCAAGCCGCACCACCACCCCGGCTCGCGCCGCATCAACGGGGGCGACCCCGTGGTGGTCGACTTCGGTGCCATCTTCGACGGTTACCGCTCCGACATGACGCGGACGTTCTGCGTGGACGCCGAGCCCGAAGGGGAGCTGGCCCGCATCTTCAACGTGGTCCAGGAGTCCCAGGCCGCCGGTGCCGCCGCCGTGCGCCCCGGCATCTCGGCCAAGGACGTCGACGACATCTGCCGCCAGATCATCGCCGACGCCGGCTGGGCCGAGCGGTTCGAGCACGGCACCGGCCACGGCGTCGGCCTCGATATCCACGAGGCCCCGACGGTGAGCCAATTGGGCACTGCTATCCTCGCCCCCGGCTTCGTCGTCACCGTCGAGCCCGGTGTCTATGTTCCCGGGCACGGCGGCGTCCGTGTCGAGGACACTCTGGTGGTGACCGAGGACGGCGCTCGCCCCCTGACCCATTTCACAAAGGACATTCATGGCAGTCTCGACCAATGACCTGAAGAACGGCATGAGCCTGGACCTCCCCGAGGGTCTGTTCAGCGTCGTCGAGTTCCAACACGTGAAGCCGGGCAAGGGCGGCGCCTTCGTGCGCACCAAGCTCAAGAACGTCCGCAGCGGTGCCGTGATCGAGCGCACCTACCGGGCCGACGAGAAGCTCGAGCAGGCGATCATCGACAAGCGGGACATGCAGTTCCTCTACCGAGACGGCGCCGACTACGTCTTCATGGACACCACGAGCTACGACCAGATGCAGGTCCCGCCCGACGCGCTGGGCGAGGCGCCGCAGTACCTGAAGGAAGGCGACGCCGCCAACGTGCAGATGTACAACGGCGAGATCGTCGGCGTCGAGCTCCCCGCCGCGGTGGAGCTCACCGTGACCGAGACCGAGCCGGGCATGCAGGGCGACCGCGTCTCGGGCGCGCGCAAGCCCGCCACTCTCCAGACCGGTCACACGGTCCAGGTCCCCCTCTTCGTGAACATCGGGGACGTGATCAAGGTCGACACCCGCTCCGGCGAGTACCTGACCCGGGCCTGACGGCCCGGCCGCCTCGCCGAGCCGCCGCAGCCCGGGGCCGAGGACGGGACCAGAGCACATGACGGACGTCGCCCCCCGCCACCAACAGCGCGAGCGTGCCCTCTCGCTGCTCTACGAGGCCGAGCTCAAGGGGGAGGGGCCACTCCAGGTCGTCGACGCCCTAGCGGTGCCGCCCGACCCGTACGTGCGAACCCTCATTGAGCACGCCGTCGCCACCCGCGAGGAGGCGGACCGCCGCATCGCGGGGGCCTCGGTGGGCTGGCCGCTCGAGCGCATGGCGGTGGTCGACCGCATTGTGCTGCGGCTGGCCGTCGCCGAGCTCCTCGACCCCGACGGGCCGCCGACGGCTGTCGTGATCGACGAGGCGGTGGAACTGGCCAAGGAGTACTCGACCGACGAGTCGGGCCGCTTCGTCAACGGCATCCTCTCCACCATCGCAGCCGAGGTGAAACCGGGCTGATCCTCAGTCGCGGGCCCCTTGAACCTTCGATGGGGTAGTGCTACTGTCATTAGCATCATGCCGGACTTCCAGGTTGACCCCAGCGACCCGACGTTCCTCCACGAACAGGTTGCCGCTGAGATCCGTCGAGCCATCGCCGATGGTGAAGCTGTCCCGGGCGAACGACTCCCTCCGGTTCGGGATCTGGCCAAGGTTCTCGGTGTGAACGCCAACACGGTCCTTCGCTCGATGCGACAATTGCGAGACGAAGGGCTCGTCGAGTTTCGGCGCGGGCATGGGATCACCGTGAGAGGACAGGCTCCCGCGCGCAGCGCACTTATTGCGCGTGTGTTGGATCTGGTGCAGTACGCCCGGGTGCAGGGTTATCAGCCCGACGAACTGATTCAGATCATTCAAGGACTGCGGTGACGCTCACCCTGGGGCCAGACCAGGTCACCCAGCGGGAGACGACCGAAGCCCTCATCCGCGAGGCCCGGCGCCTGCAGCGCCGCCGGTGGCGGCGAGGTGCGGTATTGGTCACGCTGATTCTCGTCGTGACGGCCGTGGTCGTGACGTCGCTCCAGGGAGGTGGACCGGCGCGGCCGCGTCCAACTCCTCATCGACCCGGTCCGCTGCCCGCACAAAGAAGGGTGAACGGCCCCTCGCTCGGGCTTGCCACTTCGTACCAGCTGTCCGGCCCGCTCAGCGTCGCTCTCGACCGGGGTGGGGACATCTACTTCACCGATGGGAACCGGGTGTTCGAAGTCGACCGGGCGACACAGCAGCTCGAGGTCGTGGCCGGAACCGGGGCGGCGGGCTTCTCTGGCGACGGCGGCCCGGGTCCGCTGGCCACGCTTTCGGGCCCGAGCGGCGTCGCCGTAGCGCCGAACGGCGACGTCTACTTCGAGGACGGCAATCGTGTCCGCAAGGTCTCCGCGGCCGATGGAATCATCTCGACCGTGGCGGGTGACGGTCGCGCCGGCTCCAGCGGAAATGGAGGCCCGGCTCTCAGGGCCTCGCTGAACTTCGGGAGCCCCCGAACCGCCGTCGTGGGCCTCAGCGACTCCATCGCGTTGGGTCCCGACGGTGACCTGTACCTGGCCGAGACCGCCAACAACGAGGTCCAGAAGGTGTCGCTGGCCACCGGGGTCATCACCATGGTGGCCGGTCCTGGGATCCATTGTGCACCGCTCGATGGCCTCTGCCAGACCGCCTCCCATCCGTGCGCGCCGGTGGGTGTCGCCGTGGACAGGTCTTCGAACATCTTCGTCGTCACCGGGTGTGGTTCGATCCGGGAAAGGGTCGCCGCCACTGGTGTGACGTCGACGATCTTCTCCACACGCCAAAGTCCTGCTCTGGCGGGCACGGGGGGTGAGAGCGATCCGACCGGATTGGCGGTCGGCAACGACAAGACGCTGTTCGTCACGGATGCCTTCTCCCAGCGGTTGCTCGAGCTCGACCTTGCCAGCGGGCGGGTCGTGTTGGCCGCCGGTACCAGCGTCCAGACGATTCCGGAACCGGGTCAGACCGCTGGTGACGGCGGACCGGCTTCCAAGGCCACCTTCGGACTGGCGCTCGGCGCCGCAGTTGATAGTCAGGGCAACGTCTACGTGGCCGACTTCTTCAACGACGCCATTCGGTTGATCAACGGGCGCACAGGTGTGATTTCAACGGTCGCCGGCCAGATCCCTACATCACCGGAGCAGCAGGGACACTGCTGCTGAACGTCGAGTCGGACGAGCCGTGACTGCGGCGGCTCAGGTGTCACGGGGGCCGCTGGCTTTGTGGCTGCGATATGCTCTCCCTCTGACCGTGAAGTGAGTCCTGTGAGGCTCACACGGCAGGAGGAGCAGTGGCCGAACGCGAACGCAGTCATACGCGACCCCTCGGGGGAGTGTTCGTGGCCCACTCCCAGGTCCTGACCTCGTCCGATGTCCTGCGCGCCCTGACGCGCATGGCGCACGAGGTGGTCGAGCGCAACGGGGGGGTGGACGACGTCGTCCTGGTCGGGCTCCAGACCGGCGGCGTCCCGCTCGCCACGAAGATGGCCGAGATACTGCGCCAGATCGAAGCGGTCGACACCCTCGCCGTCGGCAGCCTCGACGTGGCCTTCTACCGCGACGACATCGGGCTGCGTCCCGTCCTGCCCGAGGCCGTCACCGACATCCCCGTCGACCTGGCCGGGAAGGTGGTGGTCCTCGTCGACGACGTCCTGTTCACCGGGCGGACCATCCGCGCTGCCCTGAACGCCCTCAACGATTTCGGTCGGGCCAAGTCCATCCAGCTCGCCGTCATGGTCGACCGGGGCCACCGCGAGCTCCCGATCCGTCCCGACTTCGTGGGCAAGAACCTGCCGACGCGCCGCGAGGAGATGGTCGACGTCGGCGAGGACGGCGTCTGGATAGGCAGTCTGGAGGACAAGTGACCGGCACCCAGCATCTCCTCTCGGTCGCCGATCTCGGGCCCCAGGGCATCGCCGAGGTGCTGCACGTGGCCGAGGCCTTCGCCGAGGTGGAGCGGCGCTCCATGCCCAAGGTCCCGACGTTGCGCGGCAAGGTGGTGGCGACGCTCTTCTTCGAGGAGTCGACCCGCACCCGGCTCTCCTTCGAGACGGCGGCCAAGCGACTCTCGGCCGACGTGCTCTCGCTGGCGGTGGCCAGCTCGTCGGTCAAGAAGGGCGAGAGCCTGCGCGACACCGTCGAGACGGTGGAGGCCATGGGGATCGACGCCATCATCATCCGCCACTCGTCGGCCGGGGCGCCCCACCAGGTGGCGCGCTGGGTCGAGCGGGCGCACGTGGTCAACGCCGGGGACGGCTGGCACGAGCACCCGACCCAGGCCCTCCTCGACTGCTTCACCGTGCGGCAGGTCCTGGCCGAGCGCAAGGGCGCCGCGCCCGACGAGCTCGGCATCTCGTGCTTCGAGGACCTGCGGGTCCTGATCGTCGGCGACGTGCGGCACAGCCGGGTGGCCCGCTCCGAGGTGCTGGCCTACACCGCCCTGGGAGCGCACGTCACCCTGGCCGCACCCGGCAGCCTGTTGCCGCCCTCGCTCGAGGGCTGGCCCGTCGAGGTGGCGACCGACCTCGATACAGCCCTGGCCGATGCCGACGTGGTCTCGCTCCTGCGCCTGCAGGCGGAGCGGGGAAGCGGGTCGTTCGTCCCCAGCCTGCGCGAATACACGGCCGGCTGGGGGCTCACGGCGCGCCGGGCGGAGCGGCTGGCCGACCACGCCATCGTGACCCACCCCGGGCCGATGGTGCGCGGGGTGGAGATCGCCTCCGACGTGGCGGACCTGCCGTGCACGGTGGTCACCCAGCAGGTGGCCAACGGCATCGCGGTGCGCATGGCCATCCTGTTCCTGTTGCTCGGGGGCGAGCTCCCCGGTATCGCGGAGGTGCCCGCCGTTGCCTGAGCCGACTCTCGTCGTCCGCGGCGGCTCCGTCGTGGGGCCGGCCGGACTGGCCCGCGCCGACGTCGCCGTCGCCGGCGTCGACATCGTCGCGGTGGCCGCGTCGATTGACGCCCCGACGGGCGCGCTGGTCCTCGACGCCACGGGCTGCCTGGTCGGCCCCGGACTGGTCGACCTGCACACCCATCTGCGCCAACCCGGGCGCGAGGAGGCCGAGACGATCGAGACCGGGGCCCGGGCGGCTGCGCTCGGCGGCTTCACCGCCATCGTCGCCATGCCCAACACGGAGCCACCCATCGATTCGGCCGGGGTGGCGTCCGAGGTGCTCGCACTCGGTCTCGGCTGCATGGCCGAAGTGTCGGTGGCCGGCGCCATCACGGTCGGACGGGCCGGCCAGGCCCTGGCTCCGCTGGCCGAGCTGGCCGCTCTGGGCGTGGCGCTCTTCACCGACGACGGCGCCGGCGTGCAGGACGGTGCGCTCATGCGACGCGCCCTCGACTACGCCAAGGGCCTCGGGGTCACCTTGGCCCAGCACTGCGAGGACGCCGGCCTGGCGGCCGGCGGTGCCATGCACGAGGGGGACTGGTCGAGCCGGCTCGGCATCCCGGGCATGCCCGCCGCGGCCGAGGAGGCCATGGTCGCCCGCGACATAGCGCTGTCCCGCCTGACGGGCGCGCCGGTGCACTTCCTCCACATGTCCACTGCCGGCTCCGTCGACCTGATCCGCCGGGCCAAGGAGGAAGGCCTCGCCGTGACCGCCGAAGCGGCGCCGCATCACATGCTGCTCACCCACGCCCTGGTGGCCGGGTACGACCCGGTCTTCAAGGTCAACCCGCCGCTGCGGACGGATGAGGACGTGGCGGCCGTCATCGCCGGATTGTGTGACGGCACCATCGACGCCATCGCCACCGACCATGCGCCGCATGCGCCCGAGTCGAAGGACCTCCCGTTCAACGAGGCGCCGCCGGGCATGCTCGGCCTGCAGACCGCGCTGCCCATCGCCTGGGAGGTCCTGTCGCCCCGCATCGGACCCGAGCGGATCTTCGCCCTCTTGAGCACGCAGCCCGCCGTGATCGCCAAGCTGACGTCGACGGACCCGCATGGGGCGGGGCACAGCGCGCAGGGCGGCCCGGTCGAGGCCGGTGCGCCCGCCAACCTGTGCGTCTTCGACCCCGGTGCCACGACCGTGGTGGACCCGGCCGGGTTGGCCAGCCGCAGCCGCAATACGCCCTACGCCGGCCGCACGTTCGCCGGCGCCGTCCGTCACACCGTGCTGCGGGGTGAGCCGGTCGTGATCGACGCGACGGCGCAACGATGAGCGTGGGGCCGATCGGCGACGGCGCGAGGCGGCCCGCGCTGTTGGTGACAGCCGACGGCGCGGTGTTCTCCGGCGAGGCCGCCGGCGCGCCTGTGCCCGTGGCGACGGGCGAGCTCGTCTTCAACACCGCCATGAGCGGCTACCAGGAGGTGATCACGGACCCGTCCTACGCGGGCCAGGTCATCGCCTTCACCAGCACCCACATCGGCAACTACGGGACCAACGCCGCCGACGACGAGGCCCCCGCCCCGCACTGCCGGGGCGTGGTGGTGTGCGACCTCGCCGACGAGCCGTCGAACTGGCGCGCCACCGAGGCCCTGGAACCCTTCCTCCGTCGTCACTCCATCCCGGCGTTGACCGGCGTCGACACCCGGCGCCTGGCCCGGCATGTCCGCCAGGCCGGTGCGGTCCCGTGCGCCTTCGGCACCGCGCCCGAAGCGGAACTGCGCGCCGCCGCCGCGACCGCCACGGGCACCGACGGCCTGGACCTGGTCTCGGGCGTCACAAGGAGCGAGGTGAGCGTCCATCCGGCGACCGGCCATGGCACCGGGACGCCGGACCTGCGCATCGTGGCCTACGACTTCGGCGTCAAGACCACCATGATTCAGCTCCTCACGACCCTCGGGACTGTCACCGTGGTGCCCGCCGGCACCGCCGCCGACGACGTGTTGGCGCTGGAGCCCGACGGCGTGTTCCTCTCCAACGGGCCGGGCGACCCCGCCGCCCTCCCCGGTCCCACGGCGGCGGTGGCCGACCTGGTCGGCCGCGTCCCGGTCTTCGGCATCTGCCTCGGCCACCAGATCCTGGCCACCGCCCTGGGCGGCACGACCTACAAGCTGCCCTTCGGCCACCACGGGGCCAACCATCCCGTGCAGCGCCTGGAGACCGGCATCGTCGAGATCACGAGCCAGAACCACAACTACGCCGTGGCCGCCGGGTCCATCCCCGACGCCGAGACGACGCACGTCAACCTCAACGACGGCGTGATCGAGGGGTTCCGAGCCCTGTCGGCCCCGGCCTTCTCGGTGCAGTACCACCCCGAGGCGGCACCCGGCCCCCACGACGCGCGCTACCTCTTCGGCGCCTTCCGCGAGCTCATGCTGGCCCATCCCACCCGCCCGGCCGGCGCTGGGACGGGGGCGCGCTGATGCCACGCCGCGACGACCTGCAGTCGATCCTGGTCATCGGGTCGGGACCGATCGTGATCGGTCAGGCCTGTGAGTTCGACTACTCGGGCACGCAGGCCTGCCGGGTCCTGCGCGAGGAGGGCTACAGGGTCATCCTGGCCAACTCCAACCCGGCCACCATCATGACGGACCCCGCCACAGCCGACCGGACCTACATCGAGCCGCTCGACCCCGAGGTCCTCACGGCCATCATCGAGAAGGAGCGGCCCGACGCGCTGCTGCCGACCCTGGGCGGGCAGACGGCACTGAACCTCACCATGGAGCTCGTCGAGCTCGGCGTCCTGGAGCGCTACGGGGTCGAGGTGATCGGGGCGCGCCCCGACGCGATCTCGACCGCCGAGGACAGGGACCGCTTCAAGGCCGCCATGGAGGAGATCGGCCTCGAGGTCCCGCGCTCGGGGTTCGCCCACTCGTTGCAGGAGGCGGAGGAGATCGCGGCGGACATCGGCTTCCCGATCATGGTGCGGCCGAGCTTCATCCTCGGCGGCAAGGGGACCGGCATCGCCGAGGATGCTGCCGCCTTCGGCCGGCTGGCCGCCGAAGGGCTGGCCGCCAGCCCGGTGGGCCAGATCCTGGTGGAGAAGTCGATCGCGGGCTGGAAGGAGTTCGAGCTCGAGGTGATGCGCGACGCCGCCGACAACTGCGTCGTCGTCTGCTCCATCGAGAACTTCGACCCCATGGGCGTGCACACCGGCGACTCCATCACGGTGGCGCCGGCGCAGACGCTCACCGACGTCGAGTACCAGGCCATGCGCGACGACGCATTTGCCTGCCTGCGCCGGGTGGGGGTCGAGACCGGTGGCTCCAACGTGCAGTTCGCCGTCGAGCCCTCGACGGGACGGCGCGTGATCATCGAGATGAACCCCCGGGTCTCGCGCTCCTCCGCGCTGGCCTCGAAGGCCACGGGCTTCCCCATCGCCAAAATCGCGGCCCGGCTGGCCGTCGGCTACCTGCTCAACGAGATCCCCAACGACATCACGAAGGCCACGCCGGCGTCGTTCGAGCCGACCATCGACTACGTCGTCACCAAAATCCCCCGTTGGGCCTTCGAGAAGCTCCCGGGGGCCGACGGTCGCCTCGGGACGCGCATGCAGTCGGTGGGTGAGGTCATGGCCATCGGCCGCACGTTCTGCGAGTCGCTCCAGAAGGCGCTGCGCTCGCTGGAGCAGGGCCGGGCCGGGCTCAACGCCGACCCGTCCGAGACCTCGCTCGACGAGGTGCCGCTGCAGGCGTTGGTCGAGCGCATCGGTATCGCCACGCCCGAGCGCATCTTCGACCTCGAGGCGGCCATGCGCCGCGGCATCGGGGTGGACGAGGTCGTGGAACGGACCGGCATCGACCCCTGGTTCGTCAGGCAGCTGGCCCGCATCGTGACCGAACGCCGGCGCATCGCCGACGCGGCGTCACTCGGTGCGGCCGACTTCCGCCGGGCCAAGCGGCTGGGCTTCTCCGACGCGCAGCTGGCCTACCTGCGCGGCGTCAGCGCGGCCGACATGCGGGCGGAGCGGCTGGCGCACGGCGTGCGGGCGACGTTCAAGACGGTCGACACCTGTGCCGCCGAGTTCGAGGCCTTCACTCCCTACCACTACGCCACCTACGAGGAGGAGGACGAGGTCCGCCCGTCCGACCGGGCCCGGGTGATCATTCTCGGTTCGGGGCCCAACCGCATCGGGCAGGGCATTGAGTTCGACTACTGCTGTGTGCACGCCTCCATGACCCTGCGCGACGCCGGCTTCGAGACCGTCATGATCAACTGCAATCCCGAGACGGTCTCGACCGACTACGACACCTCCGACCGCCTCTACTTCGAGCCGTTGACCGACGAGGACGTGGCCAACGTGCTCGAGGCCGAGCTGGCGGCCGGCGGGAAGGTCGAGGGCGTCATCGTGTCGCTGGGTGGCCAGACGCCGCTGAAGCTGGCGGGCTCCCTCCCGCCCGAGCTGGTGCTCGGCACGAGCCCGGCCTCCATTGACCTGGCCGAGGACCGGGAACGGTGGAACGCGTTGTGCCACGAGTTGGACATCCCCCAACCCGCGGGAGGGACGGCGACGACGACGTCCGAGGCGCTGGCGGTAGCGGGACAGGTCGGCTACCCCGTGCTGCTCCGCCCGAGCTACGTCCTGGGCGGGCGGGCCATGGAGATCGTCTACGACGACGAGGGCGTGCGCCGGGTCATGCAGACCATGACGACCGGCGCGCTGGCGCGCGAGGGCGGCGTGACGGCGGATCGCCCCGTCCTGGTCGATCGTTTTTTGGAGGACGCGGTCGAGGTCGACGTGGACGCGGTGCGCGACCGCACCGGCGAGATCCTGATCGCCGGGGTCATGGAACACGTGGAGGAGGCCGGGGTGCACTCAGGCGACTCGGCCTGTGCCCTGCCGCCGCAGACACTGGACGAGGACGTGATCGAACAGCTCGAGCGGCACACCAAGGCGCTGGCCGAGTCGCTCGCCGTCTGCGGGCTGATCAACGTGCAGTTCGCGGTGAAGGAGGGGCAGGTCTACGTCCTCGAGGCCAATCCCCGGGCGAGCCGGACGGTTCCGTTCGTGGCCAAGGCCACCGGAGTGCCGCTGGCCATGGTCGCCTCCCGGCTCATGGTGGGCCAGAGCCTGGAGGACCTGCGCGCCGAGGGCCTGCTGCGCCCCGATGTCGTCGGTCGGGTGCCGGTGCTCGACCACGTCAGCGTCAAGGAGGCGGTGCTGCCGTTCGACCGCTTCCCCGGCGTCGACACCCTCCTCGGGCCCGAGATGCGCTCGACCGGCGAGGTGATGGGCGTCGACAGCACCTTCGGGCTGGCCTTCGCCAAGAGCCAGATGGCGTCGGGGACGCGACTGCCCGACGTGGGGACGATCTTCTTGTCGCTGGCCGACCGCGACAAGCCGGCGGGCCTGGAGGTGGCCCGTGCCTTCGGCGAGCTCGGGTTCTCCATCGCCGCGACACTCGGGACGGCGGGCTATCTCCGCTCTGAGGGCCTGACCGTCGACACGCTGGTAGCCAAGGTGGGGGAGGAGGGCGTGGCCTCCGACGCCGTGGAGCTGATCGCCCAGGGCAAGGTGCAGCTCGTCGTCAACACGCCGCGCGGCCTCGGCCCGCGCGCCGACGGGCAGCACATCCGCACGGCCTCGGTGGTGCACAAGGTGCCGTGCCTCACCACGCTGGCCGCGGCGAGGGCCGCCGCCGCTGGCATCGCCGACACGCGCTCGCATCCGCTGCAGGTGCGCGCCCTGCAGGATCTCCACCCGGCCCCCATGGGGACGTCGCAGTGAGTGTCGCTCCCGACGGGCGCCGGGCGGCAACGCTCGCCACGAGCGTCGGGAGCGTCGCCCTTCCCAATCCGGTGATGACGGCCTCGGGCACGTCCGGGCACGGCATCGAGCTGTCCGACTACGGCCCACTGGGCGAGCTCGGCGCCGTCGTGGTCAAGTCGCTCTCGGTGGAGCCGTGGTCCGGCAACCCGGCGCCGCGGGTGCACGAGGTCGGGGCCGGCATGCTCAACAGCGTCGGCCTGCAAGGCCCCGGGCTGGCGGCGTGGGTGGCGGATGATCTCCCGGCACTGCACGACTCGGGGGCCCGGGTGGTCGTCAGCATCTGGGGTCGCTCCGTGGCGGACTACGCCAAAGCGGCCGAGCTGGTCGCGGTGGCCGCCTCGTCGGCCGCCGGCTCGTGCATCAAGGCGCTCGAGGTCAACGTCAGCTGTCCCAACGTGGAGGACCGCTCGCGCATGTTCGCCCACTCGGCCGCGGCGACGGCGCAGGTCCTCGGGTCCACGGAGTGTGGCGTGCCGCGCTGGGCCAAGCTCAGCCCCAACGTGCCCGACGTGGTGGAGATCGCCCACGGTGCCGTGGCGGGCGGGGCCGACGGACTGACCCTCGTGAACACGTTGCTGGGCCTGGCGCTCGACATCGAGTCGGGCCGGCCCGTGCTCGGTGCCGGTGGCGGCGGGCTGTCGGGCGGCCCCGTGCACCCGGTGGCGGTGCGTGCCGTCTGGGAGTGCCGGGCCGCCTTCCCCGAGCTGCCGATCGTCGGCGTGGGCGGGGTCTTCTCGGGCCGCGATGCCGTGGAGCTGCTGGTGGCCGGGGCCGACGCCGTGCAGGTCGGCACCGCGACCTTCCGGGACCCCAAGGCGCCGTGGAAGGTGCTGCGCCAGGTGGCCCGGTGGTGCGACGCCCGGGGCACCACGGTCGAGGGCATCCGTCAACGGGCACGTCGCCGCGTTGAGGCCGGCGCCGACGCCACCACACCGGAACAGGGCCCGGCGGCCCACGGCGTCGCCGTCCCGTCACGACAAGAAGGAGGAAGCGATGGCTGACAGTTTCGGGGATCGGGTGGCCGCGGCGGTGGCCCGGACCGGGCCGTTGTGTGCCGGCATCGATCCATCCGCCGCCTTGCTGGCGGAGTGGGGGTTGAGCGACGACGCCAAGGGTCTGCGCTCGTTCTGCGCGTCCTGCGTCGAGGGGTTTGCCGGAGCAGTGAGCGTGGTGAAGCCCCAGGTCGCCTTCTTCGAGCGCCACGGCTCGGCCGGTCTGGCCGAGCTGGAGCGGCTGATCGCGGCCGCCACGGCCGCTGGTCTCATCGTCATCGCCGACGCCAAGCGGGGCGACATCGACTCGACCGCTGCGGCCTACGCCGATGCCTGGCTCGGGGAGTCCAGCCCGCTGTCCGTCGATGCGGTCACGGCGCACCCCTATCTCGGTCTGGGAGCCCTGTCGCCCCTGGTCGACCTGGCCGCGGCCAACGGCAAGGGGGTCCTGGTGGTGGCCCGGAGTTCCAACCCCGAGGGCCGGGAATTGCAGCAGGCGGTCACCGCCGCAGGCCCCGGGGTCGAGGATATGCTCCTGGGCGAGATCGCCGAGCTCAACGGCTCGCCTCCCATCCCGACCGGGACGGTGGGCGCGGTCGTCGGTGCCACCTTGGAACCCTCGGCCTTCGCGTTGTCCCAGCTCGGAGGGGTAATCCTTGCTCCCGGGCTGGGCGCCCAGGGCGCCGGGCCGGCCGATATCGCCGTCCGATTTGCCGGGTGCCGTCCCGGCACCGTGCTCCCGAGCAGCTCGCGGGGGCTCCTGAACGAGGGTCCCGATCCCGCCAGCCTGGGTCGAAGCGCACGCTCGCTGAACCGAGAGCTGGCGGCCGCAATGGGCTGAAGAGGGGAAATGGGTATGAACGGCCCTGGCTGAGGCGCTATGGTCTCGCCATGCCGCAACCTCCCGCACTCACTCCAGAGCAGCGCGCAGCTGCACTCGAAAAGGCTGCCAGGGTTCGCCGTGAGCGGGCCGAGGTCAAAGACAAGCTCAAGATGGGCAACTTGTCGTTGGCGGACCTCCTCCAAGAGGCCGACTCCAACGAGACCATCGGAAAGATGAAGGTGGTGTCCGTCCTCGAATCCCTGCCCGGTCTGGGCAAGGTCAAGGCGCGCCGCCTGATGGAGACCGTCGGCATCAGCGACAGCCGGAGGCTTCAGGGGCTTGGCGCCAAGCAGCGTGAAGCGCTGCTCAAAGAGACTGCGCGCTGAACCCAAGATCACTGCGCCGCACATCTTCGTGCTTATCGGCCCTGGTGGGGCCGGCAAGGGCACGGTCGCTGCAGCGCTGATCGCGCAGGATCCAAAGCTCTGGCTGAGCCGGAGCTGGACGACCAGGAACCCTCGCCCGGGCGAGCGCGAGCGCAGCGCCTACGTCTTTGTCGATCGTCCGACCTTCGAGGCGGCCGTCGCCGCCGGCGGGTTCTACGAGTGGGCCGAGTTCCTCGACTACCTGATGGGCACGCCCATCCCGGATCCGCCTCCCGGGTCCGACGTCCTGCTCGAGATCGACGTGCAGGGGGCGGAGCAGGTGCTGGCCCACCGTCCCGACGCGACCGTGATCATGCTGCTGCCGCCGTCGCCGGCGGTCCAGGCCGAGCGGCTGAAGGCCCGCGGAGACGACGCCGAGCACATCCGGCGGCGGGTGGAGCTGGGGCGCTCCGAAGTGGAGCGCGGAGCCAAAATTGCAGCTCACACGGTCATCAACGACGACCTTGGTCGGGCCCTGGCCGAGCTGACGGCTATAGTTGATCGGACTCGATCGGCTGCCCCCTGCGCCGCGAACCCGGAGGAATCCTGATGGCTCAAGGCCGCCACACGTTGATGGACCCACCAATCGAAGAGCTCCTGGACAAGGTGGACTCCAAGTTCACCTTGGTGGCGCTGGGCTCCGCCCGCGCCCGCCAGGTGAACTCCTACTACAACAGCCTGGGCGAGGGCCTCGGCAAGGTGGTCCCGCCCCAGGTGGCATCGGTGTCGGGCAAGCCCGTCTCCATCGCCTTCGAGGAGATCGCGGCCGGCAAGGCGACCTTCAGCCGCCCCGACCCCGAGGAAGAGGCGGCACTGGCCGCTGCGATTGCCGACGCGGCCGAGGCGGGCCTGCTGGCGGAGGCCGAGGCCGAGGCCGAGGCCGCGTCGACCGAGACGGCCGAAGTGGTCGAGGTACTCGGCGTCGGGGGCGACGACCCGGCTGCGAGCTAGGAACCGACGGACTGGCGCGGCGATAGCGCCGATGTCTGGTGACCCCGGAATCGAAGTTCCGCCGGTGAAGGCCGACCGTGCTCCCGCCGTCGCACCACGCGTGGTGCTCGGCGTGTGCGGCGGCATCGCCGCCTACAAGGCGATCGAGGTGTGCCGGCAGCTCGTCGATGCCGGCGTCCATGTGGCGCCGATCCTCACCGACGAGGCGACGCGCTTCGTGGGCGAGGTGACCTTCTCCGCATTGGCGTCCGAGCCGGTGCAGCGTTCCCTGTGGGACGAGGCTTCGCCGATTCCTCACACCCGGCTCGGCCAGCAGGCCGACCTGGTCGTGATTGTCCCGGCGACCGCGCACACGCTCGCCCGCTACGCCGCCGGGCTCTCCGACGACCTCCTGTGCGCCACGCTCCTGGCGACGCGAGCGCCCGTCATCGTGTGTCCCGCCATGCACACCGAAATGTGGGAGCACGCGTCGGTACGCGAGAACCTCGCCACGCTCGAGCGTCGCGGCGTCGAAGTGATCCCGCCCGAGAGCGGCCGCCTGGCCGGCGGCGACTCGGGGGAGGGCCGGCTGGCCGATCCCACGGTGATCGTCGCGCGCGTCCTCGAGCGGCTCGGCCGCAGCACGCGGCGCGACTTCCACGGCACGCGCGTGGTCGTCAGCGCCGGCGGCACGCGTGAGCCGCTGGACCCGGTGCGCTTCATTACGAACAGGTCCTCGGGCAAGCAAGGGCATGCCATTGCCGTCGCGGCGGCGCGCCGCGGCGCGGCGGTCACCCTCGTGACGTCCTCACCGCTCGCACTCCCACCCGATGTCTTTTCGGCGGTGACCCGGATCGACGTGGAGACGGCCGCCGACATGGAGCACGCGGTCGGCGCGGCCGCAGAGGACGCCTCCGTCGTGGTCATGGCGGCGGCCGTGGCGGACTTCCGCCCCAAGCGGCCGACCGGGACCAAGCTCTCCAAGGAGGAGGGCTTCCCCGAGCTGGTCCTCGAGCAGACGCCCGACATCCTGGCCGGGCTGGCCGCCCGGCGGCGCCCGGGGCAGATCCTGGTCGGGTTCGCGGCAGAGACCCACGATGCACTCGAACGGGGCCGACGGAAGCTCGTCCGCAAGGGGGTCGACCTGCTCGTCGTCAATGACGTGAGCGCCCCGGGTACAGGTTTCGACCACGACACGAACGCGGTCGTGATTTTGGATGCAACCGGGAACAGCGAAGAAATCCCACTGACCTCCAAAGATGCAGTGGCACATGCCGTATTGGATAGTGTCCTCGCCCACCACAAGCAGAAGCGGAGCACCACGTGAGAACCACATTTACCTCGGAATCGGTCACTGAGGGTCACCCGGACAAAATGGCAGACCAGATCTCCGATGCCGTCCTCGACGCCATGCTCGAGGGCGACCCGGCGAGCCGGGTGGCCTGCGAGACGCTCCTGACCACGGGCCTGGTGGTGGTGGCCGGGGAGGTCACGACGTCGACCTATGTCGACATCCCTGCGCTCGTGCGCGACACGGTGTGCGACATCGGGTACGACAACGACGCCTACGGCTTCAACGGTAAGACGTGCGGCGTGCTGGTCTCGCTCGACGCGCAGTCACCCGACATCGCCCAAGGTGTCGACGACTCCTTCGAGCTGCGCAGCGGCAAGGCCGGCGAGGACGTCCTCAACGCGCAGGGCGCCGGCGACCAGGGCATGATGTTCGGCTACGCCTGTGACGAGACGCCCGACCTCATGCCGCTCCCGATCTGGCTGTCGCACCGCCTCTCGGAGCGCCTGGCGCAGGTGCGCCGGGCCGCCACGGTGCCGTACCTGCGTCCCGACGGCAAGACCCAGGTTTCGGTCGTCTACGAGGACGGGCGCCCGGTGCGCATCGACACCGTACTCATCTCGACCCAGCACGCCGGCGGCATCGACCTCGAGGAGCAGCTGCGCCCGGACCTGACGGAGCACGTGATCAACCCGCTCCTGCCGACAGATCTCGACACCGAGGATTTGCGCATCTTCATCAACCCGACGGGCATCTTCGAACTGGGTGGACCGCACGCCGACACCGGTCTGACAGGCCGCAAGATCATCGTCGACACCTACGGCGGCATGGCCCGCCACGGTGGTGGCGCCTTCTCGGGCAAAGACCCTTCGAAGGTGGACCGCTCGGCGGCCTACGCAGCGCGCTGGGTGGCCAAGCACGTCGTGGCGGCCGGTGCCGCCAAGCGCTGCGAGGTCCAGGTCGCCTACGCCATCGGCGTCGCCCACCCCGTGTCCCTCCTCGTTGAGACGTTCGGCACGGAGACCGTCGACCCCGAGAAGATCGCCGATGCGGTGCGTGAGCTCTTCGACCTCCGCCCCGCCGCCATCGGCCGCGACCTTGACCTGCGCCGCCCGATCTACAAGAAGACGGCGGCCTACGGTCACTTCGGGCGCTCGGAAAAGGAATTCACGTGGGAGGCCACCCCCCGGGTGGACGACCTGCGGTCCGCCCTGGGACTCTGATCGCCTGATCGCCTGATCGCCTGATCGCCTGATCGCCTGATCGCCTGATCGCCTGATCGCCTGATCGCCTGATCGCCCCCCTGCGGGGGTTATCGTCCGGTCGCGGTGATGTCATGACGCAGACCGACGGCAAGGCCACCGCGACGCGGGTGGTGCGCGTGCGCACCGAGGTGGCGGCGGTGGCCAAGACCTTCGACTACGCCGTGCCGGCTGGCTGGCGGGACGAGGTCCACATCGGGTCGCGTGTCCGGGCGCCTTTCCACGGCCGGACCGTGCGGGGCTGGGTGGTCGGCGAGGACGTCGGGACGCCGTCCGGTGTCGAGGTCCTGCCCCTGAAGTCGTGGCTGGGTTGGGGTCCTCCTTCGGCCGTGGTGGAATTGGCGGAGTGGGCGGCCTGGCGCTGGGCCGGCCCGGCCGCGTTCTTCCTCCGCAGCGCGTCCCCCGAGACCATTGTGCGGGGCCTGCCCGTCCGGCCACGAGCGCCCGCACCCGATCCGACGTCACCGCACCGCGCCGAGCTCGATCTGGCGCAGGGGGGCCTCACCGTCGTGCGCGAGCCCCCCCTCGCCGATCCGATTCACCTCCTGCTTTCCGTCCTGGAGGACGAGGCCGTGCGCGCCCGGGACGGCAGCGTGCTCGTCCTCGTCCCGTCCGCAGGTTGGGCCGAACGTCTCACGGCTCGGCTGGAGCACCGCGGCTGGCCGACCGCCGGCACGTGGGAACAGGCCCGCGCCGGCTGGCCTGTCGTTGTCGGCAGCCGCGCCGCGGCCTGGGCCCCGGCACCCCGGCTGGCGGCGGCGGTGGTGCTCGACGCGCACGACGCCGCCTACCGGGAGGAAAGCGCCCCCACCTACAGCGCCGTCGACGTCCTGATCGAACGGGCCCGGCGCGACGGCGTGCCCTGCATTCTGGCATCGCCTGTGCCCCCGGTAGTGCTGGCAGCGGACCCGGTCGTGCGGACCATCGCCCCCTCGCGTCCCGAGGAGCGGGCGGGCTGGCCCGTCCTGGAGCGGGTCGACCGACGCGGCGCTGACCCGCGCAGCGGCATGTTCTCCGAGGAGTTCGTCCGGCTGGCCCGGTCCGTCCTCGACGATGCCGAGGCGCGCGCACGCGGCCCGCTCGTCTGCGTCTACAACCGGACGGGCGGCGCCCGCTTGCTGGCCTGCCGGCACTGTGGCGAGCTCGCTTGTTGCGCGCGCTGCGGCGCCGCGGTGGCCCAGCCCCGGGGCGAGGAGGTCCTGCGCTGCCCGCGTTGCGACGAGACCCGCCCCGTCGTGTGCGCGTCCTGTGGCCGGTTGCGGATGAAGACGCTGCGGGCCGGGGTGAGCCGCCTACGTGAGGAGTTGGCAGCGCTCCTCGGCGCCGAGGTGGGGGAAGTGGCGGGACCACAGGGGGCTGGGACGGCCGCACCGGTGCCTCCGACCCCAGTCCTCATCGGCACCGAGGCGGTCCTCCATCGCGTCCGCCGTGCGGCTGCCGTTGTCTTTCTCGACATCGATCTCCACCTGCTGGCCCCTCGTTTGTCCGCCACCGAAGAGACGTTGGCGCTGTTCGTCCGTGCCGCCCGCTTGGTGGCCGCCCGCGGCACCGGCGCGCCATGGGCCCGGTTGCAGGCCCAGACGCGCGTGCCGGAGCATCCGCTGCTCCAGGCGGTCGCACTGGGCGACCCGACGCCGGTGCTGGCCGCCGAGGTGGCGATACGCCGCACCTCGGCGTTGCCCCCCTTCTCCGCGTTGACCCTCGTGTCCGGTGTACTCGCACCGGCGTATGCGGAGGCGCTGGGCCTCCAGGTCGAAGCATCGTCCGGCACCACCGCCGGCACCGCCGACACCGTGACGCTGTCCCCCCTCGGCGACGACCGCTTTCTCCTGCGGGCCGACACGCACCCCCCGCTGTGCGACCTTCTGGCCCGGACCGCCCGGCCGTCGGGGCGGGGCCTGCGCGTCGAGGTGGACCCGGCCTCTCTCTGACCGCCGTGCGTCCTCGGCCGGAGCTGCAGCCCGATCCGGGCCGCGAAGGGCCGCCGGTAAGATGGGGGCATGTCGAGTCTCACCATCCGGCAGTACGGCGACCCCGTGCTCAAGGAGCGGACCAGGGAAGTGGAGGACATCGACGGCGCCGTCGCGAGCCTGGTGGAATCGATGATCGAGACGATGTACGACGCCCCAGGCACGGGCCTGGCGGCGAACCAGGTGGGCGTGCAACGCCGCATCTTCGTCTACGACGTGGGTGAGGGTGCCCGGACGATCATCAACCCACGGATCATCGAGAGCGACGGGGAATGGAGTTACGACGAGGGATGCCTCTCGGTGCCGGGCCTCAGTTGGGAGATCGTGCGACCGAACGCGGTCCATCTGGTGGGCCTCGACCTCGACGGCAACGAAATCTCCATTGAGGCCTCCGAGCTCGAAGGGCGGGTCTTCCAGCACGAGCTCGACCACCTCGACGGCATCCTGTTGGTGGAGCACCTGGACGAGGACCAGCGCAAGCAGGCCCTGAAGATCTTGCGCAGTCGCACGTTGGATCTTCCGGCGTCCGATCCCGACGGGCTCGCCAACCTCTTCACCCGCTGACGCCGCAACGTTCGGCGCCGCAACGCAGCGGCTTCCGCAGTCGGAGGGACACCGGCTGCCCTACGGTGAACGGGTGGCCCGGCTGGCGTATCTCGGCACCCCCGACATGGCAGTGCCCCCTTTGCGTGCGCTGGTCGAGGCCGGCCACGACATCGCGCTCTGTGTCACGCGCCCCGACCGCCGGCGCGGCCGCGGCAAGGAGGAGACCCCGAGCCCGGTGAATGTGGCGGCCAGCGAGCTCGGCATCCCCGTCACCCATGACATGGACGACCTCACGAGCGCCGGCGTCGAGCTCGCGGTGGTGGTGGCCTACGGCCGCATCATCCCGCTCCGGCTCCTGGAGCAAATCCCGATGGTCAACCTGCACTTTTCGCTGTTGCCGCGCTGGCGCGGTGCCGCACCCGTCGAGCGTGCCATCCTCGCCGGCGACCGCGCGACGGGCGTGTGCCTCATGAAGGTGGAGGAGGGGCTCGATACGGGTCCCGTCTACGCCGTGCGCACAGTCCCGCTCGACGACGACATCACGCTCGCCGCGCTCCGTCTCGAGTTGGTTGATGTGGCAAGTGCGCTGGTGGTGGAGTCGCTCGCCGACGGTGTCGCAGGCCTGCCCGACCCTGTGCCGCAGACCGGCGACGCCACGCTGGCGGACAAGATCACCAAGGAGGATCTGCACCTCGACTGGACGCGGCCTGCGGTGGATCTCCGGCGCGTCGTGCGCCTCGGGCGCGCCTGGACGACCTTCCGCGGCAAGCGGCTGACCGTGCTGGCGACCCAACCAGGACGGAACGAGGTCGATGCTGACGCGGCCCCACCAGGCTCCCTCCATGGTCCGGTCGTCGCGACGGGACACGGCAACCTGGTCCTCGAACGGGTGCAGCCCGAGAGCCGTTCTCCCATGTCAGCCGGCGAGTGGCTGCGCGGGGTGCGGCCTGCGGCAGGCGAGCGGCTGGGAACGGACTAGAAATGCTGCGGTGACCGTGACTCCGATCGACGGGTGGAGCCCCGACCAGTACGAGCGGTTCCGTTCAGAACGGCAGCAGCCCTTCGACGATCTGCTCACGCTCTGCCATCCCGTCCCGGGCGGTCGTATCGTCGATCTGGGCTGCGGCACCGGTGACCTGACCAAGATCCTGCACGAGGAGTTGGCCGCCAAGGAGACCGTCGGGATCGACGCGTCACCGGCCATGCTGGCCCGGGCCGAGTCCTCGCACGGCGGCGTGGCGGGCCTTTCCTTCGCCCAGGGCGACATCGCGACGTGGCTCGACGAAGGCCTCGACCTCGTGTTCGCCAACGCGTCGCTGCAGTGGATCGACGATCACCTGAACCTGTTGGCGCGCATGCGCACCGCGCTGGGTCCCGACGGGCAGCTGGCCTTCCAGGTGCCCGCCAACTACCGCCATCCCTCGCACCTGTTGGCGCAGGCCGTGGCGAACGAGCCGCCGTTCATCGACGCGCTCTACGGCGACGTCCCCGAGGACCGGGGCCGCTTCGTGCTCTCGCCCGAGTTGTACGCCGACCTGCTCTACGAGTTGGGCGCCAAGGATCAGGTCGTGCGCATGGAGGTCTACGGCCACGAACTCGAGTCGACCAGTGAGGTCGTCGAATGGGTCATGGGGACCCTCCTCACGCCCTATCGCAAGCGGTTGAGCCCCGAGCTGTTCGACGCCTTCGTCGAGCGCTACCGGGAGCGGCTGATCGAGGAGCTCGGTGAGCGCGAGCCCTACTTCTACGGGTTCCGGCGCATCCTCTGCTGGGCCCGCTTCATTTGAGCAGGAGCGGCGGACCGTTGCACGGATCGACAACCACGCCGGAGCGGGACCCCGGTCGCACCGGCGACCTGCGCATCGCACCGTCGGTGTTGTCGGCGGACTTCGGTCTGCTGGCCGAGCAGGTCGGTGAGGTGGCGCCGGCCGCCGACTGGCTCCACGTCGACGTGATGGACGGGCACTTCGTCCCCAACGTGACGATCGGGCCCCCCGTGGTGGCGTCGCTGCGGCGCCACACGCCCCTCTTCTTCGACTGCCACCTCATGATGACCGAGCCCGGGCGGTACCTGAAGGACTTCGCCGACGCCGGGGCCGACGGCTGCACGGTCCACGTCGAGATCGGCGACACGGACGAGCTGATCACGCAGATGCGCGGCCTCGGCCTGCGGGCAGGCCTGGCCCTCAACCCCGACACGCCCTTCGAGGCGGTGCAGCCCTACCTGGGTGACGTCGACCTCGTCCTGTGCATGACGGTCTTCCCGGGCTTCGGGGGACAGAGCTTCATCGCCAACGTGATGGCGAAGGTGACCCAGGTGCGGGCCGCGATCGCGGCGAACGGCTTCGAGGTCGACGTCGAGGTGGACGGCGGGATCGACACCACCACCGCGCCGGTGGCCGTTGGCGCCGGCGCCAACGTGCTGGTGGCCGGCAGCGCCATCTTCGGGCAGCCGCGGCCGTGGGAGGCCGCCGACGCCATCCGGGCCGCGGCCCGCGCCGGCAACGGTCACGGGTGACGCTCCGCCGCGCCGTCGTCGCGGGCGGCGGCATCGTCGGCACCTGGCACGCGCTCGAGCTGGCCGAGGCCGGGTTCACGGTCGACCATTTGGAAGCCGGGGCCGGCCCGACGGGCGCCTCGGTACGCAATTTCGGCCTGGTCTGGGTGAGCGGGCGCCGATCGGGCGACGAGCTCGACGTGGCCCGGCGGGCCCGCCGGCGTTGGGAGGAGATCGGCACGCTGGCGCCGGGCGTCGGCTTCCGTCCCATGACCTCGCTCACCGTTGCCACCGACGCGCCGGGCCGCGCCGTGATGGAGGCCTTCGCACGACTTCCCGACGCGGCGGCGCGGGGCATCACCTTCCTGGGGCCCGACGACGTGCGCGCCTGCAATCCTGTCGTGCGCGGTGACATCGAGGGGGCGTTGCACTGCACCGAGGACGCGGTGGTCGAGCCGCGGCTGGCGCTCGCGGCGTTGCGCGCCCACATCGCGGCGACCCACGGCGACCGTTACCGTTTCCATCCGGGCTGCCGTGTCGTCGGGACCGAGCCCCACGCGCTCATCGACACGACCGGCACGCGCTGGGAGGGCGACCTCGCCGTCGTGGCGACCGGCGCCGCCTACGACCACCTCCCGGGCACGGACGCCCTGACGGCCCGTCTCCGCCGGGTCCGGCTGCAGATGCTGCAGACGGCGCCCTTCCCCACGACGCTCACGACCTCGCTGGCCGACTCGGACTCCCTGCGCTACTACCCGGCCTACGAGCCGGCCCCGCTGGCGCAGCTCGGTGCGCAGAACGCGGTGGCCGCCGCGCATCACCTGCAGCTGCTGCTGGTCCAGCGCCCCGACGGCGGGCTGACCATCGGCGACACGCACGCCTACGGGGAACCGTTCGACTTCGCGCTGTGCGAGGACCCCACCGACGAGCTCCTCGCCCGGGCCCGGCGGATCCTCGGGTCCGAGCTCCCACCCGTCCAGCGCCGCTGGGAGGGTGTCTACGCGCAGTGCGTCGACGGCGACGTCTGCCTGCGCGAGGAGATGCAGCCCGGCGTGTGGATGGTGACGGGTCCGGGCGGGCGCGGCATGACGTGCTCGCCGGCCATTGCCGCCGACACACTTGTCGCGGCGGGAGTGGCGGCGTGATCGGCCGCTTCGCACTGGCCTGCCTCGATATGGCCGGCACGACCGTGCGTGATGACGGCGCCGTCGACGCAGCGTTCACCAGTGCCCTGGCCGCAATGGGCGTCACGCCGGGGAGCAGGTTCTACGAGGAGGCCGAGGTCGTCGTGCACGAGACGATGGGCTGGTCCAAGGCCGACGTGTTCGCCCGGCTCTTCGAAGCGGACGAGGCCAGGGAGGCCACGAGTGCCTTCGCCGCCGCCTACGAGGCGATCGTGGCCGGGGGCGAGGTGGCCGAAATACCCGGTGCCCTCGGAGTGCTGCGCGAGCTGCGCGCCGCCGGCGTCAAGGTCTGCCTCACCACGGGGTTCGCCCCGACGACCCGGGACGCCCTCCTGGACGCGCTGGGCTGGCGCGCCGAGATCGACCTGGCCCTCTCGCCGGCCGATGTCGGCCGGGGCCGCCCCGCGCCGGACCTGATCCTCGGCGCCATGGCACGACTCGGCGTGGACGACCCCGGCGCCGTCGCGGTGGTCGGGGACACGGTGAGCGACCTCGAGGCGGGGCATGCGGCCGGGGCCGGCGCGGTGGTGGGTGTCATGAGCGGCGCCCACGACGCGGCCACGCTCGGGGCGGCGTCGCCGACGGCGGTCCTCGCCGACGTGACGGAGCTGATCGCGCTCCTGGGCCAGGGCTGACCATTCGCCGATCCGGCTCTCTGACCTGGCCCTCTCGACAAAAACTGAAACGTGTTCTATTATTGGCCGGACAAGGTCGGGGAGCCACCCCGGGCAAGGACGTCACCATGAACGACGTGGAGCACATGCGCCGAGCCCTGGCGCAGGCGGCAACGGTCCGTTCGACCACAGCGCCCAACCCCTGGGTGGGCAGCGTCGTCGTCCCGCCGGACTCGGTTTCCGACGGGAGGGCGGTGTTCGTCGGAGCCACGGCGCCGCCCGGCGGGCCCCACGCCGAGGTGACGGCCCTGGCCGCTGCCGGTGAGGCCGCCCGGGGCGCCACGCTCTACGTGACCCTGGAGCCGTGCGCCCACCGTGGGCGCACCCCGCCTTGCAGCGACGCCATCGTCGCGGCGGGCGTGACCAGGGTCGTGGTGGGCATCGAGGACCCCGACGAGAAGGTCGCCGGCCGGGGCATCGCCGCCCTGCGTGCAGCCGGCATCGACGTGACGGTCGGGGTGGCCGCCGACGAGGTCGCCGAGCAGCTCGCCCCCTACTGCAAGCACCGGACGACCGGGCAGCCCTGGGTCGTGCTCAAGATGGCGGCCAGCCTCGACGGCCGCACCGCCGCTCCGGACGGCACCAGCCGCTGGATCACGGGGGAGGCGGCCCGCCGCGATGTCCACCGCCTGCGGGCCCTGTCGGACGCCGTCCTGGTCGGTGCGGGCACGGTCCGGGCGGACGATCCCGCGCTGACGGTCCGCCTCGACGACGACGACGCCGATGAGGAGCGGGCGCAACCGATCCGCGTGGTCCTCGGGCAGGCGCCGCCCGGCGCCAAGGTGCACCCGGCCCTGGAACTGGGCGGCGAGCTGGACGACGTGCTGACCGAGCTCGGCCGGCGCGGGGTGCTCCAGCTCCTGGTCGAGGGCGGGGCCTCGGTGGCCCATGCCTTCCATGCGGCCGGGCTCGTCGACCGCTATGTGCTGTACCTTGCGCCGGTGCTTTTCGGGGGCGACGACGGCCGCCCGATTTTCGCGGGCCCCGGGGCTGGCACAATTGGAGACGTGTGGAAGGGCAGGATCGTGTCGATAGAGCAGCTGGGTGAGGATCTTCGAGTGGAGGTGGCGGCCTGATGGCGTTCTCGAAGGTGCAGGAGGCGATCGATTCGATCGGTCAGCTGGGTATGGCCGTGGTGGTCGACGACGAGGACCGGGAGAACGAGGGCGACCTGGTCATGGCGGCCGAGGCGGCCACGCCGGAGAACATCGCTTTCTTCCTGGCCCACACCTCGGGCGTCATCTGTGTGCCGCTGCTGCCGGAGCGGGCGGACGCCCTCGAGCTGCCGCTCATGGTCACGGCCAACACCGAGGCCCAGCGGACGGCCTTCACCGTCAGCGTGGACTTCCGGCATGGGACGACCACGGGGATCTCCGCCACGGACCGGTCGTCCACCATTGCGGCCCTGATCGACCCCGCCACCCGGCCCAACGACCTGAACCGGCCCGGCCACATCTTCCCCCTGCGCTACCGCACCGGCGGTGTGCTGAAGCGGGCGGGCCACACCGAGGCGACCGTCGACCTGGCCCGTGCCGCCGGCCTGACGCCGGCCGGGGTCCTGTGCGAGATCGTGACCGAGGACAAGTCCGAGATGGCCCGGCTGGCCGACCTCGAGACGTTCGCCAAGAAGCACGACCTCCCGTTCATCTCCATCGCCGACCTGATCCGTTACCGGCGGCAGAACGAGAAGTTGGTGCGTCTCGTCTCCGAGGCGCGCATCCCGGCGACGGGGCGGGAATTCCGGGCCTTCGTCTACGAGTCCGTGCTGGACAACGAGCAGCACCTGGCCCTCGTGATGGGCGACGTGGCCGGGACCCAGGACGTCTTGGTGCGCGTCCACTCCGAGTGCCTGACCGGCGACGTGTTCGGATCCCTGCGCTGCGATTGCGGCCCCCAGCTGCAGGCCTCGCTCGACCTCATCGAGAAGGAAGGGCGGGGCGTCCTGATCTATCTGCGTGGCCACGAGGGCCGTGGCATCGGCCTGGGCCACAAAATCCGGGCCTACCAGTTGCAGGAGGAGGGGCACGACACCGTCGATGCCAACCTGGCGCAGGGGCTGCCCGTGGACAGCAGGGAATACGGCATCGGGGCCCAGATGCTGGTCGATCTCGGCGTGACCACCATGCGGCTCATGACCAACAACCCCGTCAAGTACGGCGGGCTCGAGGGCTTCGGGCTCGACATCACCGAGCGCGTCCCGCTGCAGCTCGCGGCCAACCCCGAGAACATCGCCTACCTCCGTACCAAGCGCGAGCGGATGGGGCACCTCCTGCAGGGCCTCGACGACGTCCTCTGACACCGTCCTGTGCCGGCGTCGGGTGTGCCACAGTTCGGGTGTGCCACAGTGAGGGCGTGACCGCGACCCCCCACGCATCCTGATGGCCGAGTCCGACCTGGTGGCGCCGCCCGACGGCGCCCTCGACGAGGTGGCGTCGCGTGTCGGCGCCAGCCTGCACGGCTCGACCGACGGCACGGGGTTGCGTGTCGGTATCGCCTGCGCCGAGTTCAACGGCGGCATCACGCTGCGGTTGCTCGACGGCGCGCTCGAGGCCCTCAACGAGGCGGGCACCGATCGCCGCGACGTCACGTTGGCCTGGGCGCCCGGCGCCTTCGAGCTCCCGGTCGTGGCCCGGGCCTTCGCCCACGCCGGCAAGGTGGACGCCGTTTTGTGTCTCGGGGCCGTCATCCGCGGCGACACCGGCCACTACGACTTCGTGGCGGGGCAGTGCGCATCGGGGATCCAGCAGGTGCAGCTGGCAACGGGTGTGCCCGTCGTCTTCGGCGTCCTCACCACCGACACCCTCGAGCAGGCGCTCGTGCGTTCCGAGCCCGATCACACCAACAAGGGCCGGGAGGCGGCGCTGACCGGCGTCGAAATGGTGCGCCTGCTCCGGAGCGGGCCGCTCTCCTGACCGGCCACGATCCCGCCCGCGGCGCTTCGCTCCGCATTCATCGGGTATTCACAGGGTCGACACTGCCCGGACACGTGTGCGCCGTACGTTGGCGACGACAAGGCCGGTAGCGCACGAGGACCAGCACGGGAGGTCGGTATGGGTGAGACGGCGCCCGCGGCTGGGACGGCACACCCGACCGATGCGGCACCGCGCCCGGAGGCAGACGCCCGCGCTGCCGACGGTCCGGTCGACCCGGCGGCGATCCGCTACCGGCCAGGCGTTCGGCGCGAGGGCGCCTTCAAGATCCAGTACGTCACCATCCACGGCTACCGGCGCGCCTACGTCAAGGTCGGCTCCGGGCCCGCGCTCCTGTTGATCCACGGCATCGGTGACAGCTCCGACAGCTGGCGACCGGTCTTCGAGGAGCTGGTGAAGCACTACACCGTCATCGCCCCGGACCTGCTCGGGCACGGGCGCTCCGAGAAGCCACGGGCCGACTACTCGGTGGCGGGCTTCGCCAACGGGATGCGCGACCTCCTGAGCGTGCTGGAGGTCGACCGGGTCACCGTCGTCGGGCACTCCTTGGGTGGCGGCGTGGCGGCGCAGTTCGCCTACCAGTTCCCCGACCGCTGTGAGCGCCTGGTCCTGGTCAGCAGCGGGGGAGTGGGCCGGACGGTCAGCCCGCTGCTGCGGATGGCCACCGTGCCCGGCGTCGAGCTGCTCATGCCGTTCCTCGGGCTCCCACCGATCCGCCTCGCCAGCCGCCTGGGCGCGGAGTTGCTCCGACTCTTCGACACCGCCCTCGGGCGGGATGCCGAGGAGATCCTGGCTGTCTTCGACGCACTCCCCAACACGGAGGCCCGCATGGGCATCTTGCGCACGCTGCGGTCGAGCGTCGACTGGAACGGCCAGGTGATCACCATGGTGGACCGGGCCTACCTGGCCGAAGGGGTCCCGACGTTGGTCGTGTGGGGACGGCGCGACGCCATCATCCCGCTGGGTCACGGCCGCTTGATCCACACCGTGATGCCGGGCAGCGAGTTCGAGATCTTCGACGAGGCCGGGCACTTCCCCCACCACACCGATCCGGCGCGCTTCGTACGGGTCCTGCGCGAGTTCATGGCGCGCTCCGTGTCGGCCAGCTACGACCAGAGCATGTGGCGGGACCGCCTGCGCCGCGGCGCCCGCACGCCGGCGGTCTCGCCGACCGCGACCGAGGAAGGACAGGAGACATCGCCTCCGGTGGCTCCGGCCGCGCCGCTCGGTACGGTCCCCGTCGTGGACCACGGTGAGGACGAGGAGGTCTTGCACGGCGGGGTGGCGAACCGCGGCCTCGTCGTGCGCGTGGGACCCCACGTGCTGCGGCCGTCGAACCCGCACTCCGAGTCCGTTTTCGCCTTCCTGCGCCACGTGCGCGCCGCCGGATTCGACGGCGTGCCGCAGCCACTGGGTATCGACGCCGACGGGCGCGAGCGGCTCGAGTTCATTGAAGGCGACGCGCCGGCGGCACCGTACCCGGAGTGGGCCCTGGCGGACGGCGCGTTGGCGTCGGTGGCAGAGCTCATCGCTCGCTTTCACCGCGCCGCGGCAGCGTTCGACGGCACCGGGCCCGGGTTGAGCTGGAACGACGAGATCGCCGATGCCCGGGGTGGGCCCATCGTGTGCCACAACGACATCTGTCTGGAGAACGTGGTGTTCAGGGACGGCGTCGCCGTCGGCCTGCTCGACTTCGACTTCAGCGCGCCGGGCCGGCCGGTCTACGACCTGGCGCAGTTCGCCCGCATGTGCGTGCCGATCGACGATGATGAGAGTGCGGCGCTGCTCGGCTGGGACCGCCCGGACAAGCCGTCGCGCCTCCGCCTCGTGTGCGACCGCTACGGACTCGACCAGCCGGGGCGCGACGACCTGCTCGAAGTCCTCGACGACGCCATGGCGCACAGCGGGGAGTTCGTGAAGCGCCACGCCGACCTCGGCGAACCGGGCTTCGTCATGATGTGGGAGTGGATGGGCGGCCAGGAACGCTGGGACCGCCGCAGACGCTGGTGGGCGGCGGACCGGCCGGCGTTCGTCCGGGCGCTGGCGTAGAAGGTCAGTACAGGATGATCTGGGTGCAGCGGTAGGACGCCATCAGCCGCTCGGTGGTCTCGTTGGTCACCGTGGCGTCCCAGACCTGCGTGGTGCGCCCGAGGTGCAGTGGTGCCGCGGTGGCGGCGACCTGGTGGCCCTCCTGCGCGCTCGAGATGAAGTTGGTCGAGCAGTCCACCGTCGTGAAGCTGCGAGCCCCCTCGGGCCAGTGGTGGCTGACCCCGAAGGCGCACAGGGCGTCGGCCATGGCGATCACGACCGGCGCCCAGAGGTAGCCCGTGCCGGCGATGAGTGGGTGCGTGACGGTCAGGCGGGCCACGGGGTCACGGTCCTCGTCGGGCAGGGGCACGTCGATCCCGAGGAGCTGCAGGAAGTTGCGGGCGTCGTAGGGCGGGGGCACGGGCACAGCTTGCCCGAAGGGCGAGGCCCCGGCCCGTCCCCGGCGGCGCGTCTGCGAAGATCTACCCCCATGCTCCGCCTCGTTCTGCCCAAGGGCTCGCTCGAACGCGCCACCATGCAGCTGTTCGAGGACGCCGACCTCGCCGTCAACCGGGCCTCGGACGTCGCCTACCGCGCCACGGTCGAGGACCCCCGCATCGACGAGGTGCGGATCCTGCGCCCGCAGGAGATCCCCGCCTACGTGGCCGATGGGCTGTTCGATCTCGGCATCACCGGGCGCGACTGCATCGAGGAGCGGGGGAGCGAGGTCGTCTCGCTCGGCAAGCTCGCCTACTCCAAGAACACGGCCAACCCGGCCCGGGTCGTCCTCGCCGTCGGGGCCGACTCGCCGGCCCACTCGCTCGCCGAGCTGGCGGCCACGGTTGCCGATCGACCGGGGCGCCTCCGCGTCAGCACCGAGTACCCCGAGCTGACCCGCAAGGCCCTGGAGGCCCACGGGATCGAGGCGGACATCGCGCTCTCCTACGGTGCCACCGAGGCCAAGGTGCCCGACATCGCCGACGCGGTCGTCGACATGACCGAGACGGGAAGCGCGCTGCGCGCCGCGGGCCTGCGTGTCATCGAGACGCTGCTGGTGTCGCACACCGAGCTCATCGCCAACCCCGAGGCGGCGGCCGACCCCGACAAGCGTCACGCCATGGAGCAGATCCACACGCTCCTGCAGGGGACGCTCGAGGCCCGGGGCAAGGTGCTGGTGAAGCTCAACGTCGAAGAGGCGAACCTCGACAAGGTGCTCGCCGTGCTGCCGGCCATGCGAGCGCCGACCATCTCGGAGCTCTCCGGCGGCGGAGCCTTCGCGCTCGAGGCCGTAGTGGCCAAGGTCGACATCAACATCCTCATCCCGGCGCTGCGTGACCAGGGAGCAAGCGACATCCTGGAGATCCCGCTGTCCAAGATCGTCCACTGAGGTGGCCGGCGCCGTCCCCGCCACCGGGCCCCACCACGGGCGGGTGGCATCGTTCGACCCCGTCCGAGGCCTGGGCGCCGTCGCGGACGACGACGGTTCGAGCTATGGCTTCCACGCCACGGCCATCGCCGACGGGAGCCGGCGCATCGACGTGGGCGCGACCGTGGTCTTCACCGTGACCCCCGGGCACCGCGGCGTCTACGAGGCGCGGTCGCTTTCGGCCGTGCCCGGCTGAAGCTCCCACCACCGGCCGCGGTAGTTCGCGGCGAAGGCCTCGAGGGCGCGTTCGACCCCCGCACGGTCACCCGTGGCGAGCAGGTCGAGCAACAGGCCGCGCGTGACGGCCAGCCCGAGGCGGGCGTGCGTCCGGGCCGTGTCAGCCGGCACGCCGAGCGGAGTCGAGAGTGCGACGTTGGCGTCCAGCCAGTGCGCCACGTCGTCGTCGAGGAGTGACCGGATGGCGTCGTCGCCCTGCAGGGCCCGCCCGTACAGCGCGAAGAACAGGCGCTCGAAGTCACCGAGTGCGGGGTCGGCGAGGTAGGACCACATCCGGCGAATGAGGACGTCCGTCTCCCCGAGCATGTCCTCGCCCAGCGCGGCCAGCCGGTCCTGGGTCCGGGCCTCCACCTCACGCACGACCGCCAGCAACAAGCCGTCCTTGGATCCGAAGTAGTACAGCAGCATGCGATGGCTGGTCCCGATGGCCTCGGCAATGTGGCGCAGGCTCTGGTCGGCCAGCCCGTCCGTCGTGAAGTGCGCCACCACGGCACTCAGGAGGCGCTGGCGGGCCGCCCCCGGTCCTTCGCCCCCCACCGCGGTCGGCTCGCTGGTGCTCGTTTGTGATGCCATGTACCAAATGGTACATTCCCGAGAACAGACCGAGAGGAGGCAGTGATGGCCCAGCAGGTGATCGACGTGACGGCGACGACGAAGGCCGATCCGGTGTCGGTGTATGCACTCCTGGCGGATGGCTCCACCTGGCCCGGGTGGTCGCCGATCGGCTCCTTCGAGCTCATCGCGCCGGGCGCCGGGACACCCGAGGGCCTGGGCGCCGTGCGGCTGTTCACGACGGGCAGGCACAAGAGCCGGGAGCGCGTCGTGACGTGCGAGCCCGGGAAGGCCTTCGCCTACGAGCTCGAGGCCGGCCTGCCGTTGCAGGACTACGGGGCGGTGATCACGCTGCTGCCCGGCGGGGGCGGGACGACGATCAACTGGCGCTCGACCTTCAGGGCCAAGGTGCCCGGCACCGGCGGCATCTACCGCCGCGAGCTGGGAAAGTTCATCAAGAAGACCGTGGAAGGGCTGACGGCGGCGGCCGACCGGGCCCACAGCCCATCGTCCTAGCCGGCTCCCTAGTTCGCGCTGGCGGCGCCCTCGGCGGCGCTCTTCTCGGCCCCCTCGAGGCTCACGAAGGCCAGGCGGAGCTGGGAGAGCGACTCGAGCAGGGCGGGCTCGGCCTCCCCGAGACGACCCTGGAGCCCGCTCAGGAGGGCGCCCAGGCCGTCGATCGCCAGGCGGGCCTGGAAGAGCTGGGGCGGGGTCTGCGAGAGGTAGATGGCGGCCAGCTCGAAGAGCCCGTAGCAGTGGTTGGCCACCACGACCTCGGCCGGGGTGTGGGCCAGCTGGGCCCGCATAGCGTCGACTTCGGCCTGGGCGGCGGCCTGCTCCTCGGTGAGGGGGGCCTCTCGTGACGCCTGCGTGACGTCGGTGTCGCCCGGTTGACCTGAAGCTGGCGAGGCGGCGCCGCCGCCCTCCTCCTTGGGGAAATGCTCTCCCGACGGTGTCCACAAGCTGCTCATGCTGGTACCCTATGCTCCTTGACTACATGGAAGCGGGGCCGCCACTGAGTGGCCTCCACCTGGCCACCACCCTGCCTCGGCGGGGAGCATCGTGCGCCAGGTCGATCGCCTCTCTGCCCCGGGCTCTGCCCGTTGGACGGCCTCGCTCCACCGATTGGCTTGCGGAAGGACCGCCGGCCCGAGTGAGAGGTGTGATGACGCATCGTCGCTGAAACCACAACTGAGCATCGGATCAATGACCGAATCCGTGCCCGTGAAGTCCGGCTCGTGGACCCAGACGGTGTGCAACTAGGCATCAAGCCGCTCCCCGAGGCTCTGGCGATCGCCAAGGACCTCGATCTCGACCTTGTCGAAGTTGCCCCCATGGCCAATCCGCCCGTCTGCCGGATCATGGACTTCGGCAAGTTCAAGTTCGACGAGGCCCAGAGGGCCAAGGAGAGCCGCCGCAAGACGGTCCACGTCGGGATCAAGGAGATGAAGTACCGGCCGAAAATCGGTCCGGGCGACTTCGACACCAAGACCCGCCAAGTGGCCAAGTTCCTGGGCGAAGGACACAAGGTCAAGATCACGATCATGTTCCGAGGTCGCGAGGTGTACCACCCCGAGCACGGGAAGCGGATCCTTGACCGCATCGCCGAGCAGATGGAGGGCGTGGCCAAGGTGGAGGCCGAGCCCAAGCTCGACAACCGCAACATGATCATGGTGCTCGCCCCCGACAAGCGGGCCCGTCAGGCCGCCCAGTCGAGGGAGAAGGCGCAACAGCGCACCGACAAGCCGGGCGCCAGTGCCACTCCGGAAGCGGCAGCCGACACGGCGGCCGGGAACGGCGTGAGCGAGGCGGCGGCCCCCTCCACCGGGGGGAACGGGAGTGCGCCGGCCGCCGTCGAGGGAAACGGGACCAGCGAAGTCGCAGCATCAACCGAAGAGGGATGACGCAATGCCGAAGATGAAGACGGACCGGGGCGCCGCCAAGCGCATCAAGGTGACCGGCTCCGGCCGTTTGCGCCGGCGCAAGGCCTTCCGCTCGCACATTCTGGAGAAGAAGAGCAGCGTCCGTACGCGCCGGCTCGGTCGCGAGGCCGACATCGCCAAGGGCGACGAGCGGGCCACGCGCCGCATGCTCGGCATCTAGCGCAGGTCATCACCACCGCGCCCTGGCGCACATCCACCCGACACACCGAGACTTTGATGAGAGGAGCACCCCCATGGCCAGAGTGAAGCGGTCCGTCCACGGCCGCAAGCACCATCGCGCTGTCCTCGAGCAGGCGAAGGGGTACTACGGAAACAAGAGCCGTTCCTACAGGGCGGCCAACGAGCAGCTGATGCACTCGATGCAGTACGCCTTCCGGGACCGTCGTGCCCGCAAGGGCGACTTCCGCAAGCTGTGGATCCAGCGCATCAACGCGGGAGCCCGTCAGCACGGCATGAGCTACAGCCGTCTCATCAACGGGCTACACCTGGCCGGCGTCGAGGTCGACCGCAAGGTCCTGGCTGACCTGGCCGTCAGCGACTCCGAGGCATTCGGCGCCCTCGTGGCGACGGCGCAGGACGCCCTGTCCAACGCGCCCGTGGCCGAGGTCGCTTCCTGACCCAGCGGCTGGCCTTCTCGCACCGGCGGGTCCGCCGGCTGCGCGGGCTGCTGCAGAAGCGCTCGTCCCGTTGGAGCGAGCGCGCCTTCGTGGCCGAAGGGCCGGAGCTCATCCGCTGCGCGCTCGATGCGGACCTCCCCGTTGAGTCGCTGTACGTCTCGCCCGACGGCGACCACGATCGCTCCGTCCAAGAGGTCTGCCGGCGTGCCGCCACGGGCGGCGTTCGGGTCTTCCCTCTCGCGGCGGGCGTGCTCGAGCGGGTGGCCGACACCGTGACCCCACAGCCTGTCCTAGCCGTGCTCCCCATGCTGGAGGAGCCGGCACCGGGGACCGAACCGTGGACGGCAAGCGAGGGCGCGCTGGTCGTGGTCCTGGTCGACGTGCGCGACCCGGGTAACGCCGGCACCGTGCTGCGGGCGGCAGACGCCTCGGGCTCCGCCCTGGTGGTTTACGCCGGGGACTCGGTCGACCCCTACAACCCCAAGACCGTGCGCTCCTCGGCCGGCTCGCTCTTCCATGTGCCCCTGGCCGTGCGCCATGACGCGGCCGGGTTGGCCGGCGAACTGGCCGGCGCCGGCTTCCGCACGCTGGCCACGGTGGTGCGGGACGGCGAGGACTACGCCGGTCTCGACTGGACCGTGCCCTCGGCGCTCTTCCTGGGCAACGAGTCCGCTGGACTGCCCCCCGACCTCGCCGGGGCCCTTGCGGGCACCCTCGGGATCCCGATGGCGGGGCGGGCCGAGTCGCTCAATGTCGGCGTGGCCTGCGCCGTGGTCTGCTTCGAGGCCTTCCGGCAACGCCGGGGCGGCGGTGCCGCACCACGTAGCATCGCGGACGGCGGAACGGCACAACTCGGTACCTGACGACAGGGAATTCGGCGATATGGCACTCGACAACGTGGACTTCGACATCGACGGCATCACCGCCGATGGCGCGCGGGCTATCGAGAGTGCGGCGTCGACCGAGGCGCTGAACCAAGTCGACATCGAGTTCCTGGGCAAGCGATCGGCACTGACCCGGGCCCATCGCACCCTCGGCGGCCTCGACCCCGAGACCCGTCGGGAGGCCGGTCGACTCCTCGGTGAGGCACAGGCGCAACTCAAAGCCCTCCTGGCGGCGCGCCGGGCCGAGCTGGCGGAGTCCGAGCGGGCGGAGGCCCTCCTGGCCGACCGCCTCGACCTGACCGAGGTCATTCCGGACCAGGTGCGCACGGCGCCGGCCCGCGGGCACCTGCACCCGGCGAGCCAGGCCCGGGTCGAGCTCGAGGACGTCTTCGTCGGCATGGGCTTCACCGTGGCCGAGGGTCCCGAAGCGGAGACGGACTGGTACAACTTCGAGGCGCTGAACATCCCGCCGGCGCACCCGGCCCGCGGCATGTACGACACCATGTATCTCGACGTCGGCGAGCCCGAGACGGTCCTGCTGCGCACGCACACCTCGCCGGTGCAGATCCACCTGATGGAGGCGGCGGTCCGCGACGACTCCCTGCCCATCCACGCCGTCATGCCGGGTAAGTGCTTCCGGCTCGACACGCCCGACGCCCGCCACCTCCCCGTGTTCAACCAGATCGAGGGGCTGGTGGTCGACCGCGGCATTACCTTCGGCGACCTCGCCGGCACCATTCAGGCCTTCACGGAGGCCTACTTCGGTCCGGGCATGCGATCACGCCTGCGTCCGGCTTACTTCCCTTTCACCGAGCCGTCGGCCGAGTACGAAATCACCTGCACCGTCTGCCTCGGTGAGGGCTGCCGGACCTGCTCGCACACCGGCTGGATCGAGCTCGGTGGCTGCGGCATGGTCGATCCCGCCGTCTTCGCCGCCGTGGGGATCGACACTGATGTGTCGGGCTTTGCCTTCGGGTTCGGCATCGACCGGCTGGCACAGATGCGCCATGCCATCCCGGACATGCGCTCGTTCCTGGAGAACGACATCCGCTTCCTGTCGCAGTTCTGACCTCTTCACCGACAACCAAGCCCCACAACGAGAAAGTCCCCCGTGCGCGCTCCGCTCAGCTGGCTCCGTGATTTCGCTCCGTTCCCCGACGACGTCGGGGTGCTGCGTGACGCGCTCGACGACCTCGGCCTCGTGGTCGAGGCGATCGAACACGTCGGTGAGGGGCTCGAAAGCGTGGTGGTGGGCCGGGTACTCGAGATCCGCGCCATCAAGGGCGCCGACAAGATCCGCCTGACCATTGTGGACGGGGGCGGGGCCGAACCACTCGAGATCGTGTGCGGCGCCACCAATTTCGAGGTGGGGGACCGGGTGCCGCTGGCGCCGGTCGGAGCCATCCTTCCCGGGGGCTTCGAGATCGAGGCGCGTCCACTACGCGGTGTCATGTCCCACGGCATGCTCTGCTCGGGCAAGGAGCTCGGCCTCACCGACGACGGCGCCGGCCTGTTGATCCTCGGCGACGAGTCTCCGGGCGACCCGGGGACGCCGATCATGGAGGCGCTCGGTCTCCGCATCGACACCGTCTTCGACATTGCCGTCGAGGGCAACCGCCCCGACGCCTGGTGCATTTCGGGGATCGCCCGCGACCTTGCCGGTCGGCTGGAGCTGCCCTTCACGCTGCCCGAGCCCCCCGTACCCGCTGCGAGCGGCCAACCGGTGGAGGAGGTGGCGAGCGCGTCGGTGGAGTCCGCCGACCTCTGCCCCCGGCTCACTGTCTCCGTCGTGCGCGACGTCGCCGTCGGCCCCTCGCCCGGCTGGATCGCGCAGCGCCTGCTGCTGGCGGGCATGCGCCCGATCAACAACGTCGTGGACGCCTCCAACTACGTCATGCTCGAGCTCGGCCAGCCCACCCACCCCTACGACCTGTCGCTCCTGCCTGGACCAGGCCTCATTGTGCGGCGGGCCCGACCCGGCGAGACAGTTGAGACCCTCGACGGCGTGCGGCGCACGACGGGCGAGCAGGGCCGGAGCCTGGGCGACACCGGCGAGGACTGCCTCATCTGCGACGCGGAGGGCACGCCGGTCGGCATCGGCGGGATCATGGGCGGCGCCTCGTCCGAGATCGCCCACACCACGACCGAGGTGCTGCTCGAGGCGGCCTACTTCACGCCGATGGCCATCGCCCGCACCTCCAAGCGCCTGGGTCTGCGCACGGAGGCGTCGGCGCGGTTCGAGCGCGGCGTCGACCCGTGGGTCATTGAGCCGTCGGTCCGGCGGTTCTGCCAGCTGCTGGGCGAGAGCGTGCCCGGGCTCACGGTGGCCGACGGCATGCTCGACGTGCGCGCCGAGGTGCCCGGGCCCTTCGTCGTCAATGTGCCGATCGCCCGGGTGCACAGCCAGATCGGCGTGGCGCTCGGGCCGGTCGAGATCGCCCGCCTCATCGAGCCGATCGGTTTCGCGGTGCTCGAGCAGGAGCGCGACGCAGACGATGTCGTCTTGACCGTCGAGGTGCCGACCAATCGCCCCGACATCCGTCCCGAGCCGTACGGGATCGACGACGTCATTGAGGAGATCACACGGACCTTCGGTTACTCGAAGGTGCCGCGTCGGGTCCCGACCTGGCCCCAGCCGGGACGGCTGACGCCGCGGCAGCGGGCCCGACGCGAGGTCAAGGACGTGCTGCGCGGCCTGGGTGCGTCGGAAGGCTGGACCGACACCTTCGTCTCGGCCGCTTCGCACGACGACGTCGACCTCATCGGCCCGGCCGTGCTGGTGAGCAACCCGCTCGACGCCGAGAAGCCGTATCTGCGCCGCTCTCTGCTTCCCGGCCTGCTGGGAGCACTGGCCTACAACGCCGGCCGGCGGCAGCCCGACGTGCGGCTGTTCGAGGTGGGAGTCGTGTTCTCGCACCCAGGGGCGGGCAAGGCGCGCGTCGTCGAGCGGAGCGGCGCCGGCGGCACCGAGAAGGCCGAACTGCCGGGGGAGCGCGAGCTGTTGTCGGCCGTCTTCGGCTGGGAGGAGGACGATGCTCGTTCTGCCGTGGCCGCCTGGCACGTGCTGGCCGACGCGCTCCGCCTCGACGGGGTACGCCTGGTGCCGCCGAACGACGGCACGCCGCCCCTGCCCGGCCTGCACCCGACGCGCTCGGCGCACCTGATGGCGCGTGGCGGCACCCTCGACGAGGTCACCATCGGTTCGGTCGGGGAGGTCGACCCCGCTGTGGCCGCACGATTCGACCTCACCCGGACGTCGGGTGGGGTGACCACGCCGCGGCGAGTCGGCTGGCTCGAGGTGGACCTGGGCGTGCTGCTCGACGAGGAGCAGGTGCCCCGCCGCATCACCATCGGGGGAGCGGTCAGCCGCTTCCCGTCCTCGGACATCGACCTGGCCTTCGTGGTGGGCAACGAGCATCCGGCCGATGCCGTGGCCGACGCATTGCGCACTGCAGGGGGTGAGCTCCTGGAGTCCGTGCACCTCTTCGACGTCTACCGTGGCGCCGGCATCGACGAGGGTGCTCGCAGTCTGGCCTACCGGCTCCGCTTCTGTGCCGACGACCGCACCTTGACGGACGAAGAGGTGGGCGGGCTGCGCTCGAACTGCATCGGCGCCGTGACCGAAGGGTTTGGCGCCGTCCTGCGCTGAACCTGCGCTGAGCGGCGGGCGAAGTGGCAAGGTAGTCCGGTGCAGGTGCGCCTGGTCGACCCTTCGGACGAAAACGAGCTGGCTGAATGGACGGCGGTCTTGCGCGCCAGCGACGCGGATCTTTGGCCCGACCTGACGGGCTTTACGCTCCTGGACATCCGCGCCTTCGCACAGCACCGCAGCAAGTCGAAGCGGTTCGACCTGCTGGCCGCCCGGGCGGAGCCGGGTGGCCCCATCCTCGGCGTCGCCATGATGGAGCTGCCGCTCCGTGACAACACGCGCAGCGCCGAGGTCACCGTGGCGGTGCACCCTGCGCAGCGGCGCCGTGGTGTGGGGACGGCCATCGTCGAGACCATGACCGAGCACGGGCGGGCCGACGGGCGTCGAGTGCTGAACTCCATTGTGGACGTGCCACTCAACGCCTCCGCCGACGACCGCGCCGCGTTCGCCTTCGCCCCGACAGTGGGCTTCGAGTCCATGCTGTCCGGGAACATCCGACACCTAACCGTGCCGATGGACGTCGCCCGGATGGCGGAACTGCGCACCGAAGTCGCCCAGGCGCGTGAGGCAGACGCCTACCGTGTCCTCACCTTCGAGGCGCCGTGGCCGGCGGAATACCTCGAAGACCAGTGCGCGCTCTTCCAGTGCATGTCGACCGACGAGCCCCACGGCGACGAAGGGCACGAAGAGGAGATCTGGGACGCCGACCGGGTCCAGGAGAACGACTCCCTCCGGGTCGCCCGTGGTGCCCGCTTCCTGATTGCGGTGGCACAGCACATTGACTCAGGTCGCCTCGTCGCCTGTACCGAGCTCGCTATCGGCGCTGAATCACCGGAACAGGCCTGGCAGATGCTGACGGTCGTCGAGCCCAAGCACCGCGGGCATCGCCTGGGGTTGGCGATCAAGTTGGCCAACCTCGAGTTCCTGGCATCGGGTGCGCCCGACGTGCGCCTCATCATCACGGGCAACGCGTCGGTCAATGCTCCGATGATCGCTGTGAACGACATGATGGGCTTCGAGATTGCCAGTGAAGGGAACTTCTGGCAGAAGGATCTGGCCCTCGCCCCGAAGGGCGGGCAACAAGCGGAAAGCAGGTGATCTGAATGCCAACCGGGAGTGCTGCGTTGCCGTGGTAGGTCGATGCGCTGCTGATCCTGATGGTTGTGGTGATCGTCATCAGGTTGATCGTCCTGGTGACAGAGATGATCCGGAACATCGGCGCGGGCAAGCGGAACGGACAGCGACCCGCTGATTCCCCGCCGGAGGCGGCTCCAGCGGTCAACGGGAGCGAGCAGGTCTAGGCCGAAGGGAGGTTGCTTCTTTCCAAGGAAGGCGCTGAGGAGGGTGTGGCGCAAGGTGTGGGTCCTGTCACGGGGTATCGCCACTTACTTGCCAAGAGGCGTTGGCTGCCAAGATGAAGGGACAGAGATTTAGCCACTGCCCGGTTAGGGCGTGTGGTTCTAAGTAGACGATCTGTCCAGCTGCTGGTTCGCCACAGTCGGTACGCACACCAACTTCGCGTTCGTCGAAAGAGGCCCGGCCCACGGCCTGAATGGACCACCCACGTCGGAGGACTGGATCGATATCGTCAACGGAGAAGGCGATGACAGCTCCATTTGCAGCGTGCTCTGGCACACGGAAAGTTCCGAGACAGATGGCGATCGTCTCACCAGCTAGGTAGTACTGGACCGGCAGAATCGCAGGAAGCGCCTCCATCGACAGGGCGACTCGGCCAAATGTGCCCCTTCCTAAGCCTCGATCCACCGATGAATGACGTGAATCGCTGACCGCGCATCCGCGGAAAGTGCCTCCCTGCCTGGGAGAATTGCGATGTTCTACGTCGCTGTTCTCACCAGCACCAGGAGGCACTT
>Ga0307373_10001081_pt1 | contig 51393 bp, 54 predicted proteins | sample OX2MG_FD_202534 | JGI IMG/M metagenome (GOLD analysis project Ga0307373, IMG submission 202534) | Soil microbial communities from Risofladan, Vaasa, Finland - OX-2 | ecosystem: Environmental > Terrestrial > Soil > Coastal area > Acid sulfate soil | place: Finland: Risofladan, Vaasa | collected...
ACGCTGGCGGCCGAATGGGGCCGCGACGGAGTCCGCGTCAACGCGATCTCGCCCGGACCGGTCGCCGGCCAGCGCATCGAGGAGGTCATCAAGGCCCGCGCCAAGGCGATGGGACTCCCCGAGGAGCAGGTGCGGCGCTCGATAGTGGGGCGCAGCGCGCTCCAACGGATGGTCAGCGAGGAGGAATGCGCGCGCGTGGCGCTGTTCCTGGTCAGCGCACAAGCGGCGGCCGTTACCGGTCAGACCATCAACGTCGACGCCGGGATCGCGATGAGCTGAGCGCCGGCGGCCGGCTTCAGTCCGCGCGGGCGAGGTCGTGATGGCTCGCCTGCGCCTCCACGCCGGTGCTTGCCAGCCGCTCCTGGAGCGCGCTCACCAGCGCCGGCGAACGATGGCGCCCGCCCGTGCAGCCGATCCCGATAGTCAAATAGCTTTTGCCTTCGCGCTGGTAGAGCGGCAGCAAAAATTCCAGCAGCCGCACGATCTCGTCGATAAAGCGGCGCGCCTCGGCCTGGCCCAGCACGTAATCGCGGACCTTGGGCTCGAGCCCATCGCTGGCGCGCAGTTCCGGCACGAAGAACGGATTGGGAATGAAGCGCGCGTCGAGCACCAGATCGAGACCGACCGGCAGGCCGTACTTGTAGCCGAACGACACCAGCATCACCGCCATCGAAGCGCCCCCGCCGGCGCCCATCACGTAAGCGGTCACGACTTCGCGCAGCTCGTGGACGGTAAGCGTGGTGGTATCGATCACACGGCTGGCGCGCTCGCGCATCTCGGCCAGGGCGAGGCGCTCGCGCCGGATGCTGTCGGCGACGCTCTGTCCTTCCTCGGCCATCGGATGAGGCCGGCGGCTCTCAGAGTAGCGCCGCGCCAGGACCTCGTCGGAAGCATCGGTAAAGACCACTTCGGGACGGATACCGTCGCGCTCGAGCTCGGCGAAGATGCTGGGCCACTGCGGAAAGAACATCCGCTCGCGCGGATCGATCCCCAGCGCGATGCCCTTGAGATTCGGATCGTGTGCGATCGCCAGCCTGACCACCTCCGGCGCCAGCGCCACCGGCAGATTATCGACGCAGTAGAGACCGAGGTCTTCGAGCACGCGCAGCACCGAGGCGCGTCCCGACCCGGAGACGCCGGTGACGACGATGAGGCGCGTGGTCAGCGCCTGCCGTCCTGCTCTGCTACGCGTCGCCATCGGATTGGGCCGCGGGCGGGCGCCGGCCGGAGGCCGGACCCGGATGCGATCGAGTTTGCGGGCGGGGCGGAAGCGGGCCGGCGCGTTGGCCCAGGCGTCATCTCAGTACCGTCCGTCTTCTTCCTTGATCAGACGGAAAATCTCGGCGCTGTCGGGAGCCTTGAGCAGGCGATCGCGAAAGGCCGCATCCTTGAGCAGCCGCGAGACCCGGGCCAGCGCCTTGAGATGCAGGCTGGTGGAATCCTCGGGCGCGACCAGCATGAAGAACAGATGGGTGACGTTGCCGTCGAGCGACTCGAAATCGACGCCCGTCAAATTGCGACCGAAGACGCCGAGGATTTTGCTGACGCCCTTGATCTTGCCGTGCGGAATCGCGATGCCGTCGCCGATCGCAGTCGAACCCAGCCGCTCGCGCTCCATCAGCACCGCGGTCAGTTCCTCAATGTGGATCTCCCGATGCTGATCCGCCAGGCAGCTCGCCAGCTCGCGCAGGATGGCCGGCTTGTTGGCGCCTTTAAGGTCGGGTAGTACGCTTTCGGGGTCGAGAATATCGGTGATCTTCATGGAACGGTTTCTACGCTAGCAACAGTCGATGCCAGATGCGATGGCGCGACACAGCGCCCGCGATCCGGCAACGCCATCGGTCATGAGCGCTCGGGTTTGGCCCCGGGCGCAGTCTCGGTCGCGCTCAGGACCTCGCCCGTCGAGCGCGTGCGCACCCGTTTGGTGACGGTCTTTTCGCGATGCTTGCGAAGCTGGCTGCCGAGCTTGTCGGCCAGCAGGTCGATGACCGAGTAGAGGTCCTTGGTCTCCTCCTGCGCGGCGACGATGAGATCGCCGGATTTGAAGGTCGCCTCGCCGTTCTGCCGATACTTGTCGACCCCCAGGATCAGATGGACTTCGCAGGCCCGCCTGAGGAACTTGGATAGATGCGAGAGCTTGCGTTCGGCGTAATCGCGTATCGCCGGGGTCGGCTCGACATGCCGAAAGGTCACCGTCACTATCGCTGCCGGCACCTCTGCGCGCTTGCGACGGCGCACCTGGCGGGCGACTTCGCGGGTCCGTTTGCCACTTTTCATATCGTTGTTAGACGTCATCGGTAACCATTTTGCTTCAGCTTGGCGGCCGTACCGAGTTGTTTGCGGCGCGCCGAAGGCAGGATGCCGAGCGCCTCGCGATACTTGGCGACGGTGCGCCGGGCGATGTTGATGTTCTGGGCGCGAAGGATTTCGGCGATCGCCTGGTCCGAGAGCGGCCCCTCGTGACGCTCCCTGGCGACCAGCGCGCGGATCTTCTCCTTGACGGTCTCCGCGCTCACGTCTCCACCCCCGTCGTTGGCCCTGACTCCCGAGGTGAAGAAGAACTTGAGTTCGAAAATCCCCTGCGGCGTATGGGCGTACTTGTTGGCGGTGGCGCGGCTGATGGTCGACTCGTGCATCCCAATATCGTCGGCCACGTCCTTGAGCACCAGCGGCTTGAGGCGGCTCACGCCATGCTCGAAGAATTCGCGCTGGAACTTGACGATCGAATTGGCGACTTTGAAGATCGTCTGCTGGCGCTGGTAGATCGATTTCACCAGCCAGCGCGCCGAGCGCAGCCGCTCCTGCAGATAATCGCGGGTCTCATTGTTGACCGCGCTGTCATTCAACACCCGCTGGTAGTAGCTCGCCAGACGCAGGCGCGGCACCGCGTCCTCGTTGAGCGTGACCAGGAAGTTGTCGCCGACCTTCTGGATATAAACATCGGGAACGACGTAGATCGGCTCCTGGCCGCCGTAGTCGCGGCCCGGCTTGGGCTCCAGCAGCGCGATAACCTTGATGGCCTGCCCGGCCATCTCGATCGACACTCCCAGCGCCTTGGCGATCTCGGGATAGCGATGCTTCTCGAGCATCTCCATGTGGTTGGCGACGATCCGCGCCGCCAGCGACTGCTCCATCCCGAGGTTGCGCAACTGGATCGCCAGGCACTCGCGCAAATCGCGCGCGCCTACGCCGGGCGGGTCGAAGCGCTGGATCTGGCCAAGCACGCGGGCGACCGCGGCCGGCTCGATCTCAAGCTGCGCCGCCAACTCCTCGAGCGGCGTTTCGAGGTAACCGTCGTCGCTCAGGTTGTAGATGATGGTGGCGCCAATCTGCTGGTCGTCGGCGCCCAGGCTCGACATCCGCAGTTGCCACATCAGGTGGTCTTCGAGCGAGCTCTTGCGCGTGAGCGTACTCTCGAGCGACGGCCGATCCTCATCACTCGGCCCGCTGAAGGAGCCTTCCTGCCAGTTGTTGGAATAGTTTTCGACGTATTCGCGCCAGTCGATCTTGTCGAGCCCGTTGTCTTCCTTGATTTCGACCGCCGCGTCGTGCGCCTCGCCGACCGCCGGCGTCGACGGGATTTCAGCCACCGCCGGCAGCTCCCACGAATCGCCGGGCTCCGCCGCTGCCTCGCCGGCCGGGGCCTCGGCCGCGAGCGGCTCGCCATTGGGCGCCGGCGTGTCGCCGTTGGTGTAGCTCTCGGCGTCGCTCATCGCGGTGGTGCTGATTTCGCTCGGACTGGAATCAAGCGGCTCGAGCATCGGATTACGTTCGAGCTCGCTCTGGATGACGGTTTCGAGCTCGGGCAGCGACAGTTGCAGAATTTTTATCGCCTGCTGGAGCTGCGGCGTCATCACCAGCTGCTGGCGCAGCCGCAGGTCCTGACCGAGTTTTACTTCAAATGCCATCGACTTTCAGTGTCCCGGAGCTGCCACCGGCGCGCCAGGCGAATTAGCGCCCGCCGCGGCGGGATCGGCGGCCGTCGACTGGTCGGCCGCCGCTCCGGACACCCCATTATCCGGGGTTTGTGACTGTCGAGGGAAGATCAGGGCGTGGGCATGTTCGACCACGCTTTTGCCCGTATCCAGATGCACCGTGATGCGATCGCCGGTAATCACGTCGGGACCGTCGTGCACCACCGGATTCCCGGTCATCACCACCGTCTGGCTCTTCTGGTTCATCACCGCATGATCGCTGGTCGCCCATCTGGCGCCCTGCGTGATGCGGACGTTGCCGTCGGCCGTCAGGTCCTTGACGTCCTTGAAATTCTGCTCGTAATTGACGTGCAGCACGTCGCTGCTCAGTTGGCTGCCGGATTGCGCGGCATGGACGTGACCGCTGAACAAAACCGACTTGCCCTTGTAATCGAGCGACAGCGTATCCGACTGGATGTTGATTGGACCCTTGCTCGAGGTCAGCCCCGCAAACCCGTTGTCTTTCTCATCCGAGCTGGCATCGGTCGCGCTGCCGGTCTTGGCCGCCGACCGTTCGGCGCCGGCCTTCGCTGCAGATTTCCGTCTCGCATGATGGGGAGACTTCGCGGCTGACGACGATTCGACGGCGACCGTGGACCCCTGGGCGGACGCCGGCCGCGGATCGAACGCTAGCAGCGTTGCGATCGCCAACGGCGCAGCCAGGGCAATCGACAACCGCCGGCGCCATCTTGAGCCGTCCGGCCGCAGCCCGCGGCGATCAGGATTTCTGCCGAGGTTTGGCACTGTTGTTCGAATCCTGGATTATTTCGGTATTGACCCGGCCGCCGAGATTGAATTGCTGCTGGCGGGGATGGCCGCTCAGTCCGACCCCGGTCACCTTGATGCCCTGGCCGACGACCGTCACGCTGCCGGGCGCGCTGATCGAGTCGCTATCGGGGAAGAAGGTGGCCCGGTCGGTGGTCAACAGGAACTCGCCATAGTGGACCATGACCCCGCCGCTCATGTCGGCCTGTTGCACATGATTTCCCTTCATATGGAGCTTCACGGCCGGCGCGTCGAGCATCACCGCTTTGCCGTCCGAGGCGATCATCGTAACCTTGGCATCCTTGAGCATGACGGAAGTCTTGTCATCGGAATAACTCGCATCGCGTGCCGTCAGCACCCATTCCTTCTGGCCGCCCTTCATCTGGGTCCAATGAAAGTTGTGCGCGTGCAACAGCGCTCCCGGCACCAGTCCCACCAGCTGGCTGGCACGGCGTTGCGGTGAACGCCTGCGGACCACGCCGATGGTAACGATCAGGATCGCGCTGAGGGCCACTATCCCAAACCCGGCCAAGATTTTGGCTATACGTTTGGGACTCATGATTTTGCTTCCCAGCCATTAGAAAGTATCAGGCAGATTTTTTGATGTAAACCAAAGGCGGAAGAAGCAGCGCTGGCGTAGGCTTTGTCAATCTCGGAAAGCTAACTAAACCCGGCCCTGGCGCGTTATCGCGTCGATACGCGACAGGTCGGCGAGCAGCGCGGGCAGCTCCGCGAGCGCGTAGGAATTGGGTCCGTCGCTCAGCGCGCGCGCCGGATCCTCGTGCACTTCCATGAACACTCCGTCGACCCCGACCGCCACCGCCGCGCGCGCCAGCGGGGCGATAAACTCGCGCTGGCCCTCGGAGCGATCGCCGCCGGCGCCCGGCAACTGCACCGAGTGGGTGGCGTCGAAGACGATCGGGTAACCGAACTCGCGCATGATCACCAGCGAGCGAAAATCCGACACCAAGTTGTTGTAGCCGAACGAAAAGCCGCGCTCGGTCACGATCAGACGCCGGTTACCGCAGCTCTCGGCCTTGGCGATCACCGCGCGCATATCCCACGGGGCGAGGAACTGGCCCTTCTTCAGATTCACCGCACAGCCGCTGGCCGCCGCCGCTATCACCAGGTCGGTCTGCCGCGAGAGCAGCGCCGGCACCTGCAGGATATCGACCACGCCGGCCGCGGCGGCCACCTGATGCGGCTCGTGCACGTCAGTCAGCACGGCGACGCCGACCTCGCGCTTGACGCGCTCGAGGATCCGGAGTCCCTGCTCGAGTCCCGGGCCGCGAAACGAGCTATGGCTGGTGCGATTGGCCTTGTCGAATGAGCATTTGAACACGAACGGCAGTTCGGCGGCGCGGGCGATGGCCGCGAGGCGCTCGGCGTGGCGCAGGCACGATTGCTCGTTCTCGATCACGCACGGTCCGGCGATCAGCACCAGGCGCGGGCCGCCGAAGATCGCCTCGCCCACCCGGACCTGGTTGACGGTCACGACACCGGCCTGAGCGCACGGACTTTGGGCCGCCCGACCTGCTCGGCGGCGCGCCGCTCGACCGCCGCGCGGACCAGTCCGCGGAACAGCGGATGGGGGTCAAGCGGACGCGACTTCAACTCGGGATGGAACTGGCAGCCGAGAAACCACGGATGGCCGCCGAGCTCCATCATCTCGACCAGGCGATTGTCGGGCGAGGTGCCGGTCGCATGCAGGCCGGCCTTTTCGAGCGCCGCGCGATAGTTGTTGTTGACCTCGTAGCGATGGCGATGGCGTTCCTGGATGCGCGTGCGGCGGTACAGCCCATGGGCCAGCGAGCCCGGCTTGATGGCGCAGGGATAGGCGCCCAACCGCATGGTGCCGCCCTTGCGCTGGACGCCCTTCTGGTTCTCCATGATATCGATCACCGGGTCGGGCGTGTCGGCCGAAAACTCGCGCGAGTTGGCGTTGCGCAGCCCGAGCAGCGAGCGCGCGCATTCGACCACCATCAACTGCAATCCCAGGCAGATGCCGAGAATCGGCACGCGCTTCTCGCGCGCGTAGCGGATCGCGCGGATCTTGCCTTCGATACCGCGGTCGCCGAAGCCGCCCGGAATGATAATCGCGTGGGCCTGTCCGAGCTTCTCCTCGACGGCACCCTTCTCGAGCGCCTCCGAGTCGACGTAATCGATCTGGACTTTCGCCTCGTTGGCGATCGCGCCGTGGGCGATCGCTTCGTGCAGGCTCTTGTAGGAATCGACCACGTTGACGTACTTGCCGACCACCGCGATGTTGACGGTGACCTTGGGGTTTTGCGCGATCCGCACGATCCGGCGCCACTTCGCAAGATTCGGCGCGCCGGTCCAGATGTTGAGCTTTTCGACCACCCGCTGATCGAGCTCTTCGGCCGAGAAGCGCAGCGGCACCTCGTAGATCGTCTCGACGTCGGGCGCCGCGATTACGCAGTTCTCCTCGACGTTGCAGAAATGCGCGATTTTGGCGCGCGCCTTCTTCTCCAGCGGCCGGTCGCATCGGCACAGCAGGATATCGGGCTGAATGCCGAGCCCGGTCAGCTCCTTGACGCTGTGCTGGGTGGGCTTGGTCTTGAGCTCGCCGGCGGTCGGGATGAACGGCACCAGCGTCAGATGAAGATAGAGCACGTTCTCGCGCCCCTGGTCCCATCGGAACTCGCGAATCGCCTCCAGGAAAGGCAGGCTCTCGATATCGCCGACCGTGCCGCCGACCTCGACGATAATCAGGTCGGCGCCGTCGGAAGCCTCCAGGATGCGCCGTTTGATCTCGTCGGTAATATGCGGAATCACCTGCACGGTCGCGCCCAGGTAGTCGCCGCGCCGCTCCTTCTGGATCACGGTGTCGTAGATCTGGCCGGTGGTGCAGTTGTTGCGCCGGCTCATGGTGGTCTGCACGAAGCGCTCGTAATGGCCGAGGTCGAGATCGGTTTCGGCGCCGTCGTCGGTGACGAACACCTCGCCGTGTTGCAGCGGGCTCATGGTGCCCGGGTCGACATTGATGTACGGGTCCATCTTGAGCATCGTCACGCTGAGGCCGCGCGCCTGCAGCAAGGCGCCCAGCGAAGCGGCTGCCAGCCCCTTGCCGAGCGACGAGACCACGCCGCCGGTGACGAAGATAAATTTGGTCTTGCGTTCCACTGATGGCCCTCCCCGCCTATGCCGCCCCGCGACCCACCAGCTCGCGAGCTTTTGCCAGCTCCTCGGCAGTATCTATCTCAAGCGAGGGCGCTACGGAAGGTACGACCCTGATTGTATAGCCATTTTCGAGCGCCCGCAGCTGTTCGAGTTTCTCGATTCGCTCCAGCACCCCGGCCGGCAAGGCCGCGAACCGGAGCAGAAAGTCCCGCCGATAGGCGTACACCCCGATATGCCGCTGCGCCGCGGCCGGCACGCGGTCGCGATCGTCGCGCGGATAGGGAATCGGGCTGCGCGAGAAGTAGAGCGCATTGCCCGACGCGCCGAGCACCACCTTGACGACGTTGGGATTGCGAAACTCGGCCGGGTCGGTAATCGGCGTCGCCAGCGTGCCCATCGCCAGCGACGGATCGTCGAGCATCGGGCGCGCCAGCGCGTCGAGGTCCGCCGGCGCAATAAACGGCAGATCGCCCTGCACGTTCAGGAAGATCTCGCCGGAGATGCCACGGGCCACCTCGGCGATACGATCGGTGCCGCTCTGATGATCGGGCGAAGTCATGATCGCCTCGCCGCCCGCCTGTTTCACCGCGTCGTAAATTCGTTGATGGTCGGTGGCGACGATCACGCGGCTCGCGCTCGCGGCCCGCGACGCCTGACGCCATACCCGCACCACCATCGGCACGCCGCCGATATCGGCCAGCGCCTTTTCGGGCAGTCGGGTGGAGGCAAGCCGTGCGGGAATAACCGCGATTACCGATGTCGAGGCGATAGCTTCACTCCGCTGGCGCGCGATCGCAAGCGCGCTCGGTAATTCGTACCCCGCGCGCTTTCAGCCTGTCAATTTTGCCGCCGCGCATTAATCAACAGCGGCCGCGCTCCGGCCGCGATGCCTATGCCGCTAGCGCTGACGGGTACGGCGCATCTTGCGCTTGCGCGCGCGGGCCTGGGTCGGGCTGGTGCGCCGTTTCTTGGCCAACCGGCGATTGCTCCGGTTTCTCTGACGTGAAGCTGCGTTCATCTATCCACCTGATTCTGGTTGCTGCCGGTAAGCGGCTTAGGATTGTCCCCCGCGGGCTGATTCAAGGTTACCGTGTCGTCCGGCGCCGGCCGAGTGATAGTGCTGAACGGACAGATCGCCGCGACATCGTCCAGCGTGTCGCCGCGGTCCATCACCATCACCTGCCCGAGCGGCATGCCGGCCTCGACCGCGCCGCTCACCGCCGCGGGGATTTCATACTGGAAGTGTATATCGTGAACGTCGTCTTTGCGTACCACCACGCTGACCGGATGGGCGACGACCGGCGAGATCAGCGCCCCTGAGGCGGTCCGCACCTGGACCGGCAGCGTCTGACCGCCCTTGAGCACCGGGATGCGGGTAAAGTTGTCGAAGCCCCACTCCAGGAAGCGCGCCGCCTGGGCGAAGCGCTGGGCGTTGGAAGGGGCGCCGAGCACCACCGCTATCAGGCGCATATCGCCGCGCCTGGCGGTCGCGGTCAGGTTGAAGCCGGCGTGGAAAGTAAAGCCGGTCTTGAGGCCGTCGCAACCCGGGAAATGGCCGATCAGATGGTTGGTGTTGTGCAGCGTCGCAACGCCGCCGTCGAACGACGCGGTCTGCAACCCGGACCATTGCAGCAGGTTGGTATGGAAGATCAGCGCGCGGGCCAGGGTCGCGAGATCGCGCGCACTGGTGAAATCCACGTCGTGCCCGGGCGTCGGCGGGAGCCCCTCGACGGTGTGATACTCGGTCTCCTTCATGCCGAGGCTGCGGGCCCGCAGATTCATCATCCGCACGGTCGCTTCGACCGAGCCGCCGCCGATCTTCTGGGCGATCGCGACGGCCGCGTCGTTGGCGGAGCGAATCAGCGCCGCCTTCATCAACTCGCGCAGCGGATAGACCTGGCCCTCACGGAGCCCCAGGCGCGAGCCGCCGGTAAGCGCGGAGCGGGCCGAAATCACCACCGGGTCGGTGAGCCGCACGCGCCCGGCCTTGATCTGATCCTCGGTGACCAGCAACAGCATCATCTTCGCCATCGAGGCCGGCGGCCACTCCAGGTCGGGGTTTTCCTGGTAAAGGATGCGACCCGAGTCGGCATCCTCCAGCAGCACCGCGTGATACAGCGGCACCGCGTGATGCGCGACTCGATGGTGATGATAGTGATGGTGATGATGATGTGTCCGGGTCGATTGCGTTGCCAATACAGGCCGCGCAGTTACCGACCCCAGCATGGCTATCACGGCCGCCGCCACAAGATATCGACGCATAGTCCGCCACCCATCCAAATCCGCCACCTGCCTCTGGTAGGAGCCCGCCACGCCGTTACGGCGCATTGGGGCTAGAACCCTGTCCTGCTGCCGGTGAGTGCCGCTGTTCCGCCTGGCGCAAAAGTGCCAGATTCTGCCGGGCCGGGGAATAGCTGGGCGCCGCAGCGGCGATCTCCTGCCATTCGTCCCGCGCGCGTGGAAAGTTTCCTTCTTCGGCGTAGATTACGCCAAGTTGATTACGGGCGTCGACTTGCGCGGGGTCAAGCCTTAACGACAGCAGCATCTCCTGCTCGGCCTGCTTAAGCTTTCCGCGCCGTTCGTAGGCTATACCCAGGTTGTAATGAGCTTCCGGGCGCTCGGGCGCCAGCAGCGTCGCGAGCTGGAGCACGTTGGTGGCGGTATCGAGCTGGTCGGTCTCCAGGTAGAGCAGCCCCAGGTTGAGGAACAGATCCCAATCGCTCAGCCCCAGCTGGACCGCCTTCTTGTACTCGCTCAGCTCCAGCTGATGCTGGCCCATCACGCCCTCGGCGAAGCCGAGATGGTAATGGGCGAGCGCATTATCAGGATGCTGCTTGATGACCGCCTGATGGCGCCGGATGGCTTCGGGGTAGTCTTCCATACCAAGAAAATAATCGGCCAACGGATCGCAGACCTGCGAGTCGCTTATCGCTGAGGACGCAGGACGAGCCTCAAGCGGTCGTTGGATAAGCAACGCTATGAGTCCCAGCAATATGACGGACCATCGGCGGATCGCCAAAGCATTAAAACGCGCGGCGCTGCAGGCGCTAACTGGCGCTCGTCAAAAATGTAGCAGGAATGGCAGGGCGCAAAAAAGCGGGCGATGCGTGAAATCGTCGCCACGCACAAAAATTATCGCGGAAATGACGCGAAGCCGGGCGGCTGCTTCAACGCAACAGCCCGGCTCCGTTTAACGCTGCTTAACTTACGGTTTGGCCTCGCCGCTCGCGGGGGCCGCCGGAGCCGCACCCATCTCACCGCCGGTCTTGCCCATCTCACCGCCCATCTTGCCACTGGTACCCTTGCTGCCGCTCATCATGGTGTGATGATGAATGGTGTGATGATGCCTCACCAAATGATGATGATAATGATGATGGTAATGATGATGCGTCATCGGCTTCATGGTCTCGGACGACGACTTGGCCGGCGCAGTAGCGGCCGGGGCCTCAGTTCCCCCATTCTCTTGCGCGAAAACTGGCACCGCCAGGGCGGCGGCAAACACGGCCGCAGTCATCACAGAAAGGACCCGTTTCATGGAATCTCCTTGTCTTCGGGCGGTCCGGAAGTGGGCCGCGCTTTCCATGATTCAATAGAGCCAACTCTGTGCCATGGGAAAAAGGCTGATATTCAGGGAATTATCCGCCTGGCGACGGCTCCCCGGCTGACCCAATACGTCGAGTCAACGCACGCTTTAGGTAGGCCTGGTCTGACGACGCCCGCCCGATGATGCTTTTCGGTCATCTCACCCGGCGCCGGGCTTCCGCGCGCAGTTCCCTATAGAGCAGCAATAATTCGCGAAACGCCCGCATCACCACCTTCAGATTCGCCCCCGATTGCTCGCCGGCCTGCCGCGGCAGATGGCGCACCTCGACCTCGCGGATGCGCGCGCCCCGCCCCGCCATCCTTGCCATCAATTCGGTCGAGATCATCGCGCCACGGGCCCGCAACTCGCCCGCATCGATCAGCTCGCGCCGGAACAGCTTGAAGCCGCAATCGACGTCGCTGGCCCGAATCCCGAACATCAGGCGCATCAGGATGGTCCAAGCGCGGCCGTTGAGCCGGCGCCCGAAAGGGTCGGCACGGCGTACCCGATGGCCGACGATCAGGTCATAGTCGCCGGCATACGCCGCCAGCGCCTGCACCTCCTCGGCGTCGAATTGGCCGTCGCCGTCGCACAGCAGCACCCACGGCCGGGTGGCGGCGGCGATCCCCGAGATCACGGCCCCGCCGTAGCCGCGATTGATTTCGTGATGGATGACGCGCACGTGCGGGTCGGCGCCGGCCAGCCGGTCGGCGATCTGGCCGGTGCGATCGCGGCTGCCGTCGTCGACCACGATGATCTCGTAGTCGCTGGTGAGGCGCGGCAAGGCGGCGCTGAAAGCCGCGACCACCCGCTCGACGTTGCCCTCTTCGTTATGCGACGGCAGAAAGACGCTGAGCCCTTCGAGTCGCGCGGCGGGCGCGCCCGCTTTCATGGTCGGCGGCGATGCCTCATCCACCGGATTCCACCTCGCGGCGGCGCCCCGTCCGATCAACGATGATGCGTTTGCGCTTGATTCGAGACGAACGTTCAGCGATTACGCGGCGATCCAACCGAATCCGACCGACTAGGATCCGAGCGAGCGATATCCGCCCCGGTAAAAGAGCAGTGGCTCGCCCTCAGAGGTGGAAGCTTCCTCGACCTCGCCGACGTAGACGGTATGGTCGCCGCCCTCGTAGGCAGCAACGATGCGGCACTCCATGAACGCCAGCACGTTGTTGAGTATCGGCGCGCCGTTATCGCCCCGGCGATAGCTCACACCCTCGAACTTGTTGCCGCCGCTGGTCGCGAAACGCCGCGACAGGTCTTCCTGGTCGGCCGCCAGCACGTTGACCGTGAACAGCTTGCTCTCGTCGAAATGCGGGTAGCTGTCGGCCTTTTTGTCGACGCAAATCAGCAGCAGCGGCGGCACCAGCGAGACCGACGTCAGCGCATTGGCGGTCAGTCCGACCATCTCGCCGTCTTTGCTGAGGGTGGTGATAATCGACACTCCGGTCGCGAAGTGTCCCATCACCTGACGCAGTTCACTCTTGTCTATCGCCATAGATCCCGGGCTTTATGGGAGCGCCCACGCGGATAATATCAGGGGCCGCGATTGAGCGTCAAATTTGGCGGCGCGCGCCGGCGAATTTTCCGGCGAATTTCGCCGCTACACGTTGACCTTGGCGGCGCGCGATTTCACAATTAGCGCCATGGACGGTGCTTGCTTGCGATGGGGAAACGCGCGCGATCGGCGATCATAGTCGGTGCCGCGATGGCGGCCTTGATAGCGGTCCCCGCTGTGGCCGGGACCATGGCGGCGTCAGCCACGTCGGCCGCGACTCCGAGTGTCGCGTCGATGACCGCGGCCGCGGCGCCCGATCGTGCCCAGCCGCCGGCTCCCGCCGCCGCTGCTCGACCGATACCCCGCAGCACCCCGGGTGCTGACGCCGGAAACTCTCCGGCCGCATCCATCAACCCCAGGCGGACGCCGGGTCTGATGGCCCTGCTGCGGACCCGCGACGGTTCCGAGCACGATCCTATGAGCTGGACCGTGAAAATCTACAAGTCCAAGCACCTGCTCGAGGTCTTCTACAAGGGACTATTCTATCGATCGTACCGCGCGGTGTTCGGCCGCAACCTCGACACCAGCGCGAAGCTGTTCGCCGGCGATCGGCGCACGCCGGAAGGCAATTACCTGATTATCAGCAAGTATCCGAGCCGGCGCTGGCGATGGTTCCTGCGGCTCAACTACCCCAACATGATCGACCTCAGCCGCTACGACGAGTTGCGCGCCGCCCATGAGATCCCGACCGTCGACGGGCGTGAACCAAACCCCGGCGGCTCAATCGGCATCCATGGCACCGACGTGCCGATGCTCAACGAGGGCGATATCAATTGGACCACCGGATGTATCTCGGTGGACAATAGCGCGGTCGACGAGCTCGACTCGCTGCTGCCGGTCGGAACCCTGGTCGAGATCAGGCGCTGACGATCCCGGCGGGGCAGCGCTGAGAGCCGAGGTTGCCCAGCCGCGCCGCGCGAATCGCAGAAAGTTATCCACAGAATTTTCAACAGCCTGACGCCGATCGATCGTTGGAAGAGTTTCAATCGCGATCGCGGATTGTCCGATTTGGATAAAGTCAGCTTTTAAGAGTTGTCATTATCACGCCATAGATAAGCCATAGCCATGATTACTCCGCGCGGGAACCTTTACTTCGATTATCTTGCTTAGCTTCTGATGAAGCTTCGAGTGACGCTTTCAGTTTTCCGGATCCGATGGAAATTACCCCGTATGATTCGGCGCGAAAAGCCTGTTGATAAGTCGGCGGAACTTTGCCGGCCCGCTCGCCAGCGCGGATTCGGCACGCTAAGCGAGGCCAGCACGAGGTCCGATTACGCCGACGGCGGTGCCCCCATCGGCCCGGCGCCGCGGCGAATCGTCCACGCATAGACCGGCACGCCCGACAGTGCGATCAGGAGTCCGGGCCAGGTATAGCCGGGCTTGACGATCAGCAGATCGACCATCAAGGCGAGCGCCGCCACGATATAGGCGGCCGGCAGATACGGGTAGCCCCACGCCCGGTACGGACGCGGCACCTCGGGCCGGGTCTGGCGCAGGACGAACACCGCGCCGACCGTCAGCACATAGAAACCGAGTTGCGCGAAGATCACGTAGTCGAGCAGCTGCGAGTAGGTGCCCGACAGCGCCAGGATCGCGGCCCATACGCCCTGTATCAGCAGCGCGATGCCGGGCACGCTGGCCCGGTTGAGCGAGCCCGCGGCCGGGGGCAGCAGGCCGTCGCGCGCCATGGCGTAGACCACGCGCGCGCCGGTCAGAATCAAGCCGTTGGCGCAGCCGAAGGTCGAGACCATCACCAGCACCGCGGTCAGCGTCGCACCCGGATGCCCCCACACCATCTGCATCGCCGCGGCCGCGACCCGATCGCCCGGCGCGGTGGCGATCGCGTGGGCCGGCAATTCGAACAGATAGGCCACGTTGGTCAGGCAATAGAGCAGGATCACAGCGCCGGTGCCGAAGGCCAGCGAGAGCGGCACGTCGCGGCGCGGGTTGCGCACCTCGGAGGCGGTGAAGGTCACGGTCGCCCAGGCGTCGGCCGAGAACAAACCGCCGACCATCGCCGCGCCGAAGGCCGCGGCGAACCCGAGCGACCATCGCTCGTGGCCGAAAAAGGCTGCGGGAGAACCAAAATTGGCAATCCGGGCGGCGGCGTCGGGCGCGATAAGACAACCCACTACGATTATCAGGACCAGCGACAGCAGCTTGGCGGCAGTGAACGAGTTCTGCACGATGCGGCCCAGGTTGAGCCCGCGCAGATTGGCCGCGGTCAGCAGCGCGATCACCGCGATCGCGCCGAGCCGCTCGCCCGACAGGCCGACGCCGCCGAAGCCGAACCATAGCTGCGATCCGAGCGCCGGCCAGATCACGCCGCCGAAACGCGCGAAGGCGACCGCGACCGCCGCAATGGTGCCGGTCTGAATCACCAGCAGCAGCGTCCAGCCGTAGAGAAACGCCCACAGTCCGCCGTACGCCTCGCGCATGTAGACGTACTGCCCGCCCGCCTCCGGCATCATGGCCGCCAGCTCGCCGTACGCCAGCGCGCCCGCGACGGTCATCAGACCGCTGACGATCCAGACTCCGAGCAGGGCGGCCGGCGAGCCGACGTGACGCACGATATCGGCCGAGACGATGAAGATACCCGAGCCGATCATGTCGCCGGCGACGATCGCCGCTGCGTCATGCAACGACAGTCCCGGCCGCAGAGCCGCGCCCGTTTTCAGAGGCGGGCGATCGGACGAATCGCGATCCGATGGGCCGCGGTCCGAAGCACCTTGAGCAGTAGTTGATTTATCCACGGCGATGGAGTTTAGCTCATCATCAGGGTCGCAGCGCAGGCAGGAGAGACCATGGCAGCGAAAAAAAAGGCTACTCGAGTGAAGCGCAAGCCCAGCCGGGGCGCGACGGTGGCGATGGGCGCGGCGAAACAGCTCAACCAGCTCAAGGCGACGGTCAAAGACCTGAAAAATCGCCTCGTGCAGGAGGCGCGACGCCGGCAGATAGACGCCAAGGTGATCGCCGCGGCCGGCACGGCCCGCCGCGCCGTCGATCAGCAGGTTACCAAACTGCGGGCCGAAGGCCGCAAACTGGCGGGCGATCTCAAGGCCACGCTGAACAAGGTCAAGAGCCACGAGCGCGCCTGGCGCGACGCCCAGTCGCAGATCAAGGCGCTCAACGCGCAGCTCAAGCGCAAGGACCAGGAGCTCGCCAGCCAGCGGACGGAGATCGGGCGGCTGTCGCAGGAACTCGCCGCCCGGCCGCCTGCCGCGCCGGCGCCGGCGCCGGCCGCTGACGAGTCGCGTTTCCAGGAGCCGTTGTTCCCATCGGAACCCTCGGGCTGGGATCCGTCGTCGGGGGAAGATTCGGACTGAACGCCGCTGCGGCGGCCATTAGCAGCTCGCGACTATCGCCGCGGGGATAGCCGTCGCTGATTGGACAGCTATCTTCGCGGCGATTTCACACCGGAGACGAAGCGGGGGCTGCGGGTGCGCTGTCGCGCGCCCGCAGCCCCCCTGACTAACGATCGCTAGGTGGCCTGGAGTGACGGCCGCTTACGGCGCCGCCGGGCTCTCCGCCGGACTGGCCTCAGCCGCCGGGCTCGACTCGCCTTCGGCCGCACTGGCCGCAGGACTAGCCGCCATCTCACCACCGCCACCAGCAGCCGGGCTGGCTTCAACCGACGCGGCCGGGGCCGGCATCTCGCCGCCGTCACCAGCGCCGCCCTTGCACGCTGTAAAGGCAAAGGCGCCGAACAAGAGACCAATGATCAGGAACTTGCGCATGGACTTCCTCCTAGTTGCTGAGAGGTTCGCAGACCAAACGGGGCACTAACGTTATGTACGTTACAATACGGTCCCGCATCAAGCATAAGCAATGCACATTAAATCGCGCTGAAAATTTTGATAACCGCGCCGATTCCCGCTACAATCGCCAAATTCTCTCAGTGGGGAGAGGGGAGGCGGTGGCGATGGAACGGCAGCTTTTTGCACGTTTGGCAGGTTTTTCCGATGACCACGGCACAGCGCGTGTGGTCGAACCCGAACTCGACATGCAGCGCCGGGAGGATCGGCGACCGAGCGCGTTGCTCGAACGGATACGCGACGCGATGCGCTGGCTGGTACCGTCAGCACGATTGATCGCGCCGCCGATGCGCTCGATCGATCGCGAACTGTGGGAAGCCTCCAACGATCGCTGAGAGCGCACGATGGCCGACGAGACCCGACGTCCCCAGGTGACCCGCTTTAACAGCGGTCTTGCTTCCGAAAGTTCGTTCGGCTTTTCGCGCGCGGTGCGGGCCGGCAACTGGATTCTGGTGTCCGGCTGCACCGCGACCGACGAGAGCGGAACGATCGTCGGCATCAACCAGATGTACACCCAGGCGCACACCGCGCTCGCTAATATCGCCGCGGTGCTCGAGCGGATGGGCGCGTCGCTGGCCGACGTCGTGCGCACGCGCGTTTACGTCACCGATATCGCGGACCTGGCGAGTATCGCGCGCGCTCATCGCGAGGCCTTCGGCCAACATCCGCCGGCCTCAACCCTGCTGGAGATCGGCGCGCTGGCGCGCTCCGACGCGTTGATCGAAATCGACGCCGACGCCTTTGTCGCCGAGCCGCCCGGTTTCGAGAGTCAATCCGAAGGACATGCGCGGCCGCGATCGGCGACGCCCTCGCGCGCGCCCGCCAAAGCGCGCCCGCGTCCCCGCCTGGTTCGCACCAAGGCGCGAGCGCGGACCAAGCCCAGCAGCAAGGGACGCCGCCGCTGAAGCCGGCGCGCCGAATCGCGCCACAAGCCCAGTTCGGCCGGCGGATTACGGCAGTCGCAGCGCCATTCTGGGCAGCGTCGCGCCGAAGGCGGAGTTGAAGGCGTGGAGTGCGCCGGCCATATAGGGTTCCGGGTAGATTCCGATCAGCACGGTCGCGATCGCCGCCACGGTTAGCGCCGCGATCAGCGCCGGCCGCGTGTTGAGCGAACCTAGTTCCGCGCCGCCCTCCTGCATGTACATCGCCACGATCACCGCGATGTAGTAGTAGGCCGCCACCACGCTGTTGAGCACCGCGATAATCACCAGCCACACCAGCCCGGCGTTGAGCGCCGCCGAAAAGATGTAGAACTTGCCGACGAAGCCGGCCAGTGGCGGGATGCCGGTGAGCGAGAGCATGAACAGCGCCATCGCCGCGGCCAGCACCGGATGGCGGGTGGCGAGTCCGCGATAGTCGGTGATCAGGTCGCCCTCGACCCCGTGCCGCTCCAGCGCGATCACGACCGCGAACGCGCCCAGGTTGGTGAAGGCGTAGCCCAGCAGGTAGTAGATCATGGCGCCGCCGGCCTGCGATCCCGCCGCGGTCATCGCAACCAGCACATAGCCGGCATGCGCGATGGCCGAGTACGCCAGCATCCGCTTGATATTGCGCTGCACCAGCGCGACCAGGTTGCCGACCGTCATCGACAGCGCCGCGATCACCCACAGCACCCAGCTCCAGTGAATGCTGACCGGTCCGAGATGGACCATGAAGATGCGCATGAAGCCGGCGAACGCGCCGATCTTGATGCCGACCGCCATGAACGCGGTCACCGGCGTGGGCGCGCCCTCGTAGGCATCAGGGGTCCACATATGGAACGGCACGGCCGCGATCTTGAAGGCGAAGCCGATCAGCATCAGGCCGACGCCGCCGAGCAGCAGCGGATTGTTCGCCATCGGGCCCGACAAGGCGGCGCGAATCGGGCCGAGCTTGATAGTGCCGGTGGCGCCGTAGACCAGCGCGATTCCATAGAGCAGGAAGGCGGTCGAGAAGGCTCCCAGCAGGAAGTACTTGAGGGAGGCCTCGTTCGACTTGCAACTGCGGCGCAGAAAGCCGGCCAGCACGTAGACCCCGATCGACATCACCTCGAAGCCGAGGAAGATTACGATCAGGTCGCCGCCGGTCGCCATCAGCATCATGCCGAGCGTGGAGAACAGGATCAGCGAGTAGTACTCGGCCGCCGACAGGCCCAGCGCGGGCACGTACTCGATCGACATCAGCACCACCATCGCGGCGCTCAACAGGATCACGAGCTCGAAGAAGGCGGCGAAGTTATCGAGCGAGATGGCGCCGGCGAACGAGATGCCGCGGTGGCCGAGCATCCCGAGCGCGAACATGAAGGCCACCGCGAGCAGCGCGAGCGTCAGCGCGCCGAGCCCCTCGCTTTCTTCGTCGCGCACCCGCACGCCGACCAGCAGCACGATAATCGCCGCCACCGCCACCGTTATCAGCGGGCACAGCGGCAGCCAGGCGAAACCGATTGCAGCGAGATTGAACGGCTTCATCGACGGTCGGTCCGTACCTTCAGCGTGAGCGCCGCGAGATTCGCCGGCCGCGGCGCGGTGTCGAGCCGGGCCTGCGCCGTCTTCACCCGCGCCAGCATCGCGTTTACCGAGGGCTCGATGCGGGTCAGCAGCGGTCGCGGATAGAGGCCCATGAACAGCATCAGCGCGATCAGCGGGATCATCACGCCGATCTCGCGCCAGTTGAGATCATTGAGCGTTTCGTTGACGGCCTTGGTGATCGGACCGAACATCACGCGCTCGTACGCATAGAGCATGTAGAGCGCGCCCAGCACGATGCCGAACACGGCGAACACCACCGCCACCCTGAGCTTCAGGTAGGCGCCGAGCATGATCAGGAATTCGCCGACGAAGCCGTTGAGGCCGGGCAGCCCGATCGACGACAGCATCACGAACATGAAGATCGCGGCGAAGATCGGAATCCGATGCCACAGGCCGCCGAACTCGGAAATCTCGCGGGTGTGGCGGCGCAGGTAGATCATGCCGACCAGCAGGAACAGCGCCCCGGTCGAGATGCCATGATTGAGCATCTGGTAGATGGCGCCGTCGACGCCCTGCGGATCGAGCGCGAAAATCCCCAGCATCACGAAGCCCAGATGGCTCACCGAGGAGTAGGCCACCAGGCGCTTGAGGTCGGGCTGCACCATCGCGACCATCGCGCCGTAGAGGATTCCGATCACCGCCAGCGTCATGAACAGCGGCGTCGCCTCGATGGCGATGGCCGGGAACAGCGGAATCGCGAAGCGGATGAAGCCGTAGGTCCCCATCTTCAGCATCACGCCCGCCAGGATCACCGAGCCGGCGGTCGGCGCTTCGGTATGGGCATCGGGCAGCCAGGTATGGATCGGCCACATCGGCACCTTGACCGCGAACGCGATCGCGAAGCCGGCGAACAGCCAGCGGGCTTGGCTGGTCGTCAGCCGCACGGCGTAAAGCGCCGGCAGGTCGAAGCTGATGACGCCGGTCTGGAGATGGGCGAGATGGACCAGGTACAGGATCGCCACCAGCATCAGGATCGAGCCCAGCATCGTGAACAGGATGAACTTGAAGGCCGCGTAAATCCTGCGGCCATGTCCCCAGATGCCGATCAGGAAGTACATCGGGATCAGCATCAGCTCCCAGAACACGTAAAACATGAACAGGTCGACCGCGAGCAGCGCGCCCAACAGTCCGGTCTCGAGCACCAGCATGAAAAAGCAGAACTCGCGCGGCCGGTAGCCGATATCGCCGCCGCCCGAGTAGATCAGCGAGAGCGAGATCAGCAGCGTGGTCAGCACCACCAGGAACAGGCTGATACCGTCCATGCCGAGGTGGTAGGAGATGCCGAACTGCGGAATCCACTGGTATTGCTCGACGAACTGGTAGCCGGGGTTGTGCGGATCGAAACGGATCAGCAGGTAGATGCTGATCGCCAGCGGTATCAGCGACAGCACTGTCGCCGCCCGCCAGGTCGAGCGCTCGTCGTTCTGCAGCAGCACGAACAGCGCGCCAAGCAGCGGCAGGAAAGTCAGACCGGTCAGCCAGTAACTTTCCATCAGCGCATCACCAGGTAGAGATAGTAGGCGGCAATCGCCACCGCGCCGAACAGGTAGACCAGCACGTAATGCTGGACGTTGCCGGTCTCGACCCGGCGCACCGCCTCGCCGCTGTTCTCGACCGTCATCGCCGAGCCGTCGACCAATCCGTCGATGCCCTGTTGATCGACGCCGCGCGCCAGCGCCGGCCCCGCGATCCAGAACAGCGGGCGGGAAACCAGCGTGTTGTAGAGTTCGTCGATGTAGTACTTGCGCAGCAGCGTGCGGTAGAGGCCCGTCGCGGTCTCAGCCATGCGGCCGGGCAGTTGGGGCTGGCGAATGTACAGCAGCCAGGCGAAGGCGATGCCGATCACGGTGGCGGCCACCGCCAGCATCGAAAGCATGGTCGGGCTGGCCTCCATCACCGGCTTGAAATTCCCGGTCACCGGCGCCAGGAAGCGCACGAAGGCATCGCCCCACAAAAAGTGCCCGGGCACATTGATCCAGCCGCCGAAGGTCGCGAACAACGCCAGCACCAGCAGCGGGATGGTCATCACCGGCGGCGATTCGTGAATATGTGCGGCGCGCTGCGGGTCGACGTGCGAGGTACCGTGGAAGGTCATGAAGATCAGCCGGAATATGTAGAAGCTGGTCAGGCCGGCGGTGATGACGCCCAGCAGCCACAGCCCGACGTGACCCGAGTCGTAGACCGATTCCAGGATCAGGTCTTTCGAGAAATAGCCCGAGAAGCCCGGCAGCGCGCTGATGGCGAGCGCCGCGATCAGCATGGTGGCGTAGGTGATCGGCAGCTTGCGCCACAGCCCGCCCATGCGGTTCATGTCCTGCTCGCCATCGAGCGCATGCATCACCGAGCCCGCGCACAGGAACAGCAGCGCCTTGAAGAAGGCGTGGGTCATGACGTGGAAGATGCCCGAGGCGAACGCGCCGACTCCGACGCCCATGAACATGTAGCCAATCTGGCTGATGGTCGAGTAGGCGAGCACGCGCTTGATGTCGGGCTGGACCAGCGCGATGGTGGCGGCGAAGAAGGCGGTCAGCGCGGCGATAGTCGCGATCAGGTTCATCGTCGGGGGCGACATGATGAACAGGAAATGAAGCCGCGCGACCATGTAGACGCCCGCCGTCACCATGGTGGCGGCGTGGATCAGCGCGCTGACCGGAGTCGGACCGACCATCGCGTCGGGCAGCCATACGTAGAGCGGAATCTGCGCCGACTTGCCGGTCGCGCCGAGGAACAGCAGCAAGCCGGCCACGGTCGCAACCGAGCAGCCGAGCGGCCCCCAGGTGGTGCCGAGAATCTCGCGATGGGCCTGCATCCCGGTGAAGGTGAGCGTCCACACACCGTGGCTGCCCAACGCATAGACCAGCGTCAGGATGCCGAGGATGAAGCCGGCGTCGCCGATGCGGTTGACGACGAACGCCTTGCGGCCGTTGTAGGCAAATTCGGCATTGCTGTACCAGAACGAGATCAGCAGGTAGGAGCACAGTCCGACGCCTTCCCAGCCGACGAACATCATCAGCAGGTTGTCGGCCAGCACCAGGACCAGCATCGAGAACATGAACAGGTTCATGTAGGTGAAGAAGCGCGCGTAATCCTCGTCGTGCGCCATGTAGCCGACCGAGTAGAGATGGATGAACGCGCCGACGCCGCTGACGATTAGCGTCATCACCGCCGACAGCGCGTCCATCCGCAGCGCAAAATCGACGTGGAAGCTGCCGGCCTCGATCCACGGCCATAGGGTGACGGCCAGCGCCGCGCCGCGCGGCATCGTAAGCAGCGTGGCGAAGGCCCAGCAGCCGACCGCGAAGGCGCCGAAGATTACCGCCGGGCCGACGAAATTGACCGCCGCGCGACCGCAGCGGCGGCCCAGGAAAAGATTGAACAGCACCCCCAGCGCGGGGAGCAGCAGGATCAGGCCGAGGGCGGGAAATGACGCGGTCATGGTCACCAGCGCATCAGGTTCATTTCGTCGGCGTTGACAGTCTCGCGATTACGGAACGAGGCGATGATAATCGCCAGCCCGATCGCGGCTTCGGCCGCCGCCAGGGTTATCACGAACAACACGATCACCTGCCCGTCGACCGAGCCCAGCGCCCGGCTGACCGCGATGAACGTCAGATTGACCGCGTTAAGCATCAGCTCGATCGACATCAGCATCACGATCACGTTGCGGCGCAGCACCACGCCCGCAACTCCAATCGCGAACAGTACGGCGCCCAGCGCCATGAACCAGGATGGCGGCACGATCATCGCTTCACAGGCTCCTGCTTTGCTTCCCCGCTATGTTCGCCGGCCGGCGAGCCAGCGCGACCGCCCCGATCACGGCCACCAGCAACAGCAGCGAGGTCACCTCGAAAGCGATCAGATAGTTGGTGAACAACGCCTGGGCGATGCTCGCGATCGATCCGAAACCGGCCGGAACCGTGCTCAGGCCGGCGGTCGAGGGCGCCTTGATGACGAAGGTGCAAAGCTCGGCGAACAGCGCCGCGGCGCCGATCGCGCCGAACAGCTTGAGCGCCGGGTGGCCGGACGGGCGCTGCTCGACCCGCAGGTTGAGCAGCCAGATGACGAACAGGAACAGGATCATGATCGCGCCGACGTAGACGATCGCCTGCAGAAAGCCGACCGTCACCGCGCCCAGCCCGATAAACAGCACGGCGATATCGAGCAGCGTCAGCACCAGCGCCATCAGGCAGTGCACCGGGTTGCGCTGCAGAATCACGCCCAGCGCCGAGAGCACGGCCAGCGCGGCCAGAAAGATGAACAGTCCGAGCGGCATCGTCAGCTCCCCGCCAGTACCACCACGATCGCGGTCGCCATCAGGTTCAGCAGTCCAATCGGCACCAGCAGTTTCCATCCGAAACTCATCAACTGGTCGTAGCGGAAGCGCGGCATCGTCCAGCGAATCAGAATCTGCAGACAGCAGAAGAAGATGGTCTTGACCCAGAACGCGATCACGCCCAGCACTACCACCGCCCAATACGGAATCGCCACCATCACGCCGCCCGGCAGATGGAAGCCGTCGCGGTAGAGCCACGGCACCTGCCATCCGCCGAAGAAGAAGGTGGTGATCAGCATCGCGACCAGCGTCACCTCGGCGAAGTCGGTGAGCATGAAGACCGCCTGCTTGCCGCCCGAATATTCGGTGTAGTAGCCGGCCACCAGCTCGGATTCGCTCTCCGGCAGATCGAACGGCACGCGCTTGGACTCGGCCATCCCGGCGGTCAGCAGCATCAGGAAGGCCACCGGCTGCAACATCACGCCCCAGCGCGGCAGCCATCCGAACCACACCCCGCCCTGCTCGCGCACCATGGTCTGCAGGCTGAGCGTGCCGTAGGTCGCGATCACCGCGACGATCGCCAGCCCCATCGCGATTTCGTAGGAGATCATCTGCGCGCTGGCGCGGATCCCGCCCAGCAGCGCCCAGCGATTGTTCGAGGCCCAGCCGCCCAGCGCGATGCCGTAGACACCGATGCCGATCGACGCCAGCACGTAGAGCACCGCGTCGTTCAGATTGGCCGCCACCAGGTCGAAGCTATGGCCCGCGATCGTGACGGTATCGCCGATCGGCACCACCGCGAACGTCACCAGCACCGGGAACAGCGCCAGGAACGGCGCCAGGTCATGCAGGAAACGGTCGGCGCCGTCGGGAACGAAGTCCTCCTTGGTGAACATCTTGATCGGATCGGCCAGCAGCGTGTTGACGATCCCGAGGTTGGGCAATCCCAGCCGCGCCCCGATTCCGAGCAGCGCCGCGCGGTTGGCGCCGACGCGATCCTGGATCAGCGCGCTGCCCTTGCGCTCGAACCACAGCAGGACGGCCGACAGGTTCAGCACCAGTAGCAACATCACGACCGCCCTGACGGCGGCAATCACCAGATCGATCGTCACGGTTGGCGCTTCGCCTCAGGTCCTGGATGACGCAAGTAGAGGGCCCGTCTCATTACAGGTTCTTCATCGCCGGCTTTGACAGGTTCACGGAGCTTAAGACTCGTAACGTAAAATCGCCGCGCACGCCAGAGTACCCCCATCGCCGCCGCAATCCAACTTGCGGCCCGCTGTCAAGTGAGTTATGGTCGCCGGTCGCGAACGGCGACCCTGTTTCAGGCGGCTCCCGGTAACCATAAACTGATGGCACAGGCCGTCGCCGGATCGGGTCTGGCGATGGGAATTCTTTGACGATGCGTGTGATAGCCGGAGATGCGCGCGGGCGGCGGATGGTCGCGCCGCGCGGACTTGCAACGCGGCCCGCGACCGCGCGCGTGCGCCAGTCGATCTTCTCGCGCCTGGCGGCCCGCACCGCGATCGACGGGGCGCGCGTGCTCGATCTCTACGCCGGCTCGGGCTCGCTCGGCATCGAGGCGCTCTCGCGCGGCGCCGCGACGGCGGTGTTCGTCGATTCCGCACGCAGCGCCGCGGGCGCTATCGAGCGCAATCTCGAGACCTTGGGCCTGCGGGCTCGCGGCGAGCTGATAATCGCCGAGGCCGGCCGCGCGCTGACCGCGCTCGGCGCGCGCGGCGCGCGCTTCGACCTGGTATTCATCGATGCGCCGTACGCCGACGATCGCAGCGCCGAACGGCTGACGCGAATCGTCGAGCTCGGTCTGCTGGCCGACGGCGGATGGGTGGTGGTGCGGCAAGCGGGCCGCGTCGTGCAACCGGCGGGCGCCGGCCTCGAGCAGGTGGGAACTTCAACCATGGGCGATCATCGGATCACCCTTTACCGGCGCGCTCCGGCGGCGTGCTGACTCGCAAGCGGCTTTCGATGGCAACCCGACGCACGACCTCACGCCCCTCGATACGCCCCTCGATCGCGGTCTATCCCGGCACCTTCGACCCGATTCATAACGGCCACATCGATATCATCCGGCGCAGCGCCGCGATTTTCGATCAGGTCGTGGTGGCGGTCGCGTTCAATCCGCACAAGGACTCGGCGCTGTTCACGCCCGATGAACGGGTCGCGATGATCCGCGAGGTCATCAAGGGTTTGGCCTCCAACGTGAAGGTCGACAAGTTCAGCGGGCTGTCGGTCGACTATGCGCAGCATATCAAGGCCGGGATTATCATCCGCAGCCTGCGCGCCGTCACCGATTTCGATTACGAGCTGCAGATGGCGCACATGAACAAGCAGATCGGGCCGGACGTCGAGACCGTCTTCCTGTTCGCCAATCCCAAGCTGTTCTTCTCGGCCTCGCACCTGATCAAGGAGGTCGCCGCCTACGGCAAGCGGCTGCCCGAACTGGTGCCGGAATCGGTGAACACGCGCTTGCGCGCCAAGCTTAAACTAAAGTAATGCGCCGCCAGGCCGCGCGACGCGCGTCCGCCGATTCGATCGGTGGGCGATAATTCAGCGGCCGGACCGGAATTTTTGATGATCAAACTAAATCGCAGAATCGCCGCTCTGAAACCTTCGGCCACCATGGCGGCCGAGGCGCGGGCCACCGAACTCAAGGCGGCCGGCGTCGACGTGATCTCGCTGGCCGCCGGCGAGCCGGATTTCGACACCCCCGAGCATATCAAGGAGGCCGCGCGCGCCGCGATGGCCGCGGGGCTGACCAAGTACACCCCCGTCGGCGGCCTGATGAAACTGCGCCAGGCGATCGCCGCCAAGCTCAAGCGCGACAACGGGCTGGACTACGAGCCGGCCGAGATTATCGCCTCGGCGGGCGGCAAGCAGGCCTCCGCCAATCTCATCGCCTGCCTGTTCGACGAAGGCGACGAGGTGATCATTCCGACTCCCGCCTGGGTCAGTTTCGTCGCGATGGTCCAGTTGGCGGGCGCCACGCCCAAGATGGTGCCGTGCGCCGAGGATCACGGCTTCCTGCTGACACCGGCGGACTTGCGCCAGGCGATCACGCCGCGCACCCGCGGCATCATCCTCAACTCACCGTCCAATCCGACCGGTGCGGTCTACGGCGCCGAGGAGCTGGCGGGCCTGGCTCGCGTGCTGCGCGAGACCGAGGTCTGGGTGATGGTCGACGACGTTTACGAGCACATCGTGTACGACGGCCTGGCGCCGCATCTGTTCCGTATCGAACCGGCGCTCAAGAGCCACGGGATCGTGTTCAACTCGGTCTCGAAGACCTACGCGATGACCGGATGGCGGGTGGGCTTCGCAGCCGGACCGCGCGAGGCGATCGCGGCGGCCGTGCGGCTGCAGGGACAGAACAGCGGCAACGCCAGCTCGATAGCCCAGGCGGCCGCGATCGAGGCCTACCAGGGGCCGCAGGACGAGGTCGTGCAGATGGTCGCGGAGTTTCACGCCCGGCGCGATTTGGTGGTCGAGCGGGTGCGCAAGCTCGCCGGCTTCAAGCTGCCGAACGTGCCGCAGGGCGCGTTTTACGCCTTCCCCAACGTCTCGGCGCTGTTTGATCGGAAATGGAAGGGGCAGCCGATCGGCGACGGCAACCGCTGCGCCGAGTTCATTCTGGAGGAGGCGCGGGTCTCGGTGGTGGGCGGCAATGATTTCGGGGCGCCCGAATACGTGCGGCTGTCGTACGCGACCTCGCGCCAGAACCTCAACGCGGCTTTCGATCGAATCGGCGCGGCACTGAGCAAGCTCGATTAAGCGGCGCCGGCGCTAGCTTCGCCACGGCGCCGGAAACGCGCCGGTCCTGATGAAGCGCAGGTAGTCGGCGAGAATCTCCGCGTGATCGAAGGCCAGCGGCGCGGGCGGATTATCGGGCGCGTAGAGCCCGATGCCCTTGGCGTCGTCGGCGGCCTGCGGCGTGCCGCGGGCGCGTCCCACGTACACCACCGACACCGTCGGACCGCGCGGATCGCGCCCCGGCCGCGAGTAGACGCCGAGCAGCGCGCGCAACTCGACGTCGAGCGAGGTCTCTTCGCGCAACTCGCGCATCGCGGCCCGCTCGACGCTTTCGTCCAGCTCGACAAAGCCGCCCGGTATCGCCCAACCGAAAGGAAAATTTTTCCGCTCGATCAGCACGATTCGATCGTCAAGCTCGGCGATCACGTCGGCGGCGATCAGCGGACACTTGGGTGCGGGCATGGCGCGATGCTACCACGGCGCGGCCGGGGTCGCATCGCCGCGGCGCGGTTGACAAGCCTGCCCGCGCGCCACAAAGTTTCCTGAGACGCCTATGCAGGTCGCACGCCTCTACGATTTTCACGATATCCGCCTCGAGCAGTCCGAGCGTCCGCAGCCGGGTCCCGGCGAAATCCTGGTGCGCACGCGCGCCTGCGGCATCTGCTCGGGCGATATCATGCCGTGGTATCTCAAGCGCAAGGCGCCGCTGGTGCTGGGCCACGAGCCGGTCGGCGTGATCGAGGAGATCGGCAGCGCGGTGGTGGATTTCCGGCCCGGCGACCGGGTCTTCGTCCATCATCATGCGCCCTGCTTCGCCTGCCACGCCTGCCGGCGCGGGAATTACGTCCATTGCCCGACCTGGCGCGCGACCAAGATAACGCCGGGCGGGATGGCCGAGTATTTCACCGCCGGCGCGGCGAATCAGCGCGATACGCTGCTCCTGCCGACGACGGTCAGCGACGCCGACGGAGTGCTGATCGAGCCGGCGGCGTGCGTGGTCAAGTCGCTGCGCCGCTCGGGACTCAGACCCGACGATTCGATTCTGATCATCGGGCTCGGCATCATGGGCATGCTTCATGTGCGGCTGGCGCGGTCGATGGGCGCCGGGCTGATAATCGGCGCCGACCTGGTCGAGCAGCGCGCCAACCGCGCCCGCGAGCTGGGCGCCGACGTCGGGCTGGTGGTCAGCGGCGACAACCTGGCCGAGCAGGTGCGCGAGCTGACCAGCGGCGCGATGGCCGACGTGGTAATCGTCGGTCCCGGCACTCCGGCTGCGATCACGACCGGCATCGCCGCCGCCGCTTCGGGCGGCACGGTGGTCGAGTTCACCTCGACCGCGCCCGACGCCGCGCTCACGCTGGCGCCGTACGATCTCTACTTCCGCGAGATTAACCTGGTGCCGAGTTACTCATGCGGGCCCGACGACACGCGCCAGGCGCTGGCGCTGGTCGAAAGCGGCGTGTTGCGCGCCGCCGACCTGGTGACCCATCGCTTTCCGCTCGAGCGCATCCACGAGGCCTTTGCGGCCGCCCAACAGCCCGACGCGCTCAAAGTCGTGGTGACCTTCGGGTCATAGCCGCGATGCCGTCGGCCAAGCCACGCCGCCCAGCTAAGGCCGGCGGCCGGCCGCCGCGCAAACCCGTCACGCCGGCGGTCACAACCGCCGACCTACCCGTCCTGCGGCGCTTCCGTCGCAACTTTCGATGGGATCAGGTCGCACTCGAACCGTACAAGTCAGGCCCGCTTTGCGGCGCTGATTTTGCCGGCGCCTCGCGCCAGGTGATGGTCGGAAAGGACGGCGCGCCAGTGGCTTTCGAGCTGCGCTACTTCGAGCTTCAGCCCGGCGGTTTCACCAGCCTCCAGCGTCATCGCCATTGCCACGTGATAATCGGGGTGCGCGGACGCGGACGGATACGGGTGGGCGAGCAGGAGCATCGCCTCGCGCCGCTCGATATCGCCTACGTCGGCCCGTATCAGCCCCATCGGCTGACGGCGCAAGGCCGCACGCCATTCGGTTTTTTCTGTATCGTGGATCGACGGCGGGACAAACCCCGCCCGGTCAAGGACTGAAGCCAGCTACGCTGGGCGCGCAGTGGCTCGCTGGGTGCAGCTTACAAAACCGGAACGATAGGACGGGGCGGCCACATCAGTGACCGCCCCGTTTCGATTGCTAATCGTTACCGGTGGTTACGGTGCAGCCGGCGCAGGCGCTGCCGGAGCCTCAGGTGCCGGAGCCGGAGCTTCCGCTGCCGGAGCTTCCGCTGCCGGAGCTGCCGCCGCTGCTGGCGCCATGTGACGACGACGATGATGCATCACGTGATGGTGCCATACGTGATGGTGACGTGCGCCGCGCATCGAAGTCTTGGCCGCGATCGCCTCGGCACGGTCCGCCGCCGCCTTCGCATCGGCAGCCGCCTGCTCGACGCGAGTCGCAGCCGCCTGGGCCTGCTGCGCAGCCGCGGTAGCGCGCTGCGAGGAAGCCTCAGCCGCCGTAGCCGACTGCTGGGCCTGGTTCGCGGCATTCATCGCCCGCTGAGCCGGATCCGGCGATTGGGAGCAGCCCACCATTAGCGACAGGCCGAGCGCAACGCCGGCCAGCACTATCAGCTTCGAAGTTTTACCTATAAACCCTTCCATCCCTTGTCCTCCTTGATTTGCTGGGCGATACGTTCGGCCAGGTTCAGAAAATGCGCAAGCTGGTTATTTCTCTTGTGAGAATTTGTCACAAAGAGAACCATCACACAAGCATTGCATAATTCCCACTTCTGTCGCAACGCGACGCGAAATTAATTCACTGCGAACGAACTTTACTTCTCGCGCTCTCGCTTTCCGCGCGGCCTAGAAATCGTCATCGCCCATACCTCCCATGCCGCCCATGCCGCCCATGCCTCCCATACCACCCATGCCACCCATACCGCCCATACCGCCCATACCACCCATGCCGCCCATGCCATGGTCATGGCCTTGCGGCATAGCGGCGGGGGCCTTGGGCCTGGGCTTCTCGACGATCGCCGCCTCGGTGGTGATCAACAGGCTGGCGGCGCTGGCCGCATTTTCGAGCGCCGAGCGCACCACCTTGACCGGATCGATCACGCCCGCCTTGACCAGGTCCTCGTATTCCTCGCTGCGGGCATTGAAACCGAAGTCGCCTTTGCCTTCGGCCACCCGGTTGCAGACGATCGAGGGCTCGAAACCGGCGTTGGCGGCGATCTGCCGCAGTGGCTCGCTCATCGCGCGCAGCACGATATTGGCGCCGGCCTTGCGCTCCGGCGGCAGCTTGAGTTCCTCGACCGCCTTGGAGGCGCGCAGCAGCGCGACGCCGCCGCCGGCGACGATGCCTTCGTCAACCGCGGCGCGCAGCGCATGGACCGCGTCGTCGACGCGCGCCTTCTTTTCCTTGAGCTCGACCTCGGTGGCCGCGCCGACCCGGATGACGGCGACGCCGCCGACCAGCTTGGCCAGGCGCTCCTCGAGCTTCTCGCGATCGTAATCGGAAGTGGTGTCGCGAATCTGGGCGCGGATCTGTTCGACGCGGGCCTTGATTTCGGATTTCTTGCCGGCGCCGTCGACGATGGTGGTGTTGTCCTTGTCGATAATGACGCGGCGGCATTTGCCGAGCTGCTCGAGTTTGACGTTCTCGAGCTTGAGTCCGAGCTCCTCGGCGACCACGCTGCCACCGGTCAGGATCGCCATGTCGGTCAGCATCTCCTTGCGCCGATCGCCGAATCCCGGCGCCTTGACGGCGGCGATTCGTATCGTGCCGCGCAGCTTGTTGACGACCAGCGTGGCGAGCGCCTCGCCCTCGATATCCTCGGCGATAATCAGCAGCGGCCGGCCGCTCTGCAGCGCGCGCTCGAGCATCGGAACCATCTCGCGCAGGTTGGCGATTTTCTTCTCATGGAACAGGATCAGCGGTTCGTCGAGCTCGACCGTCAGGCGATCGGGATTGGTGATGAAATAGGGCGACAGGTAACCGCGATCGAAGCGCATCCCCTCGGTCAGATCGAGCACGGTTTCCATGCCGCGCGCCTCTTCGACCGTGATCACGCCTTCCTTGCCGACCTTGTCCATCGCATCGGCGACGATCTTCCCGATCTCCGTCTCGCCGTTGGCCGCCACCGTCGCCACCTGCACCATCCGCGCGTGCTCGCGCACCGGCCGGGCCGCCTCCTTGAGCGCGACGACGGCAGCGGCGACCGCGGTCTCGATGCCGCGGCGCAAATCGGTGGGCGCGAAGCCGGCCGCCAGCAGCAGCATCCCCTCGCGCACGATCGCGCGCGCCAGCACGGTGGCGGTGGTGGTGCCGTCGCCGGCGACGTCGGAGGTCTTCTGGGCGACCTCGCGGATCAGCTTGGCGCCGAGATTCTCGAAGCGGTTCTCGAGTTCGATCTCCTTGACCACGGTGACCCCGTCCTTGGTGACCAGTGGCGCGCCGAAGCTGCGCTGGATGAGGACATTGCGACCCTTGGGACCGAGCGTGACCCGCGCCGCCTCGGCCACCAGCGTGGCGCCGGCGACGATTCCGATGCGCGATTGCTCGTGAAGCTCAACCTGTTTGGCTGGCATGGAGTTCCTCTCGTTTGAAAGTTGGTTGTGGACCCGCAGCTAGCCTAGCACGACCACTGCGCGGCCGGTTCAAAGTTAAGCAGCGCGCGGCGCTTTGCAAGGGCGGCGCACTTTCGGAATCGGCCACGGCGTGTAAGGATAAAGCGCGGCCGAGGGGGCGAGGTGCGGTAAAGATGGAACCATCAAAAGCGGCCCGGATTCGCGATTTCGTGATGGCGGCGATCATCCTGACGGCGGTCGGCGTGTTCTTCGTGATGGCGGCGATCAAGGCCGGGGTAATCGGTCACCATCGATCCTTTTCTCAGGCCGCGCAGCCGTCAGCCAGCGACGACAACAGCGTCGCGCCCAAGCAAGTCCAACAGTACCTCGCCGTGTATCGGGCGATGCAGCACGACCATAGCCTCACGGTCGAGCAGTCCTGCCGCCGGCAGGGGTTGACGGTGTCAGCCTTTCGCAACATCGAAGGAAAGATCGAGCGCAACGACCAGCTTCGCACCCGCATACGCGAGGAGCTTCAAGCAAAAAGCAATCCGCCAGCCAAGGTCAAGAGCGCCTCGCCCTGAACCTGCCTGGCGGCGGCCGAATTCGATCCTGAGCTGTTGTACTTTGGAAGCGCGGGACGAGGGCCGGCGGCCCTCATCCCGTGTAAGTACCGGCCGTACTACCGCTTATTTCGTAACTGAGCTCGAGAAAGCCGCTTCGAGGCGCGCCACTGCGTCGTTGGCGCGAGCCACGGACGCCTGGGCCTGGTTGGCCCCGTCCTCGGCCTGCTTGGCGGCCGTCTCAGCCTGGTTGGCGGCATTTTCGGAGCTCTGCGCCGCAGCCTGGGCGCGGGTCGCCGCGGATTCAGCGGTCTGGGTCGATTGATTGATCGCGTTCATATCCGGCCCGCAGGCGCTCATCACAGCCGCGGCTGCTAGAACTCCCAATATAGTAACCAATTTCTTCATCCGAGCGTCCTCCCGCTGAGTTTCAAAAATCTTCAGTTTAGCTTTGGTTATTCAGATAACAGGATCAAGCCAACAAAACAGAAATCATACTGACAAATCGGTTTCTGCAAGGCAAGCCAACCTCGATGGCGAGCGTCGCGCAGTGACGATTAACGATCGCCTGATGAACCCTGATCGCCATCCGCAGCGGTCGTGATATACTAACCGGTATCGTCGAGAGTCGTCGATTTTCAGGGGCGGTGGCGTGGCGCAAGTGAAGCTCAGGATCCGGAATGCCACCAGCCGCGATTTGTCGCGAATCCACGAGATCGAGCGGCTCGCCTTCGCCCATCCCTGGAGCCTCGATTCGTTCCGGCGCGAACTCGCGTTGCCATTTTCGCGGCTGATGGTCGCCGATGCGGCGGACGCGGAGGCCGGCGAGGGTCCTCCGCTGGCCGGATTTCTGTGCCGCTGGCTGGTCGCGGAAGAATGCCACATCCTTAACGTCGCGGTGCATCCCACGATGCGGCGGATGGGGATCGGGGGCGAGTTGATGGCCGAGGCGATAGCCGAATCAAAAGCGAAAAACATCGAGCTGATCACGCTCGAAGTGCGACGGTCGAATCTCGCGGCCCGTACCCTGTATCGTAATCTGGACTTCGAAGAACGGCGTTTGAGACGCAACTATTATGGACTCGGCGAGGATGCGATCGTGATGGAACTGACGCTCAAAAGCGCCACTGGTAATCGAAAATGAACGATGTTTGAGAATTTTCCCGAGGCCGGCATTTTACGTGGCGGGAGGCTTACAATTTGCTAATCATTATGCAATAATCGTCCTATGGCTCAGGCTCGTAGAACTGCAGTGATAAACCGGCCTTCCTCCAGTGCCAAGCCCTCACCCCAGCCGCTTCAGCCCCTGAAACCGACGCCGCTGCCGACTCGCCCCAGAACCGAAACCATCGCGGTCTTCAAAAAAGGTGAGAAAGTTGTCTACCCTGCTCATGGGGTGGCGATTATCGACGACATCCAGGTGCGGGTGATCTCGGGAACCGAACGGCGCTTCTACATGCTCAAGATTCTTGGGGCGGAAAAGACCACCATCATGATCCCGATCGAGAACGTCGACGCGGTCGGTCTGCGCCGGGTGATCGGCAAGGATATGGTCGACAAAATCTACCGTATTCTTCGCCAGCGCAAGGTCGAGGCCGATACGCAGACCTGGAATCGCCGCTATCGTGAATATACCGAGAAGATCAAAACCGGATCGCCGCTGGAAATCGCCAAGGTCTTGCGCGATTTGCTGGTGCTCAAGGGCGACAAGGAGCTCTCCTTCGGCGAACGCAAGATGCTCGATACGGCACGCAGCTTGCTGGTGAAGGAGCTCTCGATCGCCAAGGCGAATTCGGAAGAGAAGATCATGGAAGAGCTCAAGGCCATCTTCGCCAACTGACGGCCGGCGCGCTGACGGTGACTCACAACGGACCGGAGCGCAATCCGGTCCTTTTTTTTGCCTGACGATGCCGAGTTTCGATGAAAGCGTCGGCGATTATCGTAGCGGCTGGTAGCGGATCGCGCCTAGGCAGCGCGACGCCCAAGGCCTTCATCCCGCTCGGCTCGCGAACCCTGCTCTACTACTCGCTGCGCACTATCGGCCAGCTTCCCGCGCTCGGCGAGGCGGTTATCACCGTGCCGGCCGGGATGGAATCGGCGGCGGCCACCGAGGTCGCGCGCGCCGGCCTCAAGATTCCGGTCAAGATCACGCCCGGCGGTATCGAGCGTCGTCAGGATTCGGTCAGAATCGCGCTGGCGCTTACCAGCGCGGAAAGCGAGCTAGTGGTGATCCATGACGCCGCGCGCCCGTTTGCGACGCCCACGATGTTCGAGCAGGCGCTGCGGGCGGCGTCAGAGCATGGCGCCGCGATCGCCGCGATTGCGACCGCCGATACGCTCAAGCGCGTCGAGTCCGGATCGATCGTGGCGACCGTCCCACGCGCGGCGCTCTACCAGGCGCAGACCCCGCAAGCCTTCCGGCGCGAGTTGCTCAAGCGGGCGCATCGCGAGGCGCTCGCAAACCAAATCGCTGCGACTGACGATGCGGACCTGGTCGAACGGCTCGGCGCGCGCGTGCAGATCATCGAGGGCTCGGCACTGAACCTGAAGATCACGACCCCGGCCGACCTCGAAATCGCCCAGGCGCTGGCGCACATCCGCTCCGAGAGCTGAGCGGGGCGGACGCCGTTCAGAATGACGAGTTGAAGGCTCGAAGCTTTCCTAGCTGGCGGGACGCGGGGTCAGCCCCTCGTTGAGCGAGCCGGAGCGGAAGCCGCGCAGATCGACCGTTACGAAGCGAAAGCCGACGCGCCGCAGTTCGCGATCGACGCGCTCGCGAATCTCGGGCTCGAGTAGCCGCGCAATTTCATCGGGCTCGACTTCCAGCCGCGCCATCTCGCCATGGTAGCGCACGCGCGCGACCTTGAAGCCCAGTTGATGCAACAGCTTCTCGCCCGCCGCGACCTTCGCCAACCCCTCCGGCGTAATCTCGGTTCCGTACGGGAAGCGTGACGACAGGCACGGCGACGCCGGCCGATCCCAGGTCGGCAGCGCGAGCCGCTGCGACAGTTCGCGAATCTCGGCCTTGCTCAGTTCGGCCTCGACCAAAGGATGGCGCACGCGCTGCTCGGTGGCCGCCTTGATTCCGGGGCGGTAGTCGCGCAGGTCGTCGAGGTTGAGTCCGTCGAGAATCTGCTCGATACCAAGTTCGGCCGCCTTGGCGCCGCAGACGGTGAACAGATTGTGCTTGCACAGGTAACATCGATCGAGCGGATTGGCGGCGTAGCCCGGCACCTCCAGCTCGTTCGATTCGACCACCAGATGGCGCCGCACGCCGATCCGCGCGGCCATCGCGAGCGCATTCTCGCGATCGTCGTCGGGCATGGTGGGCGAGGTGGTGGTCAGCGCCGTGACCCGATCGCCGAGCAGATCGTGCGCGACCTTGAGCAGGAAGGTCGAATCGACGCCGCCCGAAAACGCGACCATCGCCGAGCCCATCGGCGTCAGCAGATTTTTCAGCCGCGCGAATTTCTCATCGACAAGGGTCATCGATTACCTTCCCCGACCGAGTGCATCGGCGCCATCAGCGATGGGTCTCACCAATGCCGCCGGTTTGTCATTCCGAGCGAAGTCTGCGCAGCGAGGAATCTACGCGCAGCGATTTTCTGATGGTCCACTCCCCCATGAATCGCTCCGCGTAGATCCCTCACTTCGCTACACTCCGTTCGGGATGACAGACAAAAACTCTTCACGCATCGCTAGATGCCCTCGGCCTGGAACAGGTCGGTGGTGAGATAGCGCTCGCCGGTATCGCAGAACACCGTGGTCACCACTTTGCCCGGACCGAGCCGCCGCGCGATCTGCATTGCGGCGCAACAGGCCGCGCCCGAGGAGATTCCGACCAGCAAGCCTTCCTCGCGGGCGAGACGGCGGGCAAAGCGGGTGGCATCTTCATCGCTGACCTGGACGATTTCGTCGTAAACCTTGGTATCGAGCGTGTGCGGCACGAAGCCGGCGCCGATCCCCTGGATCTTATGGAACCCGGCCTCGCCGCCCGATAACACCGGCGAGGATTGCGGCTCAACCGCGACGATCAGCACGCCGTCTTTCAGCTTTTCGCGCAGGTAGCGTCCCACCCCGGTGATCGTGCCGCCGGTGCCGACCCCGCTGACAAAAGCGTCGATGCGGGGTAGCTGCTCGACTAGCTCGGGGCCGGTGGTTTCGTAATGGGTCTCCGGGTTGGCCGGATTGTTGAACTGCTGCGGCATGAAGTAGCCGGGATTGTCGCGCGCCAGCTCCTCGGCCTTGGCGATCGCACCGTGCATCCCGCGCGTATCGGGGGTCAGCACCAGCTTGGCGCCGTAGGCGACCAGCAGCGAGCGCCGCTCCTCGCTCATCGTGTCCGGCATCGTGAGGATCAGGTTATAGCCCTTGACCGCGGCGACCATCGCGAGTCCGATACCGGTATTGCCCGAGGTCGGCTCGACGATCGTGCTACCCGGCTTGAGCCGGCCGGCGCGCTCCGCCGCCTCGATCATCGCCAGGCAGATGCGATCCTTGACACTGCCGCCCGGGTTATAGTTCTCGAGCTTGGCCCAGATTTCGGCGTCGTCGGGGCCGGGGATGCGGTTGAGGCGGATGACCGGCGTATGGCCGATAAGTTCGAGCGGCGAGTGGGCGACCGAAGCGGGCATGGCGATGATTTTAGCGGTAAGCGCTGAGCTTTGGCGACAGCAAGGGCATGATTTGCCTGCATGAATCATCCCGATCGAGTGTTGATTATCTTCCCGGGCGCGCTCGGCGACCTGATTTGTCTGGCGCCGACGATGTGGGCCCTGCGCCGACGGCATCGGGCGGCGTCACTCGAATTGATGGCGCGCGCGGAACTGGTGCGGCTCGCGAGCGGGCGGCTGGGTATCGATCGCGGCGAATCGATCGATCGGCGCGAGGTCGGTCGCCTGTTCATCGAGGCAGCGTTAGATGGTCCGCTCCATCCGTTTGCCGATTATCAGCGAATCTACTCCTTCTTCGGGGCGGAAAATCCGACCTTTCGCAAGATGCTGAGCGCGGCCGCCGTCGATGCCGCGGTAAGTTTCCATCCGTTTCGACCCACAAGCGCGGGCCATGTCGCATCCGCCTATCTCGAATCGGTAGGCGAGCCGGCTACCTCGATCGAGCGCCGCATCCGCCTGCTCGATAGCGATTTCAAGGCCGCCGACGACGAACTGGCCCGCCTCGGCCTCGATTCCGGCAATTTCGTGCTGATTTTTCCGGGCAGCGGCAGCCCGCCCAAGAACTGGCCGTTCGAGAACTTCGCTGCGATGGCGACCCGCGTGGCGCGCAAGATCCCGGTGCTGTTCATCATCGGGCCGGCGGAGGCGGAGTTGGGGCCGCGCCTTGCCAGCCTCGGCCTGCCGATACTTTCCGGCCTGGAGCTGCCGACGGTCGCGGCGATCGCCGCGCGCTCGCGCCTGTTCGTCGGCAACGATTCGGGGGTCTCTCATCTGGCGGCTGCGGCCGGCGCCCCGGGGATAGTGATTTTCGGCCCCACCGAGCCGGCGCGATGGCGGCCGCTGGGCGAGGTTGAAGTTATCGCGCGGATGCCGCTTGCGGCGCTCGACCCCGGCGAAGTAGCGGCGGCGGTTGAATCGTTAAGCGGCGCCGCTCGTCCTAATCAATAACTGTGGCGGGGGCGAAAAGATGGTTACATTGACTGCAAAAATGGGCGGGCGTAGCTTTGTTGTAGCCACCGCCGGCATTCTGCGTATGCCTTCGGTCACTGGCTTATAGGCCGCGCCAAACCAGCTCAGGGCAATCAAAATTATGGCAAGCATGCTCAAGACGACACTTCTGCTCGGCGCTTTGACCGGGCTGATAATGCTGATCGGCGGACTGATGGGCGGCTTGCACGGCGTCGCCATCGCGTTCGTCTTAGCCGCGGGGATGAACTTCTTCAGCTACTGGTTCTCGGACAAGATGGTGCTGAAGGCCTACCACGCCCAGCCGCTGGACGCCGCCTCGGCGCCGGAGCTTTACGGGATCGTGACCGAACTGGCGCAGGCCGCGAAGATTCCGACCCCGCGCCTCTACCTGATCGATACCGATACGCCCAACGCCTTCGCCACCGGGCGCAATCCGCGCCATGCGGCGGTCGCGGTCACGCGCGGCATCATGCGGGTCTGCGATCGCGAGGAACTCAAGGGCGTCATCGGCCACGAGCTGTCGCACGTCATCAATCGCGACATCCTGACCAGTTCGATCGCGGCGACGCTGGCCGGCGCGATCATGATGATCGCGACCTTCCTGCGCTGGGGCGCGATCTTCGGCATCGGCGGCGAAGATAGTCGCGGCGGCATCTTCGAACTGCTGGCGATGGCGATCATCGCCCCGATCGCGGCCTCGATGATCCAGCTTGCGATCTCGCGTACCCGCGAGTACCAGGCCGACGCCAGCGGCGCCAGGCTGACCCATCATCCGCTCTATCTTGCCAACGCGCTGCGCAAACTGGAGGCGGCCAACGAACGGCTGCCGATGGACGCGGGGCCCGCGACCGCCCATCTGTTTATCGTCAATCCGCTGAGCGCCGCGGGAATCACGCGGCTGTTCTCGACCCATCCGCCGATCGAGGAACGGATCCGCCGGCTGGAGCGGATGGCGGCGGGACAGGCGACCTCCTGATCGGCAGCATCATGAGCGACAAAGAGGAAAAAGAGGAAGCCAAGGGCTTCAAGGTCCAGGACCGGCGCCGCTTCTCCGCCGAAGGCGAGCTCAAGCCCGAGTTCAGCCAGGCTGCCGAGGAAGCGCCGGCACCGTCGAAGGCAGCGCCGCAAGGCGCGCCCGCCGCCGAGGCGCCATCGCAGCCATCTGCTGATACCGGGGGGCATGAGGACGCGGCCGCGCCCGAGATGACTTTCGCGAGCTTCCTGGTCGGCCTGTCGGCGCAGGTGCTGATCCACCTGGGCGAGGTTCCCGACCCGGCCAGCGGCGAGGTGTATCGCGATTTCGTCGGCGCGCAGCAGCTTATCGATTTGATCGCGATTCTGCAGGAAAAAACCCGCGGCAATCTGGATGCGAGCGAGGCCTCGATGATCGAGGCGATTCTTTTTGATTTGCGGATGAAGTACGTTGAGCTGGCCGGTCCGCGCCCGGCCTAGCGGGAGCGGACGTTTTGTAATGTCAGCCAGTCGGTTCAACGGGCTTATTCTGCCAGCCGGATTGATGCTGGCCGCGTTGCTCGCCGCGACCCCCCGGGAGGCGCGCGCCGGTCGCCCGCTTTACAGCGTACTGCCGGCCACCGCGCCGGCGGCGCGGATGGAGCTGCCCGATTTCGCCGCGCTGGCGGCGCGGCTCGGCCCGGCGGTGGTCAATATCGCCGTCGAGCAGCAAGCGACCGCAGCCGGCACCGAGACCCTGCCAGACTCCGGGACCAAGCCCTACGATCAATTCAGCCCGCCCGGGGCACGGCCCGAGGACATTCATCCGCACGGCGTCGGCTCCGGCTTCGTAATCAACAAGGCGGGGTTTATCCTGACCAACGATCACGTGATCGCCAACGCCCGCAAGATCAGCGTCACGACCAGCAATGGCGAACGCTATGTAGCGCACGTCGTCGGACGCGACACCAAGACCGACGTGGCGCTGATCAAGATCGACGCCAAGCGCCCGCTGCCGGTCGCGCCGCTGGGGAATTCGCATAAGGTCAAGGTCGGCTCGTGGGTGATGGCGATCGGCAGTCCGTTCGGCTTCGACCACACCGTGACGGTCGGCATCGTGAGCGCTCGCGGCCGCTTCATCCCGGGCAGCTACGACGAGTTTCTGCAGACCGATGCGTCGATCAACCCCGGCAATTCGGGCGGCCCGCTGATCGACACGCGCGGCGAGGTGGTAGGCGTCAACTCGGCGATCTACACCCGCACCGGAGCGAATACCGGTATCAGCTTCGCGATTCCGATCGACCTGGTTAAGCGCGAATTGCCCGAGCTCCAGACCATGCACAAGGTGGTGCGCGGATGGCTCGGCGTCTATATCGAACAGGTGACTCCGGAGGTCGCCGCCCGGCACGGGCTCGACACGCCGCACGGCGCGCTGGTCGATGAGGTGATCGATCCGAGTCCGGCCAAGGCCGCCGGCCTGGAGAAGGGCGATATCGTGATCGCGTACAACGGCCAGCCGATCGGCGACTCGCAGGAGTTGCCGCTGGCGGTCGGCGCGACCCCGCTCGGCGCGCGAGCGACGCTGCAGATTATCCGCGGCCAGACGCAGCGCACGCTAGCGGTGACGATCGCGGCCTCGCGCGAGACTGAACTGGCCGCCGCCGGGCACGGCGTGGCCGTGCCGCCGCTCGGTCTGGCGGTGGTGAATCTCGACGCCGCGAAGGCGCGCGAGCTGGGGCCGGGAAAATCCGGCGTGCTGGTCGATGCGGTCACACCCGGCAGCGCGGCGGCCCAGGCCGGACTACATCCCAGGGATATCATCGAAGAGGTCAATCGGCGGGCGGTGGGCGACGTGGACGCTTACCAGCGGGCACTCGAGGAAAGCAGCAGGGGCAAGGCGGTTTTGTTGCTGGTGAAGCGTGGCCGGAGCGCCGTCTTCGTCCCGGTCGTACCCGGCCAGTGAACCGGCCCGGCGCGCATCGCCTCCGGCTGGCGGCTTAGTGGACCGCCCCGCAGATCAGGCTAGGTGAAACGACCGGTCAAAATCGCGCTGTTCGGCGTCTGCGGACTGCTGTTGTTCGCGGTTCCTCCGATCCTCTATTTCTTCTTCTCCTACTACTACGCCTTGCAGCACGAGGTGATGCAGCGCTTCGCGGGACGCCGCTGGAACATCCCCTCGCGCATCTACTCCGACTCGACGCTGATCTATCCGGGCCTGAATCTCGATTCGGTCGGTTTTTTCCAGCGCCTCGCCCGCCTCAATTACCATCGCGTCCAATCCGCCACGCCGCCCGGACGCGGCGAGTACAGCTACGAACCCAAGCGCGGCCAGCTCGTGATCTTCCTGCATCGCTTCTCCTATCCATACGAGCAGTTTGCGGGCGAGATGGTCGAGTTGAAGCTGGCCGGCAACGCCGTCACGGCGATGCGCGATCTCGGCAGCGGCAAGCCGATTTACTCGATGCAGCTCGAACCCGAGCTGTTGAGCGGAATCTTCCAGGGCAGCTGGGAACAGCGCCGGCTGGTGCGCCTGTCGCAGATTCCGCCCGCCATGATCGACGCGATCCTGGCCGCCGAGGACCATCGATTTTACGAGCATCACGGCATCGATGTGGTGCGCACCATGAAAGCCGCCTACGTCGATTTCACCTCCGGCCATGTGCGCCAGGGCGGCTCGACCCTGACGCAACAGTTGATGAAGAACTTCTTCCTCACCAGCCAGCGGACTTACCGGCGCAAGCTCAAGGAAGCGCTGATGGCGTACATCGCCGAGCGTCTCTACAGCAAGGACGAAATCCTCGAGAACTACGTCAACGATATCTACCTCGGGCAGCGCGGCCAGGAGGGCATCTACGGCGTCTGGGAGGCGTCCGAGTTTTATTTCTCCAAGGAGCCCAACGACCTCACGATCGGCGAGATGGCGACCATCGCCGGGATGATCAGCTCACCCAACCGGCTCAACCCGCTGCGCCATCCCGACCTGGCCCGCACCCGGCGCAATGAAGTGCTGGGGCTGATGATGCAGGACGGCTATATCAGCAAGGCCGCCTACGACGCCGCGGTCACCGAGCCGCTGCATGCGCGCGAGACCTTCACTGAGAACAACGACGCGCCCTACTTCGTCGATTATGTGAAACACGAGCTGGCCGAGCGTTATCCGCCCGAGGTGCTGACCGCCGAAGGCCTGCGGATCTTCACCACCCTCGACGTGCACGTCGAGAAGCTGGCCGAGAAGGCGGTCGACCAGAATCTCGACGAGCTCGAGGCCAAGTATCCGCGCCTGCGCCGCAAGGAAGAGAAGGAGCGCCTGGAATCGGCGCTGGTCGCGCTCGAGCCGCCGACCGGCAAGATTCGCGCGATGGTCGGCGGGCGCAACTACCGCCGCAGCCAGTTCAACCGCGTGATCCAGGCGCGCCGCCAGCCCGGTTCGGTCTTCAAGCCCGTCACCTATCTGGCCGCGCTCAACGAAACCCTCACCGGCGGTCCCGACCACTTTTTGCCGACCAGCTATATCGAGGACGCGCCCTTCACCTGGAACTACGGCGACATGAGCTGGACGCCCCGCAATTACAAGGCTCGCTATTTCGGACGGGTCACGCTCGAGTTCGCGCTGCAGGAGTCGCTCAACTCGGCAACCTCGCGGCTGGCCAATGCGGTCGGCCTGGATCGGGTGCGCGCGATGGCGGCCAAGCTCGGGTTCGGCGACCTGCCCGCCTACCCGTCGATCGTGCTGGGCGGGATCGACGTGACGCCGATGCAGATCGCGGATGCCTACGCGATTTTCGCCAACGAGGGACTCGAAGTCCAACCCTACGCGGTGACCGCGGTGGTCGACGCGAACGGCCACGTCATCCAGGGCCATGAACTCAAAGCCGTCCAGGTGCTCTCGCCGCAGCTCACCTTCATGCTGGATTTCATGCTCGAGAACGTCATCAATCATGGCACCGGCAGCGGTGCGCGCCGGCTCGGCTTCAAACGCCCGGCCGCCGGCAAGACCGGCACCACCAACGAAGCCAAGGACGCCTGGTTCGCCGGCTTCACGCCCAACCTGCTGGCGGTGGTATGGACCGGCTTCGATCAGAAAGAGGTGTTGAACCTGACCGGCGCGCAAGCCTCGCTGCCGACCTGGACGATGTTCATGAAGGCCGCCACCGCCTCGCGCCCGGCGCTCAATTTCGCCGTGCCGCCCGGGATAGTTGTCGAATCGGTCGATCCGTTGACCGGCTACAAGGCCGGCCCATACTGTCCGGTGGTGGCAGAGGGCGTCTTTCCAACCGCGCTCGCGCCGACCGAGGTATGTCCATTTCACACCGCCAGCACCAAGACCGCCGCCGACCGCTCCGGATGGGAGCAGGCCGCTCCGGGCGAGCCGTCCGATTGAGCGGGCGCGCGCGATCGCTTCGTCGGCTGCGGGCGCTCGCGGCCGCGATGCTGGTAATCGGCGCGTTCTTTCCGCGCCCGGCCGTGGCCGCCGGCGGCGCGCCGATCAGGCTCGCGATGAGCGAGGAAAATCTTCCGGCCGCGAGTGCCACGGCCGCCGCGAGCGCCGCGCCGTCGCAAAGCCCGGCGCCGGCGGCGAACGCAACCCCGCTGCCCGCGGCGTCGCCTGCGGCGGCAGCCTCGTCGTCACAGTTGCTGCCGGATGAGTCGCAGCCGGGCGCGGCATCCACCGCGGTTCTATCCCGGGCGGACCTCTCGAACGTGCCACTGAGCGCACCGGTCAGCGCGTCGTCGCTGGTGCCGCTGATCGAAAAGACCACCGATGCGTCGCTGGTCGCTTCGCTCAGGGTTACTGAGCAGGCGCGCGTGCAGCTCGGCGAGAACCATCCCGACGAGGCCATCCGGACGCTGGGCCACGCCCTCTCGATCGACGCCGACAATCCCTACGCCTATTTCTATCTCGGGCGCGCCTGGCTGATGAAAAAAGAATACCGCCAGGCGCTGACCTTCTTTTCGCGCGCCGAGCTGGGGCTGGGTTCGAACCCGCCATGGCTCGGCGAGACGGTCAGCTTCGAGGGCGTCTGCTACGAGGAGCTGAACCGCGATCAGGACGCCGCGCTGGCCTATCAACGGGCGGTGCAACTGGCGCCGGGAAATCTGATGGCGCGCGCCGGCTATGGACGCCTGGCCGCGGACCTGCCGCCGCCGCCGGTGCCGCCCGAAGAACAGCCGAGCGCCGACAACGCTGACCAAACGCCGCCCGAGGAGAACGATATCCGCGTCGTGCCTGAGGGCGAACCGCTGGAGACCGCACCACCCGCAGAGGCGCCGCCGCCGGCCACGGCTCCGGCCGCCAACGGGTCGCCATAGATGCTGATACTGGGTATCGAATCATCGTGCGACGACGCCGCGTGCGCGGTGCTCGAGACCGAGCGCGCCGGCGCGGTCACGCTGCGCGCCAGCGCGGTCGCCAATCAGGACGCGATCCATCGGCGCTATGGCGGCGTGGTCCCGGAACTGGCCTCGCGCAATCATCTGGTCACCATCCTGCCGGTGATCGAGGACGCGCTCGAGGCGGCGGGCTGCGGGCTCCGCGAGATCGACGGTATCGCGGTGACGCGCGGACCCGGGCTGGTCGGCTCGCTGCTGGTCGGTCTGATGTGCGCCAAGGGGCTCGCGCAAAGCCTCGCGATCCCGATGGTCGGGGTAAACCATCTCGAAGGTCATCTGCTCGCTCCGCTGCTCGAAAATCGACTCGCGATGCCCTACCTCGCGCTGGTCGTTTCCGGCGGTCACACCGCGCTGTTCGTGGTCGAGGATTTCGGGCGCTACCGCGAGCTCGGCCATACCCGCGACGACGCCGCTGGCGAGGCCTTCGACAAGGTGGCGAAGCTGATGGGGCTGGGCTATCCGGGCGGCCGCGTGATCGACGAACTGGCGCAGCGCGGCGACCGCCAGCGCTTGCGGCTGCCGCGCGCGCGGCTGCGCGGCGCGCCACTCGACTTCAGCTTCAGCGGTATCAAGACCGCGATCGCGATGTTCCTCGCCTCGCCGGCGCAGGCCGGTGTGCGCGCCGAGGATCTCGCCGCCAGCTTCCAGGAGGCGGTGGTCGACATGCTGATCCGGCCGACGCTCGCCGCCGCGCAGGGCCTCGCTACCGACACTATCGTCATCACCGGCGGTGTGGCGGCGAACTCGCGGCTGCGCGCCAAACTTACCGCCAGCGCCGCCGCCGAGGGGCTCCGGGTAGTCGCCCCGTCATTCAAATTCTGCACCGACAACGCCGCCATGATCGCGCTGGCGGGCAGCTATCGGCTGTTGCGCGGCGAGCGCGATCCGCTCGACCTCGACGCCGAGGCCAATCTCGCGCTTTGAGCAACCGCCGCCGAGCCATCCCAGCCGGCGGCGCGCCGCCGGCTGCCGATCCGCTCCACGACCTGGAACATCCGGCGGCGGCGCTGATGGCGGCGCGGGTCCGGCCGGCGAAATCGCGCGGCCAGAATTTCCTGGTGCAGGCGCGAGTCGCGGATCGGATTGTCGCAGCCGCCGCGCTCGAGCCCGCCGACGAAGCCGTCGAAATCGGCCCCGGCCTCGGCATCCTGAGCGAGCGCATCGCTGGCCGGGTGCGCAAGTTCACGATGGTCGAGCTGGATCGCAACCTTGCCGAGGCGCTGCGGCGACGCTTCGCCGGCGACCCGCAAACCCAGGTGATATGCGCCGACTTCCTCACGCTCGACCTGACCGCGCTGGTCGATCGTCCGCCGGTCAAGCTGGTCGGCAATCTGCCCTTCAACGCCGCCGCCGCGATTCTGCACCGCCTGTGCGATTTTCGTGAGCTCGTAGCGCGGATGGTCCTGATGTTCCAGCGCGAGGTCGGCGAGCGGATTCGCGCGCCCCGGGGCAGCCGTGAGCGCTCGGCGCTGAGCGTCTTCACCGCGCTTTACTGGGAAGTCGAGGATCACTTCCGGGTGCTGGCCGGCAGTTTCCATCCGCGGCCCAAGGTCGACAGCGAGGTGATCGTCTTTCGCCCGCGCCCGGCGCTGCCGTTCGATCGATCCGAGGAGGGCGCGGTGCTCGAAACGGTGCGCGCGGCGTTCTCCGCTCCGCGCAAGGCGCTTCGCAATCCGCTCGCCCATCGCCTCGGCCTGCCGGCGCCGGCGGTGGCCGCGGCGCTCACCGCGATCGACGTCGATCCGACGGCCCGCGCCGCGGCGCTCGAGGTCGACGACTTCGTGCGCATCGCACGGGCTCTTGTCGTGCGCCGCGCGAAGCCCTAGGCTCCAAGGCGCCGCATGCCTGAACTGCCCGAGGTCGAATCGCTCAAGAACTCGCTCGCCCCGCTGCTGGCCGGGCGCACGATCGTCCGCGCCACGATCGCCGAGCCGCGTCTGCGCCGCCGTCTGGCGCACGACTTCGGCGCGCGGATGGCCGGCCGGCGCATCGAGCACCTCGCCCGCCGCGCCAAGTATCTGCTGATGGCGCTGAGCGGCGACGAGGTGCTGCTGATCCATCTCGGCATGAGCGGCAGCCTGACCTATCGCGACCAGAGCTTCGTGACCGACTCGCTCGACCCGGCCCACGACCATGTCGCCTTCGAGCTCGACGACCGCAACCGCCTGGTTTTCAATGATCCGCGCCGCTTCGGCCTGATGAAGCTGGTGAGCGCCGCCAAACTCGCGGCGAGCGCCGAACTGAAGGCGCTGGGACCGGAGCCGACCGGTCCGGAGTTCAACGTCGATTACCTGCACGGCAAGGCGCGCGGGCGGCGGGTCGCGGTCAAGAACCTGCTGATGGACCAGCGGATCGTTGCCGGGGTCGGAAATATCTACGCCTCGGAGATCCTGTTCCGCGCCGGGGTGCGGCCCAGCCGTCGCGCCGGGCGGCTGCGGCGCGCCGAAATCGAGCTGATCGTGCGCTGCACGCCGGCGGTGCTGCGCGAGGCGATCGGCAGCGGCGGCACCACCTTCAACGACTACCTCGACGGGCGCGGACGCGAGGGCGCCTTCCGGCCGCAGGTTTACGATCGCGCGGGGCAGCCGTGTCCGCGCTGCACCACGCCGCTGCGGCAAATCGTCATCGGCCAGCGCTCGAGCTTCTTTTGCCCGGCCTGTCAAAAATGATCGCGCGGCGTACCACGCCCTTGCGATCGCGCGCCCACCCCATCAAGCTCTGACCGGCGGAGCCGTTCGATGAGATGTGTGCAGTGTGGAAACGAGATGGCGCAGGGCGCGGTGTTCTGCTCGCGATGCGGCGCGCGACTGTCCGCCGCGCGGCCGGCCGCGCAACGCGAATTCGCGCTGCTCAGGGTATGGCCGTCGTGGTGGGAATTCAGGGGACCGATTATCCTGGCGCTCGCCGCGCTCGGCGTCGGCGTCTACCTGCTGTTCACCAACCGGCAGGCCTGGGGCGCGGTGCCGGTGCTGTGGATGCTGGGCTTCCTGATCTTCGTATTGACCGCGATTGTGCGTCGCCGGACTAGCTGGAGCCTGACCTCCGAGCGGCTGATCGAACGGCGCGGGTTGCTCGCCAGCCGCGAGCGCCATATGGAACTGGCCGATATCCGATCGGTCGAAATCGACCGCCGGGCATCGCAGAAGCTGCTCGGGCTCGGCGACGTGATCGTCGCTTCGGCGGCCAGCGCGGAATTTTCGATCCGGCTGATCGGCGTCGCCGATCCCCATGCGATCGCCGAGAAAATCCGCCAGGCCCGGCTCAAGCGGCTGGCCTGAACGGGGGCGATAGACCTGCGCCGGGCGCACGGTTAAGCTGGCGGCGCAGGCGGAGGTGAGGCGGCGATGATCGAGATACCGCGCGAACTGGGTGGGCTTATCGCCTTCGTGTTTGGCGCGGCGATCGGCAGCTTCGTCAACCTGGTCGCCTACCGCCTGCCGCGCGAGCTCTCGATCGTGCGGCCAAGGTCGTTCTGTCCCCGCTGCCAGCGGCCGATCCCGTGGTGGGCGAACGTTCCGATTCTGGCCTATATCTTCCTGCGCGGGCGCTGCCTGATGTGCGGCGCGGCGATCCCGTTGCGCTACCTCCTGACGGAGCTGGCGCTGGCCGCCATCGCCGCCTACCTGTACTTGAATTTCCCGCTGCCCGACGCGATCGCGCGCTTCGTGTTTTGCGCCGCGCTGTTTATCGTCGCGCTGATCGATTACGACTGGCGCCTGATTCCCAACCTGATCACCTTCCCCGGCATCCCGATCGGCTTCGTCTTCGCAGCGTTGGCGATGCCCGAGATCGGCTGGAAAAAGTCGCTTCTCGGTATCGCGCTTGGCGGCGGCGCGCTGTTCATCACCGGCGAGGCCTACCGCCTGGTGCGCGGGCGCGAAGGGGTCGGGATGGGCGACGTCTGGCTGCTCGGCATGACCGGCGCGTTCCTGGGCTGGGCAGGCGTGCTGTTCACGCTGTTCTTCGGTTCTATCCTGGGCAGCGTGGGCGGCCTGGCGGTCGCGCTGGGCGGCGTGAAGCTGCCAGTGCCGGTGGCGGAGCCGGGCGACGAGCCGCAGCAGCAGGACAGCTCGATTCTGCGCACCGAAGTTCCGTTCGGTCCGTTCCTCGCGCTGGCGGCGGGAATTTTTGCGCTCTTTCAGCCCGCGCTCATCCATTGGTATCTTTCCCATTGATGGGCGCAGGGGTTTTTATCACGCTCGAAGGCGTCGAGGGCTCGGGCAAGACCAGTCAGGCCAGCCTGCTCGCCGAGTCATTGCGCGCGGCGGGCCGCCGCGTGACCGTCACCCATGAACCCGGCGGCACCCGAGCCGGCCAGGCGATTCGGGCGATCTTCCTCGACCCGGCGGTCTCGCTCGAGCTCGCGGCCGAGTTGCTGCTGGTGCTCGCCGACCGCGCCCAGCACGTGCGCGAAAAGCTCAAGCCCGCGCTGGCAGCGGGCGAGATCGTGATTTCCGATCGCTATGCCGATTCGACCGTCGCCTACCAGGGTTATGCGCGCGGCTTCGATCTCGATTTTCTGCGCAATCTGAACCGGCTCGTCATCGATGGCACGATGCCCGACCTGACGATCGTGCTCGATTGCCAGGTGCCGACCGGCCTAGCCCGCATCAAGCGCCGCATGAGCCGCGGCGCGGCGCGCCGGCCCGACCGCTTCGAGGGTGAGGATGCCGAGTTCCACGCCCGCGTGCGCGAGGGCTTTCTCGCCATCGCACGCGCCGAGCCGGAGCGTGTGGCGGTGGTCGATTCCGAACAGCCGATGGAGACGGTGCGCGCGGAAATCCGCCAGCTCGTCGAGCGGCTGCTGGAACGTCGATGCCCCTAGACGGCCTGCGCGGCCATCGCGAACTCTACGCGCGCCTGCTCGCCGAGCTGCACAGCCGCCCGGCGCACGCCTACCTCTTCGCCGGACCGGGCGGGGTCGGCAAGGCGCTGCTGGCCGAGGCGCTGGTCCATAGCCTGTTGTGCGAGCGGACGCGTGACGCCGGCTTCTGTTGCCGTCCCGATCGATGCCCGGTGCGCGAGGCGGCCCGTGCGTCCACCAGTCGCGGCGCGGCGCCGGCCGCACGCTGCGAGTGCTGCGCGGGATGCGTCCAGGTGGCAACCGGAGTCCATCCCGACTTCATCCGGATCGGGCGCGCCGCGGGACGCACCGAGGTTTCGATCGAGCAAGTGCGCAACCTGATCGCGCGGCTGGGAACACGGCCGGCGCGGGCACCGATGCGGGCGGCGATTATCGACGACGGCGAAACGCTAAACCTCCCGGCCCAGAACGCGCTGCTGAAGACCCTCGAGGAGCCGCCGGGCTTCACGATTATCTTTTTGATCGCGCACAGCGAGCGCGCCCTGCTCGAGACCGTGCGATCGCGCCTGCGGATGGTGCGCTTCCCGGCACTCGCAGCGGCGGAAATTGCCGCGATCCTGATCGAACGGCTGCAGCTCGAGCCCGAGCGCGCCCAGGCGCTGGCGTTGCTGGCCCGCGGCAGCGCGGCGCACGGCTTTGCACTGGCCGCAGGCAGCGCGCCGCCGATGGCCGAGTTGCTGGGGGCGCTCGAGCGCGCGGCGACGATCGATTTCGCCGCGGCTCAGGCGCTGGCGCAGGATTTCTTCGCCAGCCGCGCCGAGGCGCTGGGTAATTTCGAACTAATCGCCCGGCTGCTCGAGGAAATGCTATGCTGCAAGCTGCTCGGCGCGCAGTATGCGGAGGATCGTCCTGCCGCCGGCGCCGAGAATATGCGCGCGATGGCCGGACTGGTTGATCGGCTCGAGCTGGCCGCCATTCTGACCGCCCTGGAAGGCGCGGTACGCGCCGCCACCGCGGTCGAAGCGATGGCGAATCCGCGGCTCCAGGCGGAAAGCTGGTGGATGGAGGTCGCGCGGGCAGCACGGGGGGAAGCGTGAATCAGGATATCGATCCTTTCGACAATGACGGCGACGAGCTGCCGAGAATCGTCGGCATAAGTCTGCAGTCGGTCGGCCATATCGAAAATTTTCTGGCCGGCGATCTCGCGCTCAAACGCGGCGACCGCGTGCTGGTCGAGAGCGAGGCCGGGACGCGCGTGGGTACGGTCGAGATCGAGCCGCATGAACCGGCCCGGACGCTCAACCTGGCCGTCCTCAAGACGGTGACGCGGCCGGCCAACGATGACGACTTCCAGGTCGAGTCCGACAACCTGGCGCGCGAGGCCTACGCACGGCGGCTGGCGGTCGAGAAGATTCGCGATCGCGGCGTGCCGATGAAGCTGGTCAACGTCGATTATTCGTTCGAGGGCCGCAAGGCGACCTTCTATTTCACCGCCGAAGACCGCGTCGACTTCCGCAACCTGGTGCGCGATCTCGCCAACCAGCTCAACGTCCGGGTCGAGATGAAACAGATCCGCGCGCGCGACGAGACCAAGGTCACCGGCGCGGTCGGCCCGTGCGGGCGCGAGCTGTGCTGCTCGTCATGGCTGCGGGATTTCGAGGCGGTCACGGTCAAGATGGCGCGCGAGCAGGGGCTGGCGCTCAATCCCTCGCGGCTGGCCGGGATGTGCGGGCGGCTCAAGTGCTGCCTGCGCTACGAGTACGGCACTTACGTCGAGCTCAAGCGCAACCTGCCGGGCCTCGGCAAGCGCGTGCAATCGGTCAAGGGCGACGGCAAGGTGCTGCGCCAGAATATCCTCAAGCAGACCGTCACGCTGCAGCTCGAAGGCGAAGGCGGCGTGGTCGAGGCGACCCTGGAAGATCTGGTCGATCAGCGCGCCCATTGACGCCCCCGGGCTCGCCGGATCGCTGCGCCGGGCGGATAACGTTCGCCGATGTCTGAACCGATTCATATCACCACCGCGATTTTTTACTGCAACGGCACGCCGCATGTCGGCAGCGCCTACGAAGCGCTCGCGGCCGACGTCTTCGCCCGCTATCAGCGCCATCGG